>Ga0209342_10005834_pt1 | contig 12551 bp, 12 predicted proteins | sample RifCSP16_2_FD_184023 | JGI IMG/M metagenome (GOLD analysis project Ga0209342, IMG submission 184023) | Soil microbial communities from Rifle, Colorado - Rifle CSP2_sed 16_2 (SPAdes) (version 2) | ecosystem: Environmental > Terrestrial > Deep subsurface > Rock core/Sediment | place: Rifle... | reverse complement strand
CCACCTGGCCCTCCGGCAGCCCGGGCCCCGGACCGCGGAAGGTCCGCCCGGCATCGCTCGAAACCAGAACTCCCCGCGAGGTCGCCAGCACCAGCTCCGGCCCCGGCCACTCCAGCCGGGAGACCGTGGTGCCGGGAAGCGAGACCTCCGGGAAGGTCAGGCCGGCGTCCTGGGAGATGGAGAGGCCGCGCGGGGTGCCGGCGAAGACGGTGGGGTCCGCCGCCGCATAACGTGACGCCAGCAGGACCTGCACCGGCCCTTCGATCGCCGCGCGCCGCCAGCTCGCCCCGAAATCCTCGGAGGTGAAGACGCCGGCCTCCCCGCAGGCGTAGACCCGGGGACCCTGGGGCAGGATGCAGTAGGCGGCCCCCAACCCCTCGAGGCTCGCGTCCTTGCTCACCTTGACCAGCTGCCAGCTCCCTCCCCAGTCCTTCGACTGCCAGAGGCCGGCCGCCGAGCCGGCGAAGACGGAGAGGGTGGTGACCACCGGGTTCGCCGACTGCGCCAGGCTCGGACCACCGGCCATCAAGACGCCGGCGGCGGCGAGGGCGAGCGAGCGGGTCCTCATCGGGAGAACCTCTCCCGCAAGCGGGCCGCCGCCTCGGCGGGGTCCTCGGGAATCACCCGGGTGCCGGCGGTCACCGTCATGAAGTTGCTGTCGCCGGCCCAGCGCGGTACCAGGTGGAGGTGAATGTGGTCGGCGACCCCGGCGCCGGCGGCGCGGCCCAGGTTGATCCCCAGGTTGATCCCATCCGGGCGGTAGACCTCACCTAACACCTGCTCCAGGCGCTGGCTCAGGGCCATGACCTCCGCCAGCTCCTCGGCGGTGGCCTCGCCGAGGCTCGCCACGTGCCGCCTGAGCGCCACCATCAAGTGGCCGGAACTGTAGGGAAAGAGGTTCATCACCACGAAGGCCAGCGGCCCCGCGTGCACCACCAGGCTCCCCTCCGACCCGGCTCCGGCCAGGGCGCTGCAGAGCACACAACCCGGCTCCTGACCCGCGTTCTGCACGTAACTCATCCTCCAAGGGGCGAAGATCCGCTCCATCAGTCCTCGAAGGTCACCGAGTACACCGGAAAGCTGGAGCGCACGCCCTTGAACTTGGCGTCGCCCGCGTAGGTGATCACGATGCGGCGGCCCAACTGCTCGTCGAAGTACTCCATGCACAGCCGGCCGCCGCCCTCGCGGTGGACCAGCGGCAGGTTGGCTTCGAGCTGCACCAGGGCGTCTCGGCTGATGGCGATGCCCTCGTTGAGCAGGGTCCCGGAAAGGTCGATGGTCACCGCGTACTCGGATGCGGGTTGCGGCGGGGGCTCCGGCTCGAGCCCGAGCGGGACGGGCCCCTCGATCTCGATGATGGGCTCGTCCTCGTCGATGGGCTTCTTGGAGGCCGAGGAGAGCCGGCCCGCCAGGTTCACGTTGCGGCCGATGACGGTGGCGTGGACCTTGTCGTCGTCGCCGATGAAGTGGGCCAGGTAGACCCGGCCGTAGTGGATCGCCACCCCCATCTTGAAGTAGGTCTTGCCGCTCTCCCGCTGATCTCTTAGCGTCTCCTGGCACAGGATGGCGGTGCGCACGGCGTTCAGGGGGTCGAGCGCATCCGCGCGGCTGGCGCCATAGGTCACCATGATCCCGTCGCCCAGGAACTTGTCGACGGTACCGCCGAAACGCTGGATGTGGGGGATGAAGGCGTCGAACACCGTGTACAGCTCGCGGGTCAAGTCGCGCTCGGAGATCTGTCCCTCAGAGGTCTGGGTGAAGCCACGGAGGTCCAGGAACAGGACGGTGGCGTTGACCGCGTTGTTCACCACCTGCGCGGATTCGCTGAACTCGTAGAGGCGCAGGCCACGGCTCACCTTCTCGTCGAGGTCGCGCTGCTCGCTCCAGGATTGCAGGAGAACCACTCGGTCCCGGGCGTTGGCCAGGAGCTCGAAGCGTTTGACGCCGCCGGTCAGGCTCAGAAAGACGTCCATGATCTCGCCGGGCTTGCGCCGTTCGGCTTCGGCCTTGACCCGCGGCGACGCCATCAGCTTGGTCCCGGTCTGCCAGCAATCCGAGAACAGGTAGGACATGACCTCGGAGCACATCATCACCTTGGCGATTCCCACCTGGGTCTGGTACTGCTCCTTGGTGAGTCCCGGCAGGTGCCGGGCCACCCGCGCCAGCAGGCTGCGATCTCCCTCCCTGAGCCGGCGCTCGGTCTCCCGGAGCAGCACCGTGTAGATCTCGAAGAACACGTCTCCGGTCAGCCGGTAGCGCTTGTTGGCGGCCAGGAACTGGTTGAAATCGAGGTCGCTGACGCTGAGCTCGGTGAAGGCGAAGCCGTCCTCGATGATGGCCTCGATCAGGCTGGGGTTGTCGGCGGCACCACTCAGGAAAGCAGCCCGAGCCGGATCCATGCGCTCGAAGTCCTTCTGGGCCGCCTGCTCCAGCCGCCGGTAGAACGACGACAGCAGCGGGTGCAGCGAGTACTTGAGCTTGCGGACCGCCGGGGTCTTGGTCTCCAGCTCCTTGATGCACTCGGCCACGTCGCGGCTTGAGGCCAGCCAGCAGAGGTTGAGCAGCCCCAGCCGCCGGTCCACCGCCCGCACCGAACGCAGGATGCGGGTGAGCGCGGCTTCGTACTCGGCCTGCTCTTTGCCCTCGCTCCCGGTGCGCCCCCCGGCCTCGCCGCCGATGTCGCGGAGCAGCGCCTGCAAGAAGCGCATGAGCAGGGTGCGCAGGTGGGGGTGGAAGCGAACCAGGAAGACGTTCTTGCCCCCCTCAACCTCGGGGGGAGGCAGCGGCGGCAGGGGGGTTCCCAGCAGCGCCTCCGCCTCGGCCACCGTCCCGGCCAAGAAGCGGGTGGAGGCGATGTCCTTCAGGAACGGGGATGCCGGGCCCATCATGTCGGCAGGAAGTCTAGCAGGCCAGGGTCAAGCCCGGTTGATCAGCTCGCGAAGCTCCTTGCCCGGCTTGAAGGAGGGCACCGCCTTGGCGGGAACCACCACTCCGGCCCCGGTCTTGGGGTTGCGTCCGGAACGGCTTTCACGCCGCCGAAGACGGAAGCTCCCGAATCCGCGGAGTTCGATCTTGTCGCCCTTTTGCAGGGCTTCCGTGATCGAGGAGAAGACGGCATCCACGATGACCTCGGAGTGCTTGCGGGTCAGGTCCGAGGTCTCGGAGACCCGGTCCACCAGCTCGGCCTTGGTCATGGGGAAGCCGCTTCTCCTCGCGGGCCGCCGCTTTGGACTACTCCTTGTCCTCGCGCTCGCGGGCCGCCTGGGCCGCCCGGAAGGCATCGGCCATGGCGGTGCCACTGCCCGCCGCTCCCGTCGAATCGCGGTAGGCGTCGTAGTCGCGCTGGGTTTCGTCCTGCTTCACGGCCTTGATGGAGAGCCCGATCTTCTTCTCCCCCTCGTTGATCTTCAGGATCTTCATGGGGAAGAGGTCGCCCGGCTTGAAGTGCTCCTCGGGCCGGTCGATGCGCCTCTCGTCCAGCTCCGAGACGTGGACCAGCCCCTCGATCCCCTCATGCAGCTCGACGAAGGCGCCGAAGTTGGTGAGGCGGACGATCTTGCCCTCCACGATGTCCCCCACCTTGTGGTGAGAGAAGAACTCGTCCCAGATGTCGGTGGCCAGTTGCTTGAGACCTAGCGACAGGCGCTGGTTCTCGGCGTCGATGTTGAGCACCACGGCATCCACCGTGTCGCCCTTCTTGAGCACCTCGGAGGGATGCTTCACCCGCTTGGTCCAGGACAGGTCGGAGATATGGATCAGGCCGTCGATCCCCTCCTCCACCTCGACGAAGGCGCCAAACTCGGTGAGGTTCCTCACCTTGCCCTTGATCCTGGAACCCACCGGGTACTTCTCGACCAGCTGGCTCCAGGGGTTCGACTCCGTCTGCTTGAGGCCCAGGCTGATCCGATGCGCCTCTTGGTCCAGGCCCAGGACCGCGCACTCGACCTCCTGGCCCACGGCCAGGATCTTGGAGGGGTGCTTGACCTTCTTGGACCACGACATCTCGGAGACGTGAATCAGGCCCTCGACACCCTCTTCCAGCTCCACGAAGGCGCCGTAGTCGGTGAGGCTCACCACCTTGCCCTTGACACGGACCCCCACCGGATACTTGATGGTGGCGGTGGTCCAGGGGTCGATCCTGAGCTGCTTCAGGCCCAGGGAGACCCGCTCGCTCTCGCGATCGAACTTCAGGACCTGGACCTTGACCTCGTCGCCCACGTTCAGCACTTCGCTGGGGTGGTTGATGCGACCCCAGGACATGTCGGTGATGTGCAACAGGCCGTCGATGCCGCCCAGGTCCACGAAGGCGCCGTACTCGGTGATGTTCTTGACGACGCCCACCACCACCTTGCCCTCTTCCAGGGTCTCCAGCGTGTCCCGCTTCTTCTCGGCGTTCTCCTCTTCGAGCACCGCCTTGCGGGAGAGCACGATGTTGCCGCGCTTCTTGTTGACCTTGATGACCCGCATCCGCAGCTCCTGGCCGCGGAGGCTGTCCAGGTTGCGGACGGGGCGCAGGTCCACCTGGCTGCCGGGCAGGAAGGCGCGCACGCCGATGTCCACCGCCAGGCCGCCCTTGACCCGCTCGATCACCCGGCCGGTGACCACGCGGCGCTCCAAGTAGGCGCGCTCCACGTCGTCCCAGACCTTCATCTTCTCGGCTTTTTCCTTGGACAGGACGACATAGCCTTCCTTGTCCTCGGTCTTCTCGAGAAGAACGTCCACCAGGTCGCCGGGCTTCACCGAGACCTTGCCGGTCTCGTCCTTGAACTCCTCGGCGGGGATGACGCCCTCCGACTTGTAGCCGACGTCCACCACCACTTCGGTGTCCGACACCTTGAGCACGACACCCTTCACCACCTCGCCTTCGGCGAAGTTCTTGAAGCTGATGTCGTACATGTCGAGGAGACGCTCGTACTCCTCGGCGTCCATCGATGGTTCTGTTTCGGGCTCGGGCGCTTCCACGACGGGCTTCGCCCCGATGGGGGCAATGCTCCGCTCTTTGTTTTCGATCTCCGGCATGGCTTTGACGAAACCTCCAGGATTGGGATTGTCCAGGGCGGCGGGCCCGAACGGCGCCTCGCATCGAGGACTAAAGGCTGGATTTTAGCCAGCTTACGAGGCGCCTGTCAAGGCGAATTCCCGGTCCTCCCGGTCGGGCTCACGAAAGCCGGCGAGGAGGCGACGGCGGCCAGGAGCCCGGCCGCGGTTGACGGCTTCGCCACCACCACGACGTCGCACCCGGCTCGGCGGGCGGCCTCCTCGGTCACCGGGCCGATGACCGCGACCCTGACCCCGGCCAAGTCCGGTCCCGCCGCCGCCGCCAAGCCCTCCACGGCCGAAGGCGAAGCCAGCACCACCAGATCGAGACCTCGATCCAGCAGGGTCCGCAGTTCTTCCCCCAGGCCCTGCGGTTGCTCGGTCCGATAGGCGATCACGGTATCCACCAGAGCACCCCGATGCCCGAGCCCGCTGGCCAGGGTGTCGCGCGCCCTTGCGGACAACGGCAGCAGGACCTTGCGGCCGGAGAGGTCCCAGGAGGCAAAGGCGTGAAGCAGCCCCTCCGCCCGATGCTCCTGGACGGGTTCGAGGTCGGGCGTCACGCCCCCAAACGCCAAGGCTAGCGCATCTCGAGTGGCCGGGCCCACGACCGCCACCTTGGGGAGAGCGCCAACCAGGCCCAGGACCGCCCGTCGCTCGGCCACCGCCTCGACCGCGTTGCTGCTGGTGAAGACCAGCCAGTCGTACTCGCTCAGGCGGGACAGCGCGCGGTCGAGGGGACCGCAGTCGAGGGGCGGCCGGATCTCGATCAGCGGCAGTTCCAGGACGGTGGCGCCCAGAGCCCGGAGCGGTCCGGTGAGCGAGGCCGACTGCTCGGGCCGCCGCGTCACCAGGATGCGCCGCCCGGTCAGTGGCCCCCAGGCCTCCGCCGTCATTGGCCCATGAGCGTTGCGGCTCCGCGCTCAAGAAGGGCCTGGGCCAGATCCCGACCCAAGCGGTCGGGGTCGAGCCCCCGCCGTTCGGCGCGCAGCATCTCCGAGCCGTCCTTGCTGGCCACCAATGCCGAGAGCAGGAGCCCCTCGCCCTGCTCCACCGCAAAGGCCCCCAGCGGCACGTTGCAGCCTCCACCAAGACCCGCCAGCAAGGCTCGTTCGGCGCGAACGGCCCGGGCGGTGGCTTCATGATGGAGCGGCTTCACGGCCGAGGCCAGCCCCAGGTCGCTCTCCCGGCACTCCAGCGCGATGGCCCCCTGGCCCGGAGCCGGCAGCATCACCCCGGGCTCCAGGACCTCGGTCACCTCGCCGGCTCGCCCCAGCCGCGTCAACCCGGCCAGGGCCAGGATGATGGCGTCGAAGATCCCCTCTCGCAGCCGCCTAATGCGGGTGTCCACGTTGCCACGCAGACCGGAAACCCGCAAGTCGGGGCGGCGGGCCAGCAGTTGGGAGCGCCGCCTTAGGCTGGTGGTGCCTACCCGAGCCCCGGGAGGCAGGCCGTCGAGGGATGCCCCGGAAGCCGAGAGCAGGGCGTCCCGGGGGTCCGCCCGCTCCAGGAATGCACATAACGTCAAGCCCTCGGGCAAGGCGGTCGGCACGTCCTTCAAGCTGTGCACCGCCAGGTCCACCTGCTCCGCCAGCAGGGCCTCCTCGATCTCCTTGAGGAAGGCCCCCTTGCCCCCCACGCTTTCGAGCGGGCGATCCTGCACTCGATCGCCGGTGGTGGTGATGACGCGGATCTCGACCTCTTGTCCCAGTCGCTCCAGCCGGCCCTTCACGTGCTCGGCCTGCCAGAGGGCCAGGGCACTCCCCCGGGAGCCGATGCGGATCTTCATAGCCCCAGCAGCTTGCGAATGAAGCCGACCTGCTCCAGAGAGTGGCCGTTGCGCGCCAGCTCCTTGATCTGGACCGTGGGCGCGTGGAGCAGCTTGTTGACGATGGCGGAGCTGGCGGCCTCCAGCGCCGCCTCCTGCTCCGCCGACAGCGGTCCCAGCCGCGGCCGAGCCTTGTCGATCTCGGCCTTGCGAATGTCCTCGGCTCGCTTCCGGAGATCCACCAGCAGGGGGACCACATCTAGAGACCGTTGCCAGTCCAGGAACTCGCGCACCTCGCGCTCAACGATAGCCTCGGCGGCAGCGGCTTCCTTGCGCCGCTCGCGCAGGTTGGCGTCGGCCACCGACTTGAGGTCGTCCAGGTCGTAGAGGAAGACACCCTGGACCTCGGCCACCGACGCCTGGATGTCACGGGGCACCGCGATGTCGATGAGGAACAGCGGGCGTTTGCCCCGACCGCCCCGGGCTCGCGCCGCCTCCACGTCCTCGCGGGTGATCACCACCCCCGGCGCCCCGGTGCCGCTGATCACGATGTCGGCGGTGGCCAGTTCTTCGCGCAGCGAGGCGAAGGGCACCGCTCGCCCCCCCAGGGCCGCCGCCAGCTCGTGGGCCCGGTCCATGGTCCGGACCCCCACCACCGCGGCCCGCGCCCCGTTCTGCACCAGATGGCGGGCCGCCAGGGCGCTCATCTTGCCGGTGCCCACCAGCAGCACGTTCTTGTCGCGAAGCTGACCAAAGATCTTGCGGGCCAGCTCCACCGCTACATAGGACACCGAGACCGCGTTGTGGCCGATGCCGGTCTCGGATCGGGCACGTTTGGCGGCGGCCAGGGACCGGTTGCGGAGGGCGTTGAGCGACCCACCCAAGGTCCCCGACTTCTCGGCCGCCTGATAGGCGTCCTTCACCTGGCCCAGGATCTGGGGCTCTCCCAGCACCATGGAGTCCAGACTGGCCGCCACCCGGAATGCGTGGCGCACCGCCTCCGCACCACCCAAACGATAGACGGCCGCCTCCAGATCCTCGACCCGCCGCCCGTGATAGCCGGCCAGAAAGCGGGCCACGCGTTCGGTGCCGCCGTCCTCGGCCTGGGCGTAGAGCTCCACCCGGTTGCAAGTGGAGAGGATCATGGCCTCGTTGGCACCGGCGTCCTGGCGCATCCGGAGAAGCGCCTCGGCCAGCCGATCCTTGTCAAAGGCCAGAGCCTCCCTGAGCTCCAGGGTCGAGGTCTTGTGGCTGAGCCCGACGACGACGATCACGGCACGCCGACCGAAGCCCGGGCCGCTCCCGCAGCGAAGATGGTCATCCAGAGAAAGGTGAAGGCGACCGCCGTGAAGCCGGCGATGCCCAGGAGAGCGGCGCGCCGCCCCCCCCAGCCGTCGCGCAGCCGCGCCGCCAGCAACACCACGTAGATGACCCAGGCGGTGAGCGCACTCCACTCCTTGGCATCCGAGGTCCAGTAGCGCCCCTTCGAGGCATGGCTCCAGAGGAAGCCGGTGACGATGGCCAGGGTCAGGAAGCCGAAGCCCACCGCCACACTGGCCCCGCCGAGGGTATCGCAGCGCTCGAGGCTGGGGCCCAGGTAGTAGAAGCGACGCGGGGACCTCGACTTCAGATCCCGTTCCTGAAAGAGATAAAGCAGGCCCATGGTGAAGGCCAGGAAGAGCGAGGCGTAGCCCAGGAAGGCCAGGGTGGCGTGAATGGGCAGGAACATGCTCTTGAGGATGGCACCACCGATCTCGGGCGCGGGGGCGAAGTTGGCAACCAGCACCAGCCCGAAAGCCGCCGGGTAGACGGCGAGTCCCAAGGCCTCGACTCGGGTCCGCACGTAGGTGGCGAGAAACACGAGAACGATGGTCCAGGCCATCAGGGCTGTCCCGTCGCGCAGACCCACCGCCGGGAAGTGCCCGGCCTCGGTCCAGCGCTGAGACAGGCTGGCGGTGTGGAACGCAAAGCCGGCCAGGGTCGCGGTCACCGGCCAGGTGGTCAGCAAGCGCCGCCGCGTGAAGGCGTGGACCACCACGTGGAGCGCCCCCACAGCGTAGAAAGCCAGGGTGAGAAGCAGGTAGAGATGCGAGCCCATGCTACAAGGACTGAGACTAGCACACTGGGGACGCGAACCAAGCGGTCAGCCATCCGCACTCAGCCACAAGCCACGGCATGCCCGAGGCCGGGGGGAAGGGGCCAAGCCGAGCAGGTCGAGCCCCCTGCCCGCCGCTGTTGCCGTAGCTGAATGCTGATAGCTGACCGCCGATTGCTGTCGTGTGCGTCAACTGCTCACCGTCCACCGTGTGCCGCGGCAGATCATGAGGCGCACTCTGGCGCTGCCACCGGTGACGCGCACGGCGCCCTGGATGCCCTCGCCGGCCAGGTAGAAGGTCCCCGGGGTGGCGGTTCCCAGCGGCTAGAAGGACAGCATGTTGGAAGCGCCAAACCGAATGGGATCGGAGGGGTCGAGGATGCCATGGTCCGGCGGCGGGGCCGGGGTGTTGGGCAGGATCCCCACCCGCACACCGGGCGCCTTGCCGTCCAGGCGGAAGGGCCCGGAGATCATGCGATCGACGCCCGCCTGGATGTCCACCGACAGCACGCCGTTGCGGTTCCCGTCCAGGTAGGTGGCGTAGTAGGCACCGTCGGGTCGGGTCTCGAAGCGGATGGCGGTCTGCGCGCTCTTCTTCACGGCGATCGAGCGGGCCAGCAGGAACTCGCCCTTGAACATCCGGCCCGCGCCCAGGATGTGGGCCTGCACCGAATAGGCCTTGAGGTGAGGGATGGCCACCGAGGCCATGATCATGATGATGGCGAGGACCATCAGCATCTCGATCAGGGTGTGCCCGCGCTCTTTCATGAACCGAAGCTCCGCAAGTGGTAACCGGTGGGGGCGGCCCTCAAGAGGCCGCCCCCGTCGGGGTCGGATCTACTTGGTGGACGCAGCCTTGGTCGCGCCGTCCCCCACCGTCAGATAGGGCTGAAGGCTCTGGTAGTTCTTCTCACCGATGCCCTGCACGTTCATCAGCTCCTGGGTGGACTTGAAGGCGCCCGACTTCTGCCGGTGGTCCACGATCCGGGCCGCCAGCTTGGGGCCGATGCCGGGCAGGGTGGTGAGCTGTTCCGCAGACGCGGTGTTGATGTTGACCTTCCCGGTAGGCGCGGGCTTGGCGGCCAGGGCCACTCCCGAAGACAGGCTGACGGCGAGGACGGCGGCCAAACAGGCAACGACCAGACGATGCAGCTTCATGGCTTTCTCCTATTCCTTCCTGCCGGGCCAACTCGAGAGCGGCCCGGTGGTTCTCGAAAAGCGAAACTCTGGAAGCGGCTTCGAAGTCCGGCGCGGGCCTCCGTCTCTCCCGCGAAGGCCCGCGCCGGCAGTGCCGCACACGACGCATCTCTCAGGGGCAACCCGCATGCCAGGCGACCGCCAGCACAGCAACTTCTTTTAGATCAGTGAGTTACTGGCAGGCGCCAAGGCGGGGGCAGGTTTTGGCGTTCTGCGCACACGTCAACCCAAGTTGACGCCTGACGAGGCCGGACGGCGAAAGCCTGGCCAGGCGTCAGGATCCCGGCACTGTCATCGTTTGTTGTCGCTTGGGCGAGAGGCTACTCGGAGGCCCCGAACTTCTTCAGCCAGGCCGCTACGTCTTGTTCTCGCTGGGGTTTCTCGGAGTCGTCGGACGGCCCGGCGCGTTTGGGGCCCCTTCGGCGCCGCTCCTCGGCATTCCATTCGTGGGCGCGAAGGACCGACGCCCCTCGGGTCCGGGCGTACGAGTAAAGGGGCTTGTCCGAGGTCACCACGATCAGCTCTTGGGGCCGGGTCGACCGGTCCACGATCTCGCGGATCAGGGTGTCGGCATCCTGGCCGGGCGGCGGAACCCGAATCGCGACCGACCCCAAGGTCTGGGCGGCGAGGTCAGATCGCAAGGGCCTGCCATCGAAGACCAGGGTCGCCTTGGCGCCACGAGCCCGGCAAAACTCCACCACCCGCTGCACCACCTCGGCTCGCCGGTCGTCGCCGGCTCGCGGGCCGCCCCAGGACCCCAAGAGATTGTTGCCGTCGATGAGGTAGGGCATGACGCGGCCTCGGATCCGGGACTAGGCGCGGCGCTCGAAGCGAATGCGACCGCCGCCATCAGGCCGGGGCTTCCCGCCCCCCGACCCCACGGGCACCAAAGCCCGGAGAGCGAGTACCACGTTCAGAAGCCGATGAGCTGGCGGAAGAAGCCCTTCCTCTCCTCGCCCTTCTTCAGCAGCACCTGGTCCAGTTCGCCGGCGTCGAAGAACACGCCTTCGCAGTAGGTGCAACGATCGACGGTGACCCGATCCAGGGTCTCTTCCTTCATGTCGTGGCCGCACTTGGGGCACTTCAGGTAGTGGAGCTGCTTGAGCCGCACCAGCTCCTCGGCCTTCTCCTTTTCCGCCCGGGCCTTCTCTCGCTTCTCGCGGGCCACCCGCGCCGCCTCCAGCAGGTGGCGCTCGTTCTCCCGGAACCAGTCGTCTTCTGAGCGGCGATCCTCGATCAAGCTCCCTCCTCGTTCCCGGTCCTAAGTGAGGAGCCGCCAGTCTAGTCAGCCGGCCCGGAGCCTGTCAATCGTCGAGGGCTTCGTGTTAATATGTTGAGAATATGGGTGATCCGCCCGTCCGAGGAGGCGCGGGCCGCGGGCACCGGGAGGGTCGATGGGCGACACGTTTCCCATCAGCGGCAGCATCGATCCCAAGTCGTTCCCTTTTCTTCTCACCAACCTGCATCGCAACGGCGCCACCGGGTCCCTGAAGGTCGAGGGACCCTCGTATCAGAAGGCCATCTACTTCCGCGCCGGCCGAATCCTCTTTGGTTCCTCGAACGATCCGCGCGACCAGCTCGGCGCGCTCCTGATCGAAAACGGCAAGATCACCCCTGAACAACTGGAGGACGTCAACACCAAGGTGGGCCCCGGCAACCCGCTCGCAAAGGTGCTGGCCGAGACGGGTTTTGTAAGCCAGCGGGAGTTGTCGGAAGCGGCCCGATCCAAGGTGGAGCGCATCCTCTCCGACGTGATGGCCTACGCCTCGGGCACCTTCGAGTTCGAGGACGGAGTGCTGCCCAAGGGCGCCGTCGATCTGAAGCTCACCTCCGATGCCCTGTTGGTGGCGGCGGTACGCGCTCTGTCCGACCGCAACTTCGTCTTGCGCCACCTGGAGGGGCTGGGAGCCGTGTTGACGCCGGCGAGCGGGGGGCCGGGGCCGTCCGCGGATCTGCCGCCCGAGGCCAACGCCCTGCTCGCTCAAGTCGACGGCCAGTGCACCCTCAAGGACGCTGCAGCCAGGGCTCGCCTCGAGGAGTTCGACGCCGCCAAGGTGGCGTGTGCGCTTTTCTTCTTGGGCCTCCTGGAGCGCCGCCAGCAGGGTGAGGCCTCGGCACCGGAGCCTGCCTTTCGGCTCGACGACGGCGACGGTCCCGAGCTGGATTTGGGCGACACGGCCCGGGCGGCGCTCGCCGTCCCCGAACCGCCTCCGGCGGACGACCCCTTCTTCGTGGCCGCCCCTCCCGAGCCGGCGGCCGGGTTCGATCTCATCGAGCTCCCTCCGCCACCGCTTCCTGCACCCCCCCCGCCTCCGGCACCCGAACCGCCTCCGGAGATGCCGGAGATCGCCATCGCTCCACCACCCCCGCGCCCGCTGCCCCTGGTTCCGGCACCGCCGAAGCGAGCCGCCGAGCCCCCGGCCGCGGCCCCTCCGCCCGCGGCCTCCCGGCCTG
>Ga0209342_10005833_pt1 | contig 12553 bp, 9 predicted proteins | sample RifCSP16_2_FD_184023 | JGI IMG/M metagenome (GOLD analysis project Ga0209342, IMG submission 184023) | Soil microbial communities from Rifle, Colorado - Rifle CSP2_sed 16_2 (SPAdes) (version 2) | ecosystem: Environmental > Terrestrial > Deep subsurface > Rock core/Sediment | place: Rifle... | reverse complement strand
GGTCATCACCAGAGCCTCCGGGTAGCCGGGCTCGCGCTCAAGCAGCAGCACGTGCAGGGGAGAGTAAGGCAGCATCACGCCCAGCGTCCCCTGCTTCGGGGCTGCGTCCTCTGCCACCGACGAGCCTGCGCGACGCGGCAAGACCACGATGGGCCGCTGGGGCGAGACCAGCAGGTCGATGTCGGCCGGAGTCGCTTCGCAGTGAGCCTGCACGGCCGCCAGGTCCGGCATCATCAAGGCGAAGGGCTTGTCCACCCGCAGCTTGCGGCGGCGCAGCTCGGCCACCGCCTCCGGGTTGGTGGCATCGCAGGCCAGGTGGAACCCGCCCAGGCCCTTAATCGCCACGATCGAGCCCTCCCGAATCATCCGGCGAGCCTGCTGCATCGCTTGCTCCCGCTCCGCCAGCCGCGCCCCGCTAACCTCCAGCCAGATTCTCGGCCCACAGGCCGGACAGGCCGTCGGCTGCGCGTGGAAGCGCCGGTCGGAGGGATCGGCATACTCGGCGTCGCACTCCGGGCACATCTCGAAGGAGGCCATGGTGGTGAGGGGCCGATCGTAAGGGATGTCGCGGATGATGGTGAACCTCGGACCGCAATTCGTACAATTAATAAAAGGATATCGGTGTCGCCGATCAGCGGGGTCGGTCAGCTCCCGAAGGCAGTCCGCGCACAGCCCGATGTCCGGCGAGACCGGTTGGAAAGCACCTGCCTGGGCTTGTGAGTCGAGGATCGCGAAGTCGGATAAGCCGTTCGCCGGCCGCTGCTCCACCCGCACCGCATCGATCCGTGCCAACGGAGGCGCCTCGGACTGCAGGCCGTCCACGAAGGCCAGCAGCGCTTGCGGATCGCCCTCCACTTCCAGCTCGACTCCGGCGGAGGTGTTGCGCACCCAGCCGCTCAGGGACATGCGCCGCGCCAGCGCGTATACGAAGGGGCGGAAGCCCACCCCCTGCACCACCCCGGTGACCTCGATGTGCGCGCCTCTCACCCCGGCTTCTCCACGGAACCGACCTGCCGGCGCAGCCAATCGACCCAAGCTTCCAGCCCTTCGACGGTTCGGCAGGAGACCTCGAAGGTCAGCAGGCCGGGATTCAGCAGCTCGACCCCTCTGCGGAAGTAGGCCAGGTCGAAGGGCACATAGGGCAGCAGGTCGATCTTGTTGATCACCAGGGCGTTCACTCCCCGGTACATGGTCGGGTACTTGTAGGGCTTGTCGTCCCCTTCCGGGATCGAAGCGATCAATGCGCTCTGGTGGGTCCCCAGCGCAAATGCCGCCGGGCAGATCAGGTTGCCCACGTTCTCCACCAGCAGCAGATCCAGCGCCTCCAGGTCCAGCGAGTCCAGCCCGCCCTGCAGCATGGTGGCGTCCAGATGGCATTCGCCGCCGGTGTTGATCTGGACTGCGGTGGCCCCGGCCGCCGCCGCCCGGTCGGCGTCGATGCTGGTGGCGATGTCGCCGTCGATCACACCTACTCGCATTTCCGGCACCAACGCGGCCAGCGTGCGCTCGATCAGGCTGGTCTTGCCGGCCCCGGGGGAGGCCATCAGGTTCAGCCCGAAGACCCCGGCTCGGTCCAGCCGGCGGCGGTTTTCCTCGGCCAACCGTTCGTTGGCCCCCAGGATCTTTTCCACCACCGCGATCCGCTGCGTCATGCCAGCGCTCCCGAAGCCGTCACCGGCTCCTGTTCGATGTCGATACTGTCTAGATAAAATTCGTCCCCGGCGGTAACCTGCAGGCGTGCCCCGCCGCAGCGGGGACAGGTCCCCGCCAGGTCGCAGTCGGCCCCACAGTCCTGGCAGTGCATCTGCACCGGCACGCGGCGGAAGTGCAGCCGTGATCCGGCGGCGATGGTGCCTTCGCTGAGCATGTCCCAATAGAACTGCACGCACTCATCCAGCAGCGAAGACAGGTCACCGATCACCAGGTTCAGATCGGTCACCCGGCGCGCTCCCGCCCCCTCGGCGTGCTGCAGGGCAAGCTCGAGGAGGTTCTGGGTAATCGAGAGTTCGTGCACCCTTTTTCCCTTCTCAAGTCCGAGCATAATCCGCGGCCCAGCGACCAGACAGTGGTAAATGTCACCCCAATTGACCGAATTCACTCTATGCGGCGCAGCGCCCTTCCCACAGGCCAATTCAGGGGACCGGCCCTGGCCTGCAGCGCTCCTTGACCCCCTCAGCCCATGGGTGTAACGTACACATGCAATCCCGACCTCTTAGCCTCACCATGACCTGACAGGGCCCGGCCGGCCCACGGCGTGGCCAGTGAAGCGAAACCATGAATGATCTGACCGGTAGATCCATCCGGGGCTACGACCTGGTCGAACGGGTGGGCGCCGGCGGGTTCGGCATTGTGTACCGTGCGCACCAGCCCGCCGTCCGGCGCGACGTAGCCTTCAAGGTGATCCTGCCGGAATACGCCCACCACCCCGATTTCGTCCAGCGTTTCGAGGTCGAAGCTCAGTTGGTGGCGCGGCTGGAGCACCCCTTCATCGTACCGCTCTACGACTACTGGCGGGATGAGAGCGGCGCCTGCCTTGTGATGCGCTGGCTTAAGGGCGGCAACCTGCGCGACCGTCTGCACAAGGGCCCCATACCGCTGGACGAACTCAGCCGACTGTTCGAACAGATCGCCAATGCGCTGGCCTTCGCCCACCGGCACCAGGTCATTCACCGCGACCTGAAACCGGAGAACATCCTGCTGGACGAGACCGGCAATGCCTACCTCACCGACTTCGGGATCGCCAAGGATCTGGGCAGTGAGCGGATGACGGAGGCGGGGCAGCTCATCGGCTCGGTGGACTACATGTCACCGGAGCAGGTCCAGGGCGAACCGGCTACGGCCAGGACGGACGTTTACGGCCTGGGGCTGATGATCTTCGAGTTGTTGACCGGGGAGCATCCGTTCGCCAACCTGTCCCTGGTGCAGGTGATTCAGAGGCATCTCAACGAACCCATCCCCAGCCTTCACAGCCTGCGGCCGGAGCTTCCCGCCGAACTGGATGGCGTCATCCAGCGTGCGACCGCCAAGGACCCGGCCCAGCGCTACCCGGATGCGGAGACCCTGCTGCAGGAGTTCCTGCGCGCCTGCGTCTCCCCTCCGCCCGAGCACCCCCCGGCTCCGCCGCAGCTCCCCTCCTTCCTGGCGACACCCGAGCAGGCCGAGGAGCGCAATTTCGTCGGGCGGGCCGCCGAGATGGACCGCCTGGTGGGGGTTCTGGATAAGGTGCTCGCCGGCCAGGGCCAAATCCTCTTCGTCACCGGCGACACCGGCCGGGGCAAGTCTTCCTTGCTCCAGGAGTTCTCCCGGCGCTCTCAGGAGGCCCACGCCGCCCTGTTGGTGGCTTCCGGCCGGTGCGACATCTACACCGGGCAAGGCGACCCCTACCTGCCCTTCCGAGGTGTCCTGGGGCTGCTGGCAGGTGACGTCGAATCGCGCTGGGCGGCTGGCTCGGTAACCCGCGACCAGGCGGTCCGGCTGTGGAGCGCCTCGCCGGCCACCATCGAAGCCCTGGTTCAGCATGGGCCTGATCTGTTGGGGAACTTTGTCCCCATCCAGGCTGTGCGCGCCCGCCTGGCGGCGACTCACCTGGGAGGGCGGGTCGGCCTGCAGCGGATTTCCGAAGTGATCGAGCGGGCGGAGCACTCGACGGCAGAGGCCCAACCCCACCCCAACCGCATCCTGGAGGAGTTCACCCTGGTGCTCTTCAGCCTGGCGCAGCGGCACCCGTTGCTGCTCTTGCTGGACGACCTGCAGTGGATCGACCCCTCCTCCGCCAACCTGCTCTTCCACCTGGCCCGCCGGCTCCAGAACCGGCCGATCCTGATCGTCGGCACCTACCGGCCGGAGGACATCGCCCAGCTGCCCGACGGCAGCCCTCATCCCCTGGAGCCGGTGCTGGCGGAGCTCAAGCGGGCCTTCGGACAAATCTGGATCGACCTGGACCAGGTCGACGCCGGCTCCACCCGCCGCCTGGTCGACTCGCTGATCGACATGGAGCCCAATGAGCTGGGGGCGGACTTCCGCAGTGGTCTGGCCGCCATCACCGAAGGGCACCCGCTCTTCGTGCTCGAATTGATGAAGGACCTGCAGGAACGGGGGGAGCTGGTGCGAGACGCCGGCGGCCGCTGGAGGCAGTCGGGCGAGATCGATTGGCAGCAGACCCCCGCCCGGGTCGAGGGGGTGATCGAGAAGCGCATCGGGCGACTGGATCCGGAACTGCGCGAGGTCCTGGGAATCGCCTCGGTGCAGGGGGAAGTCTTCACCGCTGAAGCGGTGGCGCGAGTACAGGGGGTGGACGAGCGGGCGCTGGTCCGCCGGCTGAGCTGGGAGTTGGAGCGGCAGCACCGGCTGGTGCAGGAGCTGGGGGCCGAGCGCATGGGCCTGCGCCGGCTGTCCCAATTCCGCTTCCGCCACATTCTGATCCAGCGCTATCTGTATCGGCAGCGCGGCTCGAGCGAACGCGCCTACCTGCACGAGGCGCTGGGAAATGCCCTGGAAGAGTTGGTCGGCGATCAGAATGGACGGGTCTCGGTTCAGCTGGCCCGCCACTTCGCCGAGGCCGGGCTGACCGACCGGGCCATCCTGCACCTGCAGCGGGCGGGAGAGCGGGCGCTCAAGCTCTCGGCCTACCAGGAGGCCGCCGGGCACTTGCGGAAAGCACTGAGCGGAGCCAACTCCCTCACTGCGGAGGGCAAGCCACCCGACCGGCTCTGGGTCGCTCACATCGAGCGGCTGCTGGGCGAGGCGAGCTACGCCCTGGGAGACATCGACGGCAGCCGCGAGCTGCTGGAGCGGTCCGCCCGCCGCCTGGGCAGGCCCATTCCTGCCCAGGTGGGCCTGGCTATCCTGGGCGAGGTCGCCCGGCAGGCCCGCTATCGGCTGCTGCCGCGCCGGTCGGGCGGGGAAGCAAGCCCGCGGCGGGCCGAATTGCGGGAAGCCGCCGGGATCTACAAGACCCTCACCGAGATCTACATCGTCTCCACCGAGAACGCCCGTACCCTGTACGCCACCTTGGGAAACCTCAATCTGGCCGAGGGGGCCGGACTCTCGCCGGAGCTGGCCAGCGCCTACGCCGACATGTCGGCGGTCTGCCCGCTGTTGAACCTGCACTCGCTGGCGGAGAAGTACCGCAGCATGGCCGCCCAGGCCGCGCAGGCACTGGACATGGAGCCGGTGACCGCCTACGTCCGGATGTCCACCAGCGTCTTCACCGTCGGCCAGGGGCGCTGGGAGGAGAGCGCCGACTCGCTCGACCGGGCCATTGCGGCCTTCCGCCAGCTTGGAGACTGGAACCGGCTGGGGCTCACGCTGGTGTTGCGCACCCACGTGCACATCTTCAAGGGGGAGTTCGAGGCCTTCCAGGCGGTGCACCGGGCTATTGCCGACCTGGCGGAGCGCAGCGGCGGCTTCCAGCACATGATCTGGGCTCGGGATGGCGAGGCCGAGTCGATGCTGCGCCTGGCGGGCGCCGATCGTCTCCAGGACGTGGTGGCTCGGCTGCAGCAGAATCTAGCCGCCATGGACCGGGCCGGTTTCGAGCTGGAGCAAGCCCATGTCTACAGCCTGCTGGTCCAGGCCCACTTGCGCCGGGGAGACTGGGCGGCGGCCCGCCAGGCCGGAGATGCCGGCGCCCAAATCATTCAGCGCTCTAGCCCGACCTTCTACTCGCAGCTGGAAGGATACGCCGGTCCGGCCCACGCCTACCTGGGGTGCTGGCAGATGGCTTCGGGCGCCTCCGAAGCGAAGGCGCTCTCCAAGCAAGCTTTGGCGGGCTGCCGGAAGCTGCGCAGGTTCGCCGGGATCTTCCCGGTGGCCCGGCCGCGCTCCATGCGCCTGGAAGGGATGTACAAGTGGCTCTCGGGCAACCGGCGGGGCGCGATCCGGACCTGGGAGGCGGGGATCGAACTGGCCCGGCGGCTGGGTATGCGCTATGAGGAGGCCCTCACCCACCTGGAGCTCTTGCGCCGCCTGGAGCCGGGAGCTGCCTCCCGTCCGGTTCACCTGGCGCAGGCCGGCAGTCTGCTGCGTCAGCTGCCAGCCGCCTACGAGCTGGCCGAACTCAAGCACTGGTCCGACGGTGAGCCGGACCTCCCCCTCACGTCTTAGTCGCCAGAATGTGGTGGATCACGCCCCCCTGGATCGCTGAGGACAGGATCGAGAAGCCGGTCTCCGCGATCAAGCCGTAGAGCACGTGGTCTAGGTTCTCCGCTGTGAAGGCGTGCCCACGCCAGATTCGGGCCAGGGCCCTCCCGACCGCGCCGGTCGGCCGGCCGAAGTCGGTGATCAGCAGTCGCCCCTTGGGCCTGAGCACCCGGTGGCATTCGCCCAGGGCCTGGCGTTTGGTGTCCAGCGGGAGGTGGTGCATGGTCAGGCAGCTGATGACCCAGTGGAAGGAGCCGGGCGCGTAGGCCAGGTTCTCGCCGACGCCCCAGTCCACGCTGGCACCCTCGCAGCGCCGCAGCTTGCGCCGGGCCACCGCCAGCATCTCCGGCGATGGATCGATGCCCTGCAACCGCGATTGTGCCCCGAATCGGCGATGAATCTGGTGGATGGCTTCTCCGGTGCCGCATCCCAGATCGAGCAGCGCATCGCCGGGCTGCATCTGGACCAGGCTCACGTGTTTGCGAATGACCAGCGGAACGCCGAAGAGGGCGTTGTGGGCGTCGTAGTACCTGGCCCGCAGGCCGGAGAGGACTTCGCCGGGGGTGCTGCTGGGTGAGGCCTGGGGAGGCGCTTCCATCATGGACGAGACATTATATGCAGATTAGGCCGCGGGTGGCACCGCGCCCAGGCTGTTGTAGAATGTGCGCGCATGCTCCCGTTTTCCGTCCGCATCGAGCAGGCCCGCGATCGGCTGGTGGCGATGGCGGGCGCCCTGATCGCCGCCGGCAGCCTGGCGACCGGCGCCTACCACCGGCTGAGCTCGGTTGGGCCCGCCGGCACCCGGGACGATGTGGTCCTGATGGCGGCCGGCGCCGCCCTGGGACTGCTGGGCGTCGGGCTGGCCACCCTGGGGCATCGCCGCCGCCTGGCAGCGGCCGCACTTGCCGGCGGGCTGACCGCCCTGGCCTCCTGGATGGTGCTGGGGCACGGCATGGCCTTCGAGGTGGCCCTGGCGGGCTACGTGGGCGTGCTGGTCATCACCGTGGTCGGCAGCCCCCGGACCGACGCCCTGGTGGCCACCGGCCTGGTGTTCCTGACCGGGCTGCTGGTCTATGCCGGCGGCTCCAGCGAAGGCGGGGCGGTGGAGGGGGCGTTGGCCATCGGCGGCCTGCTGGCCGCCACCGGGGTGTCACTGGCCTGGCTGCAGCACCACCTGCTGGGGGCCATCGCCGAACTGGAAGTGTCCCAGGCGCGCCTGCACCGGCTGTCCCACCTCGACCCACTCACCGGGCTGGGCAACCGGCGCCTGTTCGACGAGGGCTTGAACCGGCAGCTGCGCTACTGCGGTCCTGAGCGGCCCCTGGGCATGGTGATCATCGACGTCGACCAGCTCAAGCAGATCAACGACCAGCATGGGCATCCCGTGGGCGACAAGGCCCTGCAGTTGGTGGCCGAGGCTATCCGCATCTCCTCCCGCGGCAGCGACAGTTCCGCCCGTATCGGCGGCGATGAGTTCGGCATCCTGCTGCCCAGCGGGGGGCTGCGCGGGGCCCGCATGGTAGCCAACCGGGTGCACGAGCTGCTGGTCGAGTGGGAAGATCAGGGAAAGAACCAGATCAGTCTGACGGTGAGCATCGGGGTGGCACAGGCCACCGACCCGGCCCTGGGCGTCGAAACCCTGCTGGGCGACGCCGACGCCGACATGTATGCCGGCCGGGGGGTTCCGCAGCGAGCGGCGGCCGCCCGTTGAACGCTGGATCCCACCGGCCTGCCCCTGGGCTGCTCAGGGACCGCCAACCTCCTCGCTGACGGCAGCCAGCACCACCGGCGCGTTGGGCAGCGCGTCGTAGAAGCGCAGGAACTGCTCGATTTGCACCCCCTCCAACCCCCGTAGATTCTCAGCCCAGCGATAGCCGATAGACTGAAACAACAGCTCCACGGTGACGGTGAGCGGCCGCGACGCCTCTCCCAGGTCCACCGCGTACTGCAGGCTGTCCTCGCCCCCGAAGAAGTCCGGATCCTCGGAGGTCCGGCCGACCGGCCGGATGGACTCCAGGGCGCGGGCCGGATCCAGCCCGCTCGGCAGCAGCCGGTTGTCCTTCAAGTATCCCGAGGCTTGCATCAGCCCGGTCGTCACGCTCCCACTCGAATCCCGCAGCACCGCCTCGTAGATCTGAACCTGATCCGACTGCCCGATGGTCAGGTAGTGCGGCTCGAACTGGGATGGGTCCAGATCGGCATCGTTCCCGGCGATCCGCCCCTGGGCGTCCACCGCGCCCGACTCGAAGACGATCGCCCCGTTGGCGTCGGATACCTGAAAATGCAGCCAGGCCCGGCGGGCGGGGAACCCGGTGGGCAGCTTATGTCCGGCCTGGTTCTCCACCCGCACCTCGGCGGTCAGGCGCGTTCCCGACAGCTGCAGCGCTCCAAAGGAGAGGCTGGCGGTCTGCTCCTGCAGCAGTTCCAGCGTGCGCTCGCGGGCCTGCTGCAGGTGCTCCCCGGAGGCCGTGACCTGCAGCTCCTCGGCAAAGGTCTGCAGCAGCCCCAACATGTAGGCGTTCCCGCCGGCGAAGGTGTGCTGGGCGAAGGGAGCGCGCGGGAACGGGCTGGTGATGGCGATGCGCACACCCCCCTGGGCCTCCGGCATATGGCAGTCCTGGCAGGAGCGCAGGCTCCGAAAGTCGCTGTAGTACCACTCCAGATAGGGCACCTGCTCCGGGAATTCGACCCCCGAGCCGTCCAGCGACTCGACGTAGAGCGTATGGCAGGTGGCGCAGAGCTCGGAACGGATGATATACAGGCCCTGGGTCGGCAGGTAGCCGGAGGTGATCTCCATGATGTCGGACTGGGCGGGTTCTACCGCATAGGGCCCGTAGATCAGCCGCTCGCCTGCCGGCGTCTCCGTGTCGATCTCGAACCCGCCGTTGTAGCTCTCGGGGAAGCCGAGCGCCCCCTCCTGGATCTGGTGGCACAGCGTGCAGGAGACCCCGTCCAGGGCCAATGAGTGCAGCGGATGGTCCGGGTCGAGCAACCCCTGCTCGCCCAGCACGCGGGCGCTCTGACCCTGCTGTTCCAGTGTGACCTGCGCCAGGGGCATATGACAGCGGGCGCAGGCCTCCTGAATGGCCTCCGCCTGCTCCGGATGCCGCAGGGTCTCGGCCTGCACAGCGGCCTGCCAGTAGGGATCGCGGGCGGACTGGGCCATCATGCTGGCGCGCCAGGCCCGGTCGATGGAGACATCCAGGCCGGCCTCATCCAGCATGCTCTGATGGCAAATGGCGCACACCCCCGACCCGGCGAAGAAGTCTGCCTGCTCGGCCGGGAGCGGAAGTCCCGGGTAGCTCGCCTGCCGCGCGGCGGTCGGAATGGGGGTAGGCTGAGGCGGGGGCGTGCGAGTGGGGCGGGCGGGCGTCGCCGAGACGGAGGGCGGCGGGGCGGGGGTGGGCGCGCAGGACGTGGCAGTCAGCAATCCAAGCGCAAGGAGTGCCAGCCCGCAGCAGTGCTCTGCGGCTCGGCTCATGGGGCGCCTCATTGGCCATCTCCGGCCGCGGACGCCCCGCTCTCTTTCAGCATCCGTGCGGCCGCCTGACGGGCGATCTGCACTGCGAAGTTGGTGCCGCGGTCCCAGGGGTAGACCTGGCTCATGCTGGCGAACCACAGCCCGGGCAGCGGGGTCTTGATGTCCGGTATGGAGCGGGAGTGATTCAGCGGCGGCACCGGCTGGGCATAGGGTGTGCGGAAGAGCCAGGAGTCCCTGACCCAGTCCGGGGTGAACTTCGGGTTGAAGCGAGCAAGGACCGACAGGAAGCGGTCCAGCAGCTGTCCCTTGGCCAGATGGAAATACTCATGGTGCGGATCCAGGTAGTCCCCGCAATAGACGATGTGGTCGCCGCCGAAGTGCTCCGGCGAGACGAAGTTGGTGTGCTCCACCAGGGAAAGGAAGGGGAACCCGGCCGCCTTGGGCAGATTGTGCCAGTAATACCCCTGTTCGGAGAGGCGCTGCTTGAGCGACAGCACCACGACCACCGCACCCATGGATTTCAACGCCAGCAGCCCCTGCAGATAAGGGCCGGCCAAGCCGGGGGCCAGCCTGGCCAGCAGGCCGGGTGAGGTTGTGACCAGGCATTGGTCGAACTGCTCTTCGCTGGCCTCTATGTGCAGCGTCAACCCCCCGCCCGCCCGGGCCTCGATTCGCTGCACGGGCATAGACAGGCGCAGCTCTGCGCCCTGCTGCCGCACTCGTTCCGCCAGGCATTCCATGAAGGTCTGGAACCCACCGCGAAACGTCCCCAGTCGCGGGGTTCGGGCCTTGAAGCGAGCCCAGAACCAGGCCATGTTGACCTGCTGGTAGTGCGGCCCGAACTTGCCCACCAGCAGCGGCTCCCACAGGGCCTGATAGCTGCGCCGGCCCACCCAGCGCTGCAGCCACTCGTGGGCGGTTTCCCGCTCCAGCGGCGGCCAGGCGGCCAGGTACCTCAGATAAGCGATCACGGCCCCTACCCTCAGCCGGTCCGGGAAAGGAATGGCCGGGAAGCGCAGCACCGCCAGCGGCGAATCCAGCGGGTAGAAGCGCTCCTGGTGGTAGACCACCGTGACCGGCCGGCGGAACAGCACCTGATCCTGCCAGCCCAACTCGCGGATCAATCCCAGGATGTGCCGGTCGCTGGCGAACCAGTGGTGATAGTACTTCTCCACCGACCAATCCCAGTGAGGCTGCTTAAAGCCCGAGGCCAACCCGCCCACCTGCGCGTCGGCCTCCAGGATGGTCACCCGGCGGCCGGCCTGGGCCAGGTCGAGAGCCGCCGCCAGCCCGCCGGCCCCGGCGCCGATGATGGCGACCCGGCGCGAGCCTGGTCGCGACCTATCCACCACCCCGGTCACGCGGTTGCCTCCCCGCTGTCCCTCTCATTTGCCCGCCTCTTCCGGCGACCCGCCGCCGACCTCGGCCTGCACCGCCCGCCAGCTCAGGCTCTCCCGCGCCATGTAGTAGGCCCCCAGCACGGTGATCGGCAGCCACAGCGCGGCGTGCAGCACCAGCGTATAACCGGCTGCGGTGGCGCGCTCCACGCCGAAGGCGACCAGCACGGCAATGCCGGGGGCGTCGAAGGTGCCGAGATAGCCCGGCGCAGAGGGGATGGTGGTGGCCAGGTTCACAATTCCGTTCATCAGCATCAGCGCGAAGAAGCTGATCTCGAATGGAAAGGCGTGCATCACCAGCCAGTACTTGAGGGTCTCGAAGAGCCAGATCACCACCGAGGTGCCCAGCACCATCAGGGTGTCCCGGCCCGAGCGCAGCGAGGCCAGCCCGCTGAGGAAACGCACGGCCAGGCCCAGGGCCTGCTCTCGCCAGCGCCGCGGCAGCAGGCGCTGCGCCAGCCAGACGACCATCCGCTCAGCCTGAGGTTGAAAGACGGCCATGAGCAGGAAGGCCAGCACCGCCAACAGGAAGCCGGCCGCCCCCAGGACGGCCAGGGTGCGGATGTCGCCCACCAGGCCGGAATCGGCGGTGACCCGGGCCAACTCCGAGAGATTGAGGAACACGAAGCCCAGCATCACGATGCCGTCGAAGGCCCGTTCGACCACGATGGTGGCCAGCGAGGCGGACATGGGGACCGCTTCCCGCCGGCGCAGCACGTAGGCCCGCAGCACCTCTCCGGCCCGGGCCGGGTAGATGTTGTTGCCCATGTAGCCGATGGCCACCACTGGAAAGGCAGTGCGCAGGGGGATGTGCTTGAGGGGGCGCAGCAGATAGTGCCAGCGCCAGGCCCGCGCCCAGACCCCCACGAAGTACGCCGCGATCCCCGGGATCAACCAGGCGTACCGGGCGCCGCGCAGCGCCTCCCAGAGGTCGTCCAGCCGCAGGCCTCGCAGCGCCAGCCAGAGGAAGATGGCGCTGACGGCCAGGCCAATCCAGAACTGCCAGCGTTTCACGGGGCCTCCGTTGCCGTGCCTGGATCGGATGGGGCCAAGCATACAACAAGGCGGCTCACGCCGCCTTGCACATTCTATCAAGATCGCCCAGCGCAGCGCAGGCTCGCGGCGGGCTCAAGCTGTCGAGGTCAGGCCACTTCTGCGGTCGCCGGCAGCATGCCTTCCAGGATGCGTTCCAGGGCCATGGTGTGGCTGCACACGCCCCGGCTCAGGAAGAAGTCACAATCGCAGGTCCACTCCCCGCCCGCGAACTCCACCGTGTGGGGGTTGTTGGTTCCGTTGAAGGTGGCTTTGAAGCTCTCGAAGCCGATGCGGTCCCGCTCCTCGGCGTACCGCTTGGCCTTCTCGATTTTCCCGATCAATCCATAGTCCATAGACCCTCCCGGGAGAATGCAAACAAAAAGGCACGCAGGCATACGCGCCCCGTGCCTTTGGCCGGCGCAATCAGGGTAGGGGTTGTGCCGCTCATCGCGGCGCCAATCCTCTCATACTGGTTTCAGTATAGTCGCGCGCCCAGGCC
>Ga0209342_10005831_pt1 | contig 12554 bp, 13 predicted proteins | sample RifCSP16_2_FD_184023 | JGI IMG/M metagenome (GOLD analysis project Ga0209342, IMG submission 184023) | Soil microbial communities from Rifle, Colorado - Rifle CSP2_sed 16_2 (SPAdes) (version 2) | ecosystem: Environmental > Terrestrial > Deep subsurface > Rock core/Sediment | place: Rifle... | reverse complement strand
GACCTCGAGCTCTTCTTCGCCATGGGCCGGCACCTGGCGACGAGTGACGAGTGGCCGGAGTGGAGCGAGACCAGCGAGTTTCGCGCCGTACGGCCAGCGTCGAGGGAATAACCTGCACAACGGCGTCCATGGCCGCGGTTCTGCACGGAGTGCGACCGGCAGATCCGCTGACCTTCGCCTCGGTACCGCTGGTGCTGTTCGCGACCGCTCTCACGGGGTCGCTGGTCCCGGTGCTCCGCGCGACGCGAGTCGATCCAGTTTCGACGCTTCGTTCCGAGTGAGCGGCCTCAGTTCGCAGCCGGCGCGACTTTCGTTCGCCCGGAGACCGCCTGCCAGGCATCTCCCTGCTTTGCCACCACCACGGTGTAGAAACCTCGAGTCGGCGCGCTCTCAGGTGCCTTCGCCCCGGTAATCTCCCACGTCCCATCCGAGACGACGACGTCGGCGGAGACGGGATGGATTCCGGTTCGAACGATCTGGATGGAGCTTCCCGGGTAGGTGCCGAGGGTCTTGGTGATGCTCTCCTGGATCGCGGCCTTCCCCTTGACGCTCATACCCATGAAGTCGATGAGGTCCGCGTCGTCGCTGTAGATCGAAGCGCAGCCCGCGGCGTCGCCCGCTTTCCAGGCATCGCTGTACTTCTGGGCAAGAGCGTCGATGGCTTGCTCCGCGGTTGTTTCCTGAGCCGATGAGACGGCACCCGTCAAAGTGACGAGGCAAGTGATGGTTAGAGCTTTCATGATCTTGTCCCCCATGACTATGTCCCCGGCGCTTTCATCGGGAGCATCGGCCTCGAGCAGTGGAGCATCCACTGGCCGTTCTGCTTCACCGAAACGTTGGTGAACATCCCCTTCACCGCGGGGAGGTCCTGGCCCTCCGTGGATTTCAATCCGGTGAGCTCGTACGTGCCGTCGATGACCGCGATCTCCGGTCGCACGAACCGGACCGAGGTGATTTCCAGAGACCCCGCCGCTCCTTTGTACGGTCCGTCGAACAACTTCTGGTAGCGCTCTTCGATGGCCATTCTTCCGTGGTGCATGACGCCCGCCAGGTCGACCAGGTCGGCATCCTCCACGAAGAGCGCTCCGATCGCCTTCGCGTCCGCGTTGCTGAAGGCTTGTTCGAACTCGTCGGTACGAGCGCGGAGCATGTCTTCGTCGCTCATGGGAGCGGTCTCGGTGCTCTCGGCCGGTGGGGCCTCCTTTGGTTGGCACCCCGCGAGCGTGAGGACGCCCGTGAGGAACGCGATTGTACGCATGGGTTCACCTCCTGGGAATGCACGCAGTCCGCGTGCGACGGGGACTCTATTCCCCCGGGGAGGCGTTGTCAATGAGCGCGCAGCTCTACTTACGGACGATCTCGATCTCGAAGAGCTTCGGCCATAGCTTGCCGGTCACGAACAGACGCTTCTTCCCCGGGTCGTAGGCGATCCCGTTCAGCACGTCTTCGCCGCCGTGGCGGTCCGCGGGGGCGAGGAGGCCCTTCAAATCGATCCAGCCCGTGACCTTGCCCGTCTCGGGAGAGACGCGGGCGATGCGATCCCGCTGCCAGATGTTGGCGTAGATCTCCCCCTCGACGAGCTCGAGCTCGTTGAGGTTCGTGACGGGCTTGCCCCCGTCGGTGACCGCCAGGCGCTTCACCTCGCGGAGAGTTTTGGGATCCCAGTAGTAGAGGGTGGCGGAGCCATCGCTCACGATGAGGGACTTCCCGTCGTGAGTCATGCCCCAGCCCTCGATCCCGTAGCGGAACTCCTGGAGGAGAGCGAGAGTCTTCTTGTCGTAAATGAACCCGACGCCGGTGGTCCAGGTGAGCTGGTAGATGCGATCCCCGAGGACCGCGATTCCCTCGCCGAAAAACTCGGGAAGAAGCCTCGTCTGGCTCAGGATGTTTCCGGTCTCGAGGGTGACCCGCCTTACGCTCGAGCGGCCGCGAAGCCCGGTGCTCTCGTAGAGAATGCCGTCGCTGTAGACGAGCCCCTGGGTGAAAGCAGAGCTATCGTGGGGATAGCTGTTCTTGATTCTGTAGCTATGCACCGGCGTTGCCAGCAGGAGAATCAAGGTTACAATCATTCATACCATGATAGCCCAGCTCTTCCACGAACACGTTCTCGAACGACAGAAGAAGGCAGCCGAGGCGCTTTCGAAGACCGGCTTCGACATGCTCGTGCTCTCGAGTGGTGAGCCGTACACGTACTTCGCGGACGACGAGAACGCGCCGTTTCACGCCGTGGCCCATTTCGCGCACTGGTGCCCGATGCCGGGTCCGCACCACCTGCTTTCGATCGAGCCCGGAAAGAAGCCGCGCCTCGTCCGCTACGCCCCCGAGGACTACTGGTACGAGCAGAAGGCACTCGGCGATCCCTTCTGGGCGCCGGAGTTCGATCTCGTCGAAGCGGGAACGATCGACGCGGTCTGGGAGGCGCTCGGCCCGGCGAGGAACGCCGCCTACATCGGGAACGAGGTCGACCGCGCCCGGGCCGCGGGTCTCGCGCTCAACGCCGAGAAGCTCGTCTCCCGACTGGACTGGGATCGCGCCTACAAGACCGACTACGAGATCCAAAGCCTGGAAGAGGCGAGCGCTCTCGGCGCGAAAGGACACCGGGCGGCGGCGAGGGCCTTCGAGGCCGGAGCGTCGGAGCTCGAGATCCACTACGCCTTTGTGCAGGCGATGGAATCGACCGAGGACGAGCTCCCGTACCCGACGATCGTGGCGCTGAACGAGAAGGCGGCGTTCTTGCACTACTACAACAAGAGGGACGTGCGGAACGGGAACGTGCTACTGATCGACGCGGGGGCGAAGGCGCGGGGCTATGCCTCCGACATCACCCGCACCCACGTTTCGAGCCGATGCGACCCGAGATTCACCGCGCTGCGCGACGGCGTCGAAAAGCTTCAGCAGGAGCTCTGCCGGGAGATCCGTCCCGGCCTCCCCTTCGGCGACCTGCACCGGGCGGCCCACCTCAAGGTCGCTAGCCTTCTGAAGGAGAGCGATTTGCTCCGCGCCGATCCCGAAGAGGCGGAAGCTAGGGGCTGGACCCGGCCGTTTCTTCCGCACGGTCTCGGCCATCACCTCGGCCTTCAGGTCCACGATGTAGGAGGCCATCTCAGGATCCGGAGGGGAACAAGGCCCCCCCTCCGCCAGAGCACCCTTATCTCCGAAACACCCGCACCATCGAGCCGCGTCACGTTTTCACGATGGAGCCCGGCCTTTACTTCATCGAGATGCTTCTCCGGGTGTTTCGCGAGGGAGAGGCGGCCGCGCGGTTCAACTGGAAGCTCATCTCCGAGCTTTCGCCGTTCGGAGGAATCCGCGTCGAGGACAACGTGGTCGTCACCGAAGACGGCCATCGAAACCTGACGCGCGCCTATCTGCGGTAGACCTGGAGGTGAATCGATGATGAGGACTCTCGCCGTGACGGCCGCCGCGATCCTCACGTGCCCTTCCGCCCGCGCCGAGGACGACGTCCTCGCCCGAATCCGGGAAGAAGGATTCCAGCGTTCTCAGGTGATGGACATCGCGTTTACCATGACGGACGTCCTCGGCCCCCGCCTCACGAGCTCTCGCGGCGAGAAGAAGGCGCAGGAGTGGGCGCAATCGAAGATGCGAGAGATCGGTCTTTGGCGTGTGGTCGCGGAGCCCTTCGGTGCGCACGAAGCGAGCTGGGACAACCTCTATACCTCGCTTCACCTCCTCGAGCCCGACTATCAGCCGCTGATCGGCTACCCCTACGCTTTCACTCCCGGTACGGACGGCAAGGTGACCGCGGAGGCGAAGATCGCGCTCATCCACGCTCGCGAGGACTTCGACCGCTACCGGGGGAAGCTCCGGGGGGCGGTGGTGCTCACCGCTCCGCCGAGGAGCGTCCCTCCGCGCTTCGAGCCCGACTCCGTGCGTTTTTCGAGCGACGAGCTCCGCGCGCTCGAGCAGTCCACAATCGCCTCCCGCTTCGGCGCGGGGCAGGACGACCACGTCTGGGACGACCGGACGATGACTTTCGTTCTCCGCGACGAGCGCCGGGACTTATTGAGTCCCTCTCGCGAGCAGATTGAGAATTTCCGTAACGAGGTGCAAAGCTTCTACAAATCCGAGGGCGTGGCTGCGGTCGTCGACCCCGCGCCCGGTCGGGACGGCACGGTCTTCGTCGACGGACGACCGGGGAGCCGCTACGACCGCTCGCTGAAAGGCGCTCTCGACGCGCCGGTCCGGATCGCGCTCGCCGTCGAGCACTACAACCGGATCTATCGGCTCGTCGATCGGGGAATGGCGGTGAAGCTCGAGATCGAGGTGCGAAACCAGCTCGACGCCGACGACCCGCAGGCGTACAACGTTCTCGGCGATCTCCCGGGGACCGACCTCGCGCACGAGCTCGTCATGGTGGGAGGCCACTACGACTCCTGGCACGCGGGAACGGGTGCGACCGACGACGCCGCGGGATGCGCGGCCGCCCTCGAGGCGGTGCGCATCCTGAAGACCATCGGCGTCGCCCCGCGCCGTACGATCCGGGTCGCCCTCTGGAGCTGGGAGGAAGGGGGGAAAGTGGGCTCCCGACGCTACGTTGAGGAGCACTTCGGCCCCAACGTCGCGACCGCCGGGGGCGAGACGCTCTCCGTTTACTTCAACGTGGACAACGGGACCGGCCAGTTTCGAGGTGTCTACCTCCATGGCAACGAGCGGGCGAGGGATCTGTTCGCCCGCTGGATGGCGCCGCTCCGCGATCTGAAGATGGACACCCTCACCATCGACCACACCTTCGGCATCGACGTAGAGGGGTTCGATATGGCCGGACTTCCCGCGTTCCAGTTCATCCAGGACGCGGTCGACTACGACACCCGAACGCACCACTCGAACATGGACGTCTACGACCGGCTGGTACCCGAGGACTTGAGGAAGAACGCGGTAATCCTGGCGACTTTCCTCTACCACGCGGCGATGAGCGACGAGAGGGTGCCGCGCGAGGGGCACTGAGGCCGCAGCCCGCTATTTCGGGGGAACCGGTCGCGGCTTGCGGTTCTTGTCGATGGCGACGAACGTAAACAAACCCTCAGTGACCTTGACGTTCAGGCCCACGCTCTCACGGAGCGCCCAGGCCTCGACGTGGATCTTCATCGACGTCGTTCCGATGCCGATGAGGTCGGTATAGACGCAGAGGATGTCCCCCACGAAGACCGGGAGCTTGAACGACATGGCGTCGATGGCGACCGTCGCCACTCTTCCGTGCGAGCGCTGGGAGGCGGTCATTCCCGCGGCGATGTCCATTTGCGAGAGCACCCAGCCGCCGAAAATGTCTCCGCTGGGGTTCGCGTCCCTGGGCATGGCGAGCGTGCGCAGGGAGAGTTGGCCTCTGGGGCTCTCGGTCATCGGATCAGCCCAGCTCGTCCAGGGTGAGGCGGAAGCTCGGAACGAAGACCTCGAGGAAGTAGCGCACTTCGGGGAGGTCGATGCTCTGGACGGAGCTTTCGAGGGCCTGCTCCGCCTTGGTGAACTCCTTGTTTCCCGCCGCCATCTCCTCGAGGCACTTGATGTAGGCGCAGAGTTTGTCCGCGGCCTTGACGATCTCCTTGTGCTCGGCATCCGACGAATCGGGGACGAGGACCTGCCGATAGTCCTCCGCGAGCTCCTTCGGCACCATCGCAACCAGGCGCGTGGCAGCGGAGGCCTCGATGTCGCGATAGGCCTTCTGGATCTCGGGGTTGAAATACTTGATGGGGGAGGGGAGGTCGCCCGTGAGCACCTCCCCCGCGTCGTGGTAGAGCGCGAGCACCGCGACCCTCTCCGGGCTCACCGTGCCTCCGAACTTCCGATTGCGAATGAGGGCGAGGGCGTGCGCGATCTGCGCCACCCGAAGGCTGTGCTCCTGGACGTTCTCGGCGTAGGTGTTATGCATCAAGCCCCACCGCTTGATGAACTTCATCCGGGAGAGATAGGCGAAGAAGTGGCTCCGGCTCACCGCGACGATTCTACAGCTCCCGACTTTCGAATTGAACCGGTCATCCTCGCGCGCCACCACCCGAGGAACGTCTTTGCGGCTCGCTGCGTGAGGGTGAGGACGCCCAGGCCGATGGCGAGCGAGATCGGGATGATCGCGTAGCCTCCCCAGACTTCTGCGCCCGGCGGCGCGGGAAATTGGGCGCCGAACGCGCGGGGCACACCGTCCACGACGAATAGACCCACGTTCGCCGGGAAGATCGGCTTCAGCGCCGCGGTGAGGAGGAAGGCAGCTCCAATAATGTAGCCCGCGAAGAGCGCCACCCCGGCAAAGAAGCCCGCCATCGTAGTCGTGGCCAGACGCCAGATCGCGCGCGCCACGGGGCCGAGCCCTCCGGTGGAAAGAGCCTCTTCGACCACCATCTCTGCGAAATAAGCTCGGGCGACTTCGAGCGGCGGGCGGACCTCGGCGAGGATTCGCTCCACTGCCTCCCGTTCGGCGGGCACGGCTTGCTCCTGGGCGATGCGCTCCCTGACGTGGGATTCGACCTCGCGCAGCGCGTCGAGTGCCACGGCGTGCGGCATGAACGATCGGAGCGACCGTCCCAGGATGTATAGGTAACCGTGGATCCGGGCCTCGCCCGTTTCAGTGAGCTTCATCGCATTCGCTCCGGCAACGTCTTGATGAGGCGGCCGATCTTCCTGGTGAACTGCTCCCAGTGGACGAGCATCTCCGAAAGCCTGCGCCGTCCGGAGCCGGTCAGCCGATAGTATTTCCGGGGGTGTGGCCCTTCGTCCGCCACCCACTCCGCCAAGAGAGACCCCTCGCGCGTGAGGCGCCCGAGAATGGGATAAATCGTACCGTCGGTCACGACCAAATCGGTGAATTCCTCGAGGTGCCGGATGATGTCGAGGCCGTATCGAGGCGCCTCGGCGACGGACAGGAGGATGGCGAGGTCGAGACCCCCTCGTCGAAGCTGTTCCTGCCAGTTTTCCAGAGCCATATGATGCCTTGTCTCTTTTGATACCTGGTGTCACAAGGCTATACGAGCGATCCGAGAAGAAGTTCACGCTCGATCGCTCTCTGGTTCACGAGCGCCAGGCCCTTCGGGATAGGGCCGTCGCCAACCGGCCGCATCCGAAGCGTACTGCTCGAGCCGCCACTCACTCTTGACGGGGGCGGTGCTGCCTGTTAGCTTCAAGTCATATCCATCTAATTTTCGTTAGCAGCTTACCGCCCGTTCGTGGCAGGGCGGAGAACCCGTTGTTGGATGCTAAAGGAGAGACCGATGAAGATGCGACGTTTCTGTCTGCTACTTCTGGCCGCAGGCATGGCGACGAGTACGGCACTCGGGCAGGAGCTCGGAATTCGCTCGTACGGCCTGCGGGGCGGCATCAACATGAACCCGGATCAGTTCAATTTCGGCGCACACGTTGATGCCGGTAGCCTGACTTCCCGCGTTCGACTCCAGCCGAGTTTCGAGCTCGGTCTGGGAAACGGCGTCACGCTGGCCTCGGCCAACTTCGACGCCCATTACCTTTTCACGGCGCGACGATTTCGGCCCTACGCCGGGGGTGGTTTGGGCGTTAACCTCTTCGACGTGACGAGTGGCGTGGGACGGCGAGAGGGGTTGAACATCGAGCCCGTGTTGAACCTGGTGGGCGGACTCGAGTGGGGCGCGCCTCGTGCCGGCTCACGGGCGTTTCGCCGCTATCTCCTGGAGGCGCGGGTGGGAATGGGCGATACCCCTGAGCTGAAGCTGGTCGCAGGCATCAGTTTTTGACGGAGCAAGCGCGGGATTCCCAATCAGGGACTCGCTTTGGGCGGGGGGACTCGCCCACACTCCTGACGAAAACCCCCGCGTCTCGCATCACCGGTCGCAAAACCGCGAAGAGTTAGAATTCAGATATCGCATTCGACAGTTTGCGAAATCTGCCCCCTGTCTCTTCCCCAGGAGAGAGGGCCTGAGGAGTTACGAAATGAGCCCGAAATCAGGTCTCTCAGTCCCCGCCGCCGCGGTCGTGCTGATCTTCGCCGCCGCCGCGTGCGACTTCAGCCCGTCGTCACCGTTCGCAGGCTTCGACGAGGCGCAACAGCAAGGGGCCACACTCAATGGCCAATTCCAGCAGAGCGGCGTCACCGGGGCCTCGCAGCAATCCGTCCCGTCCGGCTACAACGCCCAGCGAACGTTCGCTGCGGCGTCCAGTAGCGACGCGCTGACGGCGACCGAGGTGATCGTGTATGCCGCTGACGGCAGCGAGATCGCAAGTGTCGACATCGGTGCCGACGGTTCCTTCACCCTCCGGGGGCTTCCCGAATCCTTCACCTTGGTTTTCGTAGACGCGAGCGGAAATCCAGTGGGAGAGCCCATGGAGTTCGAGGGGGTCAGGCCCAACCAAGAGATCGATATCGTCGTGGCTGTGGTGAATGGCGAGGTCGTCCTTCTGGAAGAGAGCCGCACGGGCATCGACCCTGAGGGAGCGAGCGGGATCGAGATCGATGGGGCAGCCCAGAATATCGTCATCGATTCGCCCTCCGATTTGATGACGGGCTCTCTCGATGTGAAGGGCTACTACGTCCTGACCCGCGCGGGCGAAACGTCCATTCGAAAGGGTAACCGAAGCCTGACTCTGGAGGATCTGGACGACGGAGACCAGGTCCACGTACGAGGCGTGTTCGAAGGGGACGATGTCTTCGCCTTCGAGATCAAACTGCAGGAAGAGGACGACGAGGACGAGGAGGAACTGGTCACGCTTTGTCACATTCCTCCCGGTAACCCCGGTAACGCTCAAACCCTAACCGTCGGCGCGAGCGCCGTTCCCGCTCACCTCGCGCACGGGGATTATCTGGGCGCCTGCAGATAAGACTCGCAACGATTCGCCGGGAGAGCTGCTCCTGGTCGCTCCGCAGCAAGAGTAACCCCCCGACCCAGTCGGGGGGGTACTCATGTGACAACATACGGCGGTGCGGGACGAAAAAACTGGCCCTCAACGAATGACACAAAAGCGACTGGCGAACCACCTCGGGTGCGATGTCAAAGTCGTCAACAGGCTCGCAACCTTTCTGGGATAAGGCGATGCCCCTGAAGGTATTCTACTGGAGGCCGTAAAGCCTCCGACATACCAGCAAGTCGCGTGAATCGCGCCTGACCTTGCTGACGAGAGTCTTTGAGCGACCCTTTTGGGGCCGGCACTGATTCGAATTCTAGTTCACGCTCGATCGCGCTCTGGTTCGCGAGCGCCAGGCCCTTCGGGATAGCGGCGTTGCCAACCGGCCGCATCCGAAGCGTACGGCTCGAGGGCGTTCGAAAGCGCGGTGAGTCGGTAATCGCCGTAACGCGGGTTGTGGTATCCGTAGAACCGCTCCTCTTCGGTCAGATCCGCCTCGTTCTTCATGGGCTCGAAAGCGTGGCCCTCGTGCCACTCGTTGAACGAGTTGACGTAGACGAGAAAGAAGCCCCGGCGAAAGTTGGAGAGGCTTTCGTCGCCCTGAGCTTCGATCGTCGCCGCGAGCGAGTCGCGGATGCGTCCCGTCGAAAGCTCCGCCGCCCGCTCGCGATGGTCGAAGCGCTCGAAGTCGAGGGGCGGATCCGACGGCGGCACGAACGGCCGCGGCTCGTAGCAACTGTCCGGGGCGACGTACTCCTGGAGGATCTCGTCATACCCGGGATTGACGTTGAAGGAAAAGAGAAGCTCTCTCTCGGAGGCCGCCCGCGCCAGCGGGTGGTACTGCTCCGGGCCGATGAAGTTGTCGTAAATCCCGATGCCGTCGAATCCCGACGCGGGGGTTCTGCCGAAGTCGAGCGAATCGGCGAGCAGAATGATTTTGTCGAAGTCCCAACGCAGCTCGCGGCGAACGATCTCGATCTGGCGGCTCCAGAGATCGTCGGGCGTGTAGTCGGGCACGGATCGCGTCACCTCGTGACAGTCCACGATCGTCTTCGGGAGAATGCATCGGAAGCCCTTCAGCACGGGGCTCTCGCTCCCATCCGCGTTCCTCAGAATCAGGAACGCGTCCCAGCCGCGCCTTTCGCCGTACTTGGTCAACAAATAGAGGACGTCGTTGGCAAAGCGATATCCGCGATCCGTCGCGTACGGCTCGAGCCCGAAGGTGACGGCGATGCCGTGGTCCTTCATCACGTCCATTACCTCGTGAACGGCTCGGTCCTCGAAGTTTCCGTTCCCCCACCAGGAGAGGGAGATCGACCCCGCGCCGGAGTCGGCAATCCAGCGGGCGTGCTGCTCGATCGCCGCCCGCGATCGAGAATCGTATGCGCCCAGAAGCGGAAAGTACTCCGTCGCGAGATCGTCAGGGGGTTTGCGGCCGGCCTCATTCCAGTGCCTCCAGGGCTCCCGCGCGTACCACGGGTAGTACTCGAAGAGGAAATGGCGAGCCAGATCGGGGAAGCGTTCCCCGAGCGGTGGAATCGTCAGGCTGGATTTCGGGTCGCCGGGAATGCCGGCGGGCAGCGACTGGCCCGCCTCGAGAGCGGCGCCCACGGAGGACTGGCGGAAGAACTCGCGCTTCCACTCCGAGAAAGGAGCGCGGCGCGTACGGCCAAAGTGGACCAGCGCTGGAAGCGAGCCGACGCGCTCGAGGAAACGCCGTCGGGTGATGGCCGGCATTGGCGGGTCTTGGTCCTCGTTTTCAGGTTACCGTTCTCTCGACTTCGGTTTCGGCGGTTTCGACGTTTTTCTCGCGGCGGTCTTACGCGACCGAGTGGAAGCGCTCGACGTCAGGCTCGCCGAGCTCATTTCGTACCTTCCAAAGATCGTATTGCGACTGCTGCTGAAGCCAGCTCTCGGGGCTGCCGCCGAAGGCCTTCCCAAGGCGAATCGCCATCTCGGGCGACACCCCGGCCTTGCCATTGAGCAATTGCGAAAGGGTCTTCCGGCTCAGGCCGAGCCCTTTCGCCGCACGCGTCACCGTCAACCCCAAAGGCTCGATGCAAAGCTTTCGAATGATCTCACCGGGATGAGGAGGGTTGTGCATCTTCATGGTCGATCTCTCCGTCAATGGTAATCGACGTAATCCACGTCCACGACTTGCTGAGTCTCGAATCGAAACGTCACGCGCCAATTTCCAGATACCTTCACAGCCCAGTGCCCTCTGAGCTTCCCTTTCAGCGGATGAAGACCGAGCCCAGGCAAATCCATGTCGGCAGGCTGAAAGCTTGCGTGCAGTCGGGCCAAGATCAGGCGAAGCCTTTCCGCATGCTCTGGTTGGATCCCTCGAACCGTTCCCTCAGCGAAGAACCGCTTCAAGCCACGGTGCTTGAAGTGGCGGATCACAGAATGAGTGTAACCCGATACGTAGCAGGTGTCAATTCGTGGGGTTTTCAGCGTAGACCGATCTCCACTGGAGGTGTCCGAGGCTTCGGCCTTGATCTTCGGCCAGGCGGTGGCTCGCTCTGGATCAGCTCGTCTCATCTGAACTCGCATCGTTTGTAGACCTAACCGGCCGAGCTCCGCGGCCCACCAGCGCCCTGCTATAATCCCCGCCCACGTTTTCTTCCAGAGGAGATCTGCCATGAAACGCATCCTCGGGTACGCACTCATTCTCGCGACCATCCTCGCCACCTCCGCGGCCGGAGAGCCCGTCGATGACTTTCATCTAAAGCTTCTCTTCTGGCGCTCCATCGGACCGACGCGAGGAGGCCGGGTAGTGGCCGTCTCAGGAGACCCGGTGAACAAGCTCGTCTTCTATCAAGGGACGACGGGAGGCGGCGTCTGGAAGACGGAGGACGGCGGGCTTCAGTGGAAGAATGTTTCGGACGGCTACTTCGGCACCGGCTCGGTCGGAGCGGTCGCGGTCGCGCCCTCGGACCCGAACGTGGTGTTCGTGGGAATGGGTGAGGCCTGCTTTCGCGGGAACGCCACGCACGGGGACGGAGTCTACAAATCCACCGACGCCGGAAAGACCTGGACCCGTGTCGGTCTCGAGGCGACGCGGCAGATTGGACGCATCCGCATCGATCCGCGGAATCCCGACGTGGTCTGGGTCGCCGCTCTCGGAGACTCGTTCGGACCGAGCGAGCATCGCGGCGTCTATCGCACTCGGGACGGCGGTCGAACCTGGCAGAAGGTCCTGTACCGGGACGAGGACGCGGGGGCCATCGACATCGCGATCGATCCTTCGAACCCCGATGTCCTCTACGCGTCGCTTCTCGAGATGAGGCGCTTCCCCTGGGGATTCCGGAGCGCGGGGCCGGGAACGGGGATATTCAAGACGGTCGACGGCGGAGATCGGTGGACGGAGCTGACCGACAACCCCGGCCTTCCTTCGGGACCCAAGGGAAGAATCGGACTCGCGCTCTCGCCCGCGCGTCCCAATCGCGTCTGGGCGATCCTCGACGCCGACATCGGAAAGAAGGGGGTCTACCGCTCGGACGACGCCGGCGCCACGTGGACGCGACTCGCCGACAATGCGAACCTCACCCAGAGGCCCTGGTACTACCACCACATCATCGCCCACCCGAAGGATCCCGAGACGGTCTACGTCCTCAACGTCGACATGTGGAAGTCGACCGACGGAGGCAAGACCTATACCGAGATGACGCCGCCTCACGGCGACAATCACGACCTCTGGATCGACCCCGAGGATCCGAACCGCATGGTGCAGGGAAACG
>Ga0209342_10005826_pt1 | contig 12558 bp, 10 predicted proteins | sample RifCSP16_2_FD_184023 | JGI IMG/M metagenome (GOLD analysis project Ga0209342, IMG submission 184023) | Soil microbial communities from Rifle, Colorado - Rifle CSP2_sed 16_2 (SPAdes) (version 2) | ecosystem: Environmental > Terrestrial > Deep subsurface > Rock core/Sediment | place: Rifle... | reverse complement strand
GTTCGACCCGGCCTTTGTGGACGGCATCATCACGCGCCTCCGCGCCTACCCCGACCTGGCCCAGGCCGACCGGCCCGCCGCCATTCAGGCGATGCTGGCGATGCTGAAAGAGGTCGAAGGCGCGCCGACGGCCAGACCCGGCCCGACGACCGAACCCCGCGCCCAACCCGCTCAACCGCCCAAACGGGAGACAACGCTCGCCCAACCGCCGGCCCCCAAACTGCAGCCCCCAACCCGGCCTGCTGCGCCCGCGTCGCCGCCCGCCCCACTCGTCAAACGCGAGACGACTGAACCCGAGCCCCCTCGCCCTCAACTCGAGTCTGCACCTCCATCTTCATCATCTGCTCCACGCGAAGCGGCTGCCCCATCCGTTGCCCCATCCGTTGACAAACCCCCGGCGCCGGCCAAGCTCCACGCGCAGCGCCCGCGCGGCGATTTCACCCACTTCAGCGAAGAGCCGATTGACCCGCGCCCGCGCCGCGCGACGACGCCCCGGCCGCTCAAGGCCGAGCCGCCGCTCAACCCCAACGCCGCGCTCGACGCGCCGCTCTCTGTGCTCTACGGCATCGGCCCCGAACGGCTGAAAGACTATCAACGCCTCGGCCTGAGCACGCTGCGCGACGTCCTGCTCAACTTCCCGCGCCGCTACGACAACTACGCGACGATGCGCACCATCAACCGGCTGGAGTACGGCGAGGAGTGCAGCATCATTGGCACGATCACCGACTCGCGCATCCGCCGCTTCCGGGGCAGCGAGCGGGGCGCGCTCAAAGTCGTGCTCTCCGACACGACGGGGGCCATCGAGCTGACTTTCTTCAACGCCTCGCACTGGCTGGCGCGGGCCCTCGGCGCAGACAAGCAAATCGTCGTCGCCGGCCGTGTGCAGCAGTACCTGGGGCGGCTCACCATGACCAACCCCGACTGGGAATACCTCGACCGGGAGCTGCTCAATGCCGGGCGCATCGCGCCGGTTTACCGCCTCACCGAGGGCGTGACCCAGCACGCCATGCGCAAGGTCGCGTGGCAGGTCGTCGAGCACTGGGCGCGCAAACAGCCCGACCCGCTCCCGGCGGAGATGGTCGCCCGCGCCGGGCTGCTGCCCTACGGCGAAACGCTCTTCCAGATTCACTTCCCCGACAGCGAAGCCAGGCGCGAAGCCGCGCAGCACCGCCTGGCCTTCGACGAGCTGCTGCTCCTGCAGCTCGGGGTCCTGCGTCAGCGCCAAGACTGGCAGTCCGCCACGGCCAGGCCGCTGGCGATCACGGACGAGGCCTTCGAGGCGTTTCTCGCGGCTCTGCCTTACCGCCTCACGGACGCTCAGCGCCGCGCCCTCGCGGACATCCGCGCCGACCTGCAGCGCACGGTCCCGATGAACCGCCTGCTGCAGGGCGATGTGGGTTCGGGCAAAACGGTCGTGGCCGCCGCCGCCATGCTGGTCGCCGTGCAGGCTGGGGCGCAGGCCGCCCTCATGGCCCCCACCAGCATCCTCGCCGAACAGCACTACCGGAGCCTCTCGAACCTGCTCCAATCGGCAATCAACAACCCGCAATCAGAAATCCGGCTGTTGCAAGGCGCCACGCCTCAGTCCGAGAAGGAAGAGATTTACGCCGGCCTCCGCTCGGGCGAGATCAAGATCGTCGTCGGCACGCACGCGCTCATCGAAGGCCCGGTGGAGTTCGCCGACCTCCGCCTCGCCGTCGTGGACGAGCAGCACCGCTTCGGCGTGGCCCAGCGCGCGGCCCTGCGCGGCAAGGGCGCGAACCCGCATCTGCTGGTGATGACTGCGACGCCCATCCCGCGTACGCTCGCCCTCACCGTCTACGGCGATCTCGACCTCTCGATCCTCGACGAGGCGCCGCCGGGCCGCCAGCCGATCCAGACGTTCATCCGGCACGCGAACGAGCGCGAGGGCGGCTACGCCTTCATCCGCCGCCAGGTGCAGCAGGGGCGGCAGGCCTTCATCATCTTCCCGCTGGTCGAGGAGTCGGAAAAGATCGAGGCCAAGGCCGCCGTCGCCGAATACGACCGCCTGCAGCGCGAAGTGTTCCCAGAGCTCAAGCTGGGGCTGCTGCATGGGCGCATGAAGCCGGATGAGAAAGACGACGGGATGACGCGCTTCCGCTCCGGCGAATTTCACATCCTCGTCTCGACCTCGGTTGTGGAAGTCGGCGTGGACGTGCCGAACGCGACGGTGATGCTCGTCGAAGGGGCGAACCGCTTCGGGTTGTCGCAGCTGCACCAGTTCCGGGGCCGCGTGGGGCGCGGCGAGCACCCCTCCTTCTGTCTGCTCGTCTCCGACGCTCCCAACCCGCGCCAGGATGAACGGCTGACGGCGATGGAACAGTCGCAGGATGGCTTCGTCCTCGCCGAGAAGGACCTGGAACTGCGCGGCCCCGGCGACTTCCTCGGCACGCGGCAATCGGGCTTCGCCGCGCTGCGCATGGCGAAGTTGAGCGACGTGCAGACGATTGAAAAGGCCCGGCGCGAGGCGCAACGGCTTTTTGAGACAGACCCGGCGCTGGCGCTGCCCGAGCACCGGACGATTGCCGAAAATCTGGCGCGTTTCTGGTCGCCAGGCGCGGGGGATGTCAGTTGATTGGAGGTCAGGAGAAGAAACATTGAAGATCCTCGCCGTCTATCCCGGCACGTTTGACCCCATCCACTACGGGCACATGGATATCGCCCGCCGCGCGGCGTCGCTGTTCGACGCACTGCTGATCGCGGTGTACGACAAGCCGCTCAAGTCCCTGCTGTTCCCGCCGGAGGAGCGCATGGCGATGGTGGAGGAAACAGTCAAGTATATGGGGTTGAGCAATGTCCGCGTCACGGGCTACAGCGGGCTGACCGTCGAGTTCTGCCGGACGGTGGGCGCGAAGGTCGTCGTGCGCGGCCTGCGCGTGTTCTCTGATTTTGAGCTCGAGTTCCGCATGGCGCTGGCAAACCACCGCCTCGCGCCAGACATCGAGACGATGTCGCTCATCACGAACGAGGAGCACACGTTCCTCAGCGGCACCACCGTGCGCGAGATCGCCTCACTCGGCGGCGACGTGAGTTCCATGGTCCCGCCGCACGTCGCGGCCCACCTCAAACGCCGCTTCCTCGAACTGGGGGACGACGGGGGGAAGGTGGTGCCGATGACGTCGTTAAGAGATTAGTGACGAGTGACGAGAGCGCCATCACGCCACTCGCCACACGTCACCCGACACTCTCTGCCATCGCATACAGCAGTATCCCCGCCGCCACGGCCAGGTTGAGCGAGCTGACGCGCCCCTTCATCGGCAGGCGGATCAAGTGGTCGCAGACCGCCACCTGCTCCGCCGATAGCCCCTCCCGCTCGCTGCCCAGCAAGAGGATGCCTGGAAACTGGTAATGGGTCATTGAGCGGTAATCGGCGCTGCCATGCGCCGACGCGCCGTAGATGTGGTAGCCGCGCCGTCTGGCCCACTGCGCGAAGTCGGCGAAGGGCGCGGCGACGACCGGAAACCAGAACAGCGCCCCCATGCTCGCCCGCACCGCGCCGGGATGGTAAGGGTCCACGCTGCTGTCGAGCAGCAGCAGGCCACTGGCCCCCACGGCGTCAATGCTCCGCAGAATCGCGCCCACGTTGCCGGGGTCTTGCGGCGCGACGAGGGCCACGCCCCACGGGAAGCTCTCCGGCGTCAAACGCTCGAGCGTCAACTGGCGCTTGCGGACGACGGCCAGGATCCCCTGGGGGTTTTCCTTTTCGGCGAGCGAGGCGAAGATTTGCGGCGTGGTCGCATAGCACGGCACGCCAAGCGCGGTTTGCTGCGCGACCAACTCGCGGGCAAAAGAGCTGGAGAGCAAGTCGGGCGCGTAGCAAATGTATTCCACCCCGGCCCCGGCGGCCACGGCCTCCCCCACGTGATATATCCCCTCGACGAGGAACAATCCGGTCGCGTCACGCTGTTTGCGCTGGCGCAAAGCGCGGAGCTGCTTGATCTTCGGGTTGCTGGGGCTGGTGATGGTGGGCATCGGCGCCTGAAGTTGTAGTTTAGGCCTTGCGCCCATCGCCTGCAAGGGGCGATGCGACACCTTCAGGCGCACCCGGACGCATGCGGAGCCAGAACGATCGTGATCAAAATCGGAGACTTTTCAAAACTCAGCCGTGCCTCGGTGAAGACACTGCGCTACTACGACGAGATGGGATTGCTCAAGCCCGTCGAGGTGGACCGCTTCACCGGCTATCGCTACTACTCGTTCGCCCAACTGCCCCGGCTCAACCGCGTCCTTGCGAGGTATACCTGCAACCGCCCGCGCAGAGCGGCAACCAGACCGACCCGAACACCGTGACCGAGATCCAGTTCCCGGTGGAGAAGGTCTAGGCCCATACCTTTGCCTCTCTCCCGTCGTCAGGCGGGAGAGGGGCGAAGGAACAGGAACGTCGAACATGAAAAGAGTAACGAAGGCCATTTTGATTGCGGTCGCTGGGGTGGCTGTGCTGGCGGTCATTGCCGGCGGCTACTTGTGGTATTCCATGGGCCAGCCGCTGTACGAGCCGGGCATGGTGCGCGCCGCCAGGAATCTGCGCGCACCCCTCAAGCCGCCCGCGCAGCCCGCCGACGAACAGTTCTGGCAGATGGAAGAAGACATCCGGCTCTGTCACTTCTCCGCGGGCGCGGGCCGGAATGTTTTGGTGATCCACGGCGGGCCGGGCTACCCGTACGCCAAGCCGTGGACGGGATTAGAGTCGCTCACCCAGAGTTACCAGTTCCATTACTACGACCAGCGCGGCTCCGGCCAATCCACTCGACCCATAGTCACGTTCACCTCGCAGAACTACTACGAAAACCTGACCACACTAGACAGGACACTGGGCCTCGGCGCGCAAATCGCCGACATCGAGCGCATCCGCCAGATTCTAGGCGACGACGAGCTGATCCTCGTCGGCCATTCCTTCGGAGGATTTCTGGCCGCGCTGTACGCCGCCGAATTCCCGGAGCATGTAGATGCACTGGTGTTGGCAGCCCCGGCAGACATGCTGGTGATGCCGCCGCCATCTGGCGGACTGTTCGAGCAGGTCCGAGAGCGCCTGCCGGAAGACATGCAGGCCGAGTACGATGCTTATTTGAAGCGTTATCTCGACTTCCAGAGCATCTTTGGCAAATCCGAGGCCGATTTGACTGCGCTGAACGAGGCGTTCTCCCGCTACTATCAGGCGGCCCTCCCTGCTGCCGCCTTTCCGGCCGGAGGCAGAGCCGGTGGCTGGATGGTACAGGCGATGTACTTCAGCATGGGTCAGCGGCACGATTACCGCGCGGCCCTCAAAGCTGTGACCGCCCCCGTGCTGGTAGTTCACGGCGCGGGCGATCTTCAGCCGGAAACGGCCAGTCGCATGTACGCCGAGGTCTTCCCAAATGCCCGCTTCGAAGTGATAGCGAATGCCACCCACTTCCCGTTTGAGGAGCAACCCACAGCATTCGAGACCATCGTCGGCGAATTTCTCGCCTCGCTGAGGTGAACCACCCGGCCGGCTCGTCGGCGTCTGACGACAGACGAGGCCAGCCGTATGGGTTAAGCGCGCGAGGCATTCGCTCTGAACCCTGCGGAGGCTTTTGAGCCTCCGCAGGGTTTTGTTCACTTTGACTTCCTCTTTCCCGCCCTCGTCGCTTTCGCCTTGGGCTTTGAGGATTTCTTTGTCGTCTTCTTTGAGGGCGCTTTGGGCTTTGCCCTCACTGTCTTTGCCTTTGTTTTGGGCTTCGCTTTCGCCCTCGCCTTCTTCGTCACACGCTCGCGCCCTTGCGCCTTGGGCTCCGCCCTTTGAGCCTTGACCACCAGCAGCCCCAACGCCAACTTCTCCCCGTCGAACTCATCCTCGCCCGTCGCCGCGCCCTCCGGCCAATCTCCCATCTCCAGTCTCACGCTGAGCGTCTCGCCCTTGATGTAATCGGCGTAAGTCTCAATCGCTTGCTTTACCCCCTCGCTGGGTAAGTAGTAAGTGGTAATTCGGTCGGCGATGTCGAACCCGGCCGTCTTGCGCAAATCCTGGATGCGACGGACGACCTCGCGCGCCCAACCCTCGGCGCGTAGTTCGGGCGTGATGGCGGTATCAAGCGCGACGACATACTCCCCTTCGGCCTTCACGGCGAAGCCGGATTTGGGCTGGGGTGTGACCATCACGTCGCCAGGGAGCAGCTTCACCTCCTGGTCTTCAAGGTGCAACGTCAGGGGGCGGCCGGAGCGCAGAGTCGCGACCGCCGCCTGAGGATCAACGACGGTCAGCGCCGCGCGCACTTTGGGGAACAGCGGGCCGAACCGTGGGCCGAGGGCGCGGTTATCAGGCATGAGTCGGTACGTCACCAGTTCGGCCTCGTTGGCGGCGAACTCCAACTGCTTGACGTTCAACTCGTCGCTGATGAGGGCCACGTTGCGGAGGAGACGCTCATGTTGTTCCGGCGGGGCCACCACCACCACCCGGCCCAACGGCTGGCGCACTTTGAGATTGCCCGCCGCGCGCACCGCATGGCCCAGCGTCACCACCATGCGGGCTGCGCTCATCTCCTTCAGCAACGCCTCGTCCAACAGCGCGGGATTCACAACGGGCCAGTCGCAGTGATGCACGCTCCGCGGGGCCTTCCGATCAACGCTTCTCACGAGGTTCTGGTACATGCGCTCGGTCACGAACGGGACAAGCGGCGCGAGCAGTTTGGTCAGCGTGACCAGCACTTGGTACAGCGTGGCGTAGGCCGCCCGCTTGTCGGCGTCGGCCTCGGATTTCCAGAAGCGGCGGCGCGAGCGGCGCACGTACCAGTTGCTCAGGTCGTCCAGAAATTCTTCGACGGGCTTGGTGGCTCTGTAGGCATGATACTCCTCCAGCGCCTCGGTCACTTCGGCCGCCACTTGCTGTAGCCGCGCCAGTATCCATCGATCCAGTCCGCTTCTAACTTCTGATTTCTGACTTCTGACTTCTGGTTTCCATCCATCCAGCCTCGCATACGTCACAAAGAATGCATACACATTCCACAGGGGCAGGAGAAATCTCCGCCGGGTGTCATCCGCGCCGTGATAGCCGAAGAGGATGTCGGTCTCGTACCGCTGGTTGCAGAACATCCAGCGCATCACGTCCGCGCCGATGTTGTCGGCGGCCTCGTTGAACTCGATGGCGTTGCCCCACGACTTGTGCATGGCGCGGCCATCCTCGCCGAGCAGCGTGGCGAAACCGAGGATGGTTCGCGTCGCGGGCTTGTTCTCCAGCGCGGCAGCCATCGTCAGCAGGGAATAGAACCAGTTGCGGAACTGGCCGGGGAACGATTCGGTGATGAAGTCCGCCGGGAACCATTTGCGCCAGCGTGCCATGTCCTCGCCGTAGCTCAACGTGGAGAACGAGACGATGCCGGCGTCGAGCCAGGGGTTGCCGACGTCTTTGATGCGCTCGGTCTTGGAGCCGCATTGAGAGCAGGCGATCCGCACCGCGTCAATGTGCGGGCGGTGCGGGGTGTGGCCGTCAAAAACCTCCCAGCCCTCCAGCGCGCGCTCTTCCAGTTCTTCGCGCGAGCCGATCACGTCGAAGTGGCCGCAGCGCTTGCACTCCCAGATCGGCAGGGCCAGACCCCAGTAGCGCTTCTTCGAGATCATCCAGTTGTGCATGTTGCGGAGCCAGTCCAACTCGCGGTCTTTGCCGAAGTCGGGGATCCAGCGGATTTGCTCGGTGATGTCCATCAGCGGCTGGCGCAAACCCTCCATGCTGATGTACCATTCATCTACCAAACGGAAGACGAGGGGCGTGGCGCACCGCCAGCATTGCGGATAACGGTGCGTGTACGTCTCCAACCGGTAGAAGTGGCCCTTCTCTTTCAAGTTGTCCACGAGGGGATCGGTGACTTCCGAGACATGCATCCCTGTGAGCCAGCCGAAGCCATCAATGTATACGCCGTTTTCGTCGAGCGGCGCGACCACGGGCAGATCATACTGCTTGTGCAATTGATAGTCTTCCGCGCCGCAGCCGGGGGCGATGTGGACGATGCCCGTGCCCTCGGCCTCCCCCACCGTGTCCCACAACACCACGCGATGCGCCTGAACCGCGCTCTCCGGGATGTGCTGGAACAACCGGCGGAGTCCCGGCTCCGACCAGCCGCCGGCGTGCTGCGAGGCGGGCAGATCGTCGAACGGCCCGATGTACTTCCAGCCCTCCATCTCTTGACCCGTCAACTCGCCGATGACTTCAAAGGGGCCTTTCAGTATTTTCGCCGCGCCCCTGGAAAGATAGAAGAATTCGTCGCCCTGCTTCACTTTCACATACACGAGTTCCGGCCCGACGGCGGCGGCCACGTTGGAGGTGAGCGTCCAGGGAGTAGTCGTCCACACGAGGAGCGACTCTCCGGGGCGATCCACGAGCGGGAAGCGCACGGTGAGGCCGGGGTCGGCCTTCTCGATATAGCCTTCGGTGACGATCTCGTGCTGGCTGATGCCCGTGCCACAGCGCCAGCACCACGGCATCACGTCCGTGCCTTTGTAGACCCAGCCGTGGTCGTGGCAGGTCTTGAGGAAGCGCCAGATGTCGTAGTTGTTCTTGTCGCTGAAGGTGAAGTACGATCCGCCGAGTTGCGGCAGGCCCAACTGGCCCACGATCTGCTCGACCGTGCCCGTCACTTTGCCCAGCGGCCCTTTCACGGTGATCGTCGCGTTGGGGTCCTCGCCCAGCCGCTCGCGCAGGAAGCGCAGAGTCTCCGGGTCATTCCAGTCCATCCACATCCCCAGGCGGATGGATTGCTCGGTCTGCACGGCGGCATAATTCAGCACGCGCTGTTTGCACAGGATGACGAACGGGGCGAGGCCATAGTCTTCGATGTCCTTCTTGGTCTTGAAACCGAGGTCACGCTCGACGTTGACCTCCACCCACAGACCCTGGCAATCGAAACCGTTTTGCCAACGCTGCTGGTAGCCGCGCATAGCCTTATAGCGCTGGAACAGGTCTTTGTAGGTGCGGCCCCAGGCGTGGTGCACGCCCATGGGGTTGTTGGCCGTGATCGGGCCATCCATGAAGGAGAACGTCCGCTTGCTCCTGGCGCGCAGCCTCCGCAATTGGTTGAAGGCATCTGTTTCCTTCCACCACTGCAAGGTCTCGCGCTCCATCTCGGGGAAGTTGGGGTTGGCGGGAACGGGTTGGAACATGGGTTTCCTTTCAGATCAAGCGTTGGTTGTCGCCGCGGTCATCCCGATGCGGCGGTCTGCCTGTTTCGAAGCAACGGCCCGAAGGCGCGGTAGGCGGCGGCGACGGCCGGGCCGATCATCAACGAGCCGATCCAGATCCACTGCCCCCGGCCGACGTCGAACAACTTGCCCGCGACCACCGGCCCGATGCCGAAGCCGACCCCCGCCCAGATCGGGTAGGGATAATCCCAGCGTGCGCCCTCGACATCGCGAACGAGGCGCGCCAGCCAGGCGGGGGCCAGGGTGGTTAAGCGGCGGTTCATCAGTCACTCCAGCGCCACTTCGATCCGCTTGTTGATCTTGCCCTTGCTCTTGTAATCCACGATCTTGATGCGCCCCACCTCGCGCGTGTTCGCCACGTGCGTCCCGCCATCGGCCTGCAAGTCCAGGCCCTCAATCTCTACCGTCCGCACCTCGGCGATGCCCTCGGGCAGCAGGTTGATCTTCGTGCGGATGAGGTCGGGGATCTGGAAGGCCTCCGCGCGCGGAAGGATTTTGACCTTGATCGGGCGAGCGGCGGCGACTTCGACGTTGATCTTCACCTCGATCTCTTTGACGAACTCCTGCCGCATGGTCTCGAACTCGAAGTCCATCCGGCCCTTGAGCGGCTCCATGTTGCCGCCGGTCACGCTCGCGCCGTAGTCGCGGAAGATCACGCCGCACAGGATGTGCATGGCGGTGTGCGTCCGCATGAGCTGATAGCGGCGCGTCCAATCAATACGCCCATGTACCTTCAGACCTGACGGGTCTGCTGCGTGAAGGCCGGTCAGGTCTGCGTCCAACTCGTGCCAGATCGCCTCGCCCGCCTTGCGGACCTTAGTCACATTCCAGATTTTAAGGCCGCTGGAGAGCAGGCCCAGGTCGTTGGGTTGCCCGCCGCCGCCTGGATAAAACCCGGTGCGGTCGAGCGCCACGGCGTTGCCTTCGACGGCGGTCACGACCGCGTCGAATTCTTTCAGGTAGGCGTCGGTATGATACAGAGGTTCAGTCATGTTGGCTCCGTCCTCACCCCCGGCCCTCTCTCCTGAGCCTGTGGCTCAGGAGAGAGGGCGAGGATGAGGTAAACAAAAAACTCCCATCCCAACAGGGACGGGAGTCAAACGACTCTCGTGGTACCACCCCGGTTGCCGCCCGAATCAGGCGGCCACTCCGTCGGACACGTGTTCATGCCCGCGCTTTGATAACGGGGGACGGCCCCGGCGGCGGCTAATCAGTGACCAGTGATCAGTAATCTGTGACCAACCCTCGCTGATCACTGGTCACCGATCATTGATGACTGTTCACTTTTCACTTCGCGGCTCCGGAAGGATTTTCAGTCGGGCTGACCCGTCCGGCTCACACCACTTTGCGCCAGACTCTCTGGGGGGTCCCCCCGGCCTACTCGTTTCCATCAACGCCGATGTTCTGTTGTGCTGGATTATGCCATAAATCGAGAAGCCAAGTCAAGGATTGCCATCTCTAATCTCTGGGGCCTATTTGAGATGCACTCCAGTAACTCAATGACCCAATCGCCCAATCTTCTCAATGCCCCAACATCCTCACCGTGTCCTCGCGGGGCTGCCAGATCAGCCGGTAGCGCTTGAATTTGCCGAGCAACTGCCGGGCTTCGTCCGCGAGTTGGCGCATACGCGGTTCTTTGGCCTGCCAGTTTCCGGAGACTTGTTCAATCACCAGCTGGCTGTCCCCGCGCACGACGACGACGACACGCCCGGCGCGCCCGCCGACCCGGCGCTGGAGGGCGCGGATGGCAGCCAGCAGGGTGTGATACTCCGCCTCGTTATTCGTCAGCGGCACGTCGAACGACAGGCGCTCGACTTTGACCTCTCCTTTATCGTCAACAATCGCGTAACTGCCATAGGCCGGGCCGGGATTGCCCTGGCTCCCGCCGTCGAACACGAGCATGAAGTCGGCGCGGCGTTCCCAATCCCCGCTCACCGCCCTATCCAGCGGCGCGGGGCGCGGCTCAGCCGCGTAAATCTCGCGCAACCGCGAAAGCAAGTCCAGGCGCTCGACTTCCGTCAAGGCGGCGATGGCCTCGAGAATTTCCTGGACCGTCATTGGCTTATCGCTGATGGCTTATGGCTGATAGCCGATGGCAACGGAATATATAATACGCCATCTGCCATCCGCCATCTGCTCTCTGCTACCCGCTAACTGCCAGCCGGTCATACAACGCCAGGCAGTTGGCCAGGTGCAGTTGGCTCACCAGCCCATTGAGCGGGATGCGGCTTTTGCCGCAACTCTCGATGGCGATATTGCGCACCGCCTCGCGCGGCTTCTTCCTTTTGACAACGGACCCTACTTTCCTGCGCAGGTTGTCCAGGTATTTCAGGTTGGACTTCACCGCCTCGTCAATCTCGCCGCGCAAGATCACCTCCCCATGCCCCTGCACCACGTTCTCCAGCCCCATGGTCGGGATGCATTGCAGCGAGCGGATCATATCGTCCATGTCGCCGTCCACCAGATAGGGCAGCGGCATCATCATGTCCCCGGCGAACAGGATGCGATCCTCTTTCAGTAAAGCCGAGATCGAGTCTGGCGAGTGGCCGGGAGTGGGGAACAACTGGAGCGTCTTCTTGCCGAGGTGAAGCTGGAGGGGGCCGTTGGCGAGCAGAACGGCCGGCAGGACGACCTCCAACCGGGCCAATTCCGGAGACAGCTCTTTGGCCCGCGCCAGCCCCTTGCGGCCCACCGTGTCGAGCCGCTCGCGGCACAACCGGTGAGCGACTACCTCTGCGCCGGGGAAAAAGCACGTCCCATTGGTATGATCGGCGTGGTAGTGGGTCTGGACCACGTATCTCACCCTCGTCCCTAGCCGGTTTTCGATAAAGTCCTTGATTTCGAGCGTCTCCACAGGGAAAGCCAGGGTATCAATGAGCACCGCCCATTCCGGGCCGATGACCACCCCGGACGTCACCTGGGCGTAAACCTCGCTAGTAAAAATGTAAACTTCGTCGGAAACCCGTTCTCTGAGCATGAACTGACCTGTGTCTGACGCATGAAATGAGCGACTTCGCGCTTATAACACATCCGACGCTCCAAAGTCAAATTTTAGAACAAATGGTTTATTGTCACCTTGCACGCTCTATGGGCGTATGGTAGCATCCTCACCCGGCAGGGGTAGAAAGCGCTGGCCCCGCCCCTCAACCGTCAGGTGCTAAAGGAGAAATTATCATGGCCCTACCCGACACTGCTTCCACCCAGGCTCCGGCCGAAGTCGAAGCCTACTGCGTCAAGTGCAAGGCCACCCGGAAAATGACCGAAGTCCAGGTGGTGACGACCAAGAATGGCAAACCCGCGGCCAAGGGCAAGTGCCCGGTCTGCGGGACGACGATGACCAAGTTCCTCCCCTCGAAAAGCAGCTAGCACGCCCCCGCCGGACGTTTAGTC
>Ga0209342_10005825_pt1 | contig 12559 bp, 9 predicted proteins | sample RifCSP16_2_FD_184023 | JGI IMG/M metagenome (GOLD analysis project Ga0209342, IMG submission 184023) | Soil microbial communities from Rifle, Colorado - Rifle CSP2_sed 16_2 (SPAdes) (version 2) | ecosystem: Environmental > Terrestrial > Deep subsurface > Rock core/Sediment | place: Rifle... | reverse complement strand
AACGGGCATCTGGACACGGTGCCGGCCGGCGCGGTGGACACGTGGTCGGTCGACCCGTTCGCCGGAGCGGTCGTCGACGGGCGCTTGATCGGTCGTGGCGCGTGCGACATGAAGGGTCCGATCGCCACCGCGCTCGCGGCCGCGGCGGCGATGCAACGGGCCGGGATCGAGCTGCGTGGCACGCTCACGTTCCACCTCGCCGCCGACGAGGAGCTCGCGGGCATCCACGGCACGCGGGTCCTGCGCGACCGAGGTCTGCTCACCCAGGGCGCCGCGATCGTCGGGGAGCCGAGCGGCCTGCAGCTCGGCCTCGCCGAGCGTGGCGGGGCGTGGATCACGGCAACCGCATACGGCAAGGCGGCGCACGGTTCGCAGCCGCATCGCGGGGTGAACGCGATCACGTCGATGGCACGATTCCTGCTCCGCCTGCACGAAGTACTGCCCGACCTCGAACACCCGCTGTGCGGCCGACCCACCGTCAACGCCGCGTTGATCGAGGGCGGCAGCGCCCCCAACGTCGTGCCCGACCGCTGCGCGATCGACATCGACCGCCGCCTCATCCCCGGCGAGGCGGACCGGGCGGAGGTGCTCGCCCCGTTCCTCGCACTTGCGGACGACCTCCGCAACGCGCATCCCGAGGTCGATATCCGCGCCGAGATCCGCGAGTGGACCGACCCAGCTGAGGCCCCCGCCGACACCGCGATCGCCGAGGCGCTCCGCACCGCCGGGGCGGCCGTGCTCGGGACGTGCCCGGCCGACGTCGGGTTCACCGGCATCACCGACGCGCGGTTCTACATCAACGACGCGGCGATCCCGACGGTCATCTTCGGCCCAGGCTCGCTCACGGTCGCGCACACGGCCGACGAGTGGATCGAGGTCGACGACCTGATCGCCGCCGCGCGGATCTACGCGAGGGTCTTCTCGACCCTTCTCGCCTCGTAGGCGCGGCGGTCGGCGTTGCGCTCGTCCGGGCGTATCCTTACCGGATGGACACCGCGACCGCACCGATCACGGTCACCGATGCGGCGGCGCGCAAGATCGCGCAACTCGCGGCGGCGCAGGGCAAGCCCGAGGCCGTCCTGCGGTTGCGGGTGGTGGCCGGTGGGTGCTCCGGTTTCTCCTACGAGCTCGGATTCGACGAGCGGGTGGCGTCCGACGATCACGTGATCGAGGCCGGCGACGGTGTGCGAGTGCTCGTCGATTCCCGCAGCGCGCCGATCGTCGAGGGCTCCACGCTGGAGTTCGACACGGCGTTGATCGGCGGGGGCTTGAAAGTCCGCAATCCGCGAGCCGTGCACGAGTGCGCCTGCGGAGACTCGTTCTCGGTCTGATCGATCCGGACCTCGGTGGGCCCCGCCGCTGGGGTATCCTGCCGAAATGCCGAAGGAGAACTCCACCCAGTGGCGCGATCTGTATCACGAGGTGGTCACCACGGGGCAGTGCACGGGGTGCACGGCGTGCATCGTCGCGTGCCCGTTCCACGTCCTCGGCTACGAGGACAACTACCCCGTGCAGCTGCAGGAAGACGGCCCCGACGCCTGCTCCCACGGAGACAAGGGTTGCTCGCTGTGCACGCTCGCATGCCCTCGTTTCCGCGAATGGGAGTCCGAGATCGACCAGACGTTGTTCGGGCGCACCCGCGCTCCGGAGGAGCTGATCGGGCAGTACCAGGAGATCTACCTGGCGCGCTCGAGCTCACCCGAGACCTTGATGGCCGGTCAGGACGGCGGCGTCGTGAGCGCGCTGTTGATCTGGGGGCTGGAGACCGGCCGGATCGACGGCGCGGCGACCTCGGTGATGTCGAGCGAGCGGCAATGGGACTGCGAGCCATCGATCGTCACCGATCGCGAGGGCGTCCTGGCGGCCGCGGGGAGTCGCTACACCTACAGCGCCAACCCGCTCGCCCTGTTGAAGGCGGCCGAGATGGGGCTGTCGAAGGTCGCGCTCGTCGGTATGGGCTGCCAGGCCTCGGTCACGGGGGCGATGGAGTCCCGCCGCGTGAACAAGTGGCGCAAGAAGATTGCCTGGACGCTCGGACTGCTGTGCTCGAAGTCGTTCACCTACGACGGCCTGATGGTCGAGATCGCGCAGAAGGAGCTCGGGCTCGACCTCGATCACCTCGTCCGCGTGAACATCAAGGGGCGGCTGCTGTTCTACACCGACACCGGCGACGAGACCGTCTACTCCCTGAAGCAGAGCCACCGATTCACCCGTCCTGGCTGCCTGAACTGCCCCGACTTCGCGGCGGAGCACGCCGACATCTCCTTCGGGGGCCTCGGTCAAGGGGACGGTTGGACGCTGTCGATCGTGCGAACGGAGCGCGGTCGCGAGATCTGGGAGGCGGCCGAGGCGGCCGGAGTCATCGAGTCCAAGCGGGCCGCCGACGAGGATCCGGACGCCGTCGCCCTGATGTTCAAGCTCGCGGCGCGCTCCCGCGACCGGTGGCCGACGCGCGAGGAACTGCCGTCCGCCGGAGCGACGCCGGGCCTGACCGGCGCCTAGGGGCCCGTTCCGCCTAGCCGGGTCGGGTCAGCGACGACCCCCCAAGCTCGGGACTCCACCCCGCGCGGCCTGGGCCGATAATCCAGGGAGCCACGACCGAAGCGGGGTTGCCTATCTCGGCATGGTCATGAGCGGCAGGAGACGGATGGATGGCTGAGTCGGTGCGCACGTCGCGGCCGGCGCCGCTGCGTCGCGACGCGGTGCTCGAGGCCGTGACCTTCGCGGCGGAGCGACTCCTGCTCGCCCAGGACTGGCACGATGCGATCGACGAGGTCCTCGCTCGCTTCGGGATCGCGGCGGCGGTCTCGCGTGCGACGGTCGTGTCCTCCACCGCCGATCCGTCGGGCGACCTCGTGGCGACCGGAGCGGCCGAGTGGTGCGCCCCGGGCGTGCCCACCATGGTCGACCACCCGGGTCTGCAAGAATCCCCCTGGTCGCCGGGATTCGATCGATGGGTCGATGCGATGACGGCCGGACAGCCGATCGTCGGCGACGTCACCACGTTCCCAAAGTCGGAGCAGGAGGAGTTCGAACTCCAGGGGATCCGTTCGCTCGCCTACTACCCGGTGACGGTCGAGGGCGACTGGTGGGGATGCATCGGTTTCGAGGACTGCGACGGTCCGCGATCCTGGTCGCTGACGGATCTGGACGGTGCCCGCACGGCCGCTGCGCTACTCGGCGCGGCCATCGCGCGTCAGCGCCAGGACGCGCGCCTGCGGGATGCGGAGACCCGGTACCGCGGCGTCGTCGAGCGCATCCCGGCCGTCACGTACCTCGACGTGTCGTATCCGGACACGGTACGCATGGCGTTCCTCAGCCCACAGATCGAGGTGCTGCTGGGCTATCCCGCCCAGGGATTCCTCGACGAGCCGGACTCCTGGTTCGATCTAGTGCACCCCGACGATCAGGAGCGGATCGATGAGGCGGCGCGGCGCTCGGGTAACGGCGGCGACCCCTTCGACGAGGAGTACCGGATGCGCCATGCCGACGGCCACTGGGTGTGGGTGCACGACACGTCGACCCCTGTGCCGAACGACGATGGCTCCGAGGTCGTCTACTTCCAGGGCTTCCTGACCGACATCAGCGCGCGCAAGCAAGCCGAGGCTGCACGCATCGAGGCCGAGCACCGGTACCGGACGATGGTGGAGGCGCTGCCCGCCGTCACCTACATCGACGAACCGTTGGAGGGCGACGACAACAGCGCGAACATGCCGTTCGTGAGCCCGCAGGTGGAGCAGATCCTGGGCTACCCGCCGCACCGGTTCCTCGAGGACAACCGTTTCTGGTTCGAGATCATGCATCCGGACGATTACGCACGGATGCGCGAGGCGGGCGAGCTGAGCGTGTCGAACCTGGACGAGGTGACGCAGGAGTACCGGATGCGTCACGCGAACGGGCACTGGGTCTGGGTGCAGGACACCTCGCGGCCAGTGTTCGGCGGTGACGGCGAGTTGCTCTTCTTCCAGGGGTTCCTGGTCGACGTGTCGATGCGTCACGAGGCCGAGGAGCGGCTCCGGGAGGCCGAGGAGCGCTTCCGCGTGCTCGTCGAGCAGATGCCCGCGATGGTGTACACAGAATCGCTGGAGATCGGGACGTCACGAGCGACGGGGATCGACTACGTCAGCGAACACGCCACCCGCATGCTCGGGTACCCGCCATCTTGGTGGTCCCGCGGCGTCGACCGCTGGAGTGAGGTGATCCACTCCGACGACATCGAGGCGGTGTCGGCGGCGACCGCGCGGGCGAACGCGACCGGGCTGCCGTACTCCCTCGACTACCGCATGGTGGCGGCCGACGGGCGAACGGTATGGGTACACGAGGAGTCCGTTTTGATCCGGGACTCGAACGGGGAGCCGGCCTACTGGCAGGGCATCATCCTGGACGTCACCGAGCGCGTGCAGGCCGTCGAGCGGATCAGGATCGCGGAGGAGCGGTTCCGCCAGATCGTGGAGCACACGCCGGTCATCACCTATCAGGAAGCGCCCCACGAGAACGGCTACGAGCAGGACTCGGTGATGTACTACGTGAGCCCACAGATCGAGCGGATACTCGGCTACCCCATGCAGCGGTGGGCGGAACCGGGGTTCTGGGCGAGCGCGACGCATCCGGACGACCTTGCGATCATCGAGGCCGACACCTTGCGCGCGACCGCCACCGGTGGGGCCTACCGCAGCGAGTACCGGATGATCGCCGCGGACGGGCGAACCGTGTGGTTCCACGACGAGGCCATGCTGATCCGCGACCTCGACGGCGCCCCGGTGTCCTGGCAGGGAGTCATGGTGGACGTCACCGAGCGCCGGGAGGCGGAGGAGCAGCTTCAGCGCGCGCAGGGACGCCTGCAGGCGCTGATCGACCACATCCCCGCGGTGGTCTACCGAGAAGCCCCGGACGCCTCGCCGGAGAAGTTCTACCTCAGCTCGCAGGTCGAGCAGATGTTCGGAGTCACGGCGGACGAATGGACCTGGACCCCCGATTTCTGGGCCGACCACATCCATCCGGACGACCGTGACCGCGTGCTCGCATTCGATATGGAGGTGGATCGGACGCACGCTGCATACTCGCTGGAGTACCGGTTCCGCCGAGGGGACGGCACCTACATCTGGGTCCAGGACGAGGCCGCGTTCCTGCAGCCGGACCCGCACCACGAGGGGTCGTGGCAAGGACTGCTGTTCGACATCACCGCGCGCAAGGAAGCCGAAGAGCAGCTGCGGGCCAGCGAGCTGGTGCACAGCGCGACCGTGGAGCATCTGCCGGCGATCGTGTATCGCGAAACCCCCGACGGCGAGCAGTCCGAGATCGACCTGTACATCAGCCCACAGGTCGAGCAGATCCTCGGGTACACCCCGGAGGAATGGACCGACAGCCATGAGGAGTTCTGGGCGAGCCACATCCACCCGGACGATCTGACAGAGGTCTTGGTCGCCAACAACGCCGCCGACCGGACGAGGCAGCCATACGCATCGGACTACCGGTTCCGCCACAGGGACGGGACCTACCGCTGGGTGCACGACGAGGCGACGTTCGTGGCTGACGAGCGCGGCGGGTGGTGGCAGGGCTTCATCATCGACATCACCGCGCGCAAGGAGGCGGAGGAGCAGCTACGCGAGGCCGAGGAGAAGTTCCGCCTGATCGTGGAGCGGGGTCCGGCCGTGATCTACCAGCAGGAGTTCGACGTCAAGGAGCCGAGCATCTCGCGCACGACCTACATCTCACCGCAGCAGGGGGCCATGTTCGGCTACACCGCCGAGGAGGTCCTCGCCGACCCGACACTGTGGTCACGCACCCTGCACCCCGACGACCGCGACCGCGTGCTGGCCGCCGACGTCTCCAGCAACCGAGACGCGAACGAGGCCTTCAGCCTCGAGTACCGCATGATCGCCAAGGACGGCCGCATCGTGTGGGTCGAAGACACGTCGCTCCTGGTTCAGCTCGAGGGACGCCCGCCTTTCTGGCAGGGGTTCCTGATCGACATCACGGAGCGCAAGCAGGCGGAGGAGCAGCTCGCGCACGCCCTGGCGGTGGAACGCGACGCCGCGCAGCGCCTGCGCGCTCTCGACGAGATGAAGAACACGTTCCTGCAAGCCGTATCGCACGACCTGCGCACCCCGCTGGCAGCGATCCTGGGTCTTGCGATCACCCTTGAGCGTGGCGACGTTCACCTCGACGAGGACGACGCCAAGGACCTTGCGCGGCGCATCGCCGGCAACGCACGCCGGCTCGACCGTCTGGTCACGAACCTGCTCGATCTCGACCGGCTCGCCCGCGGCATCGTGGCGCCGAACCTGCTGCCGACCGATGTGGGATCCGTGGTTCGCCGGGTGCTCGCCGAATCCGACCTGATCCCCGACGCCAGGCTGCACACCGACATCCAGCCAGTGATGGTGCGTGCGGACGGCGCCAAGGTCGAGCGGATCGTCGAGAACCTCCTGGCCAACACCGTGCGTCACACGCCGGACACCTCGACGATCTGGGTACGACTCGCGCCGACCGAAGAGGGCGCGCTCCTCGCGGTCGAAGACGACGGCGCCGGCGTGCCCGAGGACCTGCGTGACACGATCTTCGAGCCGTTTCGCCAGGGGCCGGACGCGCCGCGACACTCCCCCGGGGTCGGGGTCGGTCTCACCCTGGTTCGGCGTTTCGCGGAGCTCCACGGCGGCCGCGCCTGGGTCGAGGAGCGCGAGGGTGGTGGCGCGTCCTTCCGGGTGTTGCTGCCGTTCGAGCCGCCCGCCAACGTGGTGGCCACGCTCGGCCCGATCGGCGATATCTAAAGGGCTTCCCAGGCCGCAACGGTGGGGTGATCCGCCGTCGAGGCTCCCACTTGGGCCGCGCCACCGGGTGACCCGACGCCGGACACCGAGTCGGCGAAATACTCGGCATTGATCGGCGTGAACTGCTTCCACTCGCCGGGAACATCGTCTTCGTAGAAGATCGCCGTGACGGGGCATGCGGGCTCGCACGCGCCGCAGTCCACGCACTCATCCGGCTGGATGTACAGCATGCGCCCGCCTTCGTAGATGCAGTCGACCGGGCACTCGTCGACGCAGGCTCGGTCCTTCACGTCGATGCACGGCTCGCAGATCGTGTAGGTCATCGGTACCCCTTCACCTCGTCACGGATGGGTGTGGACCCAGGGATGGTAGCGCAGCGAACGGGCCGTTCCATGCCTTTCAGGTCAGGTTGGGAGCGAACGGATCCAGCGTCCGGCGAGCCGCGTCCGGCGAGGGCGGACCGGCGGGCAGCACGGGGTAGACGACCGGCAGATCGGCGCCCGCGGCCCGGTATGCGTCGAGGCGTTCGAGACCGTTGGCCGCGTCGGTAAGCACGACACCGCGCAGCACCGCGTCCACGTCCGAGGGGTCGATCCCCATCGCTTCGAACTGCCTCGCGTACGCCGGGTAGGAGGCGTACTCGGCAGCGGCCGCGCGCGCGGGCCCCTCGGATCCGTCGACCAGCGCCGCTCGCACGTACACGGCGATGGTGATCCGGGAGGGGTCGCGACCGGTCCCGGCCGCGCCCTCGACGATCTGCGTCACGGCGAGGGCGACCCGTTGTGGTGTGCACCAGTTCAGGATGACCCCGTCCGCGACCTCGCCGGCCAGGTGTGCGGCCCGGGGGCCCAGCGCGGCGATCCAGATCTCGGGCGGCCGCTCGAGCGACAACCCGATCGTCACCTCGGCCCCGTCGACCGTGCCGACCTCGCCGGCGAACGCCGCGCGCAGGGCGGCGATGGTCCGACGCAGCCGATCCAGCGAGCCGGGAGTCGATCGGCCGGTGCCAAGTCCGAGCAGCAGCCGGCCGGCCGAGCGCTCCTGCGCCGTGGCCGCGGCCGCCGCGAGCAGCGACGGGGACCGGGCGGGCAACGGGACCACCCCCGTGCCCAGCAGGAGCCGATCGGTCTCTCCCGCCAGGCCCGTCAGGGCCGCCAGGGTGTCGCGCGAGCCGACCTCGGGCATGAACAGTGCCCGGTAGCCGGCCGCCTCGCCCGTGCGGGCAAGTCCCGCCAGGTCGGCCCAGGGGTAGGCGTCGCGCAACGCGAAGCCGGTCGATGCGGGTTGGCGTTTCGCCGCGGCCATGCTCCGATGGTGCCAGACCGATGGAAGCCGTGACCTTCACTACCCACGATGGCGCTCGGCTGGAGGGCGAGCTGCGCCTGCCCGAGCGCGCCCCCCGCGGCAGCGCCGTGTTGTGCCATCCGCACCCGCGCCACGGTGGTTCGAAGGACCACCCCCTGCTGTGGGCGATCCGCAACGAGCTCGCCGCCGCGCACGACGTCGCCGTCCTCGGGTTCAACTTCCGCGGCGTGATGGGATCGACGGGCACGTACGGCGGCGGCCGCGACGAGTTGCGCGACGCGATCGCCGCCATCACCCACGTGCGCGACGAGGTGCCCCCCGACCTGCCCACGATCCTGATCGGCTGGTCGTTCGGCGCCAACGTCGCGGTGCGCGCCGCGATCGACGACCGCCGCGTGGCCGCGCTGGTGCTGGTCGGTCTGCCCCTGGCCCCCAACGACCTGTCGCTGCCGCCGCTTCCCGACGCGACCGATCTGCGAGCGCTGCGCCGCCCGGTCCTGTTGCTGGCCGGCGAACACGACTCGTTCGCGCCGCCTCAGCTGCTCACCGCCTACGCCTCTTCCTTCCCGCAGGCCGAGGTCAACGTCGTGGCGAACACCGATCACTACTTCTGGCGGCGCGAGCGCGAGGCGGCGGCGCTGATCGGCGCCTTCGCCGACCGGACCCTCACTCCGGCCTGAACATCCCGGCGTCGCGATGCGAGTGGCCGTTGCTGCGTGGATCCACCCGGGGGCGCCGGGTCGGCCGTTGCAGCACGCCGAGCGGCACGACGATCAGCACGAGCGCGAACAGGCCCGGCCAAACGTAGACGCCCAGAAGCACGGCCGCCGCGCATATCGCGAGCCACAGCCAAGGGTTCCCCCACCAGGGGCGTGGCGGCTCGGCCGGTTCGGGCGGCCCGTGCGCCGCCGTCGCGCGTCGCGCGGCCGCCCGCTGTCGGAACACGACCACGAAGCCGAACGTGAGCACCGCCATCGTGACGAACGGCAGCACCGCGTAGATCCAGGCGTTCTCCGGCGTCATGGGCGAACGCTACCCCCGTCACGTCCAGGCGTGTTCGTCGTCGGCTACAACGGCACGTGGGACAGCACCATGATGCGCGGCTCGGTCATCTCCTCGATCGCGAAGCGCAGCCCCTCACGGCCGAAGCCGGACTCCTTCGACCCGCCGTAGGGCATCTGGTCGGCGCGGAACGCGCTCACGTCGTTGATGATGACCCCACCCACATCGAGGGTGCGGTGCGCCTCGAACGCACGGTTGATGTCGTTGGTGAACACCCCCGCTTGCAGGCCGTACTTCGAGTCGTTGACCTCCGCCAGCGCCTCCTCGAAGGTCTGGTACGGGGTGATGGTCGCGACCGGCCCGAAGATCTCCTCGCAGCGCACCTTCATCTGCGGCGTGGTCGCAGACAGCAGCGTCGGCTGGTAGAAGGGCCCATCCGCCGCGCCGCCCGTCAGCACCTCGGCGCCCTGCGACTGCGCCTCGGCGACCCATTCCGAGATGCGGTCGACCTCGCCGCGATCGATGACGGGACCGACGTCGGTGCTCGGATCCATCGGATCGCCCGTGATCAGCTGCTCCACCTGCTTGGTCAGCAGTTGAGCGAACTCGTCGTAGACCTCGGCGGCCACCAGCACGCGCTGCACGCTGATGCAGCTCTGACCCGCCTGGTAGTACGCGCCGAACGCGATCCGCTGCGCCGCCATGTCGAGATCGGCATCGCTGTGCACGATCACGCCGGCGTTACCCCCGAGCTCCAGGGTCACCTTTTTCTTGGGGTCGAGACCCTTCAGGTACCACCCGATGCCGGCGGAACCCGTGAAGCTGATCTTGCGGTAGCGATCGTCTCGTGCCATCTCGTCGGCCACTTTCGAGCGCACGGGCAGGACCTGATACATGCCCTTGGGCAGATCCGTCTCGTCGAAGAACTCCGCCAGCCGCAGCGCGCCGATCGGCGTGGCGCTCGCGGGCTTAACCACGATCGGCGCGCCAGCCGCCAGCGCGGGCGCCACCTTGTGCGCGACGAGGTTCAGCGGGAAGTTGAACGGTGTGATGCCGAGCACCGGCCCGATCGGGAAGCGGCGCAACAGCCCGATCCGCGACCCGAACGCCGCCTCGGTGTCCAGGCGCATCAGCTCGTCGTCGCCGTGGCGGATCGTCTCGGAGGCCCAGCGGAACGTCGAGACCGCGCGCGCGGCTTCGACCCTGGCCCACTTCAACGGCTTGCCGCCCTCGCGGGCGATCAGCTGCGCGTTCTCCTCCAGGGTCTCGGCCAGACGCCGGGAGATGTGATCGAGGGCCGTCGAGCGCGCCGCCACGGACAGCCGCTTGGCCTCCTGGAACGTGGCGGCCGCGGTCGCGGCCGCTTCCTCGACGTCGGCGGCGGTGGGCACGCCGATCTCCGCGACGACGGAATCGTCGAAGGGGTTCTTCACCTCGAAGGTCCCCTCGCCGGTGCGCCAGTTCCCGTTCACGAGGTAGGGACGGACGGTCATGGTTGCGTGTTCACCACTTTCTTCGCTCTGGTCATCGCGGCGACGGGCGGCCCGTCCGGGCCGCCCGCCTCGCGCTGTCGTGTCGGTGGACGCCTCAGTCGAGCGACCACATGACGTGCTTTATCTGCGTGTAGTCCTCCAGCGAGTACATCGACATGTCCTTGCCGTACCCGCTCTGCTTGTACCCGCCATGCGGCATCTCGGGCGAGATCATGAAGTGGGTGTTCACCCAGACCGCGCCGAACTGCAGCCGGCGGGCGACCCGTGCCGCGCGGGCGGCGTCGCGGGTCCACACCGAGGACGCGAGCCCGTAGACCACGTCGTTCGCCCAGGTGACGGCCTCGTCCTCGTCGTTGAACCGCTGCACGGTCACGACCGGTCCGAAGACCTCCTGCTGCACGATCTCGGCCTTTTGATCGTCGACGGTCACGACTGTCGGCTTGTAATAGGCGCCGGGCCCCTCGATCGTCTCGCCGCCGGTCAGCACCTTCGCGCCGGCCTCCTGGGCCCGATCGACGAAGCCCGCCACGCTGTCGCGCTGGCGAGACGACACGAGCGGTCCCATCTCGACCGACTCGTCCGTGATGTCGCCGACCACGATCGACTCCACCGCGGGCACGAGCTCGGACAGCAGCTCGTCGTAGATCCTCGACCCGGCGACCACACGGCACGACGCGGTGCAGTCCTGGCCCGTGTTGGTGTAGCCGGCGAACTTCAGGGTTTCGACGAGCTTGGCGATGTCGGCGTCGTCGAACACGACGACCGGGGCCTTGCCGCCCAGCTCGAGGTGGACCCGCTTCACCGTCTCGGACGCCGCGGACATGATGATCTTGCCCGTCGAGGTGTCGCCGGTCACCGAGACCAGGCGCACGTCCGGGTTGCGGACGAGCTGATCCCCGATCTCGGAGCCGTGCCCGGTGATCACGTTGATCACGCCGGCCGGGAAGATGCCGTCCGCCAGTTCCGCCAGTCGCAGCGCCGTGCGCGGCGTGAGCTCGGCGGGCTTGATGACGCTCGTGTTCCCCGCCGCGAGCGCCGGGCCGAGCTTCCATGCCGCCATCATCAACGGGTAGTTCCACGGACAGATGCCGACCGTGACCCCGAGAGGCTCACGCCGGATCATGCTGGTGAACCCGCGCTCGTACTCGCCGGTCGACTTGCCCTCCTGCACGCGAGCCGCGCCCGCGAAGAAGCGGAGGTTGTCCGTGATGAATGGGATATCGGCCGCCGATACCGAGATCGGCCAAGAGGCTGAGCCAGGCGACCCCGCGGTCCTGGTAGTGCCGGAGCGTACCCGCGAGGTCGGTGGGAGGCGGGGCCGGCTCGGCGCCTGCCCTGAGCCGCTCGATCAGCGCAGCCAGCGGTCCCTCAGGCACCACCTCCGTCGGGAGTGCCGCACCCTCGCGGGGAAGGATGCCTCCGAGGGCCGCGGCCAGCGCCTCTCTCGTGGGGAGGGTTCCGGCCTTGGCCTTCTGAAACAAGCGGGTGATCTCGGCGATCTCGGCGGGATCCAGCGCCACCCACGCGCCTCGCCACCGGACGAGCGGACGCTTCAGCGCCGCCAGCTCCCTGAACTCCAGCGGGGAGAGGGAATGATCGCCCAGCGCGACCTCCCAACGGTACCCGAGCAACGATTCCAGTGAGAGGCGGCCATCGGTTGCGAGTGCCCCCGCTCCCTTGCGCGCCTCGCCGCCGATCCGCATTCTGAGTCTGAGCCGCCTCATGCCAGCCTGTGTCAGCTCTGCGGGCACGCGGACGGTGAGTCCGGATTCGGCGAGCAACGGCGCGGCCACGGAGAGGAAGCGCCAGGCTTCTTCTTCGGTCAGCGGCACGGACTCAGGCCGCGGGGCGTCCAGGCTCCGTTCGATCGGGGGGAAGAGCCGGCCTGCCTGAGCGAGCCCCCTCAGGAGCTGTTCCTGTGGCGCCGCAAAGGTCCGGTCCATCCAGCGCAGTCGCTCGCCCGCCGCGGTCCAGACTTGCCCGGCCGGA
>Ga0209342_10005824_pt1 | contig 12560 bp, 18 predicted proteins | sample RifCSP16_2_FD_184023 | JGI IMG/M metagenome (GOLD analysis project Ga0209342, IMG submission 184023) | Soil microbial communities from Rifle, Colorado - Rifle CSP2_sed 16_2 (SPAdes) (version 2) | ecosystem: Environmental > Terrestrial > Deep subsurface > Rock core/Sediment | place: Rifle... | reverse complement strand
CAGCACGGTTATCAACAAGTTGGCGATTACGTTCGCCAGTGCCGCATCCAGCTACACCGTGGTGGGTGTTGGGCTGTGGGACACATCGGCCGCCGGGAACCTCCTGTACCTCTCCAGCATCACCGCAAAGGTGATCGAGGTTGGGGATGTTCCCACGATTAGCTCTGGAGAGTTCAAAGTTTCGGAGGACTAACATGAGACGCCTGATACTGGTCGTCGTCGGCCTCGGAGCCGTCGCCCTCGGAGTCTCTGTTCTAGCGAAGCCCGCCGCGGTGAGGGAGGTGCCTCCAACGGCTACCCCGAGGCCAACTCGCACGGCTACCCCGGCTCCTGCAACCGCGGAGCCGACCAGCACGCCAGAACCGTCGCAATCGGGAACGAACCTTCTTGTCAACGGGGACTTTGCAGGGGGCTTCGATGGTTGGCAGTTCGTGAACGGCTATTGGACCGTCCACCGTCCGATTTCCTGCGAGCCGACCGGCACAAGCTATGCCCAAATGGACCGCGATCTAGCGGGCCTCGACGATTGGCCTATCGGGGGCGAGGACTGGCTGTGGCAGGACGTGGCGGCCCCCGAACACAGCACGGTCGTATTCCGCATGATTGAGGCGCATCACATGCACGAGGGTGTGTCCGAGGTCACGATCTATGGACAGGTAGGCTGGGACGAGCCGTGGGAGGTGGTATTCCGCCGTCCCGGCGTGGAGAGTCCGTTCGGCACCGGCAAGTGCAGTTTTGTCGGCCCGCCAGCCGCCTTTGAGTACATCATCCCGGTCGAAAAGGCATACACGACTTACCGCCTGGAGATTCATGGGCATCTGGTTGACCCGGAGGACGCCTTCCTGTTCGGTGGCTTTCACTTGAGTGTGAACTAACTCGTGGCTTTCTTCGCGGATAACTTCACCTAATGCCTATTAGTACGGGATCTATCAGTTCGGCGGTTAGTGCGACCGCTGTTTCTACGTTCTCTTGGGCGCACACGGTCGGTACCAGCGACACGCTGCTTGTCGTCGGGGTTGAAGAGTTCAGCACCGGCTCGACAGCAATGGCGGTGTCGAGTGTCAGGCTTGGCAGCACCGCAGGCGCGACCCTCACCCTCAATGTAGCCAAAAGAACAACGGGCTTGGCCAACATAGCCGAAGCAGTGTCGTTCTGGTCGCTTGTCAGCCCAACCCCCGGAACCACACTTATCCATGTTGATTTCTCCAATTCGTCCCACTCGAATCCCGCGCTTGGATTTGGCCTATCTGTGCAGGGGTCTTCTGCCGTCGGAAGTACGGTTGCGGGCACGTCTTTCTCCGCCTCTGGAGCCGTCAGTGCAACAGTAACCCTCGCCGGGGCTGGCGATTGGGGATTGGCACTGTTCGGCGGTCGTCGAACAGCTTTCACCTCCATTTCTGGGTCAAGCGACACAATACTGTCCGGAGCTACGGCGTCGAGTCACGTGGCCGCCCTGGCGCAGGGGGACTTGGGCACCTCCGGCGAAGTGACGATTAGCGTATTCTCGGCCTCTGGATCCATTGGTGCCCGAGTTGCCATAAGCCTAGTAGAGACCGTGGCGGGCGGTCCATCCACTCTGGGCATTGTTCAGTTTTCCGGGTCCGCCACGGTTGTTACTCCCCTATCGGTTCAGAAGGCAATCGTCCCGACGTTCGTGGCGTCGGCTACGGTCGTTACCCCGCTCGCGGTTCAGAAGGCTCTTGCGCCGACTGCCGCGGGAGCGGGTTCGGTCACGGCTTCGCTTACGGTTCTGCGCGCTATTGTTCCAACAGCGGATGGTGTAGCGACGGTTGTTACCACCTTCGTCGAGGGGGCACCGGTTGACCTCGGAACGATTCTCTTCAGTGGGGCCGCCACTGTTGCATCTCCCGTCTCTGTTCTGCGTGGCCTTGTGCCAACCGCGGACGGTGCCGCAACGGTTACAGCTGTTCTGGACTCGATTGTGGCCGTCGCCCCGTTTGTCGAACCAGGGGCCGGTGGAGTTGCCGCCTTGCGGGCCATCGCGCAGATGCGGAGTCAGTACCGGGCGCTTCTCACGGACCACAAGTATGCCGGAACTCACGTCCCGCGCGAGGCGAGCAAGTACAACGTCTATCCAGGCGATACGATTCCACTTGACGGAGTTGACGAGTACGAGTTGGCGGAACTCGTTCGGCAAGAGACGTTCAACAGCCTTGAGACAGAATACGAGACAGAGAGAACGAGGACGTTGCAAAACCTGGAGGCAGGCAGACGCAAGCAGAGAATAGATGCCGGTCTGCCTCCGGCAATAAAGAGAGACCCACCGCGCGAGAAGATCGTCGGTGACATCCTAGACAAACGAGAGAGGGAGGACGACTGGAAGACAAAGGCTAACATGGCACGGGTGCGTAGCTTCAAGAACAGACGAAGTTGACAATAACGCCGACCTGGGGTAGAATGGGCCGGCACTTTACAAAAGGGGGATTTAGGATGTCCGATCTACCGGCGGAGCCCGTTGTGGAGCCGGCGGAACCCGTGGCGCTGCCAACGCCAGAGGTTTCTCCTGTTTCGCAGACGCCACCTTCTGCGGCACCGGACGTGGGCGAACAACTCTCGCGTCTCAAGACAGACCTTCTAGCCGAACTAAAAACGTACGTTGATCGTAGCGGCCAGTCCGTCAAGGACCGTAGGATTGCGGGCCTGGAACAGAAGGTCCAGGAACTGACCTCGGCCAAGGCGGCACTGGATGCACATGGCGGAGATGTCAACAAGGCCGCCCGCGAGCTTACGATTGACGACCTTCTAAATCGGCAGGAGAGTCCGGCCAATCGTGGCGCGGTTGGTGAGGACTGGGGAGAACGCGTCCAGAAACTCCTAGCAGATGCCGAGAAGTCGGCGGGGGTGAAGGTCCCCATCGACGACCCGGAACTTCAGTCCGCCGCCAGAGGGTCTTACGCGTCGTTCGATGACGCCCTCGCGGCCGTCAACCGTGTGGTTTTACGGCGGGCGCGCGGGGTTCCCGCGGTGGCAACCGAGGTTTCTGGTCTACCGGCAACGTCTCCTGATGTAGATGCCCTAACCAATAGCCTACAGAAGCTCATCTCCATCGGAGCGCCCACAGACGCCATCGTGGCGGCCAGGGCAAAACTCCTTGGGGCGATGAGCAAGTAATCAGGAGTAACGAACATGGCCGTTCTTGGTACCACCGGCTCTATTCCGAACAGCGTTCAAGCTCTCTTCGATGCGGACTACATCGAGAACGCACGGAAGCAGTTTATCTACTCCCAGGGTTCCTTCATCGATCCTCATCCGATGAGCCAGGGCAACCAGGGAGGCTCCATCCTTGTTCCGTCCTACCATGACCTGCAGGTCTCCTCGACCCCGATCTCGCGCGTTGCCGACGTTACGCCGGTGACGTTCCGGGACAGTTCGGTGGTCGTGACGCCCGATGGGTATGGTAACGCTGTCCAGTTGGGTTGGTATGTGGACCTGACAGCGTATACCCCACTGGGCAAGATCGCCGCGGAACGTGTGGCTCGTAATGCTGGAGAGACCATCGACTACCTCGGCCGCTCGGTCGCGGTTGCCGGTGATGTTGTCGCCTTCGGTGGTGACGCTACTCTCCGGTCGAACGTCAGCCGCGCCTCCTCGACGGACGAACTCCGTCCAGTGGACTTCTTCAATGCCATGACCTTCCTTGAGGGGGAACCGAAGATCCCCGGCCCTGGGAACGGGATTGCAAGTATCTTCCGACAGGCCGTTTACAACGACCTGATCCTGGATACCAACGTCATCCTGATCGCCCAGTACGGCGGACGCCCGGAACTCCTCTTGAACGGTGAAATGGGTATGGAGATGGGCGGGACTCGTCTAGTCGTTTCCGACTTCGCCAAGGTCTTCCACGGTGCGGGTACTTCGGGGGCTCCGTCCTCGAACAACCTGGCGGCCGCGGTCAACCAAGGCGCTACGTCCATCGGGACATCAGCGGCCATCTCTTCGCTGGCGATCGGTGACGTGCTCTGCATCGGCACTGTCGAATCCACGGCCAACGGCGAGAACGCAACTATCGAAGCCGTTCGCGTTGTGGGCGCGACTGGTACCACCACGATCAGTCTGGTCGGCAAGGGTCCGAACGGTGGCCTGCTCTATAACCACTCCTCGGCCGAAGCCGTCACGGACGACCGGCAGGTCTTCACCGCTACGTTCCTCTCCGCGGACGCCATCCTGAAGGTGTACCACAACGATGTCGGCCTGGAGGGAAGACTGATCCCGCCCGAAAAGACGGGTCTGCTCAAGCAGTTCAACTCGCTGGGATGGTTCTGGTTTGGTGGTTACGCCATCAAGGCTCAGAACCGGGTCTATCGAGTCGAGTGCGCCGCGTCTCAGCCTGTAATCGGTAAGTAGGGGGTGTAACGATGCCTACGGGATTCAATTCCGGCCAAGAAGGCAGCGCCCTTCCGCTTTCCGGCGAGACGGAAATGAGGATGGCCTCCAGCGGCACGGACGCGCTGACCATCACCGGCCACTCCTCGATGTCTACCGCTGCGGACTTTCTCGTCCTGCGGACCTTCGTCCCGGAAGGGACTACGGGGTCTGCAAGCGAGAAGTTCGTCATCGGGTCGAGCGGTGAACTGAGGCAGTTCAAGTACTCTGCTCTGAACCTGACCTCGGGAGCGAACGCGGGCCAGTGGCCCTCTACGTTCTCTACGGTCATCACTCTGGGCGCAAGCGACTCCGGTAAGGTTTTCAACTTCGCCGGCTTCGCCTCAGCCCTTCGGGTGAATCTCCCCGCGCCGACGCCCGGGATGGTGTTCACCATCATCTCCGCAAGCGCGCACGGGGCCATCATGAACGTCAGTGCGACTAACGCTGGAGCTTACGACATCCGCGCTCCCTTCCGGGGGTCCGGTCTGTCAACGGCTTCGGTTGTGTCGCCTCCGACAACTGTCGCTGGTATGGCCGCGGTGTTCCTCGCCGTCAGCACACTCACATGGCAGTTGTTCCCTGCGATCAACGGTATCCAGGGGACCTCCGCCACCGGCGAGATCAGCGGGTGCTGGATCTCTGGCACGAGCTAAGGGGAGGGCGATATGCCTACGGGTTTCCAATCCGGTCAGGCCGGTAACGCCGTTCCTCTGAGTGGCGAGGCGGAGATTCGCAACGCCTCAAGTGGCACGGACGTTCTGACCATTACTGGTCATTCGTCCATGTCCACTGCTGCGGACTTCCTGGTCCTCCGGGGTGACATCCTGGAGGGGAGTTCGGGAAGTGCAACCGAAAGGTTCAGCGTCGGGTCCAGTGGTCAACTGCGGCAGTACAAGCGATACGCTCGTACTGAATCAACGGCCTCAACGGCCCCCACCCTTGGCGCAAGCCAGTCGGGACAGGTGGTAACTTACGCGGGCTTCACGTCTGGTCCACGGGTGTTGCTGCCGGCCCCGGTTCCTGGGTTGACGTACACGCTCATCCAGGGAGCCGCGATGGCAAGTCACGCACTCCATGTGAGTGCCACGCGAGGAACGAACGCCGAGATCCGCGCTCCCTTCCGTGCGTCAGGACTCTCGACCGCGCTCGTTGTGGGCGCTCCGACCACGGTTGCCGGAATGGCGGCCGTGTTCGTGGCCGTAAGCACGCTGACGTGGCAGATGTTCCCTGCAATCAACGGGATTGAGGAAACTTCCATTGTCAGCGAAATCACGGGCTGCTGGACCTCAGTGGCCGCGTAATGTTCACGCATGTCCTTTTGGCTCCGCAGGCGCGGGCTATGGCCCTGACGCAGCGCCGCCTGAAGTGGCACGTGGCGGAACACAATCGAATAAAGGCGTCCTGGGCCTCCTTTGACGAGGAGGCCCAGGCCCTTGCTCTAAAGGCGATGGCTCAACATCAAGCCGCCTCGATGGAGTGCGAAGCCATCCTGCGCGAGGAAGAGCCCAACTGGGGCGGCGAAAGAGAGACAACGGAGCGTTTCCTTGAACCTGCACCTGAAGAAGGACTACAAGACGGGTTCCCATCGGAACCCGAATAATAGACTGTTGACGGATCACGGAAGCAAGTTTGGAATGCTGCTGGATGGAACCAGCAAGGGCACGCGCGTAGAACGAGAGACCGCGGCCGGGACAGTTGTGTTCGAGAACGGGATGGCCGTGGTTCCTGACGACACGCGCGGCAATGACATGGCGCATGAGTTGATGGCGTCGGACCCATATAGCTACAGGTATCACCCCGGTCGAGAGGGGGGCACGCTGAAGCGCGACCATCAGGTCATGTTTCGGATGCCTGAGATGCCTTGGAAAAGGAGTAAATGATGGGATGGTTCGCAAACGGAGTTTCTAGTGGAACAGCACTGGCCGAGCAACTCGCCCCGCAGGGAAAGACGTGCGTCCTCGACGGAGTCAACGTCTACATCCCGGGCGGTGCTGGGACTTCGGCCGCTTTTATCACTCTGCGAACGGGGCTGAGCGACACCGGAACCTTTTCTAGCTTCGGTTTAGCCGCAACCACTGGCGGGAACGTCAATATTGTCAGCGGCAGTGGCGGGATCATCAAGTCTAAGTATGTCGGAGTGGCGGCCACCACGAACTCGGGAACGTCGAACTTCGTCAACATTTGGGGGCACTACGAATGACGCTAAAGGTCCAGAACTCCGGCCTAACGCCCGAAGACGAGTTGAGGCTGTCGCGCGCCATTGAGGCTGCCCAAGGGGCTAATCCTGCTGGACCGTGGATGACGCCGGAACAGTACACAACTGGCGGAGCGGAGTTGATGCGGAACCAGCTTCAGTTCGCCTCGCAGAATAGCCGCAAGGCTCTTTCAAAGATGGCCGCAGAGCACGAGACCATGCGCTTCTCTTTGTCGGAGCAGGACAAGGGACTGGCCCGCGCATCCGAAGCAATCGAGGCGCTGTTGGCGGAGAACGCCAAACTGAAGGCGGAGAACACTAAGCTCCGGGAGAGGCCCAATGGCAAAGCACGTAAATCATAGCAAGAAGATGCCGGCTAGGCCGCACAAGCCCATGATGTCCAAGAAGCAGATGGACGAAATGATGAAGAACAAGCGCCGGAAGCGATGACCCGTGACTCTCTTCGACCTCATTCTTGGGGCGACGCGCGAAGTCGGGATCGCTGAACTTAGAACCACGTCCAGTGCCGGGGACACGACATCGGCTCACGTCGTGCCGCTTCGCAGCGAGACTGCCGACGACCAGTTCAATGGGGGGACCTTTTTTATTGTCTCCGCTGCTACATCGACCAGCATTGACGGGCAGTTCCGCGAGATCACGGACTATGTGGCCTCGTCGGGAGAATTTCGCTGGGGGTCGTCGGTATTGGCCGCGGTTCCTGCCAGTGCCGGAATTGCTTATGTGGGAACGGAGTTTCGCACTCAACTCCTGATTGAGTTGGCGAACGACTCCCTCAGAGCCTTGGGTCCCTTAGACTTTGTTGACCGGGCCACTATTCAGACTTCCGCGGTGCAAACGGCATACAGCGGTGCGGTTGCATGGAAGTACGCTCCTCCTACTAGAATCGACTATCTTGCCGGAGTCGGCAGCACCGCGACCAAGCCGGACTGGCAGAACATTACCGGGTGGGAGTACCAGCCCTCCTCGGCCGGTGCTACTCCGCTCATCATCTTCAACGAGCAGCTTCCCATAACGCGGGACGTTCGCGTCTGGTATCGAGACCACCATCACAGAATTGAGGGAAGCACATCCCCGATTGACGAGCGCATTCACCCCGAGCTTGCCGTAGCGTCTATGATTGAGAAGATGTACGGCTATCGCAACTCCCGCTCGCGCGGGGGAGACGCGTTCGATGTGCAGAGGTGGGGAGACGCCAAGCTACGTCTGGAGCAGCACAGAGTGCGTTGGCCGATGTGGAGGGCGAAGAAGAAGCGAAAGCTGGCAATCATCGGCAGGGAAGAGGACGATCACCTTCCCTGGCCCACGCCCTATGGGCCATAAATGGGACTGGTTCGCGTTCGGCCTACCGGAGATGCCACTCACGATCTGAGCATCAGTGACGGGAAGCACACCTTCGGCATCAAGCTGAAGGAGGGCGCCGCTGGCATCGTCGAGACGCCGGCGACTCCGACTACCGTCCGCATCAACTCCGCTCAAGGCAAGTACGGGGACTACGACCCCTCGTTCGCGAACATCGAGCAACGGGATTGGTCCGGCGGTAGAGGACTTGAGAACTTCATAGACGACCCCTCCAAGTATTACGACGGGACGGCGTGGACGCTTACGCCGGACGTTCTGCTTTCTGGCTTGCAGTGGAAGCTCTCCTCCGGAACCATCCCGTGGAATGCGGACCTTCCCGGGTCCGTGACCTGGAAGTCCCTTGTCGGGGATGACAGGTTCATCGGCAGGTCGTTCGCCCCAACCACAACCTACAACTCAAGCGCGAACTACCACTGGCTTCGCAGAGTTGGCTCTCCGGGGCCGATGACGATTGCCACCTACTCCAGCGCGGTAACCGCCGTGCCCGATTCCGCCACGGCTACGCAGACTATCAATGCGTCTGCCATCACGAACGATACCCCGTCGGTGTTCTTCGGGTCCAGCTACGCCTCGGTGGCTATGACTTCTGGGAACACCTACTACTCCGTTCTTGCTGGAAACTCGTCAGACACCGCAAGAGACCACTGGGAGGTCGCTTGTGGATCCTCCGACGGATTGAGGTCGTCCAATGGGACGGCGTGGACGACGGTTGCGTACTATCCCTATCACCTTACGTTGGGACAGCCCCTTGATAAGAAGTGGCACTTCTTCGCCATCTCAACGACGCCGGGAACGTCTTTGGTGTTGCACGCGGTCTCCCAGGATAACTCCACCCTCGACCCGTCATCTACCATTCGTCTGACGGCTACCGGGACCTGGACAACGGTCGCGTGGACTACCGCATTGAGTGCCGTCGTCACTGACGTAACGACAATCGACAATCAGGCGTGGTTCGGGAGGAGAAGCACGGGAGCCGCCGGCGGTGCAACGTCGGTCTATCGGGTAGAGACCAGCGGAACAACGAACCGAGGATCTCCCGATCCCGCGGCCACGGCTATCGGGGACTTTGTTCATGGATTCTACGACCCGGTGGACGGTCCCCAACTCTATCGGGGGGTGAGCACGGCGTCCATGATCTTCCGCGCCTCGACCGTGGCGTTTGGAACTACGGCCACCTGGAAGCCATCAACCGGGATTCGTATCGGGGACGCGGGATTTCCAATCGTTGACATCGAGGACTACGACAACCAGATTTACGTCCGCAAGGCAGACAGTTTGTGGGCGGTGAAGAACGACCGGGCGGCCAAGATCAACGTCGGGCTGGACGATATGCCGTCAACGGCGTTGTATGTGCCGACTCTGGCAAAAGAACTCTACTACTACCTCGGCTGGTCCTACTCCCTGGAAAGGCTCTACGGGGGCACTCTGGACGACATCGGCCCCTGGAGGGGCGCAGGGATGCCCCAGGCCCGTCAGGGCGTGGTTTCCTGCCTTACGGGGGTGATTGGGTGGATCTTTGCCGGAATCGACGCTGGGACCACTGGGGTGTCTTCTGTGCTTGCTTGGGACGGCCGGGGGTGGCATGAGGTATTCAGAGCCCCAGTGGCAGGATGGAGGGTCCAGAACGTATACTTCTGGTCTCCCCCGGGAGTCAGACCAAGGCTCTTCGTGAGTTGTGCGGGGATGATCTTCTCCGTTTCCTTTCCTCGCCGGAGTCTGCACCCGCACCGAGACAATACCGATGACGTTGGAACTCCGCTTTCGTTCCAGCACGAAAGTGTTCTGGAAACGGCGACGATTGACATGGGCGCCGCTGGACTAGAGAAACTCTTCCAAGATGTCCAGGCCAGGTCCAAGGGACTGAACTCCACCGGGGTTGAGGTCAAGACCGACTACCAGGTGGACGCCGAAATCGGTGGGAGTAGTTGGATTGAGGTTGGGACTTTCCGACAGTCTCCTTCTGACGAACTCGAAATCCGTCAGGGGAACAAGAAGGCCATCCGCCTTCGTTATCGGATGAACACCAACGCGTCGTCTACTCCGGTGCAGATGAGTGCGACCATACTCAAGGCGCTTGCGCGCACTCCGACTAAACGACAATTCTCCATTCGGGCGAAGTCGGGCTCGTTCCAGGTGGATTTGCAGGGGGGCGCAGATGCAAGCCCAGACGATCTGTACGCCTTCCTGCAAGACGCCGCCGTGCTTACAACTCCCCTGCACATGCGCTCCAGATGGGCCGCATTGGATGATATGTGGGTAACGTCCGAGCCGCCCATTGTGCGCCGCACTTACCGTACCCCTGACGGGAGTTGGGGGATGGACATGGACCTTAGTTGGAGGGAGTTGTAGTGGTAAGCAACTTCTATCGCCCCTTCAAGTATCGAGTGCCGCGAGTGCAAAGAGTGGACGTTCCCGCGTCTCCGCGGACTCCGGCAGAAGAAGAGGGACTTACGGGCTTCGTGTTGGGGAAAGAAGCGTCCGACTTGGAGGAACGATTCGCCCGCGCGTTGAACACCTACAACATCGACTTCGCCTTCCAGATTTCCGTGGAGACGGCAGTTACCCTTCCTCAGCAGGAGAAGGAGGTGGACTTCATGGTCTATGCGGGACAACCCCAACCGTGGGAAGTGGACGGCAACTTCACGCATAAGTCCGCGGAGCAGAAAGAGTACGACAGGGAAAGGGACGCGCAGATCGACGCGACCCTACGGCCGTTCGGCTATCTCCCGGTTGGACGAGTGACGGAGGAGTACCTGGGGAACCAGGACGGGGCGAATATGTTCGTGGCGGAGTTCATCGCGTGATTCTCCACGCTCCCGAGCAGTCGGTTACCCAGACTGCGCGCCACTTCTTTCTCCTGCAAGAGAACGGGTTCAAGATACTTCAGGAGGATGGGGCGGCAATCTTGTCGGAGCCCACGAGCACGGCGGTTGCGATAATCCACGCACGTGAAGTGCGTCAGATTCTGCACGCCGCATATGAAAGTTCGGTGGTGAGTATATAATGCCCGACCAAGCGATTTCCGCGCACAGTTCTGGCGACCCGACTTCCACTTCGCTTCTCGTCGTCGTGAATAACAGCACGACCATGAAGACGACGCTGGACGAGGCCGTAGGCTTCGTGACGACGGCGGCGGGGGACATGATGTACGCCGCCGGCGCGAGGAACTTGGCACGTCTGCCAATCGGCACGAGCGGACAGGTCCTACAAAGCACTGGCGGGACTCCGACGTGGGTAGACGGTGGGATTTCGTTTCTGTTTGGAAGAGGGGGCAATACTGTTCCCGCTGCTACTACGGCGCACAGCGGACCCGGGTTGTCCAATGTGCTTTTGACAGACATCACCGCCTTGCAGAGTGCCATTCCGGTAGCCGGAACGATTTCTCAACTCCACGTCAGGACATATTCCGCCCAGCCGGGAGATGGCAATATGGTAGTGAGCCTCATGGTAAACGCGGCCTCGGTCGCGATGGACATTACCATTGCCACGGCGGCAAGTTCGGGAACCTTTAGTAACACGGCCTCGTCCATCGCCGTTGCCGCCGGCGACCTAATAGCCGTGCGGTTCACAAACAATAGCCCAAGCTCGGCATCTGCTGGCGTGGCCGCGTGGAGCGCGCTTGTTCGATGAAGGGCATAGATATTGGTTACGAAAGTTCGGTGGTGAGCGCATGACATGGACTGAAGAGAATCCTGTTTATGTAAGAGAGGGCGAAACCAGAACCTACGCCCTCGTGTGGCGCGGCGCGGCTACCGTGTCCTCGGGAACCGATGAGGTGTACGCCAACGGCTCCTCGGCTGGCGTGTTGACTGGTTCAGTCTCCATCACGGGGAACGTCATGACCACGCGGCAACTAACCGTTCCTGCCGGAGCCGGCGGGTTGACTTACGTCTGGGAGTTCGCGGCGGCGGTGGACGGGAACCAGCGGAAGACGGCGATACAGTTGGAAGTGCTTAGGCCGGGGCAGGAATCATGAACGGAGAATGGAAGACGCTAGAGGCGCGGGTCGAACAGATGGAGCGCCGCTTGAACTCCGTCGTTCAGCCGAGCGGTGGATTGAGCGGACTCCCATCAGACGTGTTTGCTAAGTCGGGGCCGTTCTCCGTCCTTCCTGCCGAGTGCGCCATTCTCTACAAGAATTCCAGTCAGGCGGTCGTTGACGCTACCTGGACAACCCTGGTTAGCTGGACAGACCTGTCAGACCCCGCCGTCGGCCAATGGGGGCTATCAGTAGACTCTACGGCTGGTCTAATCTATACCGGAGGTACTCCTGGCGACGCCGTGTTTCTCTTGTGGGCGTCGGTCCTGTTCGAATCAAACTCAAGTGGTGTTCGGTCCGTGCACATCAATATAGCGGATGGGACCGGGCAGACGGGCCACACGGTTCCCGGAGTTGGTTTCTTCTCCGGCGTTCTGAATACCGTCCAGGTTCAGCATGTTCGCACCATCAAAACGAACGTGACGGCAAATAGCATCGAGGTATGGCACAACCGCGGGGCCAACCTCGATGTTCAGTCGGCTATCTTTGCGGTCGCGAGACTGCGATGAGGGGCATCGACGTTTCCCACTGGAACCCTCCCTTGCACTACCCGGCCATCAA
>Ga0209342_10005817_pt1 | contig 12572 bp, 8 predicted proteins | sample RifCSP16_2_FD_184023 | JGI IMG/M metagenome (GOLD analysis project Ga0209342, IMG submission 184023) | Soil microbial communities from Rifle, Colorado - Rifle CSP2_sed 16_2 (SPAdes) (version 2) | ecosystem: Environmental > Terrestrial > Deep subsurface > Rock core/Sediment | place: Rifle... | reverse complement strand
CGCCGGTGGCGCTGGATGGACCCAGCATCACCATCCGCAAGTTCTCCAAGGAGCGGCTGCGGGTGGAGGACCTGATCCGGCTGGGTTCGCTGACCGAGCACATGGCCCAGTTCATCGAGGCTTGCGTGGTGGCAAAGCTCAACATCGTGGTGTCCGGCGGCACCGGCTCGGGCAAAACCACCTTGCTCAACGTGCTGTCCGAGTACATCCCGGAGGGGGAACGCCTGGTCACCATCGAAGACGCCGCCGAGCTGCAGTTGAATCAATCCAATCTGGTGCGGCTGGAAGCGCGCCCGCCCAACGTCGAAGGCCGGGGCGAGGTGTCCATCCGGCATCTGGTCAAGAACGCCCTGCGCATGCGGCCGGACCGGATCATCGTAGGCGAGGTGCGCGGCGGCGAGGCCCTGGATATGCTGCAGGCCATGAACACCGGCCACGACGGCTCATTGACCACGGTGCACGCCAACTCTCCGCGAGACGCCCTCTCGCGCCTGGAGACGCTTTGTCTGCTGGCCGGTGTGGAACTGCCGCTGAGGGTGGTGCGCGAACAGATCTCCTCGGCGGTGAACCTCATCGTCGAGCAGAGCCGTATGCGGGATGGCACGCGCAAGGTGACCGGCATTGCCGAGGTGGGCGGGATGGAAGGCGACACGGTAATCATGACGGACATTTTCAAGTTCGACGAGAAGGGCGTGGACGAGGACGGCAAGGTGCTGGGCGACTTGCGGCCGACCGGCATCCGGCCGATGTTCAGCCCGCGGCTGGAGATCGCCGGCTTCAAGCTGCCCCCGCAAGTGTTCGGCGCCGGCTCGGATTCGACCATGCGCTCTAAGCCGAAGCGGTAAGTCCCACCTCACCTGCCCCACCCCTGGGCTAGTCCAATCGATCTCGAAACACTGGCCTCTCCGCCGACCCTGTCCGGGTCGGATTGGCGTCGGCTAGAATGAAGTCCGAATGGGTACGGTCGGGAGGAGGGCACAGGTATGCCAGCACGCAAGATCAAGATCAATCGGTCGCCGGTCATGACCTTGTGGGCGGCCGTCGTGGCCGAGCGCCTCGGATACGATGAAGACGCCTCGCTGAGCCTGGGCAAGGCCGTCGCCGGCCTCAACGCACAATCGAAGGGGAGGAGCCTGGGCATCTACAGCGCCAAGGATGGCTCAGCCAAGGAGGCCGAGAAGGGGCTGGCAAAATCCGAGGCCAGCCTGGTCATGCTGCTCGGGCGGCCCGTGCCAACCGTGCGCAGCCAGTACGGGCTGCGGGCTTCGATCAAGGGACAGCAGATCGATTCGGAGCCGGTTCGCAGGTACCTGCAGAGCAAGTTCGGCGAAGACCTGGGCGAAGTGCGCGCCGCCATGCAGGCGTTGGCGCAGTCCTACGAGCCGGAGGCGCTGAACGCACAGGCCTTCGGTCTCTACGAGCAGTTCCGTCCGGCGGTCGCCAAGGGCAAGCAGGGGTGGGGTGCAACCGGCGAATTGGACCTGGGACTGCTGCGCCAGCTGACCAGGCAGAGGCCGTCGAGCTGAGCACCCGGGCCGGCCGAAATCGGTGTCATTGACTCCGAATACTTGCGGACCTATAATCTGAGTACGCCGGTTTTTGGGTGCCTCCCCGAGGAGGGGATCGATGGAGCCGGGGTCAGCTATCATCGGTCCGGTGGGGTACGTCTTTCCTCAATCTCGCCTCAGCTACAAGAGTTGCAGGGCTCAACCTGCAAGGGATGAGCAGGCTCCGGCCGCTGATCTCGGAAACGGCAACTCGCGGTGAGTCGACCGGAGATCAAGGTCCGCCTTTTCGGCAGGCTGAGCATCCGGAGCCGCGGTCAAGCCCTGGAGACCCACCTTTCCGGCAAAGCGCAGGAGCTCCTCACCTATCTGTTGCTGTTCCGCCGTCAGAGTCACCATCGCGAGAGGCTGGCCACTCTCCTGTGGGAGGAGAGCGAACCGTCACAGTCCCGCAGGAACTTGCGCAAGGCCTTGTGGCAGCTCCAGGCCGCCCAGGGGCTCGGGCCCAGCTCCGACGGAGGGGGCATTCTCCTGCTCGAGTCGGAGTGGATCGGCATTCGCCCTGAAGCCGGCCTATGGATTGACGCGGCGCGACTGGAAGAGACCTATCTCCAGCTGCGGGAGCTTCCGGGCCGCGCCCTGGACGCTGCCTCCGCTCAATTAGCTCTGGATGCGGTCAATCTGTATCAGGGGAGCCTTCTGGAAGGTTGCTTCCAAGACTGGTGTTTGCTGGAACGTGCCCGACTGCAGGACATGTATCTGATCCTGCTGGACAAGCTCATGGGGTTCTGCGAGGCCCATGGCGACTATGAGACCGGGCTGATCTGCGGGGCACGCGCGCTGCAGCACGACCGCGCCCGCGAGGTCACTCACCGCCAGCTGATGCGGCTGTACTACAAGGCCGGTGATCGAACGGGTGCGTTGCGACAGTTCAAGCGCTGTCTCGAGGCGCTGCAGGAGGAGCTAGGGATCCTCCCGTCGGAGCGAACGATGGTGCTGTTCGAGCTCATTCAGGCGGATCGGCTCAGCGGCTCCGACATGACCGAACAGTGGCTGGCACCTCTCGAAGAGGACCAGCACCAACTCCACTCCATGCACTCAACCAAGCCGGATAAGACCAGCCTCGAATCAATTCCCCAACCACCGCGACCGCTCACGACCCTAGACTGGGCCACTGGTCCGGACTAATCCGCCCTTTCCGGGAACCTCCTCTCTCAACCTCGAACCATTCTCCCTCGTCGCCAAGTTCTGTGCTTCCAAATGCCACCCGCGGCTGAGGCTGCGCGTTGACGCGGACTCGCGCCGCCGGAACGGTTCCGGATACGCGGAAGGATACGCCCCGGCAGACGCCCGCCCCCTAGAATGTTGCGGAGCAGATGATGCTGCAGCGTAGGTAAGGACCCTGGGAGTGCACACTGATGGTCGAACCTGAACTGGAGTTCGATCATGTGAACGCTCACTCGTTCGTGCTTCGATTGTGGCTTGAGGAGGGCGCCAGCCAGGCCGGCGGCACTCTGTGGCGCGGGCACATCACCCACGTGATGAGCCGGGTGCGGCGACATATCGAGGACCTAGACGAAATCAAGGCTTTTGTAGAAATCTACCTCCAGCACGGGTATTCAAGCAGAAACCGGGAATCCTGAGCAATCTGAGGAGGCCTTTGGCCATGGTGCGCGGGGTAGTTGCCTCGAGTTTGAAGTTTCAATTCCTGGTGATCACGCTTGCGGCGGTGGTCATGGGATATGGCGTCAGCCAACTGCGCGACATGCCGGTGGACGTCTTGCGGGGGGCGCGGGAGAGGCTGGCGCCGGAGCTGATGACAACCCTGACGACTGGCCTGGCGCTCCTGCCCTTCGCTCTCTTTGGTGGTGTCCCGGGCCGCGAGCCGGAGCTTGACTTTCGTCCTGTGACGGTTGCGCTTGACCGGGGAATGCCTGACATGAGCTTCTGTCCGCGCCCGTGGAGGAAGTCGGGCCGCAGACAGAGAGGCCGTTGAATGCCGCGCCAGGACCATCCGATCCTATCTGCCCACGACCTGCACAAATCTTACGGGCCCAGGCCAGCGCTGCGGGGGTTGTCTTTCTCCCTGGAGGCCGGACGCATCCTGGGCTTCCTGGGACCCAACGGGGCGGGGAAAACGACCGCCATTCGAATCCTGACCACGATCCTGGAGCCCGATGCGGGCCATTTCGTCGTGGACGGTATCAGCTCCGAGCACCCCGATCAGATCCGTCGCAAGATCGGCGTCCTCCCAGAGAACCTGGGATTCCCCCGGCAAATCACAGGAATCGAGTACCTGACCTATTTCGGCCAGCTCTACGGGATGGAGGCTGCGCAGGCCCGGGATAGCGGCCAAAAGCTGCTGGAGGAAGTGGGCCTGCAGCAGAGAGCGAAGTCTCTGATCAGCACCTTCAGCCACGGAATGCGACAGCGGATAGGGATTGCGCGGGCGCTGATCAACAGTCCAGCGATTGTCTTCTTCGACGAACCCACCCTGGGTCTGGATCCGCGCGGTCAACAGGAGCTGCTTGCGCTCATACAGCGGGTGGCGCGCGAGCGAAACACCGGCGTGATCCTGTGCAGCCACCTTCTGGGGGAAGTTGAAACCACCTGCGACGACGTAGTGATTTTGAACCGGGGTGAGGTGGTTGCGAAGGGAACCGTGACGGACGTCATCCGAGAAGTCAAACAAGACGCCCTTCGAATTCAGGTCCCGTCGCGGTCGGCCAGACAGGCCAGAAAGGTCCTGAAAACCCTGCGGATTGTCACCCAGGCCAATCCCATCGCCGAGATGCCGGGCTGGATCCGGGTGGAACTTGCGCCATCGGCAGACGGGACCTCCGCCGAGCAGTATCAGGTCAACAACACCATCCTGAGAGCTCTCATACGGGCGAAGATCCCCATCCTCAGCTTTGGCACCGAAGGCGGCCGGCTGCAGGACGTGTTCCTTCACCTCACCGAGGAAACCATCCAATGAGCGAAAGGGCAGAGCGCTTGAGCCGCGAAGGAGACCGTGCAGCAGGTCGACGCCGAGCGCGGGCGGCAGGGCGGCCCACGTGGTGGCTGGTTTTCAGCAGGGAACTCGCCGACCTGTGGATCGGGGGTAAGGCCCTCAACCTCACCTTGATCTACAGCGTCTTGCTGGGAATCTTGACCTACGTCTTGGCGACCAACAGTGAACTCAGTTTGATCCCGCCGAAGGAAATGGTCTACGAGATGCTCAAGAACGCGATGGCGGTCAGCCTGTTCATCGCCTTGATCATCGGTGCGGACACCCTGAGCGGCGAGCGGGAACGATCCACCCTCGAGAGTCTGCTGCTGACGCCGACGAGTCGCAGGCAGATCGTGCTCGGCAAGTTCCTGGCCGGCATCTCCCCATGGCCGGCAGCTTTCGCCATCGCCACCCCCTACATGTACGTGCTCTCCCAGGGCGACGAGGTGCTCGGCCCGGCCATCCTTTGGGGGGCCATCTTGGGGAGCGTGTTGGTCCCAGCGTACACAGGTCTGGGCATGCTGGTGAGCTTCTGGTCCAACTCCAATAAGACTAGTTACTTCGCCAGCCTGGGCATCTACATCCTGTTCCTCATCCCGGCCCAATTGCCCGGCCGAGCCCAGACCGGGGCTACGGGGCAGTTTGTCCAATGGGTGAACCCGGTGGCGGCCACCAATCACTTCCTCTCGAAGCACCTGGTGAACTACCGGACCTTGGCCGAGTTCTGGACCTGGCTTACTTCGCCCGTTGTGTTTGCCGTCGTTGTGGTTGTTTTGCTCTTCTTGTACGCCAGTCCGGGACTGCGCCTGGAAGGGGGGAAATCCAGCAAACTGGGGTCCTACCTGAAGCGAAGAACGGGCCTCTTATTGATCGCCTGCTTCATCTTCTCCCTGGGCGCATCGCCCGCGCTGGCCTACCAGGGAGAGCAGCCCCAGGCAGAGGCGCTGCAGATATCCATCGACCTGGATCACACGGTCGTGAAGACCGGTGACAAGGTCGAATTCAATACGTTGGTGACGAACAACAGTTCGGGCGCCTCCGGCCCTCTGATTGTGGCGATGAACATCATCAACCTCAACGCGCAGGGAGATGTGGTCGATCCGGAGGACTGGTCGCCGGAGCGGACTCAGTACATCGATTCACTCGCCTCGGGCGCGTCGGCCAATTTGGAATGGATCATCAACACCATTCTGGATGGAGACTACATGGTGTACATGGTGCTTATCCCCGCGCCCGGCAGCCGGGAGGCCACCAGCCAGCCGGTTGCCAGTTCAGGCATCCACCTGACGGTGACCCCATTCACCCGGTTGAACCCCGGAGGCGTGCTTCCCTATGCAATAGGCGGACCACTTGTGGTGTCGACCCTCATATATCTCCTATACAGGCGTCGGCGCCGCGACGTGGATGCTGGCGCTGTCAAAACGGATATCAAGTTCAAGATTGCAGCATGACTGTGCGAGGAGGTTGCAAAAGTGCGTGGGATCATTAGAACGAGCATCCAGTTTCGTTTCTTGGTGATTGTTATCGCCGCGGCGTTGATGGCCTTTGGGATCACCCAACTGCGCAATATGCCGGTGGACGTTCTGCCCGAGTTTAATCCGCCGTTTGTGGAAATCCAGACGGAGGCCCTCGGCCTCTCCGCCGAGGAAGTGGAACAGATGATTACTGTTCCGATGGAGCAAGATCTGCTCGCCGGAGTGGCCTGGCTCGACGTCATCCGCTCTGAGTCCGTCCCCGGGCTCTCGTCGGTCCTGGTCTACTTCGAACCCGGGACCGACCTGTACCGTGCACGCCAGATGGTGGCGGAGCGTATTGCACAATCGGCAGTCGGCCTGCCGCACGTGTCAAAACCCCCGACCATGATCCAGCCCCTCTCGTCGACGAGCCGGTTCATGATCATCGGGCTTTCCTCGAAGGAGCTGTCCCTGATCGAGATGTCGGTGCTCGCTCGTTGGACCATCGGTCCTCGCTTGATGGGCGTGCCCGGTGTGGCCCATGTGGCCATCTGGGGCAATCGTGACCGGCAATTGCAGGTGCAGGTCGATCCGGAGAAGTTGCAGGATGTGGGTGTTACCCTACAACAGGTCGTCGAAACCACCGGGAACGCCCTGTGGGTGTCGTCATTAACCTTTTTGGAGGCCTCGTCGCCCGGCACCGGCGGGTTCATCGACACCCCCAACCAACGGCTCGGGGTCTGGCACGTCTTGCCGATCTCGTCTCCAGAAGATCTGGCCCAGGTGCCCGTCCAAGGCACGGCGCTGACCCTGGGTGAAGTCGCCAAGGTGGTGGAAGATCACCAACCCCTCATCGGTGATGCCTTGATCAACGACCAGCCTAACCTCCTGCTCGTCATCGAAAAACTGCCCGAGATCAACACCCTGGAGGTGACGCGCGGGATCGAAGAGGCGTTGGACGCCCTCCGGCCCGGTTTTTCCAGTATCGAGTTTGACGCCACGCTCTATCGCCCGGCAACCTTCATCGAGATGGCAATCGCCAATCTCAGCCGGACAGCGATCATTGCTTCCGTGCTCGTGGTCCTGGTACTCGGCGCCTTTTTCTTTGGCTGGCGTACGGCCTTGATGAGCCTGGTGGCGATCCCATTCTCCCTGTTCGCAGGACTCTACGTGCTCTACCTGCGGGGGGCAACGCTCAACGCCATGGTCCTGGCTGGGCTGGTCATCGCCCTGGGCGTCATCATCGATGAAGCCATCATTGATGTCGAACACATCATGCGGCGACTGCGCCAAAATCACCAGGCCGGGAATCCCAAGCCGAACGAGATCGTTATCCTGGAAGCCTCGGCCGAGGCGCGCGGCACCATCTTCTTCGCGATCCTGATCACCCTGTTGGCGGTACTGCCCGTCTTCTTTATGGAAGGCCTGTCCGGCGCATTGTTCCGGCAGCTGGCTGTCTCCTATGCGCTGGCGGTGCTCGCCGCCAATGTCGTCGCCCTGATCATCACGCCAGCTCTAAGCGTGATCTTGCTGTCCAACGCGCCCCTCGAGGGTCGCGAATCCCCGCTGGTCGCCTGGCTGCAGGGCGTCTACGGAAGGATGCTGGCGCGGACAGCCCGAAAGCCGGGACTGGCTTATCTGGTCGTCGTGCTCCTGGTGGTGGTAGGCGTCATAGGATTACCTTTCCTCAGGCAGGATCAACTGCTTCCAGCGTTCCGAGAGCCATACCTTACCATCCAGCTGGAGGCCGAGGCGGGTACATCCCTCCCGGCGATGATCCGCATCGTGTCCCAGGCCAGCAGCGAGCTGAGGGTAATTTCTGGCGTCCGCAACGTCGGCGCCCACGTGGGGCGGGCCGTGTTTGGGGATCAGGTGGTCAACGTCAATTCCGCCGAGCTGTGGGTCAGCCTCGATCCGCAGGCCGACTATGACGCCACAGTAAGCGCTGTTGAAGAGACCATGAATGGCTTCTCAGGGTTGGATCGCCAGGTGCGAACCTATTCGCAGCAAGTGCTCGAACAGCCGCAGGCGAGCGCCAGGGATGCCCTTACCGTGCGCGTCCTGGGCGAGGACCAGCAGGTCCTGCGTAGCCAGGCTGAGCAGCTGCGGCAAACCCTGGAGGGGATCCCCGGCGTCGTCGCTCCACATGTTCTACTCCCAGCCGATGATCCCACAGTGGAGATCGAGGTCGATCTGGCCTCCGCCCAAAAATATGGCGTTAAACCCGGGGATGTCCGCCGGGCAGCAGCCACCCTGCTCTCCGGCATCCAGGTCGGCAGCCTTTTCGAGCAGCAGAAGGTGTTCGACGTCGTCGTATGGAGCACGCCCGAAACACGCGACACCATCGACGATATTGGCCAGCTGCTGATCGACACGCCCGGTGGCGGTCACGTGCGGTTGGGAGAGGTAGCCGATGTGCGCACCGTCTCATCCCCAGCCGTCATCCGGCGTGAAGGCGTCTCGCCCTACCTTGACATCCAGTTCACTGTGCAGGGACGGGATGCCCGCGCGGTGACCAGTGACGTCAAATCGGCCATCCAGAACTTCGCATTCCAGCTGGAGTACCACGCGGTGGTGCTGAGTGACTACGCGGCGCAGCAGGCGAACCAACAGCGCATCCTCATCTCCGTGATCGTGGCTGTGTTCGGGGTTTTCCTGTTCCTTCAGTCCGGCTTCAGAAGCTGGCGCCTGGCGTTTGTCGCCCTCTTGACCCTGCCCACGGCCCTGGCAGGCGGCGTGCTGGCAGCCCTCTTGGGCAGCGGCAGCCTGTCTACCATCGGGTTATTGGCTGGCTTTTTCACAATCCTGGGCATTGCCCTGCGCAACCAGATGATGTTGATCCAGCACTATCAGCATCTTGAGGTCCATGAAGGCGAGACCCTCGGGCCTGAACTGGTGCTGCGCGGCTCACGCGAGCGCATCGCTCCGATCTTGATGACCGCGCTCTCAACAGGGTTAGCCTTGCTGCCCTTCGTGATCTTCGGCAAAACCCCCGGTCACGAGATCGTCTACCCCATGGCGATCGTGATCCTGGGCGGGCTGGTCACCACGACACTGCTCAATTTGTTCGTCATCCCCGCCCTGTACCTGCGGTTTGGGGCCAGAAGGGAAGCCGAACTTGAACTTGAGCTTGTCCCGGCGCCCGCCGGCGACTGATTAGCTGGGAAGCAGGTGCGGCGAACACTAAGCCAAGCAACTCTTCCCGGTTCGACGCCCCTGTCCAATTGATCAATAGGGGATGCTGCAACAATGCTATCTCATCAACCTATCATTCTGGTTTTCGCTCTCTTGCTAATCGCTTCAATCTAAGGATCAGGTCAGATGCAAAGCCAAGAAAGAGAGGTGAAGGAGGCAAACATGAAGCTCAACCTTCGCTGGATCATAATGGTTCTGATCCTGGGTGTCCTGCTCTTATCGGCATGCGCCAAGGAGTCAGCATCGGAAAAAGTCCAACCCGTTACCGTCGAGGAGATCGAAGGGTCGGACTTCAAGCGGGTGACGTTGACCGAGAGAGCGGCTCAAAGGCTCAACATCCAGACGGCCCTGGTTCGGGAGGAGCAGGTCACCCGGAATCAAACCGTTGTGGGCGAGGTCGTGGCAGCTCGGGGAGCTGTGGCCGCCAACGCCAACCAGCTGTGGGTACGCGTGCCCATTAATCAAGCGGACATCAAGCTGGTGGCTCGAGATCTGCCCGCCGCGGTCCAGCCCCTGGACGACGATGATGAAGACTCCGACGAGGCAGAGGAATCTGGCTGGATGGTCGAGCCGGATGAGGCTTCGGAAGTTGACGATGACGAAGATGATGCGCTGTACTACATAGCAGACACCTCTAAGATCAGCCTGACATCGGGGCAACGTGTGTTTGTCAATCTTCCACTGGCGGGGACTGGGACCCTGCAAAAGGTCATCCCCTACGCGGCGCTGATCTACGACACAGAAGGCAATAACTTTGTGTACGTAAAAGAACCCAACGCCCTGTCCTTCCTCCGCCAGAGCGTCACCGTTGACTTCATCAAGGGCAACCTGGCCTATCTGACCGAGGGGCCGGCTGCCAACATCGAGGTCGTGACCGTAGGAGTGGCGGAGCTCTACGGCGTGGAGACCGGGGTTTCAAAATAACAGATCCACCGGATCGGACGGGAAACCAACAGAAGCGCACTTAGATGTGCGATCTGACCACTGAACCCGGAGGATAAGAGGATGAGATGGATAGTCAAGACCAGCCTGCAATATCGATACCTGGTGGTCTTTGCCGCCGCGGTATTGATGATCTTCGGCATCACCCGGCTAAGTAACTCGTCGGTAGACGTCTTTCCCGAGTTCGCGCCGCCCAAAGTCGAGGTCCAGACCATCTCCCTCGGGCTGTCCGCGGCCGACGTGGAAGAACTGGTCACCGTCCCGCTGGAGAACGCACTTAACGGGATCCCGGGTCTGGACGTGATGCGCTCCAGGTCGGTGTCTGACCTTTCGGATATCGTGCTCATCTTCAAGCCTGGCACAGACCTCATCTTCGCCAGGCAGTTGGTAGCAGAGCGCATGCAAGCCATTTACCCTACCCTGCCCACCTGGGCAGCGCCGCCGGTGATGATCCAGCCCCTGTCATCGACCAGCCGGGCCATGAAGATCGGCATCTCCTCAGATCAATATGACCTGATGGACCTGTCGATGATCGCCTACTGGAAGATCCGCGCCCGCCTGTTGGACGTCCCCGGTGTGGCCAACGCGCCCATCTGGGGCGAGCGGATCAAAATGCCGCAGGTGCAGGTCGATCTGAAACGGATGCACGCCTACAACGTCACACTCAATGAAGTCATGGACGTGACAGCCGACGCCCTGGATGTTGGGTTACTGCAATACTCCGAAGGATCGGTCATCGGCACCGGAGGCTTCATCGACACCCCCGACCAGCGCTTCAACATCCAGTCCGTCTTGCCCGTCATCACACCGGAAAAGCTGGGCGAAGTGCCGATCTACGACCGCAAAAAACCCGACGGCTCGCCGCTGCTTATTAAGGACGTGGGCAACGTGGTTTGGGACACCTGGCCGCTCTTCGGGGACGCAGTCATTAACGAAGGTCCAGGCCTGATGATGATCGTCGAAAAGCTTCCCTGGGCCAACACCCTGGACGTGACCCGTGGCGTGGAAGCCGCTTTCGAGGAGATGAAGCCCGGCCTGAAGGGCATCAATATCGACACGACCATCTTCCGTCCGGCAACCTTCATCGAGCAGTCGATCGACAACCTCACGGAGTCGCTGCTCATCGGCGCGGTTCTGGTGGTTATCGTGCTGCTCTTCTTCCTGTACGAGTGGCGCGTCGCTTTGATCAGCGCCACGATCATCCCGCTGTCGCTGATGGCCGCCATGCTGGTGCTCAACCTGCGCGGCGTGACCATTAACGTCATGACCCTGGCTGGGCTGGCGATCGCCATCGGCGCGGTTGTAGATGACGCCATCGTCGACGTCGAAAATATCGTGCGGCGCTTGCGCCGGCTGCGGCAGGAAGGCAGCACTCAGTCAACCGCGAGCATCGTTTTGGAGGCTTCGCTCGAAGTGCGCGGTGCCATCGTCTACGCCTCGCTGATCGAAATCTCGGCCCTGCTGCCGGTCTTTTTCCTGCAAGGCCTGTCTGGCGCCTTCTTCCAGCCTCTGGCTACTGCCTACGTGGTGGCGGGATTGATATCCCCGTTCATCGCCCTGACGGTCACGCCCGCGATGGTCTTGATCCTGCTGTCCAATGCGCCCATCGAACACCGCCAGTCCCCGATCATTCCCTGGATGCACCGGGTCTACGACCGGGTTCTGGGCCGGGTGCTGCGCACTCCGCGCCTGGCGTACGGCACGGTCAGCAGCATCGTCTTGGCCGGGGTGATCGTGTGGCCCTTGCTCGGGCAGGAACTGCTGCCGTCGTTCAAAGAGCGTGACTTCTTGATGCACTGGATCACCAAGCCCGGAACCTCCCACCCGGAAATGTGGCGGATCACGGCTCAAGCCTGCCGTGAGTTGCTGACCATCCCCGGCGTGCGCAACTGTGGTTCCCACATCGGGCAGGCTATCATGGCGGATGAACCCTACGGCGTGTATTTCACCGAGAACTGGATCAGCGTCGATCCTGCGGTGGATTATGACGCCACCCTGGCCCAGGTTCAGGAGACGGTCGACGGCTACCCCGGGCTGATCCGCGACGTGCAGACCTATCTGAAAGAGAGGATCCGGGAGGTGCTGACGGGTTCCAGCGATACTGTCGTCATCCGCATCTACGGTCCCGACCTGGAGGTGCTGCGCGTAAAGGCGGACGAGGTGCGAGACGCCTTAGAGGGCATCCCGGGGATCGTGGACCTGAAGAAGGAACTCCACATGGACACGCCCCAGGTGGAAGTCAAGGTCGACCTGGAAAAGGCCCGGCAGTATGGGCTGAAACCGGGCGACATCCGCCGGGCGGCAGCCTTCTTACTGCAGGGCGAAGAAGTCGGCGACATTTTCGTTGGCGGTAAGACGTACGACGTGAACGTGTGGAGCACCCCGGAAACGCGCAACAGCCTGAGCGATATCCGCGAGCTGCTGATCGACACGCCTGCCGGTGGGCAGGTGCGCCTGGAAGAGGTTGCTGACATCCGGATTGCG
>Ga0209342_10005816_pt1 | contig 12572 bp, 10 predicted proteins | sample RifCSP16_2_FD_184023 | JGI IMG/M metagenome (GOLD analysis project Ga0209342, IMG submission 184023) | Soil microbial communities from Rifle, Colorado - Rifle CSP2_sed 16_2 (SPAdes) (version 2) | ecosystem: Environmental > Terrestrial > Deep subsurface > Rock core/Sediment | place: Rifle... | reverse complement strand
TATTAAACGTTTCCGCGCCGACCAGGGGGTAGGAAGCCTTCTGCCAGCCGGTCATGCGGACCCCTTCGACACAGGAGTATCGAAGCGCCGGCGCCTATCCGAGGACGGTATAAATACGTTGTGAGCCGGTCGCGGGACGCGCGCCGAAGAGGCCCGGGCGCGGCGCCTGCGGGGTGCGCCCGCCTCCCGTGGACGACCCCTGGAAACGTTTAATAGCGCCGTTGGGTTGCGCGCGCGTTCTTCTATGGGGAAAGCGGAGACACTCCAGAGAATACGGGGGGCGGAGGCCCAGGTCCGCGCGATGAGGGCGCAGGCGGAGCAGGAGGCCGACCGCATGCTCCGCGACGCGCGGCGCGAGGCGCTGGAGGTCCAGGAACAGGGCCGGCGCGAGGCGGAGGCGCGCCATGACGCCATGCTCAAGGCCGCCGAGTCCGACATTGCCGCGAAGCGCCGCGCGGTCCTCGACGCGGGCGCGAGGGAAGCCGCCACCCTGAAGGCGAGAGGGTCTGCGAACGTCGCCGCCGCCACGAACGCCGTCCTCGCGCAGTTCAAGGGTGCCGTGGATGCTTAGGGCCGAGCGGATGAGCCGCGTGCTCATCGTCGGCCCCAAGCCGCTCCTGGAAGGCTCGGTCGAGATCCTCCACCGGGTCCAGTCGGTCCACCTCGTCGACTACGCGGGCGCGGACGAGGGCTTCGAGCTCGGGAGGCCGCTCGCGCGCTCCGCGGAGACGTCGGAGAGCCTCCTGAAGCTGCGCGCCATCGCCGCCACCCTGAAGATCGAGCGCGAGGAGGGAGGCGTCCTCCCCGACGCGCCCCCGGACGTCCGCGACCGGATCCTCGCGCTCGAGCAGCGCATCACCGAGGAGGAGGAGAACCGCAAGCGCATCGAGGGCCTGGTCCAGGACCTCGGGACGAAGATCCAGGAGCGCACCCCGTTCCCCGCCCTCGGCCTCCCCTACGAGGCCTACCACGGGTACGCCTCGCTCGCGGTGCTCGTCGGGCCGATGCCCAAGGACGCCGCCGGACTCGAGGGCCAGGCGCCCCGGATCGAGCTGTTCACGGGGGGCGGCTACCTCGCCGCCTTCGTCCCTAAGGCACAGGAGAGCGCGGTCCGCGACGCCCTCGGACGGCAGGGCTTCAGCTCCGTGGAGGTCCCGGAGACCGAGGGGGACCCGAGGGAGGTCCTCGCGCGGTACCAGGCGGACCTCGAGAAATGGCGCACGCGGCTCACGGAGGCGGAGGGCCGGCTCCAGACGATGCGCGAGAAGTTCGCGGACTTCCTGCTCAAGGCCGAGGCCGGCCTCGAGCTGGCGGTGGAGAAGGCGGAGGCCCCGCTGCGCTTCGCGACGTCGGAGCACACCTTCGTAGTCGAGGGGTGGGTCCCCACCGCGCGCGTCGACCCGCTGCGCGCCGAACTCCAGAGGACGGGTAACGTCCACGTGGAGACCGAGCCCGCCCACGCCCCTGCGCACGAGGACGAGGCGGAGCCGCCGGTGCTTCTCCGGAACCGCGGCGTCCCGAAGCGTTTCCAGTTCCTCGTCAGCCTGTTCTCCACGCCGAGCTACCACGAGCTCGATCCCACCCTGTTCCTCTCCATCGGGTTCCCCATCTTCTTCGGCCTCATGATCGGCGACGCCGGCTACGGCGCTCTCTGGGCGGTGCTCGGGGGCCTCGGGTACGCGAAGATGAAGCCGGGCCAGTTCCGGGACCTCATGTTCGCCATGATGCTCGGCGGCCTCATGGCGACGATCTTCGGCCTGTTCGTCTGGGGGGAGGCCTTCGGGATCCCGTTCCACCTGAAGATCCCCTCCGACATCGTCGCCCTCGGCGGGACCAACCCCGGCCTGGCGGCCAGCAAGTACGCGGAGTGGACCCGCGAGGCCGCGCACGAGCTCTCCTGGGCGTGCGGGGACCTCGCGGGCGTGGCGAACCCCTGCCTCGGCGTGGATGTGCCCGTCGTCCCCATGATGAACAAGCTCCAGAAGCTGGACATCGTGGCGATGCTCCTCGTCTCGATCACGCTCGCCCTCCTACACCTCACCGCCGCCTTCGTGCTCGGCATCGTGAACGAGTGGAGGCACAGCAAGAAGCACGTCGCCGCCAAGGTCGCCTGGATCCTCGCCCTCTGGGGCCTGTTCGCGATCATCTTCTCCGTGGTGAAGGCCGGGTGCGACGGCTGGATCATCGGCGAGGCGACCCATTGCCAGTACACCTACTTCGTGAGCGGCACGCTGCTCCCATGGGCCGACCTCGGGAACCTCGTCACCATCCCCGTCGTGGGGATTAGCATGCCGCTCTCCTCGCTCGTCCTCCTGCTCATCGCCGCGCTCATCGTCGCCGCCACGGAGAGCCCCGTCGCCCCGATGGAGATCGCGAGCGTCCTCGCGAACATGATCTCCTACGCCCGGCTGGCGGGGATCGGCGTCGCGAAGGCCGCCACCATCGGCGCGTTCAACCTCATGCTGGTCCCCATGGTCCTCGGGGACGACCTCGTCTGGAAGATCGTCGGCGCCGTGCTCCTGGTCCTGGCGCAGATGCTCGTCTTCTTCCTGGGCGCCATCTCGGCGGGGATCCAGGCCATCCGGCTCAACTGGGTGGAGTTCTTCATCAAGTTCTTCAAGGGAAACGGGACGGTGTTCCGGCCCTTCGGAGAAAAGACGGCTACGGAGGCATGAGAACGATGGCAGTGGAAACCGGTTTGGTCGCCATGGCGGCGGGAATCACCATGGCAGGCTCCGCAATCGCGACGGCGTGGGCGGAGAAAGTGGTCGGTGGTGCGACGGTCGGCGCGATCGCCGAGAACCCGAAGCTGTTCGGGCGCGGCATCGCGCTGATGGTGCTGCCGGAGACGATCGTCATCTTCGGCCTCGTCGTCGCGCTGCAGCTGATCTCGAAGATCGTCGCCGAATGAAGGCGGTGACGGAAACGGCGGGATTGGAGGCGGTCGTCCAGGAGGTCCTGGACGAGGGGAAGCGCGAGGCCGCGGCGATCCTCGAGGCGGCGAGGAAGGAGCGCGAGGCGCTCCTTTCGAAGGCGCGCGCGGGCGTCGCCGTCCTGGTGCGGGAGCGCGAGGCGGAGGCCGCGGGGGCCGTCGAGCGGCGGCGGGTGCAGGAGATCGCCCGCGCCGAGCTCGAGGCGAAGCGCGCTGTCCTCAACGGGCAGAAGGCGCTCCTGGACGAGGTCTACCAGGGCGCCCTCCAGGCGCTCCCGACCCTGGCCGGGCGCGACGCGCTGACGGAGACGCTGCTGCGGAAGACCTCCGCGGACTGGCGCGCCGGGCGCGTGTTCTGCGCCGCCGCGGACGAGCGGGCCGTGCGGGCCGCGACCGGCGGGTCGTTCGCCGGGACGATCGACTGCGCCGGGGGGATCGTGATCGAGACCGCCGACGGGCGGCGCCGGCTCGACCTGAGGTTCGAGACGCGCCTCCAGGACGTGTGGCAGGACATGGTGAGGGAGGTGGCGCAGACCCTATGGCCCAAGGGCTGACCGCGGCGCTCGGCGAGGCGGGGGCGTTCCTCCGCCCGCTGAAGCGGCTGCGCGACCGGATCCCCGTCGAGGCGGGGAACTACCCCTACGTGGTCGCGCGCGTGAAGGCGCGGAAGACGCGCCTCCTGCCCAGGGACACGTACGCGAAGATGCTCCAGATGGAGACCGCCAGCATCGCGCGCCTGCTGGGCGAGGGGGAGTACCGCGAGCAGATGCTCGCCCTCGGCACGAGGCACTCCGGCGTCGACCTGATCGAGCGCGCGACCTCGTCCAACCTCGCGCGGGTGTTCACCCAGCTCCACGGGTTCTGCGAGGGCCGGCTCCAGACCATGGTGGGGAACTACCTCGACCGGTGGGACGTGAGCAACATCAAGACGATCCTCCGCGGGAAGAAGTACGGGGCCTCGAAGGCGGAGATCGAGGAGGACATCGTGGCCGCGGGGAGCCTGCCCGAGGACTTCCTGCTGCGCCTGCTCGATCTGGAGACGCTCGCGGAGATCTCGGAGGCCCTGGAGGGGACGATCTACCACGCCGCCCTGGACGCGCTCGGCGGGGACTTCGGGGCGCTGAAGGACATGGCGGCGTACGAGGACGCCCTCGCCCGGGTCTACTACGCGAACCTCCTCGAGTCCATCTCCCCGTCGACGGAGCCCCAGGCGCTCTTCCGCCTCTTCGTGCGGCGAGAAATCGACATCGTGAACCTGAAGACGGTGCTCCGCCTTTCCGTGGCGGGGTCCAAGGTGGAGCGGGACGTGTTCGTCGATGGCGGGCTCGAGCTCGCGCGGGAGGACCTCCTCGCCCTGTCGGTCCTGGAGCCGGCGGCGCTGCCGGGGCGCCTCGGCCGGTACTCCTTCTCTGAGGCGATCGCCCCCCTGCTGCAGGCCCTGCCGGAGAAGGGCGTGGGTCTTGTCGAGCGCGAGCTGGAGAAGCTGCACCTCCGCGAGGCCTCGAGGTTCTCCCACCAGCACCCCCTCTCGATCCTGCCGGTCCTGGACTACATCATCGCGAAGGAGGTCGAGGTGCAGAACCTCCGCATCATCGCCCGCGGGAAGGCCTCGGGCCTCACGAACGAGGAGATCCGCGATCTCCTGGTGATCTGAGATGGAGGTCGCCGTGGTCGGCCGCGAGGACTTCGTCCTCGGGTTCATGCTCACGGGGGTGCGGAAGGCGCACGTCGCGGCCCCCGAGCAGATGGAGCAGAAGGTGGCCGAGGCGATCGCCGACCCGGACGTCGGCATCCTCGTGCTCAGCACGGAGGACCTGCCGGGGCTGTCCCACGGGATGCGCCGCCGCCTCGAGTCCATCGCCCGCCCCGTCGTCATCGCGGTGGGCAAGTTCCAGCAGGAGGACCTGCGGACCAAGATCAAGCGCGCGATCGGAGTCGACCTGATGAAATGAGGTGAGAAGGAATGGCGGTATCGAAGGCGGAGATCGTTTCCCGGGAGATCCAGACGCACAGCGTCGGCGAGATCGACCGCGTCGCCGGGCCCGTGGTCACCGCCACGGGCATCCGGCCGCGGATGTACGACGTGTGCTTCGTGGGGAAGGAGGAGCTCATGGGGGAGGTCATCCAGATCCAGGGGGACAAGACGATCATCCAGGTGTACGAGGAGACGAGCGGGGTCCGGCCCGGCGAGAAGGTCATCGACACGGGGCAGCCGCTCCTCGTGGAGCTCGGTCCCGGGCTCCTCGGGAGCATCTACGACGGGATCCAGCGGCCGCTCCCGGTGCTGCGCGCCGCCATGGGCGACTTCATCAAGCGCGGCGTGCGGTCCTCCGGCCTGGACTACAAGAAGGAATGGGACTTCAGGCCGGCGGTGAAGCCGGGGCAGGCGGTCACCCCCGGCACCGTGATCGGCACGGTGCAGGAGGCGAAGAACGTCGAGCACCGCGTCATGGTGCCGCCGCGCTCCAAAGGCGGCAAGGTCGTGGACATCAAGGCGGGGAAGTTCAAGGTCACGGAGACGGTGTGCACGCTCGACACCGGGGAGAAGATCGCCCTCCGCCAGGAGTGGCCGGTGCGGATCGGGCGCCCGGTGAAAGAGCGATTAATGCCAACAATCCCTCTCATCACAGGGCAGAGAGTCCTCGACTTCCTATTCCCCATCGCAAAGGGGGGAACGGCCGCAATCCCTGGAGGCTTTGGGACCGGAAAGACGGTCAGTGAACAACAAATTGCAAAATGGTGTGACGCTGAAATCGTTGTTTACATCGGCTGCGGTGAGCGCGGGAACGAGATGACGGAGATGCTCGAGCTCTTCCCCAAGCTCGAGGACCCGAAGACCGGCGCCCCGCTCATGCAGCGCACCGTGATGATCGCGAACACGAGCAACATGCCCGTCGCCGCCAGAGAGGCGTCCGTGTACACGGGCATCACGATCGCGGAGTACTACCGGGACATGGGCTACCACGTCGCCCTCATGGCGGACAGCACATCGCGCTGGGCCGAGGCGATGCGCGAGATATCCTCGCGGCTGGAGGAGATGCCGGGCGAGGAGGGCTTCCCCGCCTACCTCAGCGCCAAGCTCTCCGACTTCTACGAGCGCGCGGGGCGCGCGACCGCCCTGAACGGGAGGGAGGGCAGCGTCTCCGTCATCGGCGCCGTGAGCCCGAGCGGCGGCGACTTCTCCGAGCCCGTGACGCAGGGGACCTTGCGCATCGTCAAGGTGTTCTGGGGCCTCGACACCGCGCTGCGCGCGCGGCGGCACTTCCCCACCGTGAACTGGCTCATCTCGTACAGCCTCTACGTCGACACGCTCGAGGACTGGTACCGGAAGAACGTGAGCGACGAGTGGCCGAAGCTCCGCGCCTGGGTGTCGCGGACCCTCCAGGAGGAGGCGGAGCTCGAGGAGATCGTGCGCCTCGTCGGCGGGGACGCGCTGCCCGAGGACCAGCAGCTCACCCTCGACGTCTCCCGCCTCATCCGCGAGGTCGTCCTCCAGCAGAACGCGTACCACAAGGTGGACACCTTCTGCCCGCCGGAGCGCACCTTCCGGATCGTCGCGGCGATCAAGCAGTACTCGGAACTCTCCCGAAAGGCGCTCGCCCTGGAGGTGCCGCTCAAGCAGATCACCGGGATCAAGTCGCGTGAGCTCCTCACGCGCGTGAAGTACGAGGAGAATTTCGATGACGAGCTGAAGAGGATTCTCGCGCAGATGGAAGACGAGATGAAGAAGCTGGGGGCGTGAAGCATGGGAGCGGAGTACAAGACCATCACCAACGTCGCCGGGCCGCTCCTTTTCGTCGAGAAGACGGAGTGGGTCGGGTACGGGGAGCTCGTCGAGGTGCGCCTCGCGGACGGGACGCGGAAGCGCGGCCAGGTCCTCGACTCCTCGAAGGAGACCGTCGTCGTCCAGGTGTTCGAGGGCACGGCGGGCATCGACCGCGAGACGAGCGTGAAGTTCCTCGGGGAGACGATCAAGCTCTCCGTGTCGAAGGACATGCTCGGGCGCATCCTCAGCGGGAGCGGGGAGCCCATCGACGGCGGGCCGCCGATCGTCCCGGAGAAGCGCGTCGAGATCACCGGGGCCGCGATCAACCCGGTCGCGCGCGCGCATCCGTCCGAGTTCATCCAGACGGGGATCAGCACGATCGACGGGCTGAACACGCTCGTGCGCGGTCAGAAGCTGCCGCTGTTCTCCGGCGCAGGCCTGCCCCACAACGAGGTCGCGCTCCAGATCGCGCGGCAGGCGAAGGTGCTCGGCTCGCAGGAGCCGTTCGGCGTCGTCTTCGCCGCCATGGGGATCACGCACGAGGAGTCGCGCGTCTTCATGAACGACTTCGAGCGCACCGGCGCCCTGAAGCGCGCGGTCCTGTTCCTGAACCTCGCCGACGACCCCGCCGTGGAGCGGCTGATCACGCCGCGCATGGCGCTCACCGCCGCGGAGTACCTCGCCTACGAGGTGGGGATGCACATCCTCGTCATACTCACGGACATGACGAACTACGCCGAGGCGCTGCGGCAGATCGGGGCGGCGCGCGAGGAGGTGCCCGGGCGCCGAGGCTATCCGGGGTACATGTACACGGATCTCGCCACGATGTACGAGCGCGCCGGGCGCGTGCACGGGAAGAAGGGGAGCATCACGCAGATCCCCATCATGTCCATCCCGGACGACGACTGGACGCACCCCATCGCGGACCTCACGGGCTACATCACGGAGGGCCAGGTCGCGGTGAACCGCGAGCTACACCGGAAGGGCATCTATCCGCCGATCGACCCGTTGCCGTCCCTCAGCCGACTCATGTCGGCGGGGATCGGTGCCGGGCGCACTCGGGAGGACCACGACCAGGCGTACAACCAGCTCTTCGCGGCGTACGCCGAGGGCAAGGACGTGCGCGGGCTCGTCGCCATCGTCGGGAAGGAGGCGCTCTCCGACCGCGACCGGAAGATGCTCGAGTTCGCCGACCGCTTCGAGCAGGAGTTCATCCGCCAGGGGAAGGAGGAGGACCGCACCATCGTGGACACGCTGGAGATCGGCTGGAAGCTCCTCGCGACCCTGGACGAGGCGTGGCTGACGAAGATCGACCGGAAGACCCTGGACGCCTACCATCCGGCGCACCGCGGGAAGAAGCCGGCGGCGCCTCCGGTCGCTCCGGCCCCAGCGAAGGCACCCGCCGCGCCGCCGGCGCCCGCGGCAACGAAGCCCGCCACCGTGATCCCCGCCAAGAAGTGAGCCCATGGTCCTCGCCGCCTACAAGCCGACGCGCTCCGCCCTCCTCCAGCTGCGGAAGACGCGGAAGCTGGCGGAGCGCGGGCACCGGCTCCTCAAGCTGAAGCAGGACGCGCTCATCGTGGAGTTCTTCAAGGTCCTCGAGCGCGCGAAGACGCTGCGCTCGGACCTCGTGAACAAGTACGTGGCGGCGCAGCGGAAGATCGCCATCGCGTCGGCGGTGGAGGGCGCCATCGGTGTGAGGTCCGTCGCCTTCGCGCGGCAGGAGGTGCCTACGCTCGACCTGAAGACGAAGAACGTCATGGGCATCGTCGTGCCGAAGATCAACGCGAAGGCGGTGCGCCACGCCATCGACCAGCGCGGATACGGCCTGATCCAGACGACGGCGCGCATCGACGAGGCCACGGAGGCCTACGAGGACCTCATGGAGAACGTCATCGTCGCCGCCGAGATCGAGACGACGATGCGCCGCCTCATCGAGGAGATCGAGAAGGTGAAGCGCCGCGTGAACGCGCTCCAGTACCGCGTCATCCCCGAGCTGAAGTCGACGGAGGCCTTCATCCGCCAGCGCCTCGAGGAGATGGAGCGGGACAACTTCATGCGGCTGAAGCGGTTCAAGGCGGCGTAGGGCCAGCCCAATCCTGGTTTCGACGTGTGAGTCTACCTATGAGTCACTTCCGCAGACGCTCGTGGGCGTCGGAGTCTGCTCTCGCGGCATCTTCGGTCAGAATGAATTCCATCATCTTCCCGTGACGGTCGAAAAGGAAGGCGATGTCTCCGCTTCTCCGCCGGTCCAGGCGGACGCGGGCGATATCGCTCCAGGCGATGGGTTTACTCTTTCCGCCCGGAAGTTCAAGCTGGATTCCGGTGGTTCCGACTCCAACGCGGACAGGTGTCCATTCCCTCTTCGTCTGGTATGCGAAGTACACGAGGGCTATTCCGAAGAATGTTAGGAGAGAAAACGTCCCCAACAGGCCCATCCAATCGATTGTGAGGTACAGAAAGAAATAGACGGCGAGGAGGCACACTGCCGCATAACCGGCGACGCCAATCACGAGATTCGATCGAAGATCCCGGGCGGGTGTCGGGTTGGAGTACCAATAGAAGGCCCCGCCGGTTAGCAAATGGCACCCCCTACGCCTCGCGCAATGACAAAACCAGCGCCGGTAAGGATTGCGTATGCGAGCCCCCAGGGTCTGATGGTAAACATGGCCTTTATCCCCAGCTTCCTTATGGGCCGTTGACATAGGGGCCGGGTGTAGCCCCTACGTGTCATCCACGTCCTCCGCAGCCGCGACCGGCGCACCCACTACCGCCCCCTTCCTCCGCGCGTACCGCTCCCAGCCCCCGCGCCGGTACCGCCGCGCCGCCACGAAGGCCTCGAGCATCACCCCGATCCCGGGGAACTCCTCGGGATCCCCGGACCAGCGCTCCACCCCGGGGAAAACCTCTTCCACGTCCTCGAGGAACGCCTGCAGGCCCTCGGCGGCGTGCTTCGGCACGTCCCCGCCGTAGATGGCGGCGAGGAACGTGTGCTTCCCCGGCTCGATGAGGAACCGGGCGCCCTGGGACTCGAAGCTCTTCAGGCGGTCGCCCTCCTCGCGGAAGGAGTCCTTCACGAACTCCGTCATCGCGGCGATCATGGCGGCGTAGATGTCCTCGTCGCGGTCCGCGCGCTTCCGCCGCGTCTTGTGCACGAGGAGACGTCCGTCCCGCGTGAGGAGGAAGGCGTCCTCGAAAGTCCGCGCGCGCCGCGTCGCCGCCATGAGCGCGACGCCGAGGGCGATCACGAGGGCGAGGGCGAGGAGGAGCCAGGGGCTAGGCGGGAAGTTGTCCACGCCGGAGATCGTCTTCACGAGGAGGACCTGCGTCGCGCTCTCCCCGCCGGGGTCCGTCACCGTGATGGTCACGACCTCCCTGTCCGAACTCCCCGCGGGGTACTCGAAGACGAGGAAGAGGCCGTGGGCGCGCACATGGTCCGAGTCGGTGACGATCATGAGCTCCTCCAGGTCATCGTCGATGTCGCTCAGGTACGGTCGGAGGTCGAGGAAGTCCGCGGTGCCCACCTTCACCTCGAAGTCCTGGAAGGGGAAGGGGTCGAAGACGGGGCGGTCATCCACGGGCTGCACGTAGACGGTGAACGTCGTCACCACGAGGGCGCCGAGGGTGTCGTTGACGGTGACGGTGACGCGGGCGTCGCCGTACCAGTTCGCCGGCAGGCCGAGGGTGAGGACGCCGGTGGGCGACAACCCCTGCACGTCGAGCGAGTCGGCGGCGACGCCGTACCCGAGGCCCTCCGCGGGCTCGTCCGGGTCGAAGAAGAACGCGGAGAGGGTCACGAGGAACGGCGGCTGGTCCTCGAGGCGGAAGACGTCCGGGATCGGGAAGGCGCTCGGCGGGGCGTTGTTCGAGACGTTCACGGTGAGCGCGGCGGTGTCGTTGAGGGCGCCGTCGTCGACCGTGATCGTGAGCGGCAGGAGGTAGTAGGGGTCGGGGCCGACGAGGGTGTACTGCGGGTAGCTGAGGCGGAGCGTACTCCCGTCGAAGGTCGCGCGCGAGTCGCTGGCGGTGAAGGTGTGGACATCATCGGGGTCCGGGTCGGTGACGAAGCCGCCCAGGTCGAGCGTGTGGGTCTCGCTGAACCTCGCGAAGAGCGTCGTGAAGGGCAGGGCGAGGACGGGGGCGTCGTTCACCGGGGTGACGGTCACGGAGATGCGGATCTCGTCCCAGGCGCCCAGGTCGTCCGTGGCGCGGAGGAACGCCGTGTCGGTGCCGAACCAGTCCCCGTCCGCGGTGAGGTCGAGCGTGAGACGCGGGCCAGAGGTGCCGAGCTGAGTCCGGAGCATCGACGAAGTGGCGGTGTAGGTCACGCGGCCGTCGTCCGTGAACAGGTCCGCCAGGTTCCGCGTCGGGAAGACGTCGGTGCGCGTGGAGTCCTCCTCCATCGTCACCGCCGGGAGCGTCCCCATGGCGGTCGGCGGGAGGTTCCTCGTCACGTTCACGATCTGCGTCTGAGTCCGCCACGCCCTCCCGTCCGTGATGTTGAGGACCACGGGGATCAGCGTGCAGTTGCATGGCGCGTCCGTGGGGATCACCGTCTCCGGGTACTCGTAGGTCACCCGCAGGGCGGACACCGTGGCGCGCTCGGTGTCGTCCGTTGTCAGCGTGAGCGGGTCCGCGGGGAGGTCGACGTCATGGATGCGGGGGGCGTAGTCCACGGTGCGCGGGACCCCGAACTTCACGAAGACCATCGGCGGCCCGGAGAAGGTCGGGGCGTCGTTCACCGGGCTGACCGTGAGCGTTGCGGTGCCGGTGGCGGTGTGCCCCGTCCGGTTCTCCAGGACGAAGGTCACCGTAGTACTCCCGTGGCGGTTGAGCAGCGGGGTCACGCGGACGACGAGGTCCCCGAAGCCGCCGGCGGCGAAGGCCGCGAGCGTGGGGTCGTCGGCGATGACGGACCGCCAGCGGAGGTTCGCGGTGGCGTCGCCTCCAACGGCGGCGGTCAGGTCCCAGAGCGTCAGCCCGGAATCCTCGGCGAGCGTCAGCGGCGTCGGGTCGGCGGTGAGCGCGGACTCCACGATGAGGAGGTTCGCGGTGGCGCTCGCGGTCCCCTCCGTGGCGGTGACGGTGAAGGGACCGAGCGTGCCCGGGAGGCGGAGGCGGAGCGTCGTGGCGGTGCGCCCCTGCTCGACCCCGCCGGCGCCCCAGGTCCACAGCGTGGCGGTGGGGGCCACCGGGTTCCCGAAGGCGTCGGACCCGGTGAGCAGGAAGGTGACGTTGGCGCCGGCCGCGTAGTTCCCCGAGGACGGCGAGATCACGAGGAAGGCGAGGGGGCCGGAATCGACGTCCACGGTCGCCGTGCCGGTGATCCCGGAGTCGTTCGCGTAGACGGTCCACGTCCCCGCGGTCGTGGCGGTGAAGAGATTCGCCAGGAAGGATCCTCCGCCGCTCCGCTCCCAGGTCGGGCTCACCGCCACAGGATTCCCCAGGGCGTCGAACCCCTCGGCGGTGTACGCCTGAGCCCCCCCCGCCAGCAGGGCGGCGGCGGCGGGGCTCACGACGAGGGTGGAGAGCGGGCCGGCGGTGACGGTGACGCTCGCGCTCCCGGAGACCCCGGAGTCGTTCGCGTAGACCGTGAACGCGCCGAGGGGCCCGGGCGTGTAGATCCCTGTGGCGGTGCCGATGCCCCCGCCCGTCGCATTCCACGACGGGTTCGCGGGGCGCGCGTTCCCCTTCGCGTCGAAGCCCCAGGCGAGGAATTGGAGCGGGGCGTCCGTCGCGTTGAGGGCGGCGGGGTCGGGCGTGACGAGGATGGAGGCGAGGGCGCCGGGGATCACGCGCACGTTCGCGGCCCCGGAGGCGCCGGAGTCGTTCGCCCACACCGTCCAGTCGCCGACGCGCGTGGGGGTGTACCTG
>Ga0209342_10005815_pt1 | contig 12572 bp, 11 predicted proteins | sample RifCSP16_2_FD_184023 | JGI IMG/M metagenome (GOLD analysis project Ga0209342, IMG submission 184023) | Soil microbial communities from Rifle, Colorado - Rifle CSP2_sed 16_2 (SPAdes) (version 2) | ecosystem: Environmental > Terrestrial > Deep subsurface > Rock core/Sediment | place: Rifle... | reverse complement strand
TCCCCGTCGCGGTGACGAGGACTTTCCTTCCGGACACGTCGAGCGGGTGGTCGATGACGGTGGCCGCGGGCGGCTCGAGCGCGACGGGGACGTCCCGGCTGCCGAGGGCGGGCGCCCCGAGATCGGTCAGGATGCTGTAGCGGCTTCCCGCGACCTTCGCGACCTCGACGGCCTTCGGCCCGACGACGGTGCTCACCAAGTGGCGAGGCCGCGCCCAGCCGTTCCGCACCGCGAGGGCCGCGAGGCAGCGCAAGCCGTTGCCCGAGATCTCGCCGGGCAAGCCGTCGGCGTTGATCAGCCGGAAGGAGACACCGTCCGGCGTGGGCGCATGGAGCACGACGCCGTCGCCTCCGATGCCCCGGTGGCGATCGCACAGGCGCACGGCCCAGGCCGAGGGGTTTTCGGGCTCCTCGGACGCCGCCACCAGGATGAAGTCGTTGCCAAGGCCGTGGGCCTTCGCGAACTTCATCGGCGCGGCTGCTTCCGGAGCAGCACGTCAGGCGCGGGGAAGGTCGCCACGCTCAGCACGTCGACGCCCGCGAACCCGGCGGGCTCCCAGTGCTCGCCGGCGTCGCGGGTGCGGAAGAGCCCCTGATCTGTCGCGAGGAAGGCTTCGAGGCCGGCGGCTGGCGCGAGCGGGAACAGCAGGCGCCGGGGACGACCCGGGCTCGCCGAGAGCCGTGTCCAGCTCGCGCCTGCGTCCTGGCTGCGGAAGAACCCGCCGTCCGCCGCCGCGTAAAGGAACGGCCCCAGCCACACGAAGTCGCCGATCGTCTCGCTCGCGAGTCCCGAGGCGTTCCAGGTCTTGCCCCCGTCGGAAGAGCGGTAGACCCCGCCCGAGTCCGGCGCGGCGAAGATCACCGGGTCCGCGGCGAAGAAGGACGACAGCACCATCGCGCGCACCCTGCCGGGCGGCAGGCCTGCGCCAGGCCCTTCGAAGCTCTTCCCCTCGTTGGTGCTGACCAGGAGGCCTCGGTCGCTGGCCACCACCAGCGCCGGCCCCGGCCATTCCGCGCGGTGGACGGCGGCGTCGTTGAGCGCCGTGGACTCGAAGGTCTTGCCGCCGTCGCGCGAGCGCAGCAGGCCGAAGCCCGTGCCGGCGAATACGGTGGCGTCGGACTGCGGCCAGCGCGACGCGAGCAGCACCTGGACTCCACGGGTGGCGCCGCGTCGCGCCCACGTCTCGCCGAAGTCGTCCGACACGTAGACGCCGTCGCCCCCGACCCAGACCTGGGTCGTGAGCAGCAGCAGGGCGCGCGCGGCGCCCAGCCCTTCGAGGCCCACGCTCGTCGTGCGGCCCTCGACCCGACTCCATGTGCGGCTCCAGTCGGTGGAGCGCCACAGACCCTCCCCGGTTCCGGCGAAAAGCGTCAGGCTGGTGACGATGGGTCCGGTGCCGGTCTGCTGAGGGGAAACCGACGCGGCGCCGAAGAGCGCTGCCAGCCCGACGAGAGCCGTGGCCATTCTCCTCATCGCGCGAAGTACGGCCGCAGGCGCAGGCACGCCTGCTCCGGGTCCTCGGGAATCACCCGCGTGCCGGAGACGACCGTCATGAAGTTCGTGTCCCCGCTCCAGCGCGGGACCATGTGCAGGTGGATGTGGTCGGCGATGCCGGCGCCGGCCGCCCGCCCGAGGTTCATGCCCAGGTTGATGCCGTCGGGCCGATACTCCTCGCGGAACACCTGCTCGAGCCTCTGCGCGAGGCCCACGAGCTCCGCGAGCTCCGCGGGTGTCGCCTCGCCGAGCGAGCCGAGGTGGCGCTTCGGCGTCACCATCACGTGCCCGCCGGTGTAAGGGTAGAGGTTCATCACCACGAAGCACAGCTCGCCGCTCGTCACGACGAGCCGGTCCGCCCCGTCCTGCCCGTCGCGCGCCCGGCACAGCGCGCAGCCCGGCGCCTCGTCCTGGCTGGTCACGTAGGCCATCCTCCACGGCGTGTAGAGCCGCTCCACCACGCTACGGACGCTCCGTGTGGCTCGCGTCGTAGACGGGCAGGCTCGCGCTCACGCCCTTGAAGCGGGCATCGCCCGCGTAGCGGATCAGGATCCGCCGGCCGACCGCCTCGTCCTCGTATTCCATCGCACCGCCCTCGCCGTGGGTGAGCGCCAGGTGCGCCTCGAGCTGCGACACCGCGTCGCGCGAGAGTGCGATGCCCTCGTTGAAGAGGGCGCCCTGGGCGTCGACGCTGACCGCGAGCGGCGCCTTCTGCCTGGGCTCCATCGGCATGCCCTGGATCTCGTCCTCCTCGATCCCGCGCTTGGCCGCGGAGGACAGCCGGCCTGCCAGGTTCACGTTGCGCCCGATCACCGTCGAGTGCAGCTCGCCGCGACTCGCGATGAAGCGCGCGAGGTACACGCGCCCGTAGTGGATCGCAACGCCCATCGTGAAGAAGGTACGCCCGGACTCCCGCTTCTGCCGAAGCGACTCCTGGCACAGCACGGCCGTGCGCAGGGCGTAGAGCGGATCGAGCGGGTCGGCCCGATTCGTGCCCCAGGTGACCATCATCCCGTCGCCCAGGTACTTGTCGACGGTGCCGCCGAAGCGCTCCACGATCGGCACGAAGTCGTCGAAGACAGCGTACAGCTCCCGCGTCAAGTCGCCCTCGGAGATGTGGCCCTCGGAGGTGCGCGTGAAGCCGCGCAGATCCAGGAACAGCACCGTCGCTGCCACGGCGTTGTTGAGCACCTGCGCCGCCTCGCCGAACTCGTAGACGCGCAGCCCAGCCCTCGTCTTCTCCTCGAGCTCGAGCGAGCGCTCCGCCCCGAGCGACTCGATCCGGTCGCGCAGGTGCGAGACGATCTCGAAGCGGCGCAGCGCCACCGACAGCTCGAGGAAGGCGTCGAGGATCTCGGCCCCGCGCCGGCGCTCGAGCTCGGCCTTGATTGCCGGCGAGGCGGCGAGGCGCGGGCCGGTGGCCCAGGCGTCGCCCAGCAGGTAGGCCTGCACGGGCGGGCTCAGCACGATGCGGACGAGGCTCGTCGGCTTCAGGTAGTGCTCGCGGGGCACGAGCGGCAGGTGGCGCGCGACGCGTGCCAGCAGGCCTCGGTCGCCCTCGCGCAGGCGCTTCTCGGCCTCGCGCACCAGCACCTGCTGGATCTCGAAGAAGACCTCCGGGGCGATCCGGTAGCGCTTGTTCGAGGCCAGAAACGGCCCGAGATCGAGGTCGGTCGCCGAGACCTCGGTGAAGGCAAAGCCGTCGTCGATGATCGAGGCGGCGAGCGCCGGGCTCTCGTTGAAGGCGGTGACGCCCTCGGCCTCGCGCGCGCGGCGGCAGTCCTGGTCGATGCGCCGGTAGAACGACTGCAGCAGCGGGTAGAGCGACTGCTTGCCCTTGCGCAGCGACTGGCTGCGCTGCTCGAGCACGTGCAGGTGCTCGGCCGCGTCGAGGCTGTGCGTCATCCAGAACAGGTTGAGCAGTCCCTGACGCCGGTCGGACTGGCGCACCGACGTCACCACGCGCACGAGCGCCGCCTCGTAGTCCGCGAAGTCGCGCGCCGGGTCGCCGGTGCGCAGCGTGAGCGCGCCAATCTGGCCGAGCTGGCTCTCGAGGAAGCGCTGCTGGAGCAGGCGCAGCCGCGAGTGGACGTGGACCAGGAACACCTGCCGGCCCTCGTCGAGCTCGGGCGCCGGCAGGTCGGGCAGCGGCGAGCCGAACAGCTCCTCCGCCTCGGCGAGACCCCCAGCCGCGTAGCGTGCCGCGGCCGGGTCCTTGAGGAAGAGAGCGGCGGACATGGGCGCCGCTACTCCCGGTTGAGCAGCTCGCGAAGCTCCTTGCCCGGCTTGAAGTAGGGCACCCGCTTGGCGGGCACGACGACGCCCTGGCCGGTCTTGGGATTGCGCCCGGTGCGGCTCGCGCGCCGCCTCACGCGGAAGCTGCCGAAGCCCCGCAACTCGATCTTGTCGCCGCGCTGCAGGGCCTCGACGATCGTCGAGAAGACAGCGTCGACGATGACCTCGGAGTGCTTGCGGGTGAGGGTGGCCTCGCGCCCGACCTCGTCCACGAGCTCGGCCTTGGTCATCGCCGGCTACTCCTCCTCGTTCTCCTTCTCGGCGGCCTGCTGCGCGGCGCGGAACACGTCGCCGAGCGTCGAGCGGTCGCTTCCGGAGGCTTGGCGGTAGGTCTGCACGTCCTGGGCGTACTCGTCCTGCTTCACCGCCCGGATCGAGAGGCCGATCTTCTTCTCGGCCTCCTGGACCTTGATGATCTTCATCGGGAACACGTCGCCGGGCTTGAACTTCTCCTCGGGCTTGTCGACGCGCTTCTCGTCGAGCTCCGAGACGTGCACCAGGCCCTCGACTCCCTCCGCGAGCTCCACGAAGGCGCCGAAGGTCGTGAGCCGGACGATCTTGCCCTCGACGATCTCGCCCGCCTTGTGGTGCGAGAAGTAGTCGTCCCAGACGTCGGTCGAGAGCTGCTTCAGCCCGAGGGACAGCCGCTGGTTCTCGGCGTCGATGTTGAGCACCACGGCGTCGACCGTGTCGCCCTTCTTCAGCACCTCGGAGGGGTGCTTGATGCGCTTGGTCCACGACATGTCGGAGATGTGGACCAGCCCGTCGATGCCGTCCTCGACCTCGACGAAGGCGCCGAACTCGGTCAGGTTGCGCACCTTGCCCTGGAGCCGCGAGCCGATCGGCGAGGGCCTGATCCACGTCTCCCAGGGGTTCGACTCGACCTGCTTCAGGCCCAGGCTGATGCGGTGCGCCTCCTGGTCGAGGCCCAGCACCTGGCACTCGACTTCCTGCCCCACCGTCAGCAGCTTCGAGGGGTGCTTCACCTTCTTCGACCAGGACATCTCGGAGACGTGGATCAGGCCCTCGACGCCCTGCTCGAGCTCCACGAACGCGCCGTAGTCGGTGAGGCTCACGACCTTGCCCTTGACGCGCGCGCTCACCGGGTACTTGATGGTCGCGGTGGTCCAGGGGTCGGCCAGCAGCTGCTTCATGCCGAGCGAGACGCGCTCGGTGTCGCGGTCGAACTTGAGCACCACCACGCGCACGTCGTCGCCGACGGCGATCACCTCGCTCGGGTGGTTGATGCGGCCCCACGACATGTCGGTGATGTGCAGCAGGCCGTCGATGCCGCCGAGGTCCACGAAGGCGCCGTACTCGGTGATGTTCTTGACCGAGCCCGTCAGCACCTTGCCCTCCTCGAGCGTCTCGAGGGTCTGGGTCTTGCGCTCGGCGTTCTCCTCTTCGAGGACGGCCTTGCGCGAGAGCACGATGTTGCCGCGCTTCTTGTTGACCTTGATCACGCGCATCCGGAGCTCCTGCCCCTTGAGCGCGTCGAGGTTGCGGACGGGCCGCACGTCCACCTGGCTGCCCGGCAGGAAGGCGCGGACCCCGATGTCCACGGCGAGGCCGCCCTTCACCCGTTCGATCACCCGGCCCACGACGACGCGGCGCTCCTGGTAGGCGCGCTCGACGTCGTCCCAGACCTTCATCTTCTCGGCTTTTTCCTTCGAGAGGACCACGTAGCCGTCGCGGTCTTCGGTCTTCTCGATCAGCACGTCGACCGAGTCGCCGGTCTTCACCGAGATCTGCCCGGTCTCGTCGCGGAACTCTTCGAGCGCGATCATGCCCTCGGACTTGTAGCCGACGTCGACGATCACCTCGGACTCGGAGACCCGCAGCACGACGCCCCGCACCACCTCGCCCTCGGCGAAGTTGCGGAAGCTGACGTCGTACATGTCGAGGAGTTTCTCGTACTCCTCGGAGTCGAACCCGGGCTCGGTGGGCTCGTCTTCGAGCGGCGGGGCGGATGCGCCACGGGGCGCTTTGGGCGCTACGGTCTTGTGGGTCTTCTCGGTCTCCGGCATGAGTGGGACTTGTGTCCTCCAGCTTTCTCGAGATTTGTCAGGGCGGGGGGAGGCGGCACGCCCGGTCAGGGCGGGTCCGGCACCGTCCACGGCCAAACGCGAAATAGTAAGCGGGTCAGTGGGATGCTGTCAAGGACGGGGGGCCAGCAGGCGTTCGGCCGTCGCCACGAGGGCCTCCACGGTCGACGGCGAGGCCACGCCGCGCACGTCGAAGCCCCTCGCGCGAGCGGCGGCCTCGGTGGTCGGACCGATCACGGCAACCGGGAGGCCGCTCGCCCGGGGGCCTGCGGCTCGGGCAAAAGCCTCTATGGACGAAGGAGATGCGAAGAGCGCCAGGTCGAAGCCACCCTCGAGGCAGCTCGCCACGGCGGCGTCCAGGCCCGGGGGCTCGATGGTGGCGTACGCGGCCACCACCTCCACCTGAGCGCCCAGGCGCCGCAGTCCCTCGGGCAGCGTGTCGCGGGCGGCCGTCGAGGTGGGCAGCAGGATGCGCTTCCCGGCCAGGCTCCGGCCGGCGAAGGCCGCCACGAGCCCCTCGGCGCGGAAGTCGTCCTTCGGCTCGAGCGTCACGCGGTCCTCGGGGAACGAGGACCGCAGGGCGATCGTCGTGGCCGGACCCACGCTCGCGAGCTTCGCGCGCTGCGAGAGGCGTGGGTAGAGGCCGAGCACCGTCAGCCGCGTGAGCAGGGCGGCGACCGCGTTCGGGCTCGTCAGCACGATCCAGTCGTACTGCTCGAGCCCGCCCAGGGCGGCGTCGAGCGGGTCCGGGTCCCCGGGAGGCACGACCTCGATCGCCGGCACCTCGAGCACCGTCGCGCCGCGCTCCTGAAGACGGTCCACGAGGCCCGCGGACTGGCCCCGGCGCCGGGTCACCACGATGCGCCGGCCCTCGAGTGACGCCACCCGTCAGCCCCCGATGAGCGCCCGCGCGCCCTGGGTCAGGAGCTCGTCGGCGACGGCGCCGCCGAGGGCCAGCGGATCGTCGCCGTGGCGCTCGGCGCGCAGCATGGCTCGCCCGTCGGGCGCCGCGACGAAAGCCGCGAGCTCGAGGCCGGATCCGGACGCGAAGGCGTGGGCCCCGAGAGGTACGTTGCAGCCCCCGCCGAACGCGGCCAGGAACGCGCGCTCGGCCGCCACCGCGCGGGCGGTGGCCGCGTGGTGAAGCGGGCCGATGGCATCGCGCAGCACCTGGTCGTCCTCGCGGCACTCGAGCGCGATCGCCCCCTGCCCGGGCGCGGGCACGAAGCGGCGCGGGTCGAGGGCCTCGGTCACTTCCTCGGCGCGGCCGAGCCGGGCGAGCCCGGCCATCGCCAGCAGGATCGCGTCGAAGCGACCCTCGCGGAGCCGGCGCAGGCGCGTGTCGACGTTTCCGCGCAGGTCCTGGAGCGTGACGTCCGGACGCAGCGAGCCCACGAGCGCCCGCCGCCTGAGGCTCGTCGTGCCGACGCTCGCTCCCGCACGCAGCTCCGCGAGCCGCGGCCCGGACGAGATGAGCGCGTCGCGCGGGTCGGCGCGCTCGAGGATCGCGCTCAACAGCAGCCCCGGAGGCAGCGCCGTGGGGACGTCCTTCAGCGAGTGGACGGCGAGGTCGACCTCGCGCGCGACGAGCGCCTCCTCGATCTCCTTGAGAAAGGCACCCTTGCCCCCCACCGACTCGAGCCGCCGGTCCTGTGTCAGGTCGCCGGTCGTGGTGATCACACGGAACGTGACCTCGTGCCCGAGTGCTTCGAGGCGCGCCCTGACGTGCTCGGCCTGCCACAGCGCGAGCGCGCTGCCTCGCGTTCCGATCCGGACCCGGCTCACAGGTCGAACAGCCGGCGCACGATGCCCACGTGGTCGGCCTCGCCGTGACCCGCCAGCTCCTTGAGCCGGACGGTCGGCGCGTGCAGCAGCTTGTTGACGATCGCCGTGGTGGCCGCCTCGAGCGCGCCCTCCTGCTCGGGCGTGAGCGGCCCCAGCCGGCGCCGGGCCTTCTCGATCTCGGCCCGGCGGATCTCGTCGGCGCGCTTGCGCAGCTCCACCAGCAGCGGCACCACCTCGAGCGAGCGCCGCCACTCGATGAATTCCTGCACCTCCTGCTCGACGATCGTCTCGGCCGCGGCGGATTCCTTCTTGCGCTCGCGCAGGTTGGCGGTCGCCACCTGCTGCAGGTCGTCGATGTCGTAGAGGAACACCCCGGCGACCTTACCGGCGTCCTCGGCGATGTCGCGCGGCACCGCGATGTCGATCAGGAACAGCGGCCGGCCGTGGCGCGCCGCCTGAGCGGCCTCCACGTCCTCGCGCAGCACCACGACGCCGGGCGCGCCGGTGCCGCTGATCACGATGTCGGCGCGGGTGAGCTCCGCGCGCAGCGCCTCGAACGGCGCCGCCCGCCCGCCGAGGCTCATGGCGAGCTGCTCGGCCCTCTCGAAGGTGCGCCCGCCCAGCACCGAGGCGCGCGCGCCGCGCCGCACCATCTGGCGCGCCGCGAGCTGGCTCATCTTGCCGGCGCCCACCAGCAGCACCGAGCGGCCGTGGAGCGCGCCGAAGATCTTGGTCGCGAGCTCGACCGCGACGTGCGACAGCGAGACCGCGTTGCGGCCGATCGCCGTCTCGCTGCGCGCGCGCTTGGCCGCCGCGATCGAGCGCGTCCGCAGGCCGTTCAGCACCGAGCCGAGGCTCCTGGCCCGCTCGGCCGCGTCGTAGGCGTCCTTCACCTGGCCGAGGATCTGCGGCTCGCCGAGCACCATCGAGTCGAGGCTGGCCGCGACGCGGAACGCGTGCCGCACCGCCTGCTCGCCCTCGAGCAGGTAGAGGTGCTTCCGGATCTCCTCCGGCTCGCGCCCGTGGTAGCGCGCGAGGAAGTCCGCCACCGCCTGCACCGAGGTCTTCTCGCAGCGACCGTAGACCTCGACGCGGTTGCAGGTGGACAGGATCATGGCCTCGCCCAGGCCGGCGTCCTGCTTCACGCGCTTGAGCGCCTGGCCGAGCTCGTCCTTCGGGAAGGCCATGGCCTCGCGCACCGCGACCGGCGCCGTCTCGTGGTTCAGGCCGACGACGACGATCACCGGGACGCCACCGACACGGCCGGCACGAGCGTCGCCCAGCTGAAGGTGAACACCACGACCGCGAAGCCCGCGACCTGGAGCCATGCGGCGCGGCGCCCGCCCCAGCCCCAGCGCCAGCGGGCCACGAGAATCGTCATGTAGATGAGCCACGCGACGAGCGCGGCCCACTCCTTCGGGTCGCCCGTCCAATAGACCCCGTGCAGACTGTGGTTCCAGAGGAAGCCGGTCAGGATCGCGAGCGTCAGGAAGCCGGAGCCGCCCAGCACGCTCCTGCCGCCGATCGTGTCGGAGCGCTCGAGGCTCGGGAACAGGTAGTAGAAGCGACGCGGCGAGCGCGTCAGCAGCTCGCGCTCCTGGAACAGGTAGAGCAGCCCCATCGTGAAGGCCACGAAGAGCGCACCGTAGCCGAACACCGCGAGCAGCAGGTGCACCGGCAGGTAGAGGCTGCTCAGCATGGGGTCGGCGCGCTCCGTGGCGGGCGTGAGGTTCGCCACGAACACGAGCCCGAACACGAAGGGATAGGCAAACAGCGAGGCCGCCTCGACCCGCGTCGTTACCTGCACCAGCAAGAACACGAGCACGATCGCCCAGGCCAGGAGCGAGGCTCCGTCGCGCAGGCCCACGGCCGGGAAGTGGCCCGCCTCGCTCCAGCGCTGCGCGAGCGCCGCGGTGTGGAAGGCGAAGCCGAGCAGCGTCGCGATCAGGCTGACCGTCGTGAGCGCACTGCGGCGCAGCACGGCGTGCAGCAGCGCGTGCAGCGCCCCCGCCGCGTACAAGACGAGGGTGATGAGCAGATAGGCGCGCGAGTCCATGCGACCGAGGCCAATCTACCACGCCGCCTCCGGCGTTCGCTGCAGATCGTTTGCATGCTTCGGGCAGATCGTTTGCTTCAGGCGAAGCGCCCACCGCTCTCGCCACCGCCCGCCACGGTCGCCTCGACGAGCGAGAAGCCGCGCTGGCCCATAGTGACGTTCCTTGCGGGTGGGCGGGCCCGCCAAAGGAGCACGCTCCTCCCCGGCTGAACGCCCTGTTCGCCAACCTCGCGTACCGGGCGCACGCGAGCCAGCGTATCGACCACTTCGACCGCTACCTTCGGCGGGCCCTGAAGGCTCACTCGCAATGCCGGACGACGTGCGAGACGCTGGCCCTCCTCAAGAACCCGCCCTTTTTCACCCGGCAGGCGAACATTGCCGGACAGCAGGTGGTGAACCACGGGACGATGGTCACGGCCTCGCGCGCGGGGAATTCCTCGACCGCGCAGAACAGACTATTGGAGGTGCATGGCGACCGCCTGGACGGAAGAGAGGAAGATCAAGCTGGCGCGGGCGATCAGGCGCTGGCACCCGTGGGAGCACTCCACCGGGCCTCGGACCGCAGAGGGTAAGGCGCGGGCCTCGCGGAACGCCTACCGTGGCGGGCACAGGCAGATCCAGCGGCAGTCCGCCCGGCTGTTGCAGAGCACGACAGACTTCGTCGCCGACACTGGATAGTAGATCGGCTCAGCCTCGGTCCTCACTTGGGGAAACGGCGTTTCCGAGGGCACCCTAGCCCCCTTTCAACATCCCCAGCACCCGAACTGCGGCGCGATTGTATGCCCCGATCAACCTGCGAGTGGGGAATGGGACTAGTAGACTCTCCGGCTGCTAGCCCCGCTGCTGCGGCGGCCAAGGGGAAGTGTGCTTCTCCGGTGTGAGTCGGCAGGACAGCCGATGCCCGCCGTAAACACGAAGAGCCGGGCACTAGACCCGGCTCCCGGTTCTGATTCAGCGGTGGGATGCTACGAGTTGCGGCGGCGACGAGCACGCACTGCAACGAGGCCAGCGCCGAGCAGCGCGAGGGTGGTGGGCTCCGGCACCGGCCTGATCGCAACGTCGTCGAGGCCCCACGCATCATTGCCCGAATCGACAACGCTGGTGAATACGACATGGCCTGCCACATCGCTGCCGGTCAGCGCGAACCCCGAAAACCGGAAGTTGTTCGTGCCCGCGGCAGTCGGCAGCAACACGCTGCCCAGCAGGACGTCCGCAACATCGAATACGTCGATACGGGCTACCCGGCCGTCATCGGATATTCCGCGCAGATCGCCGCCCCAGGCTGTCACGCCGATCGAGAAGTCAATACGCACGGAACTCGAGCCGACAACGATGTCGCCCAGAACGTAGGACGACCCATTCTCGTAGAACCCCGGAAACTGGAAAGGGCTAGCGTCGATCTTGTTCGTAGCTCCGGAGTTTGCTCCCGGTCCGCTCGAAAACGTCATGATGCCGACCGAGACCGAGGCGGGCGAGATGAAGCTTGCGTCGGCCGCAAAGCTGTTGAAGTCCTCCGCCGTAGTGGGGCCGACGGCGGCGTCAAATGCAGCGCGCGTGGTGTACGAAATGACGGTCGCAGAGGCTGTGGATGCGGCACCAGCAGCGATGCCTATCCCCAAGGCCAATGCTGCGAAGGGTGGAAAGCGGAGTTTCATAGCTTGACCTCTCAGTGGGCTGCGTTTCAATGTTCAGCCCCCTGATCCCCAAGGAATGCAAGAACCGGTCCCGGTAGTGACAAGTGAATGAAAGCAGCACGTTATGAGTATTTCGCAATGCCGCGGCGTGTGCGGAAATGTAAAGGTTCCCGACACAACCGGCCCGACGACACGAGGAGGGTAAGGAACCTTGCTGGCCGTGGGAACTCCCGGCATGCTGGCCAAGCTACCGCCGGCCCTGGCTGACGGAGGCTGGCCGTAGTGGCCTCCACTCGGGTCCTCAACCGCGATCTCCCGACGGTGGGCTCAACCACCCTGATCGAGAAACCTCGACGAGAAAACTGTCCGGTCCCTAGCCCGACCCTGCTCGCTCCCCCGGGGAAGTATGGATCTCCGCCGAACTGGCCTACCCTCTCGCCCGGTCTGCCAGCCGCCGGACGGGCGCAGCGAGCATCTCTGAACCCGACACCGCCCGTGATGCGCGTCTCCTGAGGGCAGGGAGACGCTGAGGCGGGCATCGTGGGATCGCGCGCGTCGGGTCGGGCAATCCAGCCCCTAGAACAAAGCCGTCAGAGGGCGGTATGGAGCCGCCTGTCATATCGCCAGTAGGAGCATGGACGGAGGCCCGATGACGCGGCGGCTGTCCACAGACCGGAATGGTGGGTTGACAGATGCCTCGTTGCGTCCGGTCCCAGCTGTTGCTGGATGACTGGTGTTTGTTGCGGCTCTACCGCTCGCGCCACCGCCCGCCCCGCCAGAGCATCAGTCGCACGCGCGCGGTGCCGCCGTTGACGCGCACGGCGGCCTGGGCCGAGTCGCCGGCCAAGTAGAACGTGCCCGGCGTCGCGGTCCCGAGCGGCGAGAACGACAGGATGTCCGACTGGCCGAAGCGCACCGGGTCACCCGACAGCTTGCCGGTATCCGGCGGCAGGTTCGGCACGCCCGGGTTGATGCCGACGCGCACGCCCGGTGCACCGCCCGAGAGCGGGTACGGGCCCGCGATCCGCCGGTCCTCGCCGGAGGCGATGTCGGTGGAGCGCACGCCGTTGGCGTTTCCGTCGGAGTAGACGGAGTAGAAGACGCGCCCGTCGTCCCAGCGCTCGAACCTTATGCCCGTGTAGGCGCCGCTGCGCACGGCAGTCGACCAGGCGAGGCGGAAGTGCGAGCGAAACTGCTGCCCCGCACCGAGGATGTGCGCGTCGGCGAAGAGCGCGCGGAAAGCCGGGGCCGCGACCCCGGCCA
>Ga0209342_10005813_pt1 | contig 12573 bp, 10 predicted proteins | sample RifCSP16_2_FD_184023 | JGI IMG/M metagenome (GOLD analysis project Ga0209342, IMG submission 184023) | Soil microbial communities from Rifle, Colorado - Rifle CSP2_sed 16_2 (SPAdes) (version 2) | ecosystem: Environmental > Terrestrial > Deep subsurface > Rock core/Sediment | place: Rifle... | reverse complement strand
GATGCAGCCTCCGGGCGATGCGCGCACCTCCCGGAACGGCCTGCGCGGCGACGCCGACGATCTCGGCCACCAGCGCGCGCTCGACCAGCAGCAGCGCCACGGCGAAGACGACAAGCCCGACCACGACCTCAGCCAGCAGCAGCAGCGCGGGATGGACTTGGCCCAACAGAACAAGCTTGACCAGTAGCACCGCCGCGGCCATGACGATCGTCGCCGCCGCGACGCCGCGCAGCTCGAACAGGTGCTCGCGGATGGGGATGCCGCCGTAGACGCGCATCCAGTACAGGTTGAGCGGCAGCAGCAGGTAGCCGCGCAACACGAAGGCCGCGGCGACGGCAAGGATGTCGCGGAAGACGATCACGGCGATCAGGAAGCCGGCGACGTTGATGATCGTGGTCACCAGGCGGAAGCGCAGCGTCACCTCGGGATGGCCCACGGCGTTGAACAGCGCCCCGCTGAACGCCTGGATGGTGAGCACCGGGCCGATCAGGAAGAGCATCGCGGCGACCGGGCCACTGTCCGTCCACTTGGCCCCGAAGAGTGCGACCGTCGCCTCCTGGGCGACGAGTGCCAGGCCGACATAGCCGGGCAGCGTCAGCGCGCTGCTGGCGCGATTCATGCGCGAGTAGGCGCGCCTGATGCGCTCGCGATCATGCTGCAGCCGCGAGAACGTGGGGAAGATGAGCTTGCGCGCGGCGTTGATGAGCAGCGTCTGGCTGGTGTCGAGGATGCGATAGCCCACGGCGTAGAAGCCCAACGCCACGGGGCCCAGGAAGACGCCGATCAGCAGGCGGTCGATGTTGCGGCTGACGAAGTTGAGCGCGTCGCCGCCGACGACGTGGATGCCAAAGCCGAACAGCTCGCCGAAGTCCTGGCGCGAGAACTGGAGGCTCGGCCGCCACGGCGTGACCGCCCAGAGCATGACGACCGACGCGAGGGCGCTGGCGATCTGCTGGCCGACGAGCGACCAGGCGCCGAAGCCGGAGAGGGCCATGCCCACGCCGACCACGCCACTCAGCGCGACCGCCACGAGGCGGCGCATCGCCAGGCTGCGAAACGCCATCTCGCGCCGCAACAGGCCTGTCTGGATGCTCGATAGCGCGGTCAGCACGAACGTCACCGACAGCACCTGGACGATCGGCTCCAGGCGCAGATCGCCCAGCAGGGCGGCGATCGGAATGGCCAGCAGCACACCCGCGACGGTGAGCAGCAGCCCAGTCACCATCGACGCCCAGAAGGCGGTGTCGAGCTGGCGCCGGGTGAGCTGCGGGCGCTGTACGACCGCGTCGCCCAGGCCCTGGTCGACCAGCAGCTGGGCAAAGGCAACGAACACCGCCGCCAGCGCCACGAGCCCGAAGTCGACCGGCGTCAGCAGCCGTGCCAGGAGGACGAAGATCAGCAACCCGAGCAGCTGGCTGCCCCAGGTGTCGATCAGCGTCCAGGTCAGTCCGCGGGCGACGCGGCCCTGCATCCCGCCGGTGGCGAGTCCGTGGTCGGACGGCTGCCATTCGCCGCCCGCAGACGGCCCGTGCTCCTTCTCCTGATCGGCCATGCGGCCCGAGTGTAGGGCGCGAGGGACTATCATCGGCGAGCGCGACAAACCCGTTCGCTGCCGGAGTGTGCGTGAGCCCAACCCCCAACCTGTTCATCGTCGGCGCGCCCAAGAGCGGCACGACCTCGCTCTACGAGTACCTGAAGGGCCACCCGCAGGTGTTCATGTCGGTCGTCAAGGAGCCGTGCTACTTCAGCGCCGACCTGGCCTTCGACAACTCGGGCAACTTCCTGGTCTACGAGCGCGACGCGAAGCTGTACGACGACCTGTTCGCTGACGCGGGCGATGCCAAGGTGATCGGCGAGGCGTCGACGCGCTACCTCTACTCACGCGACGCGCCGCGGCTGATCCACGCGGCTTCACCAGACGCGCGCATCGTTGCCATGCTGCGCAACCCGGTCGACATGATCCATTCGCTCCACGCCCATAAGCTGGCCGCCTGGACGGAGGACCTGGCCGACTTTGAGGAGGCGCTTGATGCGGAGGCCGACCGGGCCGCCGGCCGTGGACTGCCTGCCTACTCCAATCCCAAGCTCTCCACTTACCGGGATCGGGCCCACTTCGGCGAGCAGCTGCCGCGCTGGTTCGATGAGTTCGGCCGCGATCGGGTGCGGGTGATCATCTTCGAGGACATGGTGCGCGACCCGGCGACCGAGTTTCGCTTGCTGCTCGAATTCCTGGACGTCGATCCCGACTATGTACCGCCGTCCTTCGCTGCGTACAACATCGCTCACGGCGCGCGCAGCAAGTTGATCCGACGCGCCCTCAACGGGCGCGTCCCGCAATGGGTGGTGTGGACGCTGCTGCCGCGCTTGATCGGCGATCGGCGCACGCGCGGCCCCGTGCGCCGCTTCCGCCATTCGTGGTTCCACCGCCGGCCGATCAAGCGCGGCACCCTGGCGCCAGAGCTGCGCCGCCGCCTGGAAGATGAGTTCGCGCCCGACGTGGCCCGGCTGTCGCACCTGCTGGGGCGCGACATGAGCGAGCTGTGGTTCGGCCGGCCGGTCAGCGCAGATTGAGCCGCGGCGCCTGCCTCTGGTTCACGGGGCTTTCCGGCTCGGGCAAGACGACCACCGCTGAGGCGCTGGTGCCGCTGCTCGAGCAGCGCGGGCGCGTCGTCACCGTGCTCGATGGCGATGTCGTGCGCACCCACCTCTCGCGCGGGCTGGGCTTCTCGCGCGAGGATCGCGACGAGAACGTGCGCCGCGTCGGCTTCGTCGCCGCAGAGATCGTCCGCCATGGCGGCCTCGTCGTGTGCGCCCTGGTCAGCCCGTACCGCGCCACGCGCGCCGAAGTGCGACAGATGGTCGACGCTGCCGGCGGCGACGGCTCCTTTGTCGAGATCCACGTCGACACGCCGCTCGAGGAGGTCATCGCGCGCGACGTGAAGGGCCTGTACGCGGCATCACAGCGCGGCGAGGTCAAGCAGATGACCGGGCTGTCTGATCCGTACGAGCCGCCCCAGGCGCCGGAGCTGCGCCTCGAGACGGTCGACCGAACGGTCGCTCAGAACGCTCACGCAGTGATCGCCTACCTGGAGCAGCGCGGCCTGCTGTAGCACGCGACCGGCTGCAGGCGAGAGGCGGTCGCTAGGGCAGCCGCCGCGGAGGATCGGTGGTCAGGTCGTATGTGGGCCTGGCACTCCTCGTTTACGGACAGTGGAAGAGCCGCGTGTAGCCCGTCGCGCGCTCGGCGCTCATGCCGCCGTCCCCTCGCGCCTGGCAGGCCGGCGCAGGCGACCTCGAAACAGGTGGACGTACCAGCGCAGGTACAGCGGCAGCCAGGCACGCAACTTGAACCGACTCTGGCCGGCCGTCCGGTCGCGCCAGGTCGTCGGCAGCTCGGCCAGCCGCCGGCCGGCGAGCGCGGCCTTCACACTGAGCTCGATTGCCAGCTCAAAGCCGCCCTTGCTCTCGATCGTGACCGACTCCAGGAATGCACGCCGGTACAGCTTGAAGTTGTTGGTCGCGTCGTGGATCGGCAGCCTGCCGAACCAGTGCAGCGACAGCCCGGCGAGCCGGCTCAGCGTCCGCTTGAGGAGCGGCCCGCCCTCCTGCCGTCCGCCCTTCATGTAGCGACTCGCGGCGACGATGTCGGCACCGTCGCGCGCCAGCGCGACCATCGGCTCGACCAGCTCGACCTCGTCAGAGCCATCGGCCATGGTGATCAGCACGAACTCGCCCCGCGCCGCGGCGATGCCCGCCTTCATCGCGTTGAGCACTCCCCGGCCGAGATCGTTGCGCAGCAGCCGCACGTCCGGCAGCTCCTCCTGCAGGGCGCGCACCACCGGGACGGTCGCGTCCGCGTCGAAGTCGTACACCACCAGAGTCTCCGCCGGGGTTCGCATCGCTGCCGCCAGGCGGCGCAGCGTCGGCCCGATGTTGTCCGGCTCGTTGTAGACCGGCAGCACGACGGTCAGCTCGGGGGCGGGAGCCTGCGTGGTCATCGTCCGCGCCCCGCCACGCTCACACCCGGCCCGCGTCCAGCTCCGCGCGGATCCAGGGAATGACCTCGTCGAGCATCTCCGACAGGCTCGTCGTCGCCTCGAAGCCCAGCACCCGCTTGGCCTTGCGCACGTCGGGCACACGGCGCTGGACGTCGTGCTCGAAGGGCGCGTCGTTGACCAGGTTCAGGGGACGTTCGCCGTTGATCTTGTGCCAGATCAGCTCGGCCAGCTCGCGCACGGTCGTGCTCTGAGCGGTCGAGAGGTTGAAGTCCTCGTTGATTGCCGCGTCCGATTCCATGGCCAACCGGATGCCGTGGGCGAGGTCACCGCCGTAGGTGTAATGGCGCACCTGGTCGCCCGAGCCCAGGATGTGCAGCGGATTCTGGCCGCGCAGCACCTTGACCACGAGGTCGGGCACGACGTGCGACAGCGCCAGCTTGACGTTGCCGCTCATGACATCGGTGTCGCGCAGGGCGCGCCGCTCGCCGATGCCGACGCAGTTGAACGGACGCAGGATCGTGTACGGCAGGCCGTACTGCTCGTGCGCGCCGTGGGTGAAGTACTCGCTCGCCAGCTTCTGGAAGCCATAGGTCGACTTGGGGGGCGGGCTGGTCAGCTGGGCGCCCTCCGGTGTGGGGTATTGGTCGGTCGACTCGAAGACCATCGAGCTCGACAGGACCACGATGCGCGCCAGCGTGCCCGCCTTGTGGGCTGCGATCGCGACGTCGAACGTCGCCGCCAGGATGCGTTCGTTCTCTGCTAGCAGGTCGTACGCGAACTCGTGGAAGTAGCTGATGCCGCCGATCATCGCCGCCGCGGCGACGACCTGGTCGCAGTCCGACGCAAGCGCCGTCAGCAGCGTCGCGTCCTTGGCGTCGCCCTCGACGAAGCGGTAGGCGGGATTGGCGTCGTACGCCCGGCTCACCCGGCCGTACTTGGAGAAGTTGTCGATGCCCACGACCGAATGGCCGGCCGCGAGCAGCTCCTCGATCAGGTAGCCGCAGATGAACCCGGCCGCGCCGGTGACGAGAACCTTCAAGCCGCCATCCCCTAGAGGCTGATGCCTGCGGGCATGACACCCCACACGTCGACCACTTCGCGGCCCTCGAGGTCGAGCGCGCGGTAGGCGCGATGCGGCGCCCCCAGCACGAGGATGTCGCTCCTTTCGAGCACCTCGTCGATCCCGACCAGGCGCTGGTCCTCGACGTACGGATCGGTGCACAGCACGTCCGCCCCGGCCCACAGCAGCAGCTTGCGCAGCTTGTAGCTGAGCGAGGCGCGGGTGTCGTCCGACTCGGACTTGAAGGCCATGCCCAGGATGCCCACAGTCTTGCCCGCGAGGCCGCCAAAGCGATGGCTCATGGCATCGACGATGTATGCCGGCAGGCCCTCGTTGATCTGCATCGCCGACTGCCCCATTGGGAAATGGTCGGAGGTGAAGGAGGCGAGCTGCATCGTGTCCTTGAGCAGGCACGGCCCGGCGGCGAAGCCCGGCCCGGGCAGGTCGGCGGCACGCGGGTAGTCGTGCCGGATGGCGTGCAGGATGGCGTTGTAGTCGGCGCCCGCCTGGTGGGCGATCATCAGGAACTGGTTGGCGATGGCGAACTTCATGTAGCGCCAGGCGTTGGTGAATAGCTTGGCCAGCTCCGCCTCGCGCGTTGTCGTGCGGATGGTCTCCGCGCCCAGTTTGGCGAACAGTGCCGCGGCGCGCTCGCCGGCAGCGTCCGTGTCGGCGCCAACGATCTGGGGCAGGTCCTTCAGCTCCTCGAGTGCGTGGCCCTCGGCGATGCGCTCCGGGCAGCACGCCACGTCGACGGTGCGGCCGCGCTCGGCGAGCATATGCGCCACCCGTTCGGTCGTGCCCGGGTAGACAGTCGAGCGCATCACCACCAATGTGCCGTCAGCGACGTGCGGCGCGATCTGGTCCATCACCCGGTCGAAGAGCGTCATCGACGGGTTCAGGAATTCGTCGATCGGCGTGCCGATGACGACGATCACCACCGCTGCGCCGCGCAGCACAGATGGGTCGCTCGTCAGCGTCAGGCGCTCGGTCGGCAGCACTTGTGCCAACAGCTCGTCGGCGCCGGTCTCGCGGAACGGCATCTCGCCCCGCGCGATGCGCGCCACAGTCGCTTCGTTGGTGTCGTAGACAACGACGCGCAGCCCCGCCTCCGCCAGGGCGAGCGACAGCGGCAGGCCGACGTGGCCGCCGCCGCCGACGACGGCAACGTCGACGACCGCATCGGCCGCGACGGGCTTGCCCGCCTGCTTATGCTGCAATTCGACCATCGTCCCTCCTCGCGTGAGATTAGCCGCTCGCAGTCATTCGGCGCGAACGCGGGGGGGCGCTGGCGAAGGGGGTTCCGGTGGTGCACCTGTCGCGCCTGCTCGTCGCGGCCAGCGTCGCCGTGTTCCTGACCCCGCTGACAGCGGGCGGCGCGCCCCCGGCCCCCGCTTACGAGACGGCGGACGAGCCCGGCGTCCGCGCACCAGCCAGCACGCGCGCACCAGCCAGCACGCGCGCACCAGCCAGCACGCGTGCACCAGCCAGCACGCGTGCACCAGCCAGCACGCCTGCACCTGCCGGCGCCACGCCGCGACCTGCGGCCAGCGCCACCCGGCCGAACATAGTCGTCTTCCTCCTCGACGACGCCGCGCCGCACGACGCCCGGCTATGGAATGACCCGCAGCGCACGCCGGCGATCTACCGGACCTTCGTCGAGCACGGCATTGAGTTCCGCAACGCCATCGGCGAGAACCCGCTGTGCTGCCCCGGTCGGGCGGCGCTGCTGACCGGGCTGCACTCCCACAACAACGGCGTCGGCAGCAACGACGCGCGTCTCTTCTCGCCGCAAGACACGCTGGCCGGGGCGTTGGGTGGAGTGGGCTACACGACCATGTGGATCGGCAAGTATTTGAATCGAAACGAGTTGTTGTCGCCGCAGGGCTGGGCCGCGCAGATGGCGCCGTGGACCGTGTTCGACGGCATGTACGGAGCGGCCGCCTACTATGACTACACGGTGCGCGCCAAGGATGCCGGCGACCTCGACTATGGCGACGTGCACTCGACACAGACGGTGGCCGATCGCGCGGTAATGCGGCTGGCTGCGGCGCCGTTTGACAAGCCGATCTTCATGGTCGTTTCGCCCTTCGACATCCATATACCGAACATCCCCATGCCGGTGTCGCCCGAACAGACGGCGCTGTGCGACCAGATGCCGCCGTGGTGGACGCCGGCCTACAACGAGGCCGATCTGTCCGACAAGCCTGCCTACATGCGCGATCTGCCGCTGCTGCCAGCGCCCGATGGCTGGCCAATGGACCTCTACTGCCGCGAGATGTTCGGCTTCGATCTCATCGTTGCGCGCGTGACTGATCAACTTGCAGCGCAGGGCCGGCTCGACAACACACTGCTGCTCTTCACGGCCGACAACGGCATGGCCTGGGGCGCGCACCGCCTGGAGCTGAAGGCCGTGCCATACGCGACGCCAGTCCCGCTGTACGTGGCGTGGCCGGATCGGTGGGGCGACAGCCCACGCACCATCGATGACTACGTCTCAAACATCGACCTTGCGCCAACAATGTGCGCGGTCGGTGGCTGTTCACTCGGCCCGTATCCAAGCGGCCAGGCGAACCCCGATGGCGTCAGCCTGCTCGGCCTTCTCGACCACGGCACTGGCCTTGGACGCGACGCGCTGCTGGAGCAGTTGCCGGTGCGCAACGGCACGGAGGGCGGACCCACCTGGGCGGCGCTGCGGACCACGCCGGACAGCCCGCTGGGCATGTGGCACTACGTCGAGTACGAAACCGGCGAGTTCGAGCTGTACGACCTGCAGGTCGATCCCTACGAGCTGGACAACCTGGCCGGCGACCCGGACCATGTGGCCGTGCAGGCGACCCTCGCCGCGCGGCTCGACCAGCTGCTCGGCGAGGGTCGCGTTAACCGGCCCGACCTGAGCGCCTGGTCGAAACGCGGCAAGTACTACGCCGGCTACAACCTGTTCTCCAATACCGCGTCACCTGGCCAGACGGTCACCCGGCCAGTGAAGCGCGGCACGACGTATACGTTCCGGGTCGACGTCGAGAACAACATGACGTCGCCGGATTCGTACGTTCTCGACGCGCACGTCAGCGGCGGGCGGGTGAAGGTGACCTGGCGCCTGAACGGTGTCGACGTCACGTCCCAGATGGGCGGTCTCGAGTTGAGCGGGGTGTACGGCGGCCAGGTGGTGCCGCTCGTTCTGACCCTGACAATCGGCCGTCGGTTCCCGCTGGGGCACACCACGAGCATCGACATCGGCATCCACTCGGTCAAGGACGCCGCGCGCGTCGACCACCTGACGGTGGCCGTCAGGCGCTGACGGAGCCAGCTACATCATCACCAGGCCGCCGTCGACGGCCAGCACTTGCCCGGTGACGTAAGCCGCCTCGTCCGACGCCAGGAACGCCACCGCGTAGGCCACTTCCTCGGTCGTGCCGAAACGGCCCAGTGGCGTCTGCTCGATGATGCGTCGCTTCCACTCGTCGGCCAGGCCTTCCGTCAGCTCGGTCAGGACGAAGCCCGGCGCGACCGCGTTGACGGTTATGCCGCGCGACCCCAGCTCACGCGCCGCAGCCTTGGTCAGGCCGATCAGGCCGGCCTTGGCGGACGAGTAGTTGGCCTGGCCCATCTGGCCGGCCTGCCCAGAGACAGAGGTGATGTTGATGATCCGGCCCGACTTGGCGCGCAGCATCGGCCGGGTGACCGCCTTGAGCGTCCAGAACGCGCCGAACAGGTTCGTCTCGAGCACGTCGCGCCAGTCCTCAGGCTTCATGCGCATGATCAAGTCGTCGCGTGTGATGCCGGCGTTGTTGACCAGGATGTCGACCTTGCCGAAGGCCTCGAGCGCGGCCTTGACGAGCGCCTCGGCGGCCTCCGCCTGGGTAACGTCAGCCTGGACCGCGACGCACTGGCGTCCCAGCGCTTCTATCTCCGCCTTCGTCGCTTCTGCGGCGGCAGCATTGCCCTTGTACGAGAAGCAGATGTCGGCGCCCTGCTGTGCCAGCCGCAGAGCGATCTGTCTACCGATGCCGCGCGAGCCCCCGGTGACGATGGCCGCCTTGCCATATAGATCGATCATGCGCGGCAGTGTAAGCGAGCGCACCCGCCCTGAGAATCGACGGACCTCGAACGGAGCTCAGTTCTTGCGGCAGAGGCCAGCCGGCGACGACGTGTCACCGACGTTGCGGCGAAAACCGTCGCGCAGCCACGTGTTCGCGGTGCCGAGGGTTGAGGTCCCAGTGGTGTTGTCGAAGCAATCGTAGTTGGCGCTGCCGTGCGCGCCATTGCGCGTGAAGACATTCTGCGTGGCCGGCCCGCCACCCGAGTAGGGCTCGGTCACGAGCGCCTCGATGCCGTTGTTGTGGGCATTCCAGACGGCATTGCCACGGACGTACGCGGCGCCCAGGGCGTCGCTCGTGATGGAGATGCCGTTGTACGTGCCCTTGATCGTGTTGAAGCTGATCACGGTGTCGTCAGCCGAGCCACGCACGGCGATGCCGGCATAGAAGCCGTTTGGCAACTGCGTGCTGACGATCTTGTTGTTCGTGATCGTGATCGCGCTGGCGCCGGGACCGCCGATATCGGACCCGCCACCGACGTAGATGGCTGAGCCGTTCCAGTCCTGGCCGCTGGAGTTCTGGGTTACGCGGTTGCCCGAGACGTATACGTGGTCGGCGTTGAAGACGGACAGGAATGTCCGGTCGTTCACGCTGTTGTTCCCGCCGACGCGGATGTTGCTCGTCTCGGTCACGTTGAAGGTGTCCGTCGGATCAAGATCGGTCACCAGGTTGATGGCGACATTCAGGTGGCGACGGAAACCGTTGACCAGGATGTCGGCGTTGTCGAGGCCCTGGTCGGTGTAGATGCCGGTGCCGGCCGTCGGGAACGGCGTGAGGTCGCTGAATGTCGCGTTGTTGTCGCGCAGGCAGTTGCGCTTGACGCGCGACAGGATGCTGCCGTCGGCGTTGAGGTAGATGCCGGCGGCGTTGTCCTCGATGACGTTGTTGCGGATCTTGTAGCCGGAGAACAGCTCGGACGTCTCGATGCCATAGGCGCTTGAGCCGCCGATGCGAAAGCCGTCGACGATCACGCCGTCGGCCGCGAGCGTAAAGCCGTTGCTCGCGCCGCCGACGACAGTCGCCGTATTGAGCCTGTCGGGACACCACGCGGCATTGATGCCGGCATATGGCCCGACCAGGTTCAGACCGGCCGTCGAGACGGTGACCGACTCGGAGTACGTGCCCGGGCAGACCATGATCGTGTCACCCGGGGCCGCGGCGTCGACCGCGCTCTGGATGGTGGTGTAGGCAACGGTCGCGCCGTCACACGACGCGGCGGAGGCGAACCCATCGTCGTCCACGACGAGGGTGGAGGCCGCCATGGCGCTCGCCGGCGCCAGGGCCGCCAAGGCCATGATCGCCATGCACGCGGCCATGGCTACTGTTCTCTTCACGGGGCATTCCTCAGGTGCGGCGGGGCAAGACAATCCCCACACTGCTGTTCACCCTGGGACCCGGACTGCCGGCTGGTAAGTGCCGCATGGCACCTATTGCACCAAAGGCCGACGCCGCCGAGCGCCGGCCCGGCTCGAGGTGGCGACCCTTCGCCCATCCTGCGCCTAGGCGAGAACCTCGTGGTGGGCAGGTTCGGGTTCGCCGGGAACGACGTCGTCGAGCGGCACGCGCGGTCCGGCGCTGCCTTCGAGCACCTGGCGCAGGCGCTCCGGAATGGGATCGACCGACGACCAGTCGACCGGCTCGCGCACCGTGGCCACAGGCTCGACCGACGCCGCACGCAGGCCGTTCACGGGATCGGCCGTCCACTCGAGGGCGATGCCGCCGCTGGTCAGGCCGGCACCGAACGCGACGAGCACGACCTTGTCGCCGATCTGGATCCGGCCAGAGTCGACCGCCTCAGCAAGGGCCATGCCAACCGACGCTGCCGAGGTGTTCCCATAGCGGTCGAGGTTGACGAACATCTTGTCCATCGGCAGTCCCAGACCCTTGGCGACCGATTCGATGATGCGCACGTTGGCCTGGTGGGGAATGAACAGGTCGATCTCATCGGACTTCCAGCCCGCGCGCTCGATCGCCTTGAGCGCGGTCGTGGCCATGGTCTTGGTCGCATAGCGGTAGGTCTCGCGGCCCTCCATGCGGATGTAGTGCTCGCCCCGCGCCAGGGTCTGGCCCGACGCGGGTGACCGCGATCCACCCGACGGCAGCCAGATCATGTACGCCCCGTCCGGGTCCGTCGTCAGCTCCATGCCCTGCATGCCCCCGCCCTCCTCGTCGGAGGCCGACAGGACCACCGCCCCGGCGCCGTCGCCGAAGAGGATGCACGTACCGCGATCTGAGAAATCGAGGTAGCGCGAGAGCACCTCCGCACCGACCACGAGCGCGTTCTTGAACATGCCAGAGCGCAGGTACGAATCGGCGATCGAGTAGCCGTACACGAGCCCTGAGCACGCCGCTGAGACGTCCATTGCCGCGGCGCGCGTGTTGCCGATGGCCTCCTTGACCAGCGCACCGGTGGAGGGCATCCAGTAGTCGGGCGTCAGCGTGGCCACGAGGATCACGTCGATATCGTCCGGCTGAAGCCCGGCGACCGCGATGGCGCGCTTGCCGGCGATCGCAGCCAGGGTGGCTGTCGACTCGTGCCGCGCGGCGATGCGCCGCTCGCGGATGCCGGTCCGGCTGACGATCCACTCGTCCGAGGTGTCGACGACGCGTTCCAGGTCGGCGTTGGTGAGCCTTCGCTCCGGCGCGTACATGCCCCAACCGGTGATGCGCACGCTGCGCGGTGTCATGGTTGCACCTCGATCAAAGGATCCTTGGCCTTGACCAGCGCGCCGTCCTCCGGGTAGACGCGCACGACGCGACCGGCGCGGTCGCTCTTGATCTCGTTGAACAGCTTCATCGCCTCGATCAGGCCGATCACCTGGCCGACCAGGACCTGGCTGCCGACCTTGACGTACGGCTCGGCGCCGGGAGACGGAGAGCCATAGAAGAGCCCGGTCAGTGGCGCGAACACGGCGTTGAGCGCTGCCGGCATCGACACGGCTGCCGGTGTCGCAGACGGAGCCGCGGCGGGGTGTGCGCTGGCGGGGGCGGCCGACTGACCGCCCGGGGCCGATTCGACGGCGGCAGCCAGCGCTGCCGGCTTGCGCAGCACCAGCGCCGTCTCGCCGACCTCGATCTCGAGCTCGCTCAGCTCCGATGCGTTGAGCAACGTCTCCAGCCGATCGATCAGGCCGACCAGGCCGGCAGCGTCGGCGCCGGACATCTTGGGTACGGCCTTGGTCGAGCCGCTTCCCGCAGTGCTCATGATTCGTCCCAGCGGCGGAAGACGAGCGCGGCGTTCTGGCCGCCGAAGCCGAAGGCATTGACGATCGCTGCGCGCACCTCGCGCGACCGCGCGCGCAATGGCGTGCAGTCGAGGCCGGCGGCCTCAGGCGCGGGGTCGACCAGGTTGAGCGTCGGCGGCACGGTGGACTCGCGCATGGCGCAGATGGTGGCGATCGCGCCGATCCCGCCA
>Ga0209342_10005809_pt1 | contig 12575 bp, 9 predicted proteins | sample RifCSP16_2_FD_184023 | JGI IMG/M metagenome (GOLD analysis project Ga0209342, IMG submission 184023) | Soil microbial communities from Rifle, Colorado - Rifle CSP2_sed 16_2 (SPAdes) (version 2) | ecosystem: Environmental > Terrestrial > Deep subsurface > Rock core/Sediment | place: Rifle... | reverse complement strand
AGGTCAATAATACCGTGACCACTCCAGTTAAAGAGTATGACCTTTTCTTTACCTTCCTCTTTTGCCTTCATCGCCTCTTCTATAACACCCGCAATGGCATGATTCGTCTCAGGGGCTGGAATAAAACCCTCTGTCCTGGCAAAGATAATACCCGCTTTAAAAGTCTCAAGTTGAGGATATGCCCTTGCTTCTACTATGCCATCTACAACGAGCCTGCTCAGGATAGGAGCCATACCGTGATACCTGAGTCCGCCAGCGTGTATAGGGGGCGGTATAAAGCCGTGTCCGAGAGAATGCATTGCGAGGAGAGGTGTTGTCTCTGCAGTATCGCCAAAGTCGTATATGTAAGGGCCTTTTGTCATTGTAGGGCATGAAGTGGGTTCACAGGCTATTATCTTTGTATCTTTGCCATGAATTTTATCTCTTATAAATGCTAAGGCACAGCCGGAAAAGTTACTTCCGCCACCTGCACATCCTATTACAATGTCTGGATATTCACCGATCATAGCGAACTGTTTATGTGCCTCAAGACCTATAATGGTCTGATGTAGCAGAACATGGTTAAGAACGCTCCCGAGGGAATATCTCGAATCCTTGGAAGTAACAGCGTCCTCTATTGCTTCACTAATAGAAATACCCAGACTTCCGGGATGTTCTGGATCCTGGGCAAGGAACTTTTTCCCTGCATTTGTATCAGGACTTGGACTTGGAACACACTTTGCCCCCCATGTTTCCATCATAATCCTTCTATAGGGTTTCTGGTTGTAACTTACCCTCACCATGTAGACCTTGCACTCAAGGCCAAACTGACTACATGCAAAGGCAAGGGCGCTTCCCCATTGACCTGCTCCTGTTTCTGTTGCAAGTCTTTTTATGCCAAATGTCTTGTTATAATAAGCTTGGGCTATTGCGGTATTTGGTTTGTGACTGCCGGGCGGGCTTACACCTTCATTCTTAAAATATATCCGCGCAGGTGTTCCGAGAAACTTTTCTAAGGAATATGCCCTGTGCAAGGGCGTAGGCCTCCAGATGAGATACTTTTCTATGACCTCATCAGGTATATCAATCCATCTCTCTGAGCTGACCTCCTGTTCGATTAAATTCATTGGGAACACTGGTGCAAGCATGTCAGGTGTTATAGGTTGTCCGGTACCAGGGTTCAAGGGGGGTGGAACAGGATGTGGCAAGTCAGCCTGAACATTGTACCACTGTCTTGGGATCTCTTTCTCGGGAAGTATTATTTTCTTGTCCTTCATAAATCCTCCATAAGTAAGAAAAATTTAGGTGATATTTTAACACAAAGTTATGAATCCTGAAAGAATCCATTTTATCTGCCTCTATAGTAAACATCCCCACTTTTATAAAGGCAGGGCATAGTATTTGAGCGGATTTTTTTGCTGATAGTCAATTAAGAATATACTAATATCAAGAGGCAAAAGCCTCGGAGTCCCGATCTTATCGGGGCGAGAATGAGCGAAAATGCTATGTCCTGCCTTTATTGCCATTTAAAATAAGTTAAATTCCATCACTAAAAAAGAGAGGTTTCCACCTCTATAAGTTAGTTGCTTGCCTCGAAAGATTAAAGATATAATGGAACATTGAAAAAGGACAGGTTAAGCGGAAATGAGAAAATCTGATTTAAAAAATCTGATAAAAGACCTTCAGGATTTCTATCTTCTCTCTTTTCATGGACTTTTAGGTATCATTAAAAAACCTTTTTACCTTAAAGATACAATTGAGCAGATGGATTATGCAGGAGCAGGTTCCTCCCTTATTATTTTTCTCGTTTTCCTTTTTATCGGAATGGCCCTCTCCCTTCAATTATCTGCTGAACTTTCAATCCTTGGGCTTAAGATGTATACTGGGAGAGTTGTGGGCATCTCCGTCATCAGAGAGATAGGCCCTGTTGCCGCTGCCCTGGTATTCGCAGGTAGGGTTGGCGCCGGAATGGCATCAGAGCTGGGTTCCATGATTCTCGGCCACCAGGTAGACACACTCAGGGTATTCGGAGTTGACCCCTTAAAAAGGCTTGTTACACCAAGGATAATAAGCTCCCTTATAATGCTCCCTGCTCTTACTATTATTGGTGATGCTGTTTCCCTTTTTGGTGGTTATTATATTGCCGTTTTCGTTAGCCATCAAAGCGGCACATATTACTGGAGTTCTATTCAAGACATCCTGACCTTTGAGAATGTCTTTGCGGGTTCTGTTAAACCATTCCTCTTTGGCTACCTCATAGCATGCATAAGCTGTTATATGGGGCTTTCTACAAAAGGCGGGGCTATAGGACTCAGGAGAGCAACCACCCGGGCTGTTGTGACATCAATGATAGTAATCATAGTTTCTGACTTTATGCTTACAAGAATATTACTGTATGTCCTCGGGTTTTCAGTATGATTGTATTTGACAGGGTCTGGTTTTCATATGGAACAAATCAAATCCTTAAGGATTTGAGCTTCTCCATCGATGCCAACGAGAAAGTAGCAATCCTTGGTGGAAGCGGAGAAGGTAAGACTACTATACTGAAACTGATTGTGGGACTCATCAGGCCGGATTCTGGAAGGATAATCATTGATGGAGAGGATATTACAAATAAGAATGAAGATGAACTACGGGAAGTAAGGCTGAAATTCAGCATTGTCTTTCAGGAGGGTGCCCTCTTTGATTCATTGAATGTAAAAGAGAACGTGGCATTCTGCCTTAGGGAATATACTAAAATGTCAGAGGATGAGATAGATAAACAAGTGAGGGAGTTGCTCAGTGTTGTGGGAGTAGAAGAAGCGATATATCTCCTGCCGGATGAACTTAGCGGAGGTATGCACAGGAGGGTTTCCATTGCACGGTCACTTGCTGCATGTAAACCAAAGATGTTTCTCTATGATGAACCTACATCAGGACTTGATCCCATAAATGCAGACAATATCTGCAAATTAATTCTTGACCTATCGAAAAACAGAACAGGATTCATCATAGTTACCCATAAGGTCTTTGATGCAATGAAGGTAGCAGAAAGATTTATGTTCCTGAAAGACGACATAACTATATTCGACGGTAGCAAGGAAGAGCTTGCAGATACAACTATTCCTGAGATCCAGTCATTCACAGAGGAACTTCGTTTTAAACATCAGGGGAAGCAATAAAGAGGAGGTCTAGATGTTTGACATAAAAAAACAGCTTCTTTGGTCAAAGCTCAAGGTTGGTCTTGTCATAACCCTCGCCCTCTCAATCCTTTTCTTGACTGTATTTTTTGCAGGAAGTATTGAGAGGATATTGTCTTCTAAAGCAGAGTTAAGGGCACATATTCAGAATGTTAAGGGATTGAGAAAGGGCGCACCAGTATGGATATCTGGGATTGAGGTAGGCTCTGTAAAAGACATAAACCTTCATCCGGAATATGGAACAATCGTTACCCTCTCTCTTAATAAGAATTTCTTGAAATTTCTGAGGAAAGACGCTGAGGCAAGCATCCTTACTAAGGGTTTACTCGGAGACAAATACATTGAACTCAGTAACGGATCTCCCGGGGCAGAGCTAATCAAACCGAATGATATAATCAAGGGAGTAGCGCAAATCGAGCTGCAGGATGTGGTGGAGACAAGCGCCGCTTCTATAGAGAAGATGTCAGATTTCATAAACAAACTTGAGAATTTTGTTGCAAAGATTGAAAGAGGTGAAGGCACAGTTGCCAAATTTCTGACAGACCCTTCCATTTATGATAATCTCCAGGAGACCACAAAATCCCTTTCTGCGATTTTAAGAGAACTGGAGAGCGGGCAGGGCACCCTGAAGATGCTCTTAAAGGATCCTTCTCTTTATAACAAATTAGTGTCTACTACTACAGCCTTGGAAGAGGTCAGCAGAAAATTAAGTGAGGGCAATGGGACAGTGAAGAAACTCTTAGAAGACCCTTCTCTTTACAATAGAATGTTAGCTGCTGCATCATCTCTGGATGATTTCAGCAAAAAACTTAATGAAGGTCATGGAACCCTGAGAAGGCTTGCTGAAGAGCCTGATTTATATGACAACCTCAATAATGTATCAAAACAACTATCCTCACTCCTGGAGAAGATAGAAGCAGGCAAAGGAGTAGCCGGTGAACTGATCACAGACGAAAAATTGGGCGATGATCTAAAGGATACTATTGTAGAGCTAAGGGATTTGACAAAAGATATGAAAGAAAACCCAAAGAAATATTTCAAATTCAGCCTCTTCTGATCAGCAATGCAGAAGAATCTCAGATGCTTTCAAAAATTTCTCCTGACTCTTTTTATGATTTTAATTTCAAATACCTCTTTTTCAGATGATACCTTAAAAATACTCACCATCTCTGAGGGGCTCAGACTTGCAACAGACAATAACCGTCTTATCAAGATCGCTTCTCTTAATAAGAATATTGCCTCTTCAGATATTTCAATTGCAAGGTCAAAGCTCCTGCCCATCATCAATGCCTCTCTCAGGCAGACCTATTTAAGCCACCAGCCAGGAGCGATGTTCGGTCAGGACAGAGATAGAGTATTCATATCCCAGAAGGAATATCTCTCTTACGGAATTAATCTTTATCAAACTATATATGACTTTGGAGCAAACATATCCAGATATGAAGCATCAAAAACCTTTCTTGATGTTACCAACCTTGATATTGCGAGGATACGAAACCTTGTTGCCCTTGATTTTATCAACACCTATTTTGATCTCCTCGAGACAGAAAAGATGATAGAACTAGCAGAGAAAGAAGTGGAAAGATTTGAATCACATCTCAAGGTCGCACAAAGTCTTTATGCAGAAGGTACCATAACAAAAAATGGCCTGCTTCAGGCTGAGGTAATGCTCTCTGATGCAAAACAGAGGCTCCTGACAATGAAAAACAGAAAAGCTATAGATATTTCCCGGATTAATACAATTCTTGCCAGACCAATAAATGAAGACCTCCAGGTTGTTGATGTTCCAATGGATATTTCACAAGGTGTTGAACTCGAAAAGGCATGGGAGATGGCTGAAAAACAGAGGAGAGAGGTCAAGATTTTTGATCATGAATTAAAGATTATTGACCTTGAAGAAAAGGCTGCAAAATCTGAATACTATCCAAAGCTCTTTGCCCAGGGAGGATATAATTTTACTGAGAACCTCTACCAGTTCCCTGAGGGAAACTGGTCTGTGATTCTTGGAATCGACCTAAATCTCTTCAGCGGAGGAAGCACAAAGGCCGAGGTATCGAAAGTGCTGCACAGGCGAGAGCAACTCCTTGAGGAGAAGAGGAAACTCATGGATAATATAAAACTCGAGGTTGAAAAGAGCTATCTCGATCTGAAAAATGCCCTGGAAAAGATCCTTGTTACAAAAGGGGCTGCGAATCAGGCAGAAGAAAATTTGAGAATTAACAAGATTAAATATGAAGAAGGCATCGGCACTTCAACGGATGTGATTGATGCAATCACACTCCTCACCCTGGCAGAGACAAACTATTGCAGGGCACTGTATGAACTTAGACGCGCCCAGGCTGAACTCCGGTATGCAACAGGCTCAGATCTGGTTTCGGTTTATGCAAGTCAGTAGGGTATTATGGAAGAGATAAAGAAAGAGGATTCAGGAGGATCGGAAAACATGAGGAATAAGAGAAGGAAAAAAATTGCCCTCGTAATTCTTGTTTCCCTTATCCTGATAGGCGCAGTCTCCATATTTTTTTATCTCAGATATAAAGCTACCCATATTACAACGGACGCTGCATTTGTAGAGGGCCCCATTCATACAATCGCATCAAAGGTTCCAGGCACAGTGAAAAGCATTTCTGTAAGGGATAACCAGTTTGTAAAGATAGGAGACCTCCTCCTTGAAATAGACCCTGTTGATTATGATGTAAAGGTAAAAGAGGCTTCTTCAAAACTCAGAGCAGAAAGGTCGAAACTTAATGAAATTGAAGCAAAGATCGAGACATCAAAAAAGCAGCTTTCAGAGTTCCAGAGGAATATAGAAGTCAAAAGGGCAAATCTTGAGCTTCAAGAGGCAAACCTCAAGCAGGCTGATATTGATTTGAAAAGGGCAGAAAATCTCTATAAGAAAGATGCCATACCTAAAGAACGATATGAAAGAACAAGAACGGATTATGAAGTTGCTGTTGCACGGGTAAAGGCCGCATCCGAACAATTGCAGCTTGCCAAAATAGCTGTCGAAACCCAGAAAGCAATTATAAAGCAGTCAGAGGCAGCAAAACCATCCCAGCTTTCTATAGCAAGTGAGAGAGAGGCTGCACTTAGGGCTGAAGAGCTCAACTATGGATATACAAAAATCCGTGCACCATCAGATGGCTACGTTACAAAAAAATCTGTTGAGACCGGAAACCAAATTGAAGCTGGCCAACCATTGATGGCAATTGTTCCTCTTGATGATATCTGGATAATTGCAAACTATAAGGAAACCCAGATTGAAAAGGTAAGACCCGGACAGAAGGTAACAATAAAGGTTGATACATATCCTGGAAAGGTTTTCAGAGGCAGAGTAGAGAGCATAATGGCTGGCACAGGTGCTGTATTCTCTCTCTTCCCTCCGGAAAATGCTACAGGGAGTTATGTAAAGGTTGTGCAGAGAATACCTGTAAAGATATTGCTTGATGAGGACACAGACCCTGAGCACATATTACGCATAGGAATGTCAATTGCACCAACGATAATAGTGGAGGAATAAAGGGTTCACCCTTGAATCCTCGAACCCTTGAACCATTTAGTCTTTATTATTCATAAAAATCTATGGCGGATATAGTATTTGAGCGGTTTCTTTTGCCGATAGTCAGATTAAATATCTATAAAATCAAGAGGCAAAAGCCTCGGAGTCCCGATCTTATCGGGACGAGAATGAGCGAGAATACTATATCCGACAGAGGTTAAAATTCACGAATTATGCGGTTAGATCATGAATAAATGGCTCATCACAGTTACCGTCATGCTTCCTACCCTAATAGAGATAATGGATATGACTGCCGTGAATGTGGCCCTGGGTCATATCCGTGGGAGCCTCTCAGCAGGCATTGATGAATCCACATGGACAATAACATCTTACCTTGTATCAAATGCCGTAATAATTCCTCTTTCTGGATGGCTGAGCAGGTTTTTTGGAAGGAAAAAATATCTCATCATTTCCATAACACTATTTACTGTCAGTTCTTTTTTATGCGGGTCAGCATGGAGCCTCAATAGCCTCATCTTCTTCAGGGTTTTGCAAGGAATAGGCGGAGGTGCCCTTCAGCCCATATCCCAGGCAATACTCTTCGAAACATTTCCACCTCAGCAGCGGGGTATGGCAATGGCAATCTTTGGGATTGGAATAATGTTCGGACCCATTATGGGACCTCTTCTTGGAGGTTTGATTACCGACAACTGGTCATGGCACTGGGTATTTTTCATAAACATTCCTATTGGTATTGTTTCAATATTAATGACCTCCCTCTTCATATCTGATCCGCCATATATGAAGCGCATGAAGATGAAGATTGACTATTGGGGACTTGTATTCCTTACTGTTGGTGTTGGATGTCTTCAGATAGTCCTTGATAAAGGTCAACGAGAAGAATGGTTTTCATCGAGCTTCATTGTATGGCTTAGCATAATATCAACTGTATCTTTGATAATGTTTGTGGTAAGGGAATTTTTTGCAGAGCAGCCGGTCGTGAATCTTAAGACCTTTAAGGACCTCTCGTTCAGCACAGGCTGTGTGGTGATGTTCATTACCTTTTTCAATCTCTTTGGAAGTATTGTTCTTCAGCCCATCTATGTTCAGACACTCATGGGATATACAGCAACCCTCGCGGGATTAGTCCTCGCACCTGGAGGTGTTGCCTCTATGCTCACAATGCCAATTGTTGGAAAACTTATAACAAAGATAAACCCTAAAGGTATTCTAATCACGGGCATCATTATCTGTGCCTATGCCACACACCTAATGTCAAAATTCAACCTCTTTGCAGATTTTTATTCTATCGCATTACCACGGATGATTCTCGGCATAGGCATGGGTTTGACAGTCATACCCTTATTCACCCTTGCCTTTTCAACGATAAAGAAAGAAGACATGGCAAATGCAACAGCACTTTATAATTTCCTGAGAAACCTTGGCGGGAGCTTTGGTGTTGCCTTTGTAACCACAATGATTTCAAGGCGTGCACAATTCCACCAGGCCCATCTCATTGAGAATCTAACTCCCTTTGATACCTCATATCAGATTGCCACACAGCAAAGTACACGGATACTGGAGTTCAGGGGAGTCGAGAGTTTCCTGTCCCAATATGGAGGTCTCAATACAGTTTATAAAGAACTCATCAGGCAGGCATCAATGCTCTCCTTTAACGATACTTTTCATCTAACAAGCATTATTTTGATATCCATCCTTCCCTTTGCCTTCCTTATGAAGAGGTCAAAAGAATTAATCCCGCTCGATAAACACTAGCGAGTCTTATTCATAATTTTTGCATATATGGCGGATATAGTGTTTGAGCGGTTTCTTTTGCGTTAGTTCATTCTTATGATTATCAAAAGGAAAGGGCTTGTTTCGAGTTACTCGAAACAAGCCCATCAATAAGTTGTATCTTGATCTATCCCACGAAGTGAGGGAATTTCACCAGAGGCCGTACCAACTTCTTTATGGCAGCGATCCTTGTAATTCCCACATCGTTTTCTGCTGCATGCTTCCAATATTTCTGTGGGTCATCAATTACAAGGAAGATTGTCCGAACAATCTCTGCATTGAGTAGCTGCGCCTTTGGATAAACAGCCTTAAGTTCCTTTAGCCTCTTTTGTGCCATATCGAGCATCTTGTCACGGTCACCAAAGTTCATTGTGCCTGTAGGACAGGACTTTACACAGGCTGGCAACATTCCTTCCCGAATCCTGTTAATGCACATGTTGCACTTTGCCATTATCTGGGTCTTCTCATCCCATCGAGGGATATCCCACGGACAGGACTCCCTTATCTTCTTAAAATCTTCTGCCTTCACCTTTATCTTTGGGTCATAAATCACCGCACCTGTTTGTTCATCACGCGTGATGGCCTTTGAGCCTAAAGACTGTGCCATATACATACATGGTGGTTCAAGGCAGTGCCTGCACTGGTCTGTAAAGAAATACCAGTTAGGTTTTCCATTCACTTCCACCTCACTGAACCTAACAACCTTCCATGTATTAAAGGACAGGTCTTCAGGGTTCTGATGGTTTCCGCGCTGTAAAGTTTTAGTTCCTTTTAGATTCCACCATGCCTTGTCAGCGATCTGACATCCCCGACAGGCTGTGCATCTTGAAGTATCTATGAAAAAGGATTTCCCGGCCATTTACATCACCTCCCTTTCCCTTTTGCTGGCAGTTTTTCCACATTAACAAGAAATGCCTTATATTCTGGGATTGCAGTGTTAGCATCACCAATAGTAGGAGTAAGAAGATTCGCACTCTCCCCTCCATTCTTTGGGATAAGCCATCCATAATGAAATGTCATCCCTACCTCATGGATAGTCTGGCCAGCTACTTTAAAAGGTGTCCAGCGCTTGGTCACCATAGCTATAGCCTCCAGTTTTCCTCTCGGAGATGAGACGAGAACACGCTCTCCATTTTTTATTCCCCTTAGTTCAGCAAGCTCTTCACTCAACTCCACAAACATTTGAGGTTCTGTCTCGACCAACAAGGACTGATATCTGGTCATTAAACCTGTCTGCCAGTGCTCTGTAACCCTGTAAGTCGTTGCAACAAACGGGAATCTTGGATCACATGTGGTGAATTTATACTCTTTGAATAGAGATGTTGTTGGGTTGACCCTCTGAGAAGAAAGTGGATTCTTTTCTATCGGACATTCCAGAGGTTCATAGTGTTCTGGGAAAGGCCCGTCAGTGAGGCCAGGACCGAAGATCGAGGCTACTCCATCGGGTTTCATAATGAAAGGTAATTTTCCACCTTCCATTCCCATTGGTGGAGCAGGTCCATCTGGCACATCTCCTACCCATTTCTTATTTTCTGCATCCCATTTTATGACTGCCCTCTTTGGATCTATGGGATTCCCCTGCATATCAACAGAGGCACGGTTATAAATAATCCTGCGGTTAACAGGCCATGCCCATGCCCATTTCGGGAATATATTTGCTGTAGCAACAGGAGTCTTATCCCTTCGGGCCATCATATTGCCGGCTTCAGTGTAACTTCCAGAGTATATCCAGTTACCACATGATGTACGGCCATCAGTTAGGAGAAACACAAAAGAGGGAACCAATGTTCCTTTTTTGTAAGCTTTCTTATCTACTGGATGTTCTGGAACATCTTCCAGGAAGTAACCATTGATATCTTTTGCTACCAGATGAGTATCAACCTTTCCAGCTTTTGCATAGTCCCATTTTAGTTTTAGAATTGGGTCAGGAAATACACCTTTATCTTTCTCATAAAGGGTTTTAAGTTTCATATAAATTTCATGGATAATCTGGCCATCGGCTTTTGACTCCCCAATTGGCTCTATAGCCTTGTAACGCCACTGAGCTGTCCGGGCACTATCACTTAAGCTTCCTTCCCTCTCAACATAACTACAAGCTGGGAGCAGAAAAACTTCTGTTTTTACCTTATTCGGATCCATCCCCGGGCCCTTCCAGAAATTTGTAGTCTCACTCTCAAAGATATCTACTGCAACCATCCAATCCAGTTTTGAAAGTGCTTCCCTTGACTGATTTGCATTAGGGAGGCTACATGCTGGGTTCATGCCAAGGCAGATGAAACCAGAAAATTTCCCTTTAAGCATTTCATCAAACATAAAAAGAAATGAGGCGTTCTGACCATCATCTAACTTGGGCAACAATTGATAACCGAATTCGTTTTCTTTTGTGGCATTCTCCCCATACATGGACTTTAGAAAACTCGCAATATACTTTGGTCTGTTACCCCACCAGTTTACACTCGAAGGGTTTGCAGTCTTGGGAGTATTTTTCTCATTGTATTTCTCAAGACTAACATCAGAGGCCTTCGGTGATGGATTGTATCCAGGTATAATGTGAAAAAGCACTGCTTGATCTGTGATACCCTGAACATTGGATTCACCTCTCAGGGCATTCACACCTCCGCCTGCCATACCCATGTTGCCAAGGAGCAATTGAATAATTGAGGCTGCACGGATATTTTGCGTGCCTACTGTATGCTGTGTCCAGCCCATTGCATAAAGCATTGTCCCAACCTTGTCAGGTTTACCTGTTTCTGTATAGGCTTCGTAAACCTTTATTAGGTCTTCCTTTGGTGTTCCTGTAATATTAGAAACAGAATTTAAATCATAGCGTGCATAATGTTTCTTCATAAGCTGATAAACACAGCGCTCGTTCTGGAGAGATTGATCCCTCTTTGGAATGCCCTTTTCATCTTTTTCAATGGCCCATAGAGACTTGTCATAAGCCCTCTTCTCCGGATTGTAACCAGAGAAAAGTCCGTCTTTAAAATCATATTTCGTATTCACAATAAAGGCAGCATTGGTGTTACTAACAACATAATCATTCTGGATGAGATCCTTCTCCAGGATATAATTGATCATTCCACCAAGAAATGCTATATCAGTGCCTGAGCGAAGAGGTGCATAGATATCAGCCTTGGCTGATGTCCGAGTAAACCTCGGATCAACATGTATGATTTTCCCTCCCCTGTCTTTTGCCCTGAGTACCCATTTCATTGCTATTGGATGGTTTTCAGCAGCATTGCTACCCATTATCAATACACAATCGCTGACCCCGATATCTGTCCAGCTGTTGGTCATTGCCCCGCGTCCAAACGACTCTGCCAGAGCCGCTACAGTAGAGCTATGTCAGAGACGTGCTTCATGCTCAATATAAACCAGACCAAGAGAGCGGAGAAACTTTTGATAGAGCCAGCCTTCCTCGTTGTTAATATGGGCGCTTCCAATGCCGGCAATACCGTTGCAACGATTAACCACCTCTCCTTTAGCGTTTTTCTCAGCAAAGCTTTTGTCACGGCTCTTTTTAATTCTCTTTGCAATTTCCTTCAGGGCCCAGTCCCAGGACTTTACCTCCCAATTAGAACTATTTGGTGCTCGGTACATAACATTCTTCAGCCTCTTTTCATTGGTGACCAATCCATAGGTAGAAGCACCTTTGGCACAGAGGGAACCCTCGCTCGTAGGCTGATCAGGGTCGCCTTCGATATTGATAACCTTTCCTTCACTTGTATGTACAATCTGACCGCAACCTACTGAACAGTAGCAACAAACAGAGGTCGTCTCTTTGGCGCCCTTGATCCGGAGCTCAGCAGCATAAGCCTGCACAGGGGCAAGGTCAAATCCCAATTGGCTCAAAGCTGCCCCGGCTACAGTTGCTCCGGAAATCCTCATAAAATCCCTTCTCGAAACCTTCATAAGCTTCAACCTCCTTTCTTTAAAGATAAATTAAAGAACTTCCTCCTTTCTTTAATATTTGTTTATAAAATAGAGAAAAACCTGGGATGAATAAATTTTGATGTTGAGGTTGTATGATTGAAATTCATAAAACTGATGAAAATATATACTATAACCATGTAATAATGTCAAGATAAAAAGGTTTTTTGCAGGACATTCTTCATTGAATAGGT
>Ga0209342_10005808_pt1 | contig 12578 bp, 9 predicted proteins | sample RifCSP16_2_FD_184023 | JGI IMG/M metagenome (GOLD analysis project Ga0209342, IMG submission 184023) | Soil microbial communities from Rifle, Colorado - Rifle CSP2_sed 16_2 (SPAdes) (version 2) | ecosystem: Environmental > Terrestrial > Deep subsurface > Rock core/Sediment | place: Rifle... | reverse complement strand
TCGCGGCGGTGAGCCTGGTGGAGCCGCTGTACGTCGCCGCCGGCTTCTCGCTCTACCTGAACCGGCGCGCGATCCTCGAGGGCTGGGACATCGAGCTCAGCTTGCGCCGGCTCGACGAGCGGCTGCACCTCCCGAAGGCAGCGACGCTCGCCGGCCTGGTGCTGGCGCTCGCGTGCCTCGCCGGCGCCCCGCCGCCGGCGTTCGCCGCCGACAAGTCGGCAAAACAGGAGATCGCGGAGGTGCTGAGGGCGCCCGAGTTCCGGCAGTCCCGCGATCAGCTCGGCTGGCGCTACCGCGGCGAGCGCAAGAAGCAGGATGCCGCCCCCTCCGACTTCTGGGCGAACGTCGGCGCCTTCTTCGCCCAGATCTCGCAGGCGCTCGCGTGGATCGCCGTGGGGATCGGCGTGGTCGTGCTGCTCGTGCTCGCACGTCGTTACCTGCTTCCCCTCCTCGATCGCGCGCCCGATACCTATCGTCCCCCCGACGCGCTGTTCGGCCTCGCGGTCACGCCGGAGTCGCTTCCCGACGACGTCGCCGGAACCGCCGCGCGCCTCGCGCGCGAAGGCCGGCTCCGCGAAGCGCTGTCGCTGCTCTATCGCGGGGCGCTCTCGGTCCTCGTGCACCGCGACCACGTCCCGCTCGCGGAAGGCGACACCGAGGGCGATTGCGCGCGCGCCGTCCGCAAGGCGCTGCCGCGGGGAGGCGCCGACTATTTCGGGCGGCTCGTCGCTGCATGGCAGCGCGCGGCCTACGCCGGGCGCCTGCCCGAAGCCGGCGAGGCGCAGGCGCTCGCCAGCGAATGGACGCCGCACTTCGCGCCGCGCGCCGCCGAAGGGGCGGGCGAGTGAGCCCGCCGGGCCGCCCCAAGGGCGAACCGCGAGCGCGGGGCGCGAGGGGAGTCCAATGAGCCGGCCCGCGCTCACGACGGCCCTTCTCGCCGCGCTCGTCCTCGGCGGCGCATGGTGGTTCTTCACGAACTTCGAGCGCGTGCCCGAAAGGCAATGGACCGGGTATCAGGGCGAGGCGCGCCGGAACGCCTTTCTCGCCGCCGAGCGCCTGCTCGCGCGGATGGGCGCGAGCGTCCGCCACGCGAAGACCCCGGGCGAGCTGCGCGAGCTGCCCCCGAACGGCACGCTCATCCTGCCCGACCGGCGCGACGCGGTCGCGCCGGACGAGCGCCGGCGGCTGCTCGCCTGGATCGAGGCCGGCGGGCACCTGATCGTCGAGGACGAGAACTATCGGGTGCCCGACCCGCTCCTCGACGCGCTCGGAGTGAAGCGCAAGCCGACGCAGCCCCCCGGGGGCGAGGGGCTGCTCGAAGTCGAGCTGCCGCACGCGCCGGCACCGATGAAGGTCCGCATGCACGCGCAGCAGTCCCTCGAGGCGCCCCAGGCCCGACTCAGCATCCGCGGCAAGGCCGCGACCCACCTCGTGCACTTTCCCCGCGGCCGCGGGCAGATCACGGTGCTGAACGACCTCGCCTTCATGCGCAACGGCGCGATCGGCGCCAACGACCACGCGGAGTTCCTGTGGCAGCTGGTGCGGTTCCAGCCCGACACGGCGGCGGTGTTCGTCTTCGACAATCCGGAGAAGCTCTCCCTAGCCCGCTGGCTCCTCGACAACGCTTGGGCGGCGATCGCGGCGGCGGCCGGAGTGCTCGCGCTCTGGCTGTGGCACATCGCGCCGCGCTTCGGACCGCTCGCGCCCGACCCCGAGCCCGCGCGCCGGCGCCTCCTCGATCACCTGCGCGCGAGCGGCCGGTTCCAGTGGTCGACGGGCGGCGCCGCGACGCTCGCCGAGAGCGCTCGCGAGGCCGCGCTCCGGCGCGTGGCGCGGGCGCAGGCCGATTTCGCGGGCCTCGGCGGACGCGAGCGGGAGGAGCGGCTGAACCGGACCTTCGGGCTCACCGCCGAGGAGGCGCGGCGCGTGCTGCGGCCCGCCCAGAACCTCGCGATCCACGAGTTCGTGACCGGAATGCGCGTGTTCCAGCGCATCCACGAGCGGCTGTCCAGCCGCGCCCAGGGAGAGAGAAAACGATGAACGGTGTCCAGAAGATCCCCGCCGAGCAGCTCGACCAGGCGGTCAAGGTCGTCGCCGCGATGCGCGGCCAGATCGCGCGGGCGATGGTCGGCCAGGCGGAGGTCGTCGAGCAGACGCTCGCGGCGCTGCTCGCCGGCGGCCACGTGCTGATCGAGGGCGTACCCGGCCTCGGCAAGACGCTGCTCGTGCGCGCGCTCGCCAAGACCTTCGACGGGAAGTTCGCCCGCATCCAGTTCACGCCGGACCTGATGCCGGCCGACGTCACCGGGCACACGCTCTACGACCAGTCGACCGGCCAGTTCACGACCCGACGCGGGCCGGTGTTCACGAACCTCCTGCTCGCCGACGAGATCAACCGCGCGCCCGCCAAGACGCAGGCGGCGCTCCTCGAAGTCATGCAGGAGGGCCAGGTCACGATCGAGGGCCGGCCGCACCCGCTCGACCCGCCGTTCATGGTGCTCGCGACCCAGAACCCGATCGAGCAGGAGGGCACCTACGCGTTGCCCGAGGCGCAGCTCGACCGCTTCCTGCTCAAGGTCCGCATCGACTACCCGCCCGCGACCGAGGAATCGGAGATGGTGCGGCAGGTCACCACCGGCCAGGTCGGCGACCGGCTGAACGTCGAGACCGTCGCGACGCTCATCAAGCCCGGGGCGGTGCTCGCCCTGCAGGCGATGGCCGCCGCGGTCCGGCTCGACGACAGCGTCCTCGACTACGCCGTGCGCATCGTGCGCGCGACGCGCACGTGGAGCGGCGTGGCGGCCGGGGCGGGCCCGCGCGGCGGGATCGCGCTCGCCCGCGTCGCCCGCGCGGCCGCGCTGATCGGCGGACGCGACTTCGTGACTCCCGACGACGTCAAGCGGATGGCGTCCCCCGCGCTGCGGCACCGGATCAGCCCCGCCCCCGAGCTCGAGATCGAGGGGCATTCGAGCGACACCATTCTCAAGTCGCTGCTCGAGAAGGTGGAGGCGCCGAGAGCCTGATGCTGATTCCCTCCCGTCGCCTGCTCTGGCTCGCGGGCGCGCTCGTGCTCTTCGGAGTGGTTGCGTCGGTGTTCCCGGAGCTCGCGTACGCGTGGGTCGCGGCCGCGGTCCTCGTCGTCGCGTTCGCCGCGATCGACGCGGTCGCGGCGCTGCAGATCCGGCCGCCGGCGGCGCGGCGCGTCGTTCCCGGGTCGCTGGCGCTCGGCGTCGAGCACGAGGTGGCGCTGCGGTTCGCGAACCAGGCCGGCGCACCGCTCGCTTGCGAGGTCCACGATCACTACCCCGCGACCACCGAGGTGCGGGGAATGCCGCAGCGGGTCGCGGTGCCGGCGCGCGGCTGGGCGGAGATCCGCTACAGCGTTCGGCCGGTGATGCGGGGCGAGCTCGCGTTCGGGCTCGTCGAGGCGCGGCTCCACTCGCGCGGCGGGCTCTGGCGCGTGCGGCGCTGGCTCGGGGAGCGGAGCTCGACCCGCGTCTATCCGAACTTCGCCGCGCTGACGAAGTTCGCCCTGCTCGCCACCGACCACCGGCTGTCGCAGATCGGCGTGCTGCAGCGCCGGCGGCGCGGCGAAGGGCTCGACTTCCACCAGCTGCGCGAGTATCGCGAGGGCGACGCCCAGCGGAGCATCGACTGGAAGGCGACCTCGCGGATGCGCCGGCTCATCTCGCGCGAGTATCAGGACGAGCGGGACCAGCAGGTGGTGCTGCTGATCGACTGCGGGCGGCGGATGGGGGCGCAGGACGACGAGCTCGCGCACTTCGACTACGTCCTGAACGCCGCGCTCCTGCTCGCCTACGTGAGCCTGCGTCAGGGCGACGCGGTCGGCTTACTGGCCATGGCGGGGGAGCCGCGCTGGTTCGCGCCGCGCAAGGCCGGGGCGACCATCAACCTGATCCTCAACCGCGTCTATGACCTGCATCCCACGCTCAAGACGACCGACTACTACAGCGCGGCGCTCGAGCTGATGAAGCGGCTGCGCAAGCGCGCGCTGGTCGTGATCCTCTCCAACCTCCGGGACGAGGATGACGACACGCTCGCGCCGGCGCTGCGGCTGCTGCAATCGCGGCACCTGGTACTGTTCGCGTCGCTGCGCGAGGGCATCCTGTCGCGCGCGCTGGCGGCCCGGGTCGACAGCTTCGACCGGGCGCTCACCCACGCCGCAACCGCCGAGTACCTCCAGCGGCGCGAGCTCGCCTTCCGCCGGCTCGAGCGCGGCGGCGCGGTGTGCCTCGACGTGGAGCCCGCGGAGCTGCCGATCGCGCTCGTGAACCGCTACATCGACCTGAAGCGGAGCGGGCGGCTCTAACCGGCGCCGAGCGGCGCGTGCCGCGGGGACTAGAATCCCCCGCAGTCAGCATAGCCGGAGCCAGCCATGCCCCTCCCCTCCCGGACCGCGGTGGTTCTCGGCGGCGGCACGATGGGCGCCGACGTTGCGGCGATCTTCGTCGCGGGTGGTTGGCGCGTGTCGGTAGTCGAGCCGAAACGCCCCCGCTGGCCAGCCTTGCGCGACCGCGTGGCGGCGGCGTGCCGACAGCTCGGCGCCACGCCGGATCCCGCCCGCCTGGTCGTCCACGCGGCCCTGGTCGGGGTGCCGTGGCCGGAGCTCTCGCTCGCGATCGAGTGCGTGCCCGAGAGCCTCGCCCTCAAGCAATCGGTGTTCGCCGAGCTCGAGCGGCTCGCCCGGCCGGACACCCCCCTCGCCAGCAACTCGTCGAGCTTCCCCATCAGCGAGATCGGCCGGGGCCTCGCCACCGGGGGCCGGATGCTCGGGCTGCACTTCTTCATGCCGGCGCACCTCGTCCCGTGCGTGGAGGTCGTCCGGGGCGAGGCGACCGACCCGGCGGTCTGCGAGGCGGTTGCGGGAACGATGCGCAACCTCGGCAAGGTGCCGGTCCAGGTGCGGAAGGACATCCCGGGGTTCCTGGCGAACCGCCTGCAGCACGCCCTCATGCGCGAGGCGTTCGCGCTGATCGAGCAGGGCCTCGCCTCCCCCGAGGACATCGACAACGCGGTCCGGTTCGGCTTCGGCTTCCGCTACCTCGCGGCCGGTCCCATCCTGCAGAAGGACCTGTCGGGGCTGGACGTTCATGCCGCGGCCGCGACGACGATGTACCACACCCTGGCGAACGACAAGGCCCCGCCGGCCTGCCTCCGGGACCGCGTCGCCCAGGGCAAGCTGGGCGTAAAGACCGGCGAGGGCTTCTACAAGTGGGATGCGGAGCGCGCTGCCGGTGCTCAGGCTCAGTATGAGCGAGCGCTCACTGACGCGCTTGCGATCCTGAAGCGCGACCGCGGCTGATCCTGCGTCCTGCGCCCCTCCCAAGCCGTCGTCGATACTGCGATGCAGCATGCGCCGCCGTCTGTGCAGCCCGACACGTCAAACAATGTAACGCGCGTCCCGCAGGCCCCCAATGAGGGCCTAGAATCTGTGACATAAGGGACGGACGCCGCATCCTGTGTCGGCGCTTCGATGGCTCCTCCCGCTCATTACAACACCACGGTGGACAACATGCGCAGGCTTCTTGTCCTTGCTTTCGCCGCTATCGGCGTCGCTGCGGCCGCCTTCCCGGCCGCCGCCCAGCAGCTGAAGGTCAGCATCTCCGGCGAGCCCCGCGAGGAGATCAGCACCGCCGCCTTCATGGACCGCTACAGCACGCTCGCGACCTACGTCGGCGCCGCGACCGGTGCCCCCATCCGCCTGAGCTTCGGCCGGGACCTCACGCGGGAGCTGGCGCGCACGCGGTCCCGAGGTTACGACCTGATGATCGGCCCCGCGCATGTCATCGGCAGCGCGATCCGATACGGCTACGAGCCGGTGGCCCGGTTTCCGGGCGAGGAGCGGGCGGTGTTCATCGCGAGCGAGGCGAGCAAGGTGACCTCGTTCCAGGAGGCGCACGGCAAGCGCCTGGCGCTGCCGCCCGCCGACTCGCTGGCGACCTACCTCGCCCGCGGCGAGCTGAACGCCCGCGGCGTCCAGGCCAAGAGCTATTTCAAGGAAATCAGGGAGTTCCGGTATCACGAGGCGGCCCTGCTCGCGCTCGAGTTCGGGCAAGCGGATCTCGCGGTCGCCGACCGGCGGGTCGCGGAGGAGTGGCTTTCCCGCAACAAGGGCCGGATCCTGCTCGAGACCCGGGCCGCGCCGATGACCGGGATCGCCGTGCTGAGCACCCTGGATCGCGCGACCAAAGACCGGATCCGCTCGGCCTTCCTTACGCCGAACGCCAAGACGGTTGCCTCAGTCGATTTCGCCGGTGTTGACGTGCGGAGGATGCAGCCGATCTCCGCGAAGGAGTACGACTACGTCTCGACACTCGGCTACTTCACGCCGCGCGTCCTGGACGGGGTGAAGAAGATCGTGAGCGCCGAAGAGGTCGCGGACCTGATGAAGCAGGGCGTCCCGGTCTACGACACGCGCAGCGAGGAGGAGTACCGCGAGCGGCATATCAGGGGCGCCAGATGGCTGCCCTACGGCGAGAAGAGCGCGAAAGAGGTCGGCTTCGACGTCACCAAGGACAGCTTCGACCCGAGCCGGGCCAGTAACCGCAAGGACGCGCCGATCGTCTTCGCCTGCAACGGCGCGGAGTGCTGGAAGAGCTACAAGTCGAGCGTCGCGGCGGTCAAGGCGGGGTACACGCAGGTCTACTGGTTCCGCGGCGGGTTCCCGGAGTGGGTGGCGCGGGGCTACCCGATCGAGTCGGTGCCGTCGAACGTCGTGCTGACGCGCTAGGAAGCGTCACTCCCGCGAAGCTTGTCCCCGCGAAAGCGGGGAGCGGGAGTCCAGGGCAAACCGTACTGGATCCCCGCGTACGCGGGGAGTGAGCCGGGGTTTCGGCAGACGTGCCTGCGCACGTCTGCCGCCGGTGAACGCCAGCGCCGATGCAGCGGCGTTGGCGCCGCGGCGCGCGTCACTTCAAGATCCCGTACAGGTCGCTGTAGTCGTCGGTCCACACCCGGATCGAGCGGTCCGTCTCGAGCGGATCGGCGGCGCCCTTGAGAGGCTCCCGCGCGAAGACGTCGGGTCCATCGGCGTACAGCACCCAGGTCGTGCCGTAGGTCCCCCGGTCGGCATCGCTGTCGTCGTCCACGAGCCGCGCGGTCGTCCCGAACCGCGCCGCCGCCTCCTTCAGAACCGGCTTCAGGTCGAGGTACCGGTTCGAGATGTGCACCGCGAGGATGCCGCCCGGCTTCAGGTGCCGGAAGTACACCTCGAACGCCTCGGCGGTGAGCAGGTGCACCGGGATCGCGTCGCTCGAGAACGCGTCGACGGCAAGGACGTCGAAACCGTGCGCAGGCTCACGCTCGAGCGACAGGCGGGCATCGCCGAGCACGACCTCGATCTCGGCCTTGGAGTCCGTGAGATAAGTGAACTCCCGCAGCGCCAGCTCGATCACCTGCGGATTGATCTCGTACATCCGGACCGTGTCGCCGGCGCGGCCGTACGCGGCGAGCGTCCCGGCGCCGAGCCCGATCACCCCGATCCGCACCGGTCCGGCGGTGCGGAGCACCTCGATCGCGCGTCCCACCCCCGAGGTCGCGCCGTAGTAGGTCGTCGGCCAGTCGCGCCGCGTCGGGTCGCGGAACTGCTTGCCGTGCGTGATCGTGCCGTGGGTGAGGAGCCGCGCCTCCTCGAGGCCGGTGCCGGAGTCGGACACGCGCAGCGCGGCGTAGAAGTTGCGCGCAAGGACGCGCGTTCCGGAGGCGAGGTCGGCATAGATCCACACCAGCGCCGCGGCGAGCCCGCCGGCGAAAAGCGCGATCCCCCCGAGCGCGGCGCGGCGTGCGCCCCAGGACCGGAACCCCGCGCGATCGCCGGCGATCACCAGCGCGACGAGGATCGCGGTGATGACCATGCCGACCGGCAGCTCGTAGAGGTCCGCGAAGACCCGCGGCGCGACGAGGCCGACGAGCGCGCCGCCGAGCGCCCCGCCGGCCGCGATCGCGACGTAGAACGCAGTGAGATGGCGCGGATGCGGCTTCAGGCGCGCGAGCTCGCCGTGGCAGACCATGCACGCGACGAACAGCGTCGCGCAGTAGAGGGGGATCATCAGCCACAGCTGCGGGTGGTGGTAGTCGCGGTGGAGCGTCACGCACACGCCGACGAACCCCGCCGCGGCGAGCGGCAGGTAGTGCCGGCGCTGGTACCAGCCCCGGCCCTCGAAGCACAGGATAAACGACAGCAGGTAGAGCGCGAGCGGCAGCACCCACAGGAACGGGATCGGCGCGACGTTCTGCGACAGGTGGCTCGTGACGGCGAGCAGCAGGACCGACGCGCCGGCCGCGAGGCCGGCCCACAGGGCGTAGCTCGCGAGCCGCGGAGGCGCGGCGGGCGCGTCGTCGACGCCTGAGCGCACCGCGGCCGGCAGCGCCCGTGCCTGCCATGCGAGCGCCCCGCACACCGCAGCGAACGCGACGAACGCGGCCGACCAGCCGAGCGCCTGCCAGCGCGTCGGCAGCCACGGCTCGACGACGAACGGGTAGCTGACGAGCGCGAGCATCGAGCCGAGATTCGAGAGCGCATAGAGGCGATACGGCATCGCGCCGGCCCGCGCCCGCGCGTACCACGCCTGCGCGAGCGGGCTCGTCGTCGCGAGCAGGAAGTACGGCAGACCGACGCTCGCGGCGAGCAGCCCGAGGATGCGGAAGCTCGGGTCCGCCTCGCCGACCGGTTTCCAGGTCGCGTCCGGCAGGATCGGCAGCGCCGCGACTGCGGCCGCGAGCATGGCGATGTGCACGACGCTCTGCGCCCGCGCGCTCAAGCTCCGGATCAGCCAGTGCGCGTAGAGATAGCCGCCAACGAGCAGGAGCTGGAAGAACAGCACGCACATCGTCCAGACCGCGGCCGAGCCGCCGAACCACGGCAGGATCATCTTGGCGATGATCGGCTGGACCTGGAACAGCAGGAACGCCGAGAGCAGGATCGTAGGGACGTAGAGCATCAACGGGACGGGCCGGACGACGCGTGGCGCTCGCCACCATCATAGCCGCCCGCCCCGGCTGCGGACGGGGCGCATCCCCGAGCCGCCTCCGGCATTTACACGCGCCGCGGTTTTCGCCCATCATCGCCGTCATCCGCTGCGCGGCCCTTCCCGGGGTCGCGGCGCAGCGCAACCCGTCGGGCCAGGAGGAGCCGAATGAGAGTCGCAGTCCTCGGCGGTGGCAACGGCGCCTATGCCTGCGCGGCCGACCTCTCGGCGCAGGGCCACGAGGTGCGCTTCTGGCGCCGCGACTCGACGGCGCTCGCGGCGGTTCGCACGGCGGGCGCGATCACGCTGAAGGACGCCGACGGCGAGCGCGCGGTGCCGATCGCGCTCGTCACGCCGGACCTCGGCGAGGCGGTGCGCGGCGCGGCGCTGCTGGTGATGCCCGATCCCGCGTTCACCCAGCCGGAGAACGCGCAGCGGCTCGCGCCGCACCTCGCCGATGGGCAGGTGGTGTTTCTCGCTCCCGGGACTTTCGGCTCGTACCTGATGGCGCGGACGATCCGCGATGCCGGCAGCCGCGCGGAGTTCGCGTTTGCCGAGACGGGCACGCTCCCGTGGCTCACCCGCAAGCACGGGCCCGCGACCGCTGCCATCACCGCGCGCGCGACGCGGCTGCCCACCGGCGTGTTCCCCGCGCGATTGCACGCCACCGCCTTCGGCGCGGTGCAGCGCGCGTTCCCGGCGGTCGAGCCGGTCGAGGACGCGCTCTCCGCGGCGCTCATGAACGCCGGACCGGTCATTCATCCGCCGCTGATCCTCATGAACGCGGGGCCGCTCGAGCACTTCGAGCGCTGGGACATCCACAACGAGGGCACGCAGCCGGCGATCCGCCGCGTCACCGACGCGCTCGACGGCGAGCGTATCGCGGTGCGTGCGGCGCTCGGCTACCGCGCGCCGCACTTTCCGCTCGCGGACCACTACCGGACCGACGGCGAGGAGTGGATGTACGGACGGCGCATCCACCAGCAGCTCACCGACTCGAAGGACTGGCGCGAGCGCATCGTGCTCACCGAGCACCGCTACATGCGGGAGGACATCGCCCAGGGCCTCGCGTTCCTGGTTTCGGTCGGCGATTGGGCCGGCGTGGCCTGCCCGGTGGCGCGCGGCCTGCTCGCCATCGCTTCCGCGGTGGTCGGAGCCGACCTCCGCGCGAGCGGCCGCACGCTCGAGAACCTCGGCCTCGCCGGGTTGACGCGTGCGGCCATGGATGAACTGCTCCGGGCGGGGGTCTAAGCGATGCGCATCGTCGCGCTCGGCGCCGGACGCATGGGCCGCGGGATCGGTCAGGTGTTCGCGTACGCCGGATACCGGGTGGACATCGTCGACTTCAAGCCGCGCGCTCCCGCGGACATCGCCCGGCTGGGCGAGGCAACCGTCGGCGAGGTCGCTGCGAATCTCGCCCTGTTGCGCGACCTCGGCGTGCTCGACGAGGCGCAGCGCGAGCGCGTGCTCGGGCGCGTGCGCTTCGTGCCCTTCGGCGAGGCGCCGGCAGCGCTCGCGGCGGCCGATGTCGTCTTCGAGGGCGTGACCGAGACTCCGGAGGCGAAGCGCGACGCGTTCGCCCGCGCCTGCGCCCACGCGCGGCCCGACGCGATCATCGCCTCGACGACCTCGTCCATGCTCGCCGATACGCTGGCCGGCTTCGTCACCCACCCCGAGCGCTTCATCAACGCGCACTTCCTCAATCCCGCCTACCTCATCCCGCTCGTCGAGGTGAGCCCGGCGAAGACCACCGCCGAACGGACCTTCGAGACCCTGAGGGCGCTGCTGGAGTCGGCCGGAAAGGTGGTCGTCCGCTGCGCCCCGTCGCCCGGCTACATCGTGCCGCGGCTCCAGGTGGCGGCGATGAACGAGGCGGCGCGGCTGGTCGAGGAAGGCGTCGCGACGCCCGCGGACATCGACAAGGCCGTTCGCGCCGGCTTCGGTCCGCGCTACGCGACGATGGGCCTGTGCGAGTTCATCGATTATGGCGGCGTGGACATCCTGTACTACGCGTCGAGCTCGCTCGCCCGCACGCTCGACGCGCGGCACCAGGCGCCCGGCATCGTGAAGCGGCTGATGGACGCGGGCAAGCGCGGCGCGCGCGAAGGCGAAGGTCTGTACGACTGGCGCGGCCGCGATCTCGCCGCGTACCAGCGCGAGCTCGTCGGCCGCTTCGTCGCGCTGTTTCGCCATCTGGAGCTCCTCCCGCCGCCGGGCGACGAGCGGCGCTGACCCGTCAACCATCGCGCGCCGCGCGGGAACAGCTTGCCCCGGTCGGGGGCAATCGCTAGACTCGGCCGGCACGATCTTTGGAGGAGGAGGCCCGTGAGAAATCCCTTGCGTTTCACGCTTTGCGCCGCGGCGCTCGCCGCCGCGGCGATCGCGCCGGCCGCCGGCGCCGCGGAGGTCAGCCTGAAGGCCGCCGCGTTCCTGCCGGTAAAATCGGTGTACGTGGTGCAGTTCATGCGGTGGGTGGGCGAAGTCAACAAGCAGTGCGCCGGCAAGGTCAACATCAGCGTCGTCGGACCGGAGGCGATCAAGTCGCTCGAGCAGTGGAACGCGCTCAAGAGCGGGGTCGTGGACATGCACTACGGCCCGCCGAACTACTACGTCGGCGCGGTGCCCGAGGGCGACGTCATCAGCGTGGCGCGCAACGAGTCCGCGGACCAGCGCAAGAACGGGGCGTGGGCGCTGATCAACGAGGTCCACAACCAGAAGCTGAACGCCTGGTACCTGACCCATCTGATGAACGGCGTGCGGTTCCACATCTACACCCTCAAGCCCGGGAAGGACGGCAAGTTCGAAGGCTTCCGCCTGCGGTCGACGCCGATCTACGACGCGTTCTTCAAGTCGCTCGGCGGGCTCCCCGTGCGGATGGCGCCCCCCGAGGTGCACACCGCGCTCGAGCGCGGGACGGTGGACGGCTACGGCTGGCCGCTCTGGGGCATCGCCGACTTCGGCTGGCACAAGTACACGAAGTACCGCTACGGGCCGGGGTTCATCAGCGCCGCGGTCGCGATTCTGGTCAACCTCGACAAATGGAAGTCGCTCGACAACGACCAGCGCCAGTGCCTGACCCGGACGGCGGAGTGGGTCGAGGGCGAGTGGCCGAAGTGGCGCGTCGCCGAAAGCGGCAAGCAGCAGGCCGTCCAGGACCAGGCGGGCATCAAGTACGTCGACCTCGGCCCGGCGTTCGCGAGCCAGGCCGAAGAGCTGTACTGGGAACTCCTTGGCAAGGGCAATCCCGAGTTCGTCAACAAGGTCCGGCCGCTGCTGAGCGGCAAGTAGGCCGGCGCATCGAATAGCGCGGCGGGCGCGAGGGACGCGCGCCCGCCGCCGCTCCGCCATGGCCGCATCCCCAACGCCGGCCTCGCCGCGGTCCTGGCTCGATCTTCTGATCGACGCCTTGGCGCTCGCGGCAGCGGCGCTGCTGGTGCTGCTCACGGCGCTGATCCTGGTCGACGTCGGGACGCGCTACCTCCGCATCTTCACCCTCCCGTGGTCGCTCGAGGCGTCCGAGTACATGCTCTATGCGATCACCTTCCTCGGCGCGCCGTGGGTGCTGAGAGAGGAAGCCCACATCGCGCCGAG
>Ga0209342_10005807_pt1 | contig 12578 bp, 8 predicted proteins | sample RifCSP16_2_FD_184023 | JGI IMG/M metagenome (GOLD analysis project Ga0209342, IMG submission 184023) | Soil microbial communities from Rifle, Colorado - Rifle CSP2_sed 16_2 (SPAdes) (version 2) | ecosystem: Environmental > Terrestrial > Deep subsurface > Rock core/Sediment | place: Rifle... | reverse complement strand
GATCTCCATCTCATCGTACGTCAGAGATGCGCCGTGTTCGGGGGAGTCTTCCACCCAGACGACGCCTTTGAGATCGATTTTCTTTCCATTCAGAAACAGCGCTCCGTCATTCTGCGTGATCGATGCGAATCCGAAATCCGTATCAAACTGATCGATCGTCGTTCTCTTCTTTGCATCTCCGTACGAGACCAGCGCCTTCAACCGATACAGCGAAGGCGCATCGGGGCTCCAGAATCGGATATTCGCCACGCCGAATTCAAGCGAAACCTCGCTGTCCTTTCCGTTCTCCGGTATGAAAACGTAAGGGCTTGTCTGAGTGACCACAACACCGGAAAGAATATCGACAACTTCGAACGAGAGCTGATAGGTCGGCAGGACTTTGGGTTTTGCTGAATCCGGCTTCAAGAGTTCAGAAAACTGCTGGTTGGAAATAATGGCGGAGAGCCCGACTGTGCCGCGCCTTTGATCCTCGGCGACCATTGGTTTCAGGGTAAGAGATTCGACCCACAATCTGGGAGTCGCCACTATGTAGAGATCGCGGAGAACCCCGCCGTAATTTCTCCATGCCCAGATTTGCTTCCGCAGCGGAAGGGTGCTTTTTGCGGAAAGGACATTGGATACGACAATCTTGACGGCATTTTCGTCTCCCGGTTGAACCACTTCCTCCGGTATGTTGAACGCGAACGACGTGTACCCGCCTGAGTGCTTCCCGACGAAGATGTCATTGACATACAGCTCGGCCTCGTAATTGATCCCCAGGGCCACGATCTTGAACGCTGATCCGTTCAGCATCTCCTCGGAGACTGAGAACTTCCTCAGGAATGTGATTCGCCCTTCGTAGTCGAACGATCCCGGCACTTTGACCTCGGTCCATTGCTCCTCGTCCAGGGAATAGGACCAGGTTCCGGCAAGATCGATCTTCATTCGAGTCGGAGTGTCCGGAAAGTACCCAATGTCGCTCCCAAGAGCTGTCGCCCGGCCGTTTTCAAGAACCTTAATTTCTTGGCTGAAACACAGGATTGCTGTGAAGAGGGAAAGGACTACTGCGCGACCGGTGAGGGTGAGAAGTATAGAAATACGCAATTCTCGTGTGGGAATGTAAAGAGTTAAGCCCCGATCCGTGTTTGTTCAGGGCTTTATGTAGATTTCAGACAATATAACAACAAAGAGGCGGGAAAGCAAAGGAAATCTCGAGGCGGCAACCACGTTAACCCATTCAAGAATAATGGGTTTATGGATTTCCTTAAAGTGAAGGTGAGTTTCGGACGTATTCCTATGTTCTTTACAAACCGGCAGCCGCTTTAATGATCTGGCCAAAGGAGTCCGCTTTCAGGCACGCTCCGCCGACAAGCGCTCCATCAATATTGGGTTGCGTAAGAAGTACCTGGGCATTCTCGGGCTTTACGGATCCCCCATATTGAATGACGACTTTTTCAGCAGTGGCCCAGGAATGCATCTGTCCAATCAGCTTTCGAATAACTTGATGAACCTCTTCAGCCTGCTGGGGAGTCGCCGTCTTTCCAGTGCCAATGGCCCAGACAGGCTCGTAAGCAATAATTGACTTTTCCACATCGCCGGCCGTAAGTTCTTTCAGGACTCCTTTGATTTGGACAGTGACCACTTTTTCGGTCAGGTTTTTTTCCCTTTCTTCCAAAGTCTCACCGACACAGATAATTGGAATGAGGCCGGATGCGAGCGCCTTTCGGGCCTTTTTGTTGATGAAGTCATTCGATTCGGCGAAGTACTGCCTACGCTCGGAATGACCGACGATGACATAGCGGCATCCCACCGACTTCAACATTTTAGCCGAGATCTCCCCCGTACATGCCCCTTCGTCCTCATGATGCATGTTTTGCGCACCCAGTCCGATTTGAGTGCCCTCAAGGAGTCGTTGGGCCACCGCCAATGAGGTAAACGGCGGGCACAGAATCACCTTCACACCGGGGGGAAATCCTGACGAGGCGGTCGTGATCCCCTTGATCAGTTCCACAGAATCGTCGATATCTTTGTACATTTTCCAATTACCGGCAATGATTTTTGAGCGCATAAGTTTTCTTTGGGATTGGTTTATTGAATGACTGTGAGTTCGTGTTATGGTTTGATTCAGGTCCCGCCAAACAGAGGCGGGATTCTCAATTCGGCGTCCACTCACAACAAAGCGTTTGTGGGCCGAATTGGAATTTCAGGTCAGAATTCGAATCCGACCACGAATGAAAGAGAACGACTAAACATTGGATACCCGAAGGTCGGGATCGTTAAGCCTTTTGTGCCGAGAAATAATCGCGATTCAAGAAACATGGAACCATGTCCGATGTCAATTCCAAGCCCTCCTCCAAACAAGAAACCGAAATCCCACAGAGTGGTTTGACCGTAGATATCGGTTGCAACGGTTGTCGCGCCATCATGCGAATGAATGGAAGCCTGGAACATTCGCGACCACATGGGGCCTGTCATCACATGGACCGAAAAACCTGAAGCCTCATGAAGATCATACCTGTAGTCAGCGAGAACGGAAAAATCAATATACTCAAGAATGACCGAGTTTCGGTTTGACTGCTCACCTCGTTGGCTGTATACCATCTCTGGTCGTACGCCCAGCCCATCTTGAACATGGATCCTGGCAAAAACTCCCGTGTTGACCCGCGGCAAATACCCCTCCCCGTATCCTGACTTGAAAAAGGACAGACCGATACCAACGAACGATCCTTTGGATACCTGCACCTGAGCGAGAGCGGAAGTACACACCAAACCCAGGAACATCAAGATGACTGGCAGTTTTTTCATTTCACCCTCCATTGGAAAAAAGACAGTATCACAAACAGCCTTGCGAAACCATTCCCATTCTATTTCCGGAGAACATCCAACTTCTCCCTCAGAATCTCATTCACCATCTTCGGATTGGCTTTTCCTTGCGTAGCCCTCAGCACTTCTCCGACAAGAAATCCGAACACCTGCGTTTTCCCTGCGAGCAACTCTGCCACCTGTTTCTGGTTTTTCTTCAAGATTTCATCTACAGCAGCTTCGATGGCACCGGAGTCGCTCACCTGCACGAGGCCGCGTTTGTTCACGATCGTGCCGGGTGAATCGCCTGATGTCAGCATGGTCTCGAAGAGTTCCTTGCCAATCTTCCCGCTGATCGTCCCGTCCGCGATCATTCGTATCATTTCCCCGAGACGCTCCGGACCAATCGCAAAGGAACTGATGGGAATGTGCAATTCGTTGATTCTGCGGAGCACTTCGGTCATGATCCAATTGCTTGCCATCTTCACGCTTTCCGCACCCCGTGTCCCAAGATTCGCAAGGACGGCCTCGAAGTAATCAGCCAGTGATTTTTCCGTCGTGAGGATGTCGGCGTCATACTTCGGGAGCGACAGCTCACGAACGTAGCGATCTCTCCTCTGAGACGGGAACTCGGGCAGCGTTTTCTGAACACGATTGATCCATTCTTCTCCAACCACAACCGGAACGAGATCAGGTTCGGGGAAGTACCGATAATCATGCGCTTCTTCCTTTGAACGCATCGGCACGGCAATTCCCTTCGAGGCATCCCAGAGGAGCGTTTCGGCAACAATACTCTCACCATGCTCCAATGCGTCAATTTGTCTGGCGATTTCGAACTCGAGGGCTTTTTCAACGAAACGGAACGAGTTCATGTTCTTCAGCTCCGTCTTCGTTCCGAATTCTTCTTCACCGGCTTTTCTGACAGAAACGTTCGCGTCGCACCGCAGACTCCCCTCCTCCATGTTTCCGTTGCAGATTCCAAGGTACGTCACTATTTGGCGGATCCTGGACATATACTCATGTGCTTCGTGGGGGGAACGCAGATCAGGTTCGCTGACGATTTCGACAAGAGGGACACCGCATCGATTGACATCGACCAACGTTGAGGCGGCAATATCATGAATCGACTTGCCCGCGTCCTCTTCCATATGAATTCGTGTAATGCCGATCTTCTTTTTCGTTCCATCCTCCAAATCTATCTCGACATATCCATCCGTACAGATTGGCTCCTCAAACTGCGAGATCTGGTATCCTTTGGGAAGATCGGGGTAGAAGTAATTCTTTCGCGCAAAGGCCGATTGCCGGGCAATGGTGCAATTCGTCGCGAGCCCCATCCTCAGGACGAATTCAACAACTCTCGCGTTCAACACCGGGAGGACACCGGGAAGACCGAGGCAGACCGGGCAGACGTTGGAGTTCGGCTCACTCCCGAACGCAGTCGAGCAGGAACAGAATGCTTTCGATTCCGTCAACAGCTGGGCGTGGACTTCAAGCCCGATGATTGATTCGTAGGACAATGTGGTTTCGGGTTGAGCTTTTCGTGTTACGTGTCTGAAGTTTCATGTTTCAGGTCCCGCTTTCTGAATCAAGTGAATTCCCCAGCGAGAAGTCGGACTTCTTCCCGCGCTGACGCTCCCTACGCTGCGATTGCCTGCGTGACTTTTTCGGCGGCTTCCTTGAGGCTCTCGGCAACGCGGAAGCTCAAACCCGATCTTTTCAAGATTTCCGCAGCAAGGTCCGCATTTGTTCCTGCGAGCCGTACGACAATGGGGACGTGCACATCGACATTCTTCGCGGCTTCCACGACTCCAGATGCGACGCGGTCACAGCGCACGATGCCTCCGAAGATGTTGATGAGCACTGCTTTCACATTGGGGTCCTTCAGAATGATCCGAAAGCCGGCTTCCACCGTTTGGGCATTTGCTCCGCCGCCCACATCGAGGAAATTCGCGGGCATTCCGCCGGCCAGCTTGATGATATCCATAGTCGCCATGGCGAGGCCGGCCCCGTTGACCATGCAACCGACGTTGCCGTCCAGCTTGATATAGTTCAGATTCGATTTTGTGGCCTCCACTTCGAGAGGATCTTCCTCGTCGAGATCACGCATCTCCAGTATTTCCGGATGACGGTCGAGTGCATTGTCGTCAAAATTCATTTTCGCATCGAGCGCCAGCACTTCCCCTTCTTTTGTAATCACGAGGGGATTGATTTCTGCAAGCGAGGCATCTGTTGCATCATACGCCTTATAGAGAGCCAGGAGAAACTTGACTCCGTTCTTGAACGCATCACCCGAAAGACCCAGTCCGAAGCAAAGCTTGCGCGCCTGGAAATGCTGGAGACCGATTCCGGGATCAACGGCCGCCTTGAGAATCTTCTCAGGAGTTTCCGCAGCAACTTTTTCGATTTCCACACCTCCCTCAGTCGACACCATCACCACGTTCCGTGACTGAGCCCGATCAAGCGTGATGCCGACGTACATTTCCCTGGCAATGTTCATACCCTGCTCGATCAGCAGTCGTTTGACGATTTTCCCTTCGGGACCGGTTTGGTGCGTTATGAGCCTCATGCCGAGGATTTCTGACGCGCGTTGGCGGACTTCGTCCAGACTCCGGGCCAGTTTCACCCCGCCCCCTTTTCCCCTTCCGCCGGCGTGAATCTGTGCTTTCACAACCCACACGCTTCCTCCGATTGCCTCCGCAGCGCGAACGGCCTCATCGACGGAAAATGCCACCTGGCCTTTTGGCAGTGCAACATTGTATTTCCTGAGAATCTCTTTGCCTTGATACTCATGAATCTTCATGGAAGTTCCTTCCTGGTCTGTTGGAACAGAAGAACGGATGCTTGTAGAAAGTCCGAACATCAATTCAATGTCGGGTGCTTTCCCAATCCCCCTCCATCCCCCTTTTACAAAGGGGGAACAGATTGAAACGACGAAAATCTCGGCCTCACCTTTGCATTGAGATAGGTCTTACTCTTCTTTCATCTCTCCCGATTCCCAATCCTGAAGCACAGCCTGAGCCTTCAGGTATTCCGGAATGGGCACAAACACTTTGGCCGGCTTGCCAAGATTGCTGCGCGATTGCGGAGAATCCCCGCCGCCATCCCACACGAAGCCGATCGAATTGAAGTTCTGAACCTGCACGTGAAATTCCGCATTTTCAAGAAGCGACCTCACCAGCCCCGCTTCGTTGATTTCCGTCGATTGAAAGACCTTTGCCCAATCCTGCTCCACATTCACGGATTTGTGGTCTTTGCAGAACCGTCGTTCCCTCTGAAAACACGTGCACTCGTTGCACAACACACGGCGGCAAATAATGCAGACGGATGTTCCTTCGCTCTGCGCGTGTGTTTCGCACTGAATCGTCCCGCTTTGTTTGTATACGATCCCACAATGCGGGCAGAAGTCGCTGTCCTCTGTTACTTCTTCACCGCACGTCGGACATGGCACATATTCCGGCATTTCACCTCCCGTTGAGGAACGTTCTCACTTCACTTTTTCGGCGATCGACTTCGCCTGAAGGAACAGCAACAGATAGTCCCGGCCCCCGGCTTTGGAGTCCGTTCCCGACATGTTGAACCCGCCAAATGGGTGGATTCCGACAAACGCGCCGGTGATTTTCCTGTTGACATAGAAATTCCCGACGTGAAACACTTTTTTCGCTTTGTCGATTTTCTTCCTGTTCTTCGTCCACACGCCGCCGGTCAAACCGAATTCAGTGTTATTCGCGATCTCGAGCGCATGATCAAAATCGCGCGCTTTGATGACTGCCAGAACCGGACCGAAGATTTCTTCCTGTGCAATTGTGGCGTTTGGAGCGACATCTGCAATAACGGTTGCCTGAACGAAGCTCCCCTGTTCACTTCCCTTTTTGCCACCGGCAACGAGGCGACCGCCTTCCTGAACTCCTTTTTGTATGTAGCTCATTATTTTTTCCTGGGCGCCGCGGTTGATCACGGGTCCAAGGTAATTCCCAGGGTCGTCTGCTGAACCGACTTTGATTTTCTCGGCCTTCTGCTTGACGATGTCTACGAACTTGTCGTAGACTTTCTCAACGACGATCGCCCTGGAAGCGGCCGAGCACTTCTGGCCCTGGAAGCCGAATGCCGATGCGATCGTTGCCTGAGCAGCCGCTTCAATGTCGGTCTGGTCATCAATCACAATGGCATCCTTTCCGCCCATTTCGGCAACCACACGTTTCAACCATCGCTGGCCCGGCTGCACCTTCGCAGCGAGCTCATAGATATGGACACCCACTTCCTTCGAACCGGTGAATGAGACGAATCGGGTCTTCGGGTGCGCGACCAGAATGTCACCCACAGATCCGCCCGGGCCGCTCACGAAGTTGATCACCCCGGCAGGAACACCGACTTGACGCATAAGATCAAAGAACATCCATCCGGTGAGCGGTGAATCGCTTGACGGTTTCAAGACGACGGTATTGCCGGTGACGATCGCGGCGGAGGCCATTCCCGTAAGAATTGCCAGGGCAAAATTCCAGGGGGGAACGACGACGCCCGCGCCGAGGGGGATGTAGACGACCTCGTTTTTCTCCTGGGGATGTTTCACTACAGGTTGCGGAGCGGCGTACCGGAGCATTTCGCGGGCGTAGAATTCCAGGAAATCGATAGCCTCTGCCGTATCGGCATCCGCTTCGGGCCATGTTTTTCCGACTTCGTAAACCATAACTGCGCTGTATTCATATTTTCGCTTCCGAAGGAGCTTCGCAGCTTTGAAAAGATAGTCTGAGCGCTTCTTTGGCTCCACCCATTTCCATTGTTCGAAAGTGGCTGCGGCTGCTTCAACTGCACGGGTGGCCAGCGCGGCATCCGCTTTCTGAAAAACTCCTACAACTTCGGAAGAGTTTGACGGGTTGTAGGATTTCAGCTTATCGTTGGTTCGGATTTCCTCGCCGGCGATGACGATCGGGTATTCCCTGCCAAACATGGATTTGACCTTTGCCAGCGCCTGTTCCATCGCTTTCCGGTTCGCAGGTTTTGAGAAATCCGTCAGCGGTTCATTTTTGAATTTCGGGATAGACATGAGGTTCCTCGCGGTTAGAACAATTCAGGACAGGGCTAAAAGTAGGAGAAAAATGACAGAAAAGCCACATCCCCCGAGTGGGTGTTGGCGTTCAGAGGCCGGCTACGATCCTGACTAACACTCCTATGAGAAGGGCCGTCGCAACGCTGGCGGATGTTCCTAAGAGGTAATATTCTGCGAAGTCCTTGTCATCCAGTTCTTTGAATCGCGCAATGGACTTTGCTGTCAAAGCAAATGCTATCGCTGTGTAGCTTTGGGTTAATACAAATGTCAATGTGATTATTCGTTCTAGAATTCCAATCCACTCACCAGAATTCTCCTCATCTTTTGGGTTGATTGTTGAGTTACGATAGAAGAGTCTTCGTCGTTTCATGCCCTGTACTTCAATCTTCTTTGTAGACAAACTTGCCAACGCACGTTGTACAAGTGTCGGAAACTTTGAGAGTATGCCCTTCACGATTGAAGTACCCCCATCGATGACGAAGATGTACCCTAGCAGGATAATTGCAGCCCTTGGAAAGCTTTCTTTGACCATCATCAAATATTCAGAGCTTGGAACCGCGAGTTTTTCTAATCCCAGAAACCAAGTGTTGTATTCTATTGGCCAGTTTAGCCACCAGCTGATATATACTCCAAATATCAATATACCCTGACGAATTAGCCATCTTTCAAACTTCATGCTTGAGACCAAGGTTCTTCTCGAAATTACTCTGGTACATAGATCAACAAGGGCTAGACCGGTGTACGACAGAAATAGATTCGCTGACATGAAACCCAAGTTGAAGATCACGATAACGAATAGGAATATTACGGATCGACGAAGATCCAACATTCCATTTGATTTGTCAATTTCATCCCTTCCTAGAATAATCCTCGCTAGTACATATTCGTACAAAGAATAGGCCAAGTACATTGATAGAAGCTGATACATAAGTCTCTTGGTATAAGGAAGGTGGAAAAGTTGTTATTTCGGATACAACCCATATAGTTGTATTCTGTAAAACAACCTATTTGGTTGTTGTACGCGAAACTGAGTACGTACTGAAGAACTCGTATATCGCGCCGTCAGCGTCTACCATTTCGCGAATTACTTTCGACCGATAAACCTTCGATATCGCCTGTTGAGTAATACCAAGCTCCTTAGCCATGTCTTTCTGAGTAAGATCTTCTTTAGAAAGCTGTACAATTCGCTGATCAGTTGGATTAAGCGACTTCCATTGTTTTTCCAAAGATGAGATCAGTACATTAACAAGCTTCAGAGCGGGTCCAGGAAAATCATAAACAACTTCTTGCTTCTTTTTCTTCGCCAGCTTCAAGGCCTCCCGTGCCCTGTAGAAGCACTCCCCATCCATTCCAAGGGCTTCTTTAGGTATGACTGGTGTTGCTAAAGGGCCAATTCCAATGCCAAAGGCAAATGGGACGATACCCATCAGATCCTGAAACCTTCGGACCAATCTGTAGCTTTGGGCGGGTGACTTTAGAAGGCCTTGAAACTCGTCACCAAGAGTCAACTTAAATCTAGAGGCTATCTGGGGCCTGAACTCCCTATTAATCGAGTCAATCGATTTTTGGAATTTCTTTTGAACGCGCCCACGCGCTGGAAGTCCACGCGATTTGTTGATGTCTCCAATAATCGCGCAATACTGTCTCTTATTAGCCATTGAATATCTTCCTTCTTAGCCACTGAGGGCTAAAGCCATTCAGATAGAATGCGTACTCAAATATCCTTCTTTAATAGGTAACAGGAAAGCTAAAACTTGTCCTGGAGCGGATTCGGACCATAGCAATAATCCTTGTCCCGAATCTTGCCATCCGGTCCATGGATAATAACTTCAAGGTTGTTCTCCATTGCTACAGGAACCACATTCTCTTGAGCGAGCTCTTGCTGGTGGGAATTGCTTTTTTCATCCTATTTTGTCTCCATTCTCTCTCCGACAATCGCCCGAAACACTGCATCATGCACTCGAGGCCGGACCTGAAAAATCTTTGTGCTGTTTCGCGTAGGGTAGACACGGTTGGTGAGAAGAATGACAATCACGTTCTTTTCCGGATCACACACAACGGACGTTCCGGTGAATCCGGTGTGAAGGAAAGTATTCATTGAGGTGAGAGATCCCGAAAATGAGCGGCCTTTCGACTTTGTATCCCATCCAATGGCGCGGCTGCCGCCCCCGGGTTGGCGCGAAGTAAACCGCCGAATCGTTTCTTCCTTCAGATATCTTTTCCCTCCGTACACTCCTCCGTTCAACAGCATCTGCATCATGATCGCCAAATCGGATGAAGTAGAGAACAGGCCGGCGTGGCCCGAAACTCCGCCGAGGGTAGCGGCATTCTCATCATGAACACGCCCCTGCACGGGAAGAAACGTCTTGTGCCAGAATGAATCAACCTCTGTGGGGGTGATGCGCGGGAAAAGCGATGCCGGCGGATTGAACATGGTGTTCACCATTCCCAACGGCTGGAAGAAAACAGAATCGACATATCGATCGAGCGTGGTGCCCGAGACTTTCTCGATCACTTTTCCCATTGTTATCAGGCCGAGATCGCTGTAGATGGTGGAATCCCCGGTTCGATATACCAATCCGGATGCGTAGACGGAATCGAGAGCACACTGGGGGGTTTGACAAAATTCGTAGAACCGCCGCCACGCCGGCAGACCGCTGTTGTGAACCATCAAGTTATAGAGGGTTATTTTCTCTTTTCCATTTCGTCCGAACTCAGGAACATACTTCACGACGGGGTCATCAAGACTCAGGCGATTCTCTTCGCTCAGCTTCATCACGGCATTGGTCGTCGCAACTACTTTCGTGACCGAGGCAAGGTCGTACAGCGTGCCGTTGTCGACCGGTTGGGAATAGATACCATAGTCGAAGAATCCGTACGCTTTCCTGTGAGCGATAATCCCGTCCCTGACAACCAGAAGTTGAGCCCCGGGGAAAGCGGAGTCTTTGATGGCCTGTTTAATCACGTCGTCGACTTTCAGCAATTCTCTCGGATCAAATCCGGCCTCCCGCGGATCGCCGGTGCAGAGGGCAGTCTTTGGATAGTTTTCTCCATCTCCAAACTTGAACACTCCGGGGACGGTAATCGGAAGCTTGCCGGATGAAGGCTGTTCGCCGAAGAGAACCTCTGCCGTTGCGTCGATCACAACCGGCGTCCCGCTATATGCACACACATAGGTGTCGATTGCGGGAAAATCCATAATGATGTACGGGTTGCCAAACGAAATTCCGACCACCGGCTTGCCGCTTTGAATGATCGCGTTCAAAAGACTGCTCACGTTGTCGGGAATGAATCCTGTCATTTGTCCCGACCTGGTATAAAAATGGAGCTGAGCGACAACGAGATCCGCCTGCAGCGATTTCTGCAGGGCAGAAGCATATTCAAGCGAATCACTTCGGGGATCGAGGAGGGCGAAATCAATTGGGCCGATTCGTCGCGTAAGCTCACCGTGAAGCTGGCGGCCATTTTGAGGATTTTCATCGTCTGCTGCGACAAGATCGAGGACTTTTTTCCCCCTTAAACCCCCAAGCGGCAAGAGTCCCTTTTTGTTTCCGAGGACCGTGATCGATTTGCGCGCGATCTCCTTTGCCAGCAACCTGTGTTCCCGCGAATTCACAACTTCGAATACTTTGTCGACATCGACGAACCTGTTTTGATTGAGACCAAGCCATTGTTTCCCCCGCAGGATCTTTTTCACGGAGTGGTCAATCCTGCTTTCTGAAATTTCTCCGCGTTTCACTGCAGCGACAATGGCGTCCAGAGCGATATCGACATCGGGGGGCATCAGAACGAGGTCGGTGCCCGCCTTGATGGCGAGGACAGCTGCCTCGCCCGTTTGATATTTGCCTGAGACTCCCTTCATGACCATGGCATCCGTGACAATGAGACCCTGAAATCCCATCTCATTTTTGAGGAGATCCGTGGAAATTGCCGGAGAGACGGTCGCAGGTATCCCCGTGATACTGTCAAATGCGGTCGCAGAGATATGAGCGACCATCACGGACATGACACCTGCCTCGAACGTGTCTTTGAAGGGCGGCAACTCGATGGTTTCGAACCGCGTCTTCGGGAGTGTCAGAACCGGGAGATCGAGATGCGTGTCAACATCCGTATCGCCATGTCCGGGAAAGTGTTTCACGGTAGCAATTTCACCTTCCTCCTGTGTCCCTTTGATGAAGGCAAGTGCCATGTCTGTCACAAGCTTCACATCGTCGCCGAACGCCCGAGTGTTGATCACAGGGTTCATGGGATTGTTGTTGACATCAACGACGGGCGCGTAGTTTTGGTGCACTCCAACCGCCCGTGCTTCCCGCGCGATTGCTTTTCCCATTCGATAGGAATAATCCGGATTGCGCGTCGCTCCCACCGCCATTGCCCGGGGAAACGTCGTTGAACGGCGTATTCGCATCCCGGCTCCATATTCAAAATCGGCCGCTATCACCAGCGGCACATCGGAGAGCGCCTGAAGCTTGTTGATCTGGACGGCATACTCGTACACGTCCCCAATGGAGAAAATAAATCCGCCAAGCTTTCGCTCGACTGTAAGCCGTTTCAATTCCTCCCATCCCGGGGACTCTTTCGGCATGTATGCCCCCTCGGTCCACACAAACACCAACTGAGAAACCTTTTCCTCGAGCGTCAGGTTGTGAAGTGTTTCTTCAACCCATCCGTTCCCCGAACTCATCGACTGAATACCGGTTTCTGATCGGCGCGAGCCGGTACAACCAACAAGGATCATCAGGAGAAGCAGGAT
>Ga0209342_10005805_pt1 | contig 12579 bp, 10 predicted proteins | sample RifCSP16_2_FD_184023 | JGI IMG/M metagenome (GOLD analysis project Ga0209342, IMG submission 184023) | Soil microbial communities from Rifle, Colorado - Rifle CSP2_sed 16_2 (SPAdes) (version 2) | ecosystem: Environmental > Terrestrial > Deep subsurface > Rock core/Sediment | place: Rifle... | reverse complement strand
CGATGCGGCGGACGCGCGGTACGAGGCGCTCAAGGAGCAGTATGCCGGTCGGTTCGTGGACTGGGACGACCCGCGGCTGACCCTTGTGGCGCAGGGGTACGCGCTCCAGGCGGTGTTCTACCCGATCACCGGGGAACCGTTCTGCGACGACAAGGACTGCGTGCTGTTCAATGCGCACTGGCAGGAGGAGCTGCTCCACGCGCAGATCGAGAGCGGCCGGCTGTGCGCGCGTCATCGGAAGGTTGCGGAGGCCCTCAGGGGGCGGCCGGATGGAAGAAGAACCCGACCGCGATGATCGCGTAAACGAGGAGGAGGAGGACCCCCTCGTACCAGTTCGTCTCGCCGTCCTTCGCGAGCACCGCCACGATTGCGACGGCGAGGATGATTGCGACAAGTTCGAAGATCTCGAAGGCCAGGGTCAGCGGCTGTCCGAGCGCGAGGGACGCGAAGACGAGGACGGGCGTGACAAACAGGGCGATTTGGACGCTTGAGATTGTGGTGATGGCGACGCTGAGGTCCATCTTGTTCTTCCACGCCATCATGACCGCGGCCCCGTGCTCCGCGGCGTTGCCAATGATGGCGATCACGACCACCCCCATGAACAGCTCGGGGCGCGGGATCCCGAGGGCGAGCGTGACGCCCTCGACGCTACTGACGAGGACCTCGGCGATGAGGCCCACGAGGACCGTCGCTCCGACGAGGATGCCGAGGGCGAGGTTCCGGCTCCAGATCGGCTCCTCGTGTTCCTTCGTCACGGGATTGAACACGTCCTTGTGCGTGTGGAGGGAGAAGACCAGGCCCAGGACGTAGCCGACGAGGAGCAATCCAGCGATGGCGAGGCTGACGTTTGGAAGCTGGCCCGTGCCCTGCGTCGACAGCTGGAACAGCTCCGGCATGACGAGCGCGACAATCGCGAGCACGAGGAGCGTGACCTGGAGTTCGGCGGGACGCACGGAGAAGGACTGCGTCTTGTACCGGAGCCCGCCCACGAGCAAGCTGAGCCCGAGGACGAGGAGGATGTTGCCAATGATCGAGCCCGTGATCGAGGCCTTCACGACCTCCACGAGGCCGTCCGCTCCTTCTTGGTCCCCCGCCCCTGCGAGGGAGGCAGCGCGTGTCAGAGCGACGAGGGCAATGATCAGCTCCGTCGCGTTCCCCATCGTCGCGTTGAGGAGCCCGCCAATCCCGGGGCCGGCCCGCTTGCTCAGCTCCTCCGTCGCGACGCCCATCAGGTGGGCGAGGGGGATGACCGTGACCCCCGCCGCCGCGAACACGAAGAGGTCCGGGGCGCCAAACAACCGAAGAACAATCGTGAGGGGGACGAGCACGGCCGGGAGGACCAGGTACTTCCATGTCCCCGCGACGGCCATGCGCGCGGCATCTCCGAGCCTCGTTTAATGGTTCGGGGCGTGCGCGACGCCCGAAATCCGAACCGCTAAGCCTTTATAGGGGTACAAACCCGTTCCAACCGACCGATATACGCCCATTCCGATGGAATCGCGATGTACGCGCCGCCGGCGTTGGGGGATGTGCGGGGTTTGCGTACGATGGCTCCGAGGACGCTCGTGGTGCTCGGCGTGGTCGTCGCTGCGCTCTTCTCGGCCTCGGTCCCGGCCCGAGCGGACCTCCCGTTCGTCGAGCTCCTCGCCCCGAACGGCGGGGAGAGTCTCGCGGGCGGGAGCACGTTCCCGATTCTCTGGAACATGACCCACAGCCCGGATTCGATGCTGTTCGCCTGGCTCGATTTCAGCGCGGACGGCGGCCTGACGTACCCCATCCGGATCGCGTCGGGGGACTTCACGGTACCCTTCGCGCGATACGACTGGACGGTGCCCCTTGCGGACTCGGCGGGCGCGCGGATTCGCGTGTGCGCGAGGGGGAGCGACGGCAACCAGTCGTGCGACGTCAGCGCGGCGAACTTCACGATCGACTCGACCCCCCCGTACGTCCGTCGGACGGTGCCCGCGAACGGGGCGACGAACGTGTCGCAGGTCCAGCCCCTCGTAGTCGAGTTCAGCGAAGAGGTGGACCAGCCCTCCTTCGTCCTCATCCCGTCCCCGTCCGTCCCGACGAATCTGGTCTGGCGGAACGCGACGACCGTCGAGGTGTTCCATCAGACGTTCGGGCCATGCACGCCGTACACCTTCCAGGCCTACGCGCGCGACCTCGCGGGCAACGTCCTCAACCAGAGCCCCGCCCCCAACCCATGGGCCTTCACGACCGTATGCACGAATCCCCAGGTCGTCTGGACGGACCCTGCGAACGGGCAGGTGGATGTGCCGCTCGACGCGCCGGTCGAGATCCGGTTCAACGGGGCGATGAACCAGTCGTCGGTCTCGCTGGCGCTGTCGCCCACCGCCGGCAACCTCTCGTACATCTGGCAGGCGACCCTGACCGTCGTCGTCGGGCATGACCCCTTCATGACCTGCACGAACTACACGGCGTATGCCTCCGGCCGGGATGTGAATGGGAGCGCCCTGGTCACGGGCATCGCCCCGAACCCGTGGTTGTTCCGGACGGTTTGCCCGAGCGCCCCGGATTCCCTCACCGTGATCTCGCCCGTCGGCGGAGAGTCGTGGACGGGCGGGTCGGACCATGCGATCGCGTTCGAAGTCGTGAACGGGGACGTGAGACCTCGGTCCTACAATGTCACGGCGCGGTACGCGTCCTCGGCGGGGAACGGGTTCGCGGGCAGCCGACTGGTGACGGTTCCTGGGACCGCCACGTTCGTGGGCGGACTCAATTGGACGGTTCCCTTCATCGATGCGACGGATGTCGTCCTGAACGTCAGCGCGATCGACCCAGGGAGCGTCGCATTGTTCGCGGACAGCGAGCCGATCCAAGTCGACTCGACGCCCCCCACCGTGGGCCCCGCGATGCCCAGGGGCCCGAACGCGCCGATGGACCCTATCCTGGCGGTGTTCTTCTCCGAGGCGATGAACTCCCAGTCCGCGATCTCGGATGTGATCACGATCGACCCGCCCCTTCCCTACACCCCGATGTGGTCGTTCCCCCCGGACCGCTTCAGCGGGCAGCTCCTCGGGACCCAGCCCTGTACCTCGTACACCGTGACGGTCGGCGGAAACCTTTCCTCACCCCTTCGCGACCTCTCGGACCCGGGGAACCCCCTCGCGCCCTTCTCCTGGACCTTCCAGACGGTGTGTCGGCCGACCGTGGACCTCCTTGCGCCGGACGGCGGTGAGGACTGGACCGGCGGGACCTCGCACGAGATCCGGTGGACCACGGACGATGCCGACGACGCGACGCTGGCGGCGGAGCTGCGGTACTCCACGGACGGGGGCGTGACGTACCCGAACCTCATCGCGAGCCTGGTCGCGCCCGTGGGCCCCGCGTCCCACGCGTGGACGGTCCCCCGGATCGACGCCGCGACCCTCCGCGTTCGCATCGTCGTCACAGATCCCGCCGGGGACTCGGCCAGCGACGCGAGCGCGGGACCGTTCATGATCGACTCCACGCCGCCAACGCTTCTCACGAGCTTCCCCGCGCCCGGTAGCCACAGCCACAGGACCACCCGTCAGATGACCTTCACCTTCTCGGAACGGGTCGACCGGCCCTCGTTCGAGGACGCGTTCCTCCTGTCCCCCGCCGTCGGCGAGGTCACGATGACTTGGTCCGCGAGCGGCGGCGCGGACGTGCTCACGATCGCCCACGACGCGCTCAGGCTCCGCACGGAGTACGCGATCACGTTCCTCGCGGTCGCGAAGGACGGCAGCGATCCCGGGAACCATCTGCCGACGCCCCTCCTCATCCGGTTCACGACGAGTCCGCCCCCCGACGCGATCACGCCGGTCGCGAAGGCGGTCGCGAGGACACTCGTGAGGGCCGGCGAGGTCGTCACCCTGGACGGCTCCCTGTCCACGGGGGACATCGCCCGGTACGAGTGGAGGATCAACGACGACGAGGGCCTGTTCGTGACCGTCCTCATCGGAAGGAGCGCGTCGGTGGCCTTCCCCAGGCAAGGGCGATTCCAAGTGACCCTGGTCGTCGCGGACCCGGACGGCCTCATCGGCGAGGACACGATGGAAATCGCGGTCACGCCGGATCCGAACGGAGTGCTGATCCTGACCGGCGTCCTCGCCCTCGCGGCCGCGCTCGTCGGGACGACGGAGGCCGGGCGCGCGTCCGCATTCGGACTTGTCCTGTTCCCGCTGTACGTCCGCCGGAAGCGGAACGAGGTGCTCGAGCACCAGACGCGCGGCATGATCCTGGGGTACGTCCTCGTCCACCCGGGGGACTCGTACACGGACATCAAGCGGAACCTGTCCCTCTCGAACGGGACCCTGACGTACCACCTGATCGTGCTCGAGCGCGAGAGGATCATCCGGTCCCAGGTGCGCGGGCCGAGGAAGCTTTTCTACCCGATGACCGTGCGCGTGCCGGAGGACGGAGGCGGGCTGCACGAGCTCCAGCTCCGCATGTTCCGCGCGGTGCGGGAGGTCCCCGGTCTGGCGGTGAAGGACCTCGCGGGCGCGCTCGGGATCACGAGCCAGCACGCGCTGTACCACCTCCGCGCCCTGGCGGCGAAGGGGTTCGTCCGTCTTGAGCGGCGAGGGTTGAACATCCGGTGCTTTGCCGAGCCCGGGCAGGGGCCCCCGCTCCACGAGGCGGAGGGGCCTGAGCACCCCGAGTAGGATCTCCGGGCTAGCCCTCGCGAAGCCGTTTCCGGAGTTCGGCGCAACTTCGCACCGTCGCGACCTTGACCCCGATTGTCGAGCGCGGGTTCTTCAGGCCGGTGCCCGTGTTGAACAGCACGACGCGCTCGTCCGCACCGATGTGTCCACTCGCCACGAGCCCCTTGAGCGCTGCCAAGGTCGCCCCGCCTTCGAAGCAGGCATGGATCCCTTCCCTCCGTGCGAGCTCCGCCGTCGAGGAGACGATCGCCTCGTCCGGCACCGCCACGCCCCGACCGCCGGAATCCCGCGTCGCCCTCAGCACGAGGCGGTCGCCCACGGTCCGGGGGACGCGCAGTCCCGCGGCCAGCGTCTTCGGGTCCTTCCACTCCCGCGCGTCCTCCCGCCCCTCCTCGAACGCGCGCACGAGCGGCGCGCATCCCGCGGACTGCACGAACGCGATCTTCGGCGGCGGCCCCTCGTGCCACCCGAGCGCCCGGAGCTCCCCGAACGCCTTCCATAGGCCGACGACGCCCGTCCCGCCCCCGGTCGGGAAGACGACCCAGTCCGGGACGCCGCCGAGCTGCTCCCACAGTTCGTATCCCATCGTCTTCTTCCCCTCCACGCGGTAGGGTTCCTGGAGCGTCGCCATCAGGAAGTACCCGAGCTTCTGGCACGCCTCCCCCACGAGGAGGGCAGCGTCCGCGACCGTCCCCTCGACGAAGAACAGTCGCGCCGGATACGCGGCAGCCTCGCGCACGATTTCCAGGGGCGTGTCCCGTGGGATCGCGACGAGCGCCTCCATCCCCGCCCGGGCGGCGTAGGCGGCCAACGCGCTGCCCGCGTTCCCCGCGGACGGTACCGCGAGTTTCGTGGCTCCGAGCGTCCGGGCCATCGGGACCGCCACCGCCATGCCTCGCGCCTTGAACGTGCCCGTCGGGTTCGTCCCCTCGTCCTTCACGTACAGCTCGCGGATTCCGACGGTCCGCTCCAGGCTGGGGCACCGCAGGAGGGGCGAGCCTCCCTCCCCGAGCGGGAGGACGTGCTCGAGGCTTCCCAGCGGGAGGACGGGAAGGTACCGCCACAGGTCTTTGCGCGGGAGCAGGTCCTCTCGTCGGAGTCCCTCGAGGTCGTAGCGGGCGAGGAGCGGCCTCGCGCACTCCGGGCATACGTTCCGGAGCGCGACCTCGTAGGTGCGCCCGCATGCGGAGCACTCCAGGTGATCGACGTTCGTCACGCGCGACGGCATCGGGGGCTCGTATTAATGAAACGCGCCTCGACTCAGCCCGCCGCGAGGCTCCCGTCCGTCGGTCGTCCGAGGGTCTCGAGGTACGCGCGCAGGGGGTCGACGTGGAGTTCGCGCCGCACGGAGCGGCGTCCGTTGGCCCGGACCAGCCCATCAAGCAAGGCCTCGATGTCGATGGCATCTCCGCCGGGTGCCGACCCGGCAGGCCGCGGGCCCTCGGACCCCGGGTCGGGAGGCTGCTCGACTGCCCGTTCGGGGTCCGTGGGAGCGTCGTCGACCCGCAGATCGTCCCGGGCGAACGAGGCGAGATCCGTCCAGAGGCCATCGAGGAGGTCGACGGCGATGGCCCGAGTGGGCCAGCGCGCGCCTCGGGGCTTATCCCGATTTCGGTGGTCCCGCACCTGGAGCCCGAGCGATGCGACCAGGGCAGCGGCTCCCACGATCGTCAGGGCCATCGGTATGAGCAGCTCGTCCATGTCCTCTTCCCCTGGGAGGGAAGGATGGACGGATGGCGGCATAAGCGGCGCGATGTGCTTATCAGTTAGGGGGTGTTGTCAGATGCCGAAATGGACGTGCCATGGCTTCGGCGTGCGATGCTCCGCGCCTTCCGGTCGAGGCGGCGCGTTCTCGTGGCGTACTCGGGCGGCGTGGACAGCGGACTCGTCGCGAAGCTCGCGTGGGATGCGCTCGGCACCGACGCGCTTGCCGTGATCACGGATTCCGAGTCCCTTTCGCGCCGTGAGCTCTCGGATGCGACGGCGGCCGCTGCGGAAATCGGCATCCCACTCCGCGTCCTCCGGGTATCCGAGCTGGCGAGCCCCGGATACGCCGCGAACCCCGTGAACCGCTGCTATTTCTGTCGGTCCGGACTCGCGGCGGTGCTTACGGGAATTGCCGCCGCTGGACGGTTCGCCGCGATCGCGGACGGGATTCACGCGTCGGACCTGGGCGACGTCCGCCCGGGGATCCGCGCTATGGACGAGGCGGGATTCTGGCACCCGCTCCTCGAGTCCGGCCTCGGGAAGGCGGAGGTGCGGGCGATGGCGAGGGCGGCCGGGCTCTCGTTCTGGGACAAGCCGAGCAACGCGTGCCTCTCCTCCCGAATCCCTCATGGGACTCCGATCACGATCGACCTGCTGCGTCAGGTCGAGGCGGCAGAGGAGGTCCTGCGGGGCCGCGGGTTCCGGCAGGTCCGCGTCCGTCACCACGGCGAGACGGCCCGGATTCAGGTGGCCCCGGAGGAAATCCGTGAATTGATGGCGATTCGCGGAGACGTCGAGGAAGCCATGCGGGGCCTCGGCTTCCGGAGTGCGGTGGTCGATCCCGACGGCTATCGGTCGGCCGCGTAGCTAGGCGGGGAACAGCTGGGAGCAGTAGTGCTTCCCAAGATCGTAGCAGTCCGGGCACCTCCGGGGTTGCCCGACGAGCCTCCGGAGCCGCTTCTCGGTCTCGTCGCTTACGACGTGCTCCATCTTGCACGCCTCGTCGTGGAAGGTTCCCTCGGGGTACTTGAGCGTCGTTACCATGAACCGCTCGATCACGCAATGCTTCCGGAGGATCTGCCGCGCGTATGTGTCTCCGCGCTTCGTCAGGGAGGCGCCTTGGTACTTCGCGTGCCGGACGAGGCCCTCCCTCTGGAGTTTGTCCAGCATCTCCGTGACGGACGAGGGGGAGACGGACAGCTCCTTCGAGACGTCCCCGGTCTTGGCCCTCCCGTCGCCGTCCTTCGCGATCAGGAAGATCGTCTTCAGGTACATCTCCACGTTCTCGCTGTGGGATCCGACCGCGGACATCCGTCGGACCAGATGGCCGCCCGGAATAAGCTTTTGCCGCTTGTATATACGAAGGGTTGATTTAGGCGGTCCGAAACCTCCATCGACGGATTTCGGCCCGCCGAAACCTTAAGTAACGGTGCGTTCTCCGAGCGCCGGACGGGTTTCGGTCGACCGAAACCGGAGCGTGAGTCGGACATGGTCGTGGGTCTCGTGCCGGGCCTCGTGATCGGGCTGCGTGAGGGGATTGAGGCGGCGCTCGTCGTCGGGATCATCCTCGCGTACCTGACGAAGATCGGGCGGCAGGACCTGCACCGGTACGTGTACCGAGGCACCTTGGCGGCGCTCGGAGGGAGCGTCGTTGCGGCTGCGGTGTTCGCCATCACCGTAGGGCGGTTCGAGGGCACCGCGGAGGAGCTGTTCGAGGGGTTCGCCGCGATCCTCGCAGTGATCGTGCTCACTTCCATGATCCTCTGGATGATGAAGGCCGCCAAGGATATCCGCAAACACGTCGAGCACCGGATCGACGTCTTGGTGGACCGCCGCAAGGTTCTGGGCCTCGCATCCCTCGCGTTCATTGCGGTCTTCCGAGAGGGGGTGGAGACCGTCCTGTTCATGGCCGGACTCACGGGGGCCTCGACGACCGCGGACATCGTGGCCGGGGTCGGCCTCGGCGTCCTCGTGGCGGCGTTCCTGGGGTTCGGTCTCTTCCGGCTCTCGTGGAAGATCAACATGCGCCGTTTCTTCCAGGTCACCGGCATCTTCCTCATCGTCGTCGCGGCCGGGCTGTTCCAGCTGGGAGTCCACGAGCTCCAGGGCGCCTACGGGTGGGGGCTCGACGGGACCGTCTATGACGCGAAGTCCACCCTCCCCGACAAGTTGCCCGAGGACGGCTCCGCGCCGACGGCCGCGCAGGTTGGCGGGTCGCTCCTCCGGGGGATCATCGGGTACAACGACAACCCGACACAGCTCGAGATGCTCGCCTACGCCGCGTACTGGATCTTCACCCTCTTCGTGTACTGGGGCGTCCGGACAGGGAAGATCGAGATCGTGACGCGCCCGCTGAAGAACGCATGGCGCGCGATGGTGCGGGCGATCCGCCGGTCTCCCGCCAGGATTGAGGTCCGGTAGCTCCCAAGCCTTTTACGGGCCCGCCCGTTCGCACCGCCATGGCCCGACGCAAGCCGGAGACCGCGGCGGTCCACCCGAGGGTGCAGAAGGGGCACGGTCCGATCGTCGAGCCCGTCCACCTCGCGACGACGTGGCGGCTGGACAGCGCGAAACAGGGAGCCCTCCTCTCCCGGGATCGCGGTCCCGAGGCGTTCTACACGCGCTGGGGGAACCCGACGACGCGCGTCCTCGAGGAATCCGTCGCGGAACTCGAGGGCGGGGCGCGGGCCATCGCGACGGGTTCCGGGATGGGCGCGATCTCGTCTGCGGTCCTCGCGGCGGTCGCGAAGGGGGCCCATGTCGTGGCAGGGAAGTCCCTGTACTCCGCGACGACGGAACTGATGACCCGCGTCCTGCCGAAATTCGGGGTGGAGACGACGTTCGTGGATCCACGGAAGCGGGGCGCGTGGCGGGAGGCGGTGCGGGAGAAGACGGTCCTCGTGTACACGGAGACGCCCGCGAACCCGACGATGGACCTCACGGACCTGCGCGAGGCTGCGGAGGCCGCGCACACCGTGGGCGCGATCGCGATGACGGACAACACGTTCGCGACCCCGATCAACCAGCGTCCGATCGAGCACGGCATCGACGTCGTCCTCCACTCCGCCACGAAGTACCTCGGGGGCCATTCGGACGTGACCGCCGGCGTGATCGTCGCGAGGACGGACGAGGAGTGGGACCGCATCTGGTACACGTACAAGATCCTCGGGCCGGTGCTCGGCCCCATGGACGCGTACCTCGTGCGGCGCGGCCTTCGCACGCTGCCGCAGCGTGTCCGCCAGCAGAACGAGACGGCGCTCGCCCTCGCCCAGTTCCTTGAAGACCATGGGAAGGTCGATCGGGTCCACTATCCGGGACTGCCGACGTTCCCGCAGCATGGGCTCGCGAAACGGCAGATGGACGGATTTGGCGGCATGCTGTCGTTCGACATTTCGGGCGGGTACGCGGCGGGGGTCCGGTTCGTGGAGTCCGTCGAGGTCGCGACCCTGGCGGTCAGCCTCGGCGGCACGGAGACCCTCGTGCAGCACCCCGCGAGCATGACCCACGGCCCGCTGACGGATGCGGAGCGACGCGCGAGCGGAATCTCGGAGGGCTTGATCCGCGTGAGTGTCGGGCTCGAGCACGCGGACGACCTGATCGAGGACTTTGCTCGGGCCCTCAAGAGGCCTGGACGGTAGCCGCCCTCACCGGTCCCCGTCGGCATCCGATCGGAACCCGTACAGGGTCACCACGATCCCGAGGAGCGCGAGGCCCGCAGCGAGGACGATGGGCGCGAAGAAGGACGCGAGCACCGCGACCGCGAGAATCCCCGTTCCCGCCTCGACGACGGCGAGACGGACCACGTGTCCGCACCCCTTCTGCTAGGGTTCCGACACGGGCAAGATGTGCTCCAGGGCGAGGAGTTCCTTCTTCCAGCGGAGGCCGCCGGTGAAGCCGCCGAGTCCGTTCGCCGCCACGACGCGGTGGCACGGGATGACGATGCACGTCCGGTTCTTGCCGAGCGCCTGGCCCACGGCCCTCGCCGCATCGGGCCGGCCGATCGCTTTCGCGATGTCCCCGTACGTCCGCGTCTCCCCATACGGGATCGCCCGGGCCGCCCGGAGCACGGCCCGCTCGAAGGGCGTGTACACCGCGAGGTCCACGGTGTACTTGGAGAAGTCCACGGCCTCGCCGGCGAGGTATCGCCGAAGGTCCGCCGCCAGCGGGCCATCGCCGCGGTCGGGTCCCGGGCCCGGGTGCAGGGAGACCTCGGCCACGGACCGCCCGTCGGACTCCACGAACACGTGCCCGGAGCGCGCGCGAATCTGCTCCCTCGCCGCCATGGCGCGCCCCAGGCCCAGCGCCTAGATGAAGGTTCGGTCGCCCTACGACGGGACCGTCCACACGGTGTCCGCGGGGACGTAGACCCAGTACCCGGCGCCCGCGCGGAGCGCCTCCGTGTCGCCGAGCACTCTCAGGTAGTACGGTGCCGCCGTCGAGTCGAAGCCTTCGACGCGCGTGGCGCCGGTGTCCGCCTTCAGGTCCGAGATCGTGTAGTCCACGCGGCTCGACGGGAACCCGACGAGGTTCCAGCCCGTCTGCAGGATTACGTACTGCGGGGTGCCGGGCCACGTGCCCATGACCTGCAGCGTGCATGGGGCGGTGATCCGGATCCAGAACCCGCGCGTGTTGTCCAAGTACTGGAGGTCGTTCCCCGCCCTTCCCGGGACGTATCGTTGCCACGGGCTCGCCGTGTCCGAAGGATCGAAGGCCCGCACGGTGCTGTAGCTCCCGCCGACCGAGCTCAGGACGGTCGGCACGGAGGTGTCCGCGAGGATCATCGGGTGGCTGACCAGCCGCCAGCCGAGTTCCGCGCTGGAGAACGTGATCTGGAAGAACGGGACGGCGCCGCACGTGAAGTCGGCGTCGCTGATCGCCTGGCCGTCCCCCGTCTCGGGGCTCCCGTCCCGCACGACCACCCGCACGCGACATGTGGCCGAGTCCACGTTCGGGACCGTCCATCGGAACAACCCGTCGTTCGGCTCCCCGGTCGCGACGGGCAGCCACGGGGTGTTCGGGTAGTCCTCCGTCCAGAAGATGTCGACCCCGTTCGCGGGGATCCGCACGTCGTCCGCGTGCCAGCGGAGGTTGACGCTCGCGCCCTGGGCGAACTGCTCGCCGCCGTCGGGGGAGAGGACGTCGACGACCGGGGGCGCGGCGCCATCGATCCAATCGAGGATCTCCGTCATCACCGCGGCGCGGTTCGGGTCACCGACCTCGAAGAATTGGAACCCCAAGTACACCACTCGCGAGTCGGCGTCGTGCTGGACCCGCACGCTCCCGGGCCACGGCGGGCTGCCGAAGGGATACACGAACGGCGCCGCCGGCATGGCGGGGTCCCCGGCGCGCGGCCCGATCCGGTCGGGCGAGGCCAGGACGTTCAGGTTCGTCGCGGAGAACAGGTCCCCGATCGGGTCTCCGGCAACCCCGTTCACGTACGATGCCCCGGCGTCGTCGCCGCCGTAGGACGCGTGGAGGTACTGCTCGAAGAAAGTGCGATACTGCGAGAATCCGTCGAAGCCGATCCCGGAGCCCGACAGGAGCAAGCTGCCACTGCCGTCCAGATACGAGCTGAGGAGCGCCCGGTCGTTCGCGTCCAAGACGGACGAGGACGTCGGGCCCGTGTTCCAAACGAGTACGGACGAGTCCGCCAGGCGCTGTCCGCTCGGGAGCCCTCGGACGTCCGAGGTACCGAGATCGGAGCCAACGGCGTATTCGTTGTAGGTGTCGAACACCTCGCCGGCGTCCGCGAGGACCTGCTCGAAGGCCTCCGTGTAATCCGCCGCCGTGCCCTGGTCCCGGTGGACGAGGACTCCGCGGGGAGCGAACTCGTGCTTCGCCGCGTTCAGGATGTCGGACCCGTAGTGGTTGGGGTAGCCGGGGATGTTGAGGGCGCGCGTGGTTCCGGACTGGACGAAGGACACGATTCCGAGCTTCGACGGGTTCCACGCTGGGTTCAGGGGGAAGGTCGCGGTGAGCGTGACGCTTCCCGGATACGACAGAGGAAGCATCTGTTCGTTCAGCGCCCGTGCGATGTTCCGGTGGTACGGGATTCCGTTCGCCTGGGGCCAGTACAGGCCGTCCTCGTAGACAACGGTCCGAAGGTACAGGTTGGTCTCCGCCGGATCCAAGGGGTCCGTGGCGGTCACCGTCACCGATGCGAGGACGCTCATCGGAGTCAGGTCCGCATCGAGCGCGACGGCGACGTTGCTCGTCGTGT
>Ga0209342_10005804_pt1 | contig 12581 bp, 23 predicted proteins | sample RifCSP16_2_FD_184023 | JGI IMG/M metagenome (GOLD analysis project Ga0209342, IMG submission 184023) | Soil microbial communities from Rifle, Colorado - Rifle CSP2_sed 16_2 (SPAdes) (version 2) | ecosystem: Environmental > Terrestrial > Deep subsurface > Rock core/Sediment | place: Rifle... | reverse complement strand
GAGGAGCCAGGTGGAGACGGTCTGGACGGGGCTGAACCACGGCCTGGTGCGGGCCATTGTCGCGGCGGGAGCGGCGGGCGCCGGGTTCGGGCTGATTGCCGAGATGCTGCGATGATCCAGATCCACCAACTCCTTGTAACCCGCACGGACAACCAGCCTAACGTCCAGTTCCCCGACGGCCTCGCCGACAGGATCACCATCCACATGACCGGCAACCGGGGCGTCGGCGCTAACGCAGAAGCGCACGCTCGGTGGATGTATGTCAATGCCCCGTATTCCTGGCACGTGACGGTTGACGACGTGGAAGCGTGGCAATCCCTTCCCTGGGACATGCAGGGCTGGCACGCCGGAGACGGCAGTGGCGGCGGCAACGTCGAGTCGATCGGCATCGAGATCGCCATGCACCAGGGCATCGACCAGGAGCAGGCTTACGAGAATGCGGCCTGGCTGGTGGCGACGCTACGGGCGCTTGGTCACGGCGCGGCCGGCGTCGTGCAGCACAACTACTGGACCGGGAAGGATTGCCCGGAGCTAATCCGCCACGAAGCCGGAAAGTGGGAGTGGTTCCTGGGCCGGGTGGCCTACTACGAAACAGAGGAGGATGGAATGAGTCAGGAACAATTCGAGATGCTCCTGTTGGCGATCGCCAGCGGCAGCGAGGAAACCTACTCCCTGCCGGGGCAGCCCGAAGACGGCCAGTTGATGCCACGCGAAGAGCGGCTTCGGCGAGCCATCTACCGCGTCGGGCAGATCGCCGCAGGTGAGAAGCGCTCGGCGCTCGACGTGGCCTGGAGCGCCGTGCAAACGGGCGGCGGTTCCGGTGGCATCGTGCCGGGGACGCGGCTCACAGTGGAGGTGCTGCCATGACAATGGGCTGGACATGCCCCAACTGCGGCCAGGTGTACTCGCCGACAGTGATGACGTGCTGGTATTGCCCACGATATATCGTAGCTACGGGTACCAGCTACGCGTGCACCTGTAGGACTTCGGCCAGGTGTCCCCTACATTCAAGTACGGAGGTGCTGCCATGACCGCGAAACTCACCCCTGCCGTTATCGCCCTTGCCATTGCTATCGGAACGATAGTGGGGCCGCTCTCGACGCTCGGCGAGGTAACGACCGCGAACCTCCGGGATAGCGCCTACTGGCTGGACATGGCGGCGGCGACGATACGTTCGTTCGCCAGCGTGGCCGTCGCCGGGCTAGGCTTGCTGGCCGGCGCATGGGGCATCCCCGCGCTGCGAGGCGGGGGTCCTTCCGCGGAAGGACCGCCTGAGCCGTGAGCCTCTATCCGCCCGCCGGCTCGAGAAAACTGACCGGGCTGATCATCTGCATCGCAGCCCTGATCGTGCTGGCCATTGCCGGGACGATAGCGGCGGCGGTGTTTGGCCTGGGCGAATCGCTCTTTGCCCAGATTGGCGGGCTCATTGCCACGCTTGGGGGCGCACACCAGGCGGCGCAGACCATGGCCGACCGGAGCCCGAACTACCCCAATTCGGCTCCTTCCGTGCCACCAGCGCCACCACAGGCGCCGCCGCCGAGCGGGTCACACATCCCGTAGGCGACCTTGGTTGGCTTCAAGCTCGCTCACAAAGCGCATGACGTTCTCGGAGAACCCGTCGATGTGTGTCCACGGGCCATAGCCAACCCCGTTGCGGGATGAGGCCACGTTGATCATGTAACCCTTGCCTTTCGGCGCAAGGATGGCATCGTGTGACTGTTCGTCCGTAATGACGATGATTCGATCGAAGCCCGTCAAATCGTAGAGCTCCCCCAGAGCCCTGCCCAGAAAGGTGGCGTGATGGGGCTGGGAATTGCGGATAGCATCGATCCCGGCGAGGCCAGGATAGGCCGGAACTTCTACTAGCCCCTCCGAGAACGAAAATACACGCTTTGCCCCCCGCGCGAAAACGGCGAGTGCACAGGCGGCATCCATGCGAGTCATGTCCGACTTGCCCGAAAGCAAGGCATCCATCGAACCCGATACGTCCACAAGGACTACCGTCTTGCCGGGGAGCAAGGGCAACTGCTCAACCGAAAGGCAGAGTGCATCATTGAGAGGCCCGGCGAATTGTGGGGCAGCCCGAAGAGCCGCCACGTAACGGAAGGGGAGCACGTTCTGGGCTCCCTTGTGAGCAATGAGCGCAGCGGTGATCAAGGCTTCATCGACTCCCGCCACCGTCATGCCCTTAAGGTTGCGGAGCAGGGCGAGGTATCCAAGGTTCCCTTCGCGCAACAGGCGTTCAAAGGTTTCCTTTTTGTTCGCGCCGCTGGACAACGCGACCTCCCACGTGTCGGCGGACTTGGCAGTATCGTCAGCCAGGGCCTTGTAGAGCGCCGTGCGGTCCTCGGAAGGCTTGGGGTGAGTGAGGAACATCACATCCCGCAGGCGTACCTTGCCGTCGCCCTTGTACTTCGTCATCTGGTATTCGTCGAAGTTGGCAAACGCTCGCGCCAGTCCACGCTTCGCCCCGGCGGACAGGGGATGCTTCCCGTCCTTCCAATAGAGCGCCAAGAACTCGCCCAACTCGTCGGCGCGGCGGATCACTTCGGGGAAGGTGTCAGCAACGATGCGCGACCCCTTGCCCGTGCGAGTTAGGACATTGAGGAGGAGCAAGGGAACATGCCGAAGGTGCATCTCGCGGCGCGCTTCTATGGCGAGCGCAGCCACGGTCGCAGGTGGGAGTGCGGATGCCAGTCCGTCGATGCGGGCGGCAATGGAAATCCCATCCTCGTAGAATTCTTTCTCCCAGAGCAGACACGACATCACTGACCGACGCAGTTGCTGCTCGGGCATGATGTGGACGGCAGGCCCGCCCTCGTGCGTGAGGATAGAAGGCTTGCGCTCGGGAACGTTCACGGAGGCCATTTGCTTTTCCTTCCGGGGTGCTTTTCCACCCGGGGGCTGTCCGCAGGAACAAGGCGGCAACGGAACAACAAAAGCAAGAAGTAGCCGTCGCCTACACCGTGCGGGCGTTCCGAGTATAGGATCTTCCTAGGCGGCGTCAAGGCCCCGTGAGCCAGCATAGACACGTTCAATACCTGAAATAGAAACAAAGGTGAGCAGGACCCCTTGCGCGGGTGTATCTTGCCCCACATGAGCAAGCAATATGGTCCGGGACTGGCTGGGGCCATGATGCCCGCCGAACGAGTCAAACGCATCCGGGAGAATATGGCCGGCGCTGAGGCGTGGCAAATTGATCTGGCCCTGAACGGCACGGCCACAGTGAACACGGCTGAGACCACGATACTGAAAGCGAGACTGACATGAACCTGAACCTCTACATTGCCATCGCGGCCGTCGCGGCCGTCGTGGTCCTTGCGGGCGTGGGATGGATCGCCCCGGGCGCGGGTGTATCGTTCCCCGCATGAGCATCAAAACCTGCGAGGTCACGTTTCACGAAGGCCGGCGCCAGCCGTTTACGCTCCGCTGTGGCCGGGAGATAATCCTCTTCGCTGCGACCCTGGAAGACATCGCCGCGGCGGTCCGGCGAGGCTCGTATCGCTGGGATGGCATCGTGAGGTCGATCCAGTGAATGCGCGTTACGACGATATCGAAGACCGCCTCGGCAAACCCCTGTGGTGGGATCAGCATGGCTGTCCCCGCTATGCCAGGTTTGCCCCGGAGTTGGTGACGGTTTATGCGCAGGTTGCTTCCCTCATCGAGGTCGCGTGTCAGGCGTGCAGCAAAAGATTTACTGTCGGCCAACCGGGCCTCACTGCTGGCGAAATAGTAATGAGCACCGCCCTTCAGGGGCTGACCAAGGCTGACTTTGAGCGTAACTTGCAGCGGTTTCCCCTCGAATACGGCGACGTGCCGGGCCATGGGAGATGTGCCGGTGAGACCATGACGACGGATCTGATACGAGTGCTGGAACTCTGGTCACGAGAGAAAGGTGCTTGGCAGTTGGTTCCGCGTCGCCGCTGGCCAAAGGAAGCCCGGTGAAACACATCACATCCTCGGTGCAGCAGCGATTCCGGAAACTCCCTGAGTGGGAGCGGCTGCGTCCGCGAGGCATGGGCCGTCCTGAATGGCGGCATCGCTGTCCCGCTGGCCCGACGCTGGACGTGACAGAGGAGATCGTCTTCGGGACACGTGGTTGTTCCTGGTGCGGCGGATGGCCGCCAGTAAGGAGGGCATCATGAAGATTGCCAACCAGCCAACCGTTGGGAGCTTGTTCGCCGGGATAGGTGGATTTGATTTGGGGTTCGAAAGAGCGGGCTTCCGCATCCTGTTCAATTGTGAGATCGATAAACACGCGCGGGCGGTGTTGGCCCGCCACTGGCCGGAGGTGCCGTGCTATGACGACGTTAGAGAACTCCAAGGGGCAGACCTCCCTCGGGTTGACGTTCTCTGTGGAGGATTCCCCTGCCAGGACATCAGCGTGGCAGGAAAGCGCGCGGGCCTGGCTGGAGAGCGGAGCGGGCTCTGGTTTGAGTTTGCACGCCTTGTTGGAGAACTTCATCCGGAATGGGTGGTCGTCGAGAACGTCCCGGGCCTTCGTTCCTCTAACGGGGGAAACGACCTTGCCACGATTCTTCGAGGGCTGGCGGAACTCGGGTATATGGGGAGCTGGTGGAGCCCTGACGCTCAACATTTCGGGCTGGCCCAGCGACGGGAGCGCGTGTTCATTGTCGGCCATCTTGGAAGCGGACGTGCCGTCGAAGTATTACCTGACACCGGCTGCTTGCAAGGGCATCCTGCGCCGCGCCGAGAAGCGGGGGAAGGTGTTGCCGGGACCCTTGGCGGCGGCTCTGGAGAGCGTGGCTACCCGCTCGATACAGACCGAGCCACCTTCATCCCTGCCATAGCGCATTCGGTTCGTGGAATGACGGGAGGCATCGATCGCGAGGACATGCACACGCTCGTTGCCTCGCCCATCACGGCCTCGGCGGGGCACCACGGGTACAGCAGCCCGCGAGGGGACGGCGCGGACAACCTGGTGATGTCGTTTCAGTCCCGCATAGCACGCAATGGCCGGGGGCAGCCATCGGATCTTGTCCCCGCACTGCGGGGTGCGGAGGAAGGCGACACGGCAGACAGCAAGCCGCTGATTTACGACCTGCGAAATGTGTCCTCGCGGGGGAACCGAAGCAACCCGCAACCGGGAGATCCATCGCCGACGTTGCATGAAGGCGCGGGGGATATGATCTACGTGCCGGACGTTGTCCCCAACGCCATGTCGAGCAAGTGGGCAAAGGGGGCGGGCGGACCAGCGGGCGATGAGATTCTGAATCTCATCGCCCCTCAGTCGATGGTGCGGCGCCTCACGCCTACCGAGTGTGAGCGCCTCATGGGCTTTGAGGACGGCTGGACGGCGGGCCAGGCAGATTCCCATCGCTACCGGCAACTCGGGAACGCTGTTGCCGTGCCGGTGGCGGAGTGGATCGCAAGGCGGATTGCGGCGGCACTGAGCGGCAGCGAGGGCAAAGCGGTGCCCGTGACAGCAGAGGGGGCCTGATGCGCCGTGCGAAACAAAGGATGGCGGCTTTGGTTCTGGCGGCGCTCGCAGGCTCGGTATCGGGCCACGGTGGGGGCGAACGGCCTGTTGCGCCTGCTGCCACGGGGGAACCGGCGATGATGACACATGACTGCGGCGGCGTGGTGGGAACACGCGGGGACGTTGCTGAGCCTCCACCTCGTCTGTCCCCAGAGGAGGCCCTACGGGACACAGCCGGTTCGAATCCGGCCCGCAGTCTACCCCCCTGTACGAGCTACCTGGCACCGACGTATGGGCTGGCAGGCTGGCTCCACGATGTGGGCTACGGCTACCTGGGAGACGGGCTGGAGATCACGGAGGTTAGAGATGGACCCATGGCAGATATTTTTTGGGGGGATGGTGTACGGGGCATTCCTGGAGACGGCGTTAATCCTGGTCGTGTACCTGAGCTAGACGACGGTGGCAGGGTGTACGCGGCGGAGTGGCCAGCGCAGCTCACGGAGGGCCAGGTGCGAGCCGTACTGGCGGAGGCAGGCGTGCCGGAAGAGTGGCATGCCGATCTCGTTGCCATCGGCTGGTGCGAATCGAAGTGGAGCCCCGGCGCCATTGGGGATGGCGGCGCCAGTCTCGGGCTCTGGCAACTTTGGACAGGCTGGTTTCGTGAGGGAGAAGAACCACGCGATCCAGTGACGAATGCGCGCGTGGCGGGCCGTGTGCGCGCTCAGAGGGGCCGTTTCGGCGGCGGCGGTGGCTGGACCTGTGCTGATTTGAGGGGGATTGAGTGATGCCAACCGTTAAGACGGCGAAGCCCATCTACTCGGCGGAGCTCTACGTGGAGTCCTGTTACCGCTGCGGCATTGCTTTCGGCATCCCCAAGGAGTTTCAGCGCTATTGCGAGCGCGAGAAGACAACCTTCTACTGTCCGAACGGGCATGGCCAATCCTACATCAGCAGCACCGAGGAACTCCTGCGACGCGAGATCGAGAAGAAGGAACGCTCCCTGAGGTACGCCCAGGACGATATCGCCTACTGGCGTAAGCAGGCGGCCCAGATACAGGGATCGCTCAATGCCACGAAGGGCCACCTGACGCGGGCGAGGCAGCGTGCCGCCGCCGGAGTCTGCCAGGAGTGCCACCGGACGTTTCGGGATGTTGCGCGGCACAACCACACGAAGCATGGCCCCACGCACGACCAATCGGTCTGCCGGATCTGCAAGGGAATTGAGAAGTGAGACGCAACCGCTACGGCATGGACAAGCCACGCCGCGAGCTGACAGAAACGGAGAAGCAGGAAATCCGCGAGCACAATGCGGCGCTCTGTGCGACGTGCGGCCACTCTTATGTACGTCACATCTTGCCGACACGCTGCGTCGATTGCGAATGCCGATGTTGGACCGCGTACCTCGTAGCACCATGAACCTGGCAAACTTCGGCCACTTTGTCCTCTGGCCCGCGCTCTGGGTAACGCTGGTCGTCGTTGTCATCGTGATCATCCGGGAGGAACTGCGATGACTCGCTGGTGTCCCGGCTGTCACGTTTGGCTCGTTCTGCCGTTCCGCTGGAAACGAGCGTACTGGGGCCACATCCGTCAGGAACACCCCGAGATAGCGCGGCGCATGGCCAGCTACCGGGCAGAAATGGAAGGAATACCGACATGATCGTGGCTGAGGCCAGCTATCGGCGCAAGAACGCTGAGGACGATTGGTACGAGGTGATCCTCGGCGAGAAGCGAATTGGCGAGGTCTACAAAACGCGCAAGGGCTACTTCGGCAACTGCGCCAACGCACCCAGGCATGTGCTCGGGCCAACCAGGAAGAAGGAGGAACTCGGGAAACTCATCCTGTCCAAATGGGAAGAGTTCCCGGTGCAGTCATGACAACATTTGAAGACGCAATGACCAACTATCTCGGCGCCAGGCAGGGATGGTACTTGAACCGCGCAGCCGCCATCGCCTGCAAGGAAGAGCTGGGGGAGATGCGCCAGCAACTGAAGGAGGCGGAAGCCGAGATTGTAGTGAACAACGGGACAGAGGACTGCCCCATCGACGGCAAGAACGCCGAGATGAGGACAGCGCAACTGATCCATTGCCTCGCACAGAACAAGGCTTACGGAGAATTGGAAGGCGCGACAGCACGAAAGGAATCGGCCCTGGCCCGCCTGGAGCTTGCGGCGGAGGACGCAGCCAACCACATGCGCCTGGCGCGGTACCAGATGGAGTACGCCATCGCGGAGAAGCAGCAGGAAGCGGCAATGTTAGGCGGCCCGGAGAGATGGGCGGCAGTAGGCGGATGAGCCCACGCACATGTCGCGCCAGACTCGAATTCGGTGACGATTACGGAGACAATACCTGCACGTTCAAGTGCCAACGCGAGAGTGGTCACGCCGGCGACCATCGGGAATCCGGAGCCCAGACTGGCTTTACTGCCGGTGGCTATGCTTACGAGATTCCCTATTCAGTGATCTGGCCCCGGCGAGACGAACAACTTGGCAACCGCGCTCGTAAGAGCGTGAAGCAAATACAGGAAAGAGGATAAAGGAAATGGTTACGACCTATAATGCCCGCAAGTGGGCCGAAGAAACGGATGGTGCCGGGGAGTTCGTCATCCCCGACGTGCCGGACGGCACTTATCCGGCCGCGATCGTGGACGTGGAGGACCGTGAGTTTGCCAGCGAGTTCGGGACCCAACTGAAGTTCATGATCAAGTGGCAGCTCGACGATATGGTCGTCGAGGGTAACGACGGCCAAGAGCATCCGGTCACGCTGATCCAGTTTGTGACGGTTCCCCAGGGGCTCATCGACCACGGCTACATCCATCCCAAGGCAGGACTGTACAAGTTTCTGAAGGGGATCGGGCAAAATCCCGATGCCGAGCACTTCGTCGTGGACCCCATGAAGTGGATCTCTACGCATGGGATCATCTGGGTAGAGAACAAGTCCCGCAAGAACAACGAGATGCGACCCGAGATCATCAAGAACAGCTTGCCTGCTCCGGCGCAAGCCCGCAGGACGGCCGTGAAAGCGCGGCCGGTATCGGTAGACGACGATTGGACAGCGACGTGACTGAGGAACTGAATTGTTCGGTCAGTCTCACTCGCAAGCTGAACCTTGGGAACTATGAGAGTGCGGACGTGTTCCTGAGCGTCTCGGGTATCAAGGCCACGACGACGAATGCGGAGATCGAAGAATGCCTTGACGCCGGAAAGCTGGCCTGGGAGTCCATGAAACCTCGACTTGTCGCGGAAGCCAAGGCGGCCAGGCAAAGGCTATAGGACACGGAGCAACCCAAATGACAGCAACAGTGATCGAGAAGGGCCGGGGCCACATCAGCCGTGGCGCCCAAGAGATCAATGCACCGGTCCCCCCTAACCTCCCGGCGTTCGCCGCCGAAATGGTGGAGACATGCAACGGGAACTTACAAGAAGCCGAGAAGCAGCTTGCCTACCGGCTAAGGAAGGATCGGGCGAAGTGGTTTGAGGCGCTGGTAGCCTATGCGGCGCCGGAGCTGATCCGGGGCGTCAAGCGAAAGCTGAGAAACATCCCGGAGCCTCGGGAGGATAGAGGGAAGGACAGCCTCGCAGGCCGGTTCAATGCGGCGGCGGAGAAGTATGCGAACTGGCCGCTCGCCGACGGCACGCCGCTCATCAGGGCGACCAAGGCGCAGCTCCTGAGTGAGGCGGCTTTTCACCAAAGGCAGGGAAAGACGATGTTCGCGCGAGCCGTCTGGTTTACAAGCATTGCTCTAGAAATGGGCGAGGCAGCCGTTGTGGGCGACGCTCTTGACGCGGTGGCGCTGCAAGCGCTGCATGAGAAAGCGCACGCTGAGGAGGGGGCACCATGATCAAGAAGGGAGGGGCCAAGCCTCACGTGCTAACCACCGCGGCGGCGCCTCTCCCGGCACAGCAGCCCGGAGACCATCCTGCGGTTGGCATCCACGACGAGTATGTCTCCGGGCTCGTGGAGGCGGGAGAAGATGAACCATCCTACGCCTGATCCCCAGTACCTAAATGTTCCCTTCTCCCGTCTCTACGAGTTGCAGCGCGACCGTGAGGACGCCGTTAACGAGGAGCGTTCCCTGACCCTTCGCATGAAGGCCCGGCTTCGGCGCGTGGCCTCCACAACCTGCCCGGACCACAAACCAAAGTGTGAAAGGTGCCGCAAGATGGCGGCGCAATGGTTCGCGGGGAAGGGAGACGAACGGGAGGTTGGGGCGGCGCTGGAACTGAATGCCCCCCTCTTCGTCGCGCAGGTTCCGGTCCACAGGTGGCGCCTGGCCACGGAGAAGGAGATGGTTTCCATCGCCTGCGGATCTCCCCTGGCGCCCTTTGTATGGCAGACACGCGGGTTCGGCTACCTCGGACTCGCCCAGATCCTCGCTGAAGCGGGCGACCTGTCGAACTACGCCAATCCGGGCAAGCTCTGGAAACGCTTTGGGCTGGCCGTCTTCGACGGGAAAGCTCAACGGCGTTCCTCGGACCGTGACCTGGCCATCGAGATGGGATTCTCGCCACGGCGCCGGGCGGTGATGTGGAACATCGGCGATTCGCTCGTCAAACAGGGGGTCAAATACCGGCAGCTCTACCTTGAGCGGAAAGCGTACGAGCAAGCGACCTCGCCCGGGTTGCGCCCGATCCAGTATCACCGCCGGGCGCAGCGATTCATGGAGAAGAGGCTTCTCCGGGATCTCTGGTCCTTCTGGGGAAGGATGGGAGAGTGATTCACAAGGGCCGGGACCGGGTTGATCTTGACAACCAAATTCGGCGTGTCCCGGCCCTCCTTCCCCAGAAGGACCAGAAGGGAGGGGCCACAGTTCCTTTGTTATCCAAAGTGGTCGTGCCCCTCCCGGCAGAGAAGGGAGGGGCCAACGATGTGCTGTCACCCCACTATGAGCCGCCCCTCCCCCTTTCCTCCATTGAGGGTGCATGACGATTGAGTCAGAACGTAGACAACGAGGTTGAGCGATCCCTCGCCGCGCGGCGTGGCAAACGCCGAGGGGTGGAACTGGACTTCTCCTGCGTTGCTCATGAGGACGAGCACCCGTCAGCGTCCTGGAACCGGAAGAAGGGGACCTGGAACTGCCTCACCTGTGGCGCCGGCGGCGGAACGCGCGACCTGGCGGAGCGGCTTGGTATCCGGATCGAGAAAGCCGAGCCTGGCCAGATCGTCGCCACCTACGACTACCGGGACGAGGCGGGGACGCTGCTTTACCAGTCTGTGCGCTACCAGCCCAAGAGATTCTCCCAGAGGCGTCCAGATGGCGCTGGTGGCTGGATCAACAGCATCAAAGGCGTCCGGCTCGTTCTCTACCGCCTGCCCGAGCTGGTGGCCCTTCCGCGAAAAGGCCGCGTGTACGTGGTGGAGGGGGAAAAGGACGTAGAGGCGATCCGCTCACATGGGGGCACGGCGACGTGCAACGCGATGGGAGCCTCGGAGAGCGGCAAGAGCAAATGGTACCCGGATCTCTACAATTCGGCCCTCACGGGACGGGAGGTTGTCATCATCCCCGACCGGGACAAGGCGGGGGACAACCATGCCGCCTTCGTCGCCCAGAGCCTGACGGGTACGGCGGCTTCGGTGAAGCTGCTCAGGTTGCCGGGGCTGGAATGGAAGGCGTCGAAGGGGCCGGACGTATCGGACTGGTTTGCGTTGGACAACACATTCGAGGAATTGGAGGAGCTGGCGAACGCCTGCGAACCGTGGAAGGTGGAAGACACACCAATCCATGTCTTCCCGGAGACGGACAGCGGCAATGCGGAGATGTTCGCTCACCTGTACGGCGACCGGGTGCGCTACGACTGGAAGCGGACGCGGTGGTTGGTCTGGGATCGGCACCGCTGGGTACCGGATGCTACCGGAGAGTTGATCCGGCTGTCTATAAGGATGGCGCGGGAGAGGGCCAGGCAAGCGGCGGAGCTGACAGGGGAACGGGCAGCCAAGGCGTTTGGGTTCGCGAAGGGAAGCGAATCCGCAGGGAGCATTGAAGCGATGTTGAAGCTGGCACGGGCCATGCCACCGATTGCGGACGCCGGGGAAGGATGGGATTCCAACCTGCTCCTGATGGGGTTTGAGAACGGCGTTATCAACCTGGCGACGGGCGAGTTGCGGCCAGGGCGCCAGGAAGATCGGATCACGAAGACGACCGGGATTGTGTTCGACCCGAGCGCGGTTTGCCCGCGCTGGGAGCAGTTCATGGTGGAGGTGCAACCGGACCCCCAGGTGCGAGAGTTCTGCCGGCTGGCGGCGGGTTACTCCATGACGGGGATCACGCGAGAGGAGGTCTGGTTTCTCCTCTATGGCCGTGGCGGCAACGGCAAGAGCAGATTCATCGACGGGCTGCGCTGGGCAGCCGGAGAGTATGGCGACGTGATCGCCTTCGCGAGCATCGAGAAGGGCAAGGACCAGCGCATTGCCTCCGACATGGCGGCGGTGGCCGGGAAGCGAGTTATCACGACGAGCGAGACGGACAAGGGGACACGGTTCAATGAGGCACGTCTAAAGCTCCTCACGGGGCAGGACCTGATCAAGGCGGAGGAGAAGTACAAAGCGCCGTTCAGCTTCCTGCCGGAACTGAAGCTCTGGGTTGCGGTGAACGACAAGCCGACGATGCGGGACGACAGCGAGGGCAATTGGCGGCGGGTGAGGCTCATCCCGTTCACCCAGAATTTCGAGGGGCCAGCACGGGACCTGGAGCTGCGAACGCGGTTGAAGGCGGAGTTACAGGGCATCGCCGCATGGATGGTAAGGGCGGCGGTGGACTGGCATCAGAAGGGTTTGCCCATCCCGCCGGCGGTGGCGGTGGCGACGATCGAATACCGGGACGAGAGCAACCCTCTCGCGGAATTTATGACTGATTGTTGTGTGCTGACAGCCCAGGCAAAGACGGCAGCCACCCCTCTTTTTCGGGCTTACCTGGCATGGGCAGAGAGGCGGGCAATGACCTCGCGGGAGACCCTGACAGCAACGATGTTTGGCCGGTTGATGACCGATCGGTTCAAGAAAAAGGCCGGACGTGATCGGAACGAGTATTTGGGTGTTGGTCTCATTTCGGAGGGTTGGGAGCCCCAAACCCTCCACATTGTGGAGGGTCTGGAACCTGTGGAGGGTTTATTTCTGAAAGGTATCCTTACGCGCGCTCGCGTAGACG
>Ga0209342_10005803_pt1 | contig 12582 bp, 13 predicted proteins | sample RifCSP16_2_FD_184023 | JGI IMG/M metagenome (GOLD analysis project Ga0209342, IMG submission 184023) | Soil microbial communities from Rifle, Colorado - Rifle CSP2_sed 16_2 (SPAdes) (version 2) | ecosystem: Environmental > Terrestrial > Deep subsurface > Rock core/Sediment | place: Rifle... | reverse complement strand
AGGCTGGTGTCCCTCATGCGGCGCGACCGCACCGGACGGAAGCATATCGTGAATGTGACGGCCATGGAAGGCAAGTTCTTCAGATTCAAAAAAGATGACCGGCATCCGCATACGAACATGGCGAAGGCGGCCTTGAACATGATGACGCATACGTCAGCCGAGGACCTGGTCAGGGACGGCATCTTTATGAACGCGGTCGATACCGGCTGGGTCACTGATGAAGACCCGGCAGCGCTTGCAGAGTTTAAACAAAAGGTCCACGATTTTCAGCCCCCCCTGGATATTGTTGACGGAGCCGCCAGAGTCTGCGATCCTTTCTTCGACGGCATCCTGACCAATAAGCATTGGTGCGGAAAATTTCTCAAGGACTATTTCCCCATTGAATGGTAGCTGTTGGACTACTGAGGGTCGGGTTTCCTTAGTTGTCATATGGTTCTTCCTGCCGTGGCTATTCCCCTGAACAGGATCTCCATGGTCATGTTTTTCTCCTTGCTTTGTTCCTGTAACCGCCGTATTCTGCCGGACAAAGGACACCCATGATAACAGAACATATAAAGATGATCGCTTCTGAACTGAAGGTCAACGAACAACAGGTACATGCCTGCGTTCTGTTGCTTGACGAGGACGCTACCGTGCCCTTTATCTCCCGGTACCGGAAAGAGGCAACCGGCTCGCTCGATGACGTGGCGGTAACAACGGTCCGTGACCGGCTTGCCCAGCTCCGGGAATTGGACAAGCGGCGCGAGGCGATCCTGAAATCGCTCGAAGAGACCGGCAACCTTACCGATGAACTCAGGGCAAAGGTCATGGCAGCAGAGACCATGACCGTGCTTGAAGACATCTATCTGCCCTATCGCCCCAAGCGGCGTACGCGCGCGACCATCGCCCGTGAAAGAGGGCTTGAGCCCCTTGCCGAGCGCCTGTTCTCGCAGGAGGCGGATGTCGATCCGCTGGCAGAGGCTGCTCTGTTCGTGGACAACGAAAAAGGCGTCGAGACCGCGGAAGACGCCCTTGCCGGGGCGCGGGACATCATCGCCGAAAGGGTGACCGAGGACCAGAACGCCCGGGCAAGGATGCGCGAACTGTATTCGTCAAAGGGGACCCTGAAGACCAGGGTCCTGAGCAATAAGGAAGAAGAGGGGATCAAGTACAAGGACTACTTCGACTGGCAGGAACCGCTTGCAGCAGCCCCGTCGCACCGGGTCCTGGCCATGCGCCGGGGAGAGAAGGAAGGCTTCCTGGTTCTGCGCGCTGCGCCGCCCGAGGAGGACGCGCTTGTCCTGCTTGAATCGCTCTTTATCAAAGGCGACAGCCCTGCTTCGCAGCAGGTCAAGCTGGCGCTCCATGATAGCTATAAGCGTCTTCTTTCCCTGTCCATCGAGACCGAGATGCGGGTGGCGTCCAAGGTACGCGCCGATGCCGAGGCAATACGGGTGTTCGCTGAGAACCTGCGGCAGCTCTTGCTCTCGCCGCCTCTGGGTCAGAAGAATGTTCTGGCCATCGACCCCGGCTTCCGCACCGGCTGCAAGGTGGTCTGCGTGGATTGCCAGGGCAAGCTGCTGCATAACGACACCGTGTATCCCCATTTCTCGGAGAAGAACACCTCCGAGGCGGGGACGAAGATCATCGAGCTCTGCAAAAAATACCAGATCGAGGCCATTGCCATCGGCAACGGCACCGCGGGGAGGGAGACCGAGGCCTTTGTGAAACAGCTCGGCCTGCCTTCCGCGATCCAGATCGTGATGGTGAACGAGAGCGGCGCATCCGTCTATTCCGCATCGGACGTTGCTCGCGAGGAGTTCCCGGACCAGGATGTGACCGTGCGCGGCTCTGTTTCCATAGGCAGGCGGCTCATGGACCCGCTTGCCGAGCTCGTCAAGATCGACCCCAAATCCATCGGCGTGGGTCAATACCAGCACGATGTGGACCAGGCCGCGCTCAAACGGAGCCTGGACGATGTGGTCATGATCTGCGTGAACAACGTCGGCGTGGAGGTCAATACGGCGAGCAAACAATTGCTCACCTACGTTTCAGGCTTGGGTCCCCAGCTTGCCAACAGCATTGTCGAGCATCGGAACCAGCACGGTCCGTTCCTGTCGCGGGACAAACTGAAAGAGGTGCCCAAGCTCGGGCCCAAGACCTTTGAACAGGCGGCAGGGTTCCTGCGCATCCGCGACGGCCGGGATCCGCTCGACGCCAGCGCGGTCCATCCCGAGAGCTATCACCTCGTCCACACCATGGCCAAAGACCTGAACTGCGCGGTACCTGACCTGATGAAGAACGAAGAGCTTCGAAAAAAGATCGACCTTGCGAAATACGTGACCGACACGGTCGGCCTGCCAACGCTCAAGGACATCATGGCTGAGCTTGCCAAGCCGGGCAGGGACCCCCGGGAGAAATTCGAGTCTTTCAGTTTTACCGAGGGGGTCGAGAAGATCGAGGACGTGGTCCCGGGGATGAAGCTGGCCGGGGTCGTGACGAACATAACCGCGTTCGGCGCGTTCATCGACATCGGGGTGCATCAGGACGGGCTGGCGCATCTGAGCCAGCTTGCGGACCGTTTCATAAAAGACGCGAATGAAGCCGTCAAGGTAAATCAGAAGGTGATGGCAACCGTGCTTGAGGTGGACGTGAAGCGGAAGCGGATATCGCTCTCTCTCAAGAAAAACCCGCAAAGCGCGCAGCCACGGAAGCAGGAGCGGGCTCAGCAGCAGGCGCCTCAGGCGAAGCCACAGCCGAAACCGCAGATGGATATCAACGCCCTGCAGCAGGCGTTCATGAAGAACAGGACGTAGGGGCGTGTTGCGCGAACAGCATGTCAGGGTCGCATTGTGCCAGAGTCCGCCGATTATCTTCTCTTTCACGAGGTTTGGTGTATGGAGCCGTTAAGCAAAACGCAGAAGAAAAAAGAAGCCCTGTCTTTGCAGGCAATGGGAGAGCAGCTCGTAGCATTGTCGTCCGAACAGCTCAAGAACATTGATCTACCGGTGGACCTGCTCAATGCCGTCACCCTGGCCAAATCGCTCAAAAAACACGGCGCGCGGCTCAGGCAGATGCAGTATATCGGCACGTTGATGCGGAAGCATGATACCACGCCCATTCAAGACTACCTTCGGCGTATAGAGGAGGGCACTCACAAGCAAACCGAGGACCACCAAAAGAGAGAACAGTGGCGGGATGAACTGATAGCCGGGAATGACCTGCTTATCGAAGAGATCCTCATGCAACTCCCCCACGTAGACCGGAAGCAATTAACGGACCTCGTTCAAAAAGCGCGGCAGGAACGGGTGGCAAAGAACCCTGTTCCCAAAGCGGCCAGAATGTTGTTCCGGTATCTGACGCGATGTGCGATGCAGCCTTAAAAGAACATCGGCATCTGAGGATCATGTCTGCTTAGAGTCTGTATTTTAGTTGCCGTTTCACTTAAGACCGTCATTCCTGCGAAGGCAGGAATCCAGTCTTTTCAGCAGACTCTGGATGCCCCCGGCTGAAGTCTTGCCGGGGCAGGCTCCTCAAGTCCGGCATGACGAAAAAGGACAGTTAAACACAGACGCTACTGAGTTGCTATATAGCTTTTTTGTTTCGTTACGTTGTTGCGATGACAGGAAGGCAGACCCGGCCCTGTGAACTCTTTCAGAAGGACGACATGGCGCTGAAATCAACCATATTCAAAGCAGAGCTCCAGATCTCCGACATGGACCGCAACTACTACGGCGATCGCAGCCTTACCATCGCCCGCCACCCGTCCGAGACCGACGAGCGCATGATGGTGCGCCTTCTGGCCTTTGCCCTGCGCGCCCATGAGGCGCTGGTCTTTGCCGACAGCATCGCAAACGATGACGAGCCCTCGCTCTGGCAAAAGGACCTGACCGGCGCGATCCAGGTCTGGATCGACGTGGGCCAGCCCGACGAGAAACGCATTCGCAAGGCCTGCGGACGCGCGGCCCGGGTGTTCATCTTCACCTACGGCGGCCACGGCAATGACGTGTGGCTGAACCAGATCACGAGCAATCTCGCACGCTTGAGGAACCTGTCCGTAATAAACCTGCCCGCGAGCGCTCCCGCGGCCCTCGCCAGGCTGGCGCAGCGCAGCATGAGATTGCAATTCACTATTCAGGATGGCCAGGTATGGGTGAACGATGACCAGGAGACCGTGCACCTGGACCTGACGAACGCGGCGGTTTTGTCGCCTTCCTGAGCCGCGATCACGACGAAGGACAGAAGGCATATTGAATTGCGAATGAAAGGTCGTACGATCAAATCATGATGAGCAACAAACAGGGCTTGCACGAAGAAGTGACACCTTGCCGCTCACCGAGCAACGACGGCTGTGAATATTGGGAACAAGTTGGCCCTGATGGCGACGCCCGGACAGTGCTGGCGTATCTCAGCCAGCGCTATGGTCACTCCTCCCCGGCGGAGTGGGAGGCCCGCATTCTGTCCGGCCGCGTGCTGATCGATTCCAGGCCCGCACAGAGCGAAACCCTGCTGCGAAGCGGATGCGAGCTTGTCTGGCGGCGGCCGCCCTGGATCGAACCCGATGCGCCGAGGTCCTTTACCGTTCTTTACGAAGATGACGACATGCTCGCCGTGGCAAAGCCGGCCGGTCTGCCGACGCTTCCCGGCGCTCATTTTTTTCAGGCAACCCTGCTGTATCTTGTACGCGCGTATGCGCCTGACGCCGCCCCGCTCCACCGGCTCGGCAGGTGGACATCGGGCCTGGTATTGTGCTCTCGAAATCCTCATGCCCGGGCGTCGTTGATGCGGCAGTGGTCCGCGAACGCGATCGGCAAACGCTACCGCGCGCTTGCCACGCGGCTTCCCCCCTGGGACGGGATGACGGTCACCACGCCCATCGGCCGGGTGCCGCATCCCCTGCTCGGTTTGCTTCATGCCGCTTCTCCGCAGGGCAAACCCTCTCGGTCGCAGGTCATTGTCCTCGAGCGCCGCGCGGATTCTTTCCTGTGCGACGTGCGCATTGCGACCGGCAGGCCGCACCAGATCCGCATTCACCTGGCAGCGGCGGGCCACCCGCTTGCGGGCGATCCGCTGTACGGTCCGGGCGGTCTGCCCGCGCCGGATTCGCGCGCGCTGCCCGGCGACCCGGGCTACCTTCTTCATGCCGCGGAATTGAGCTTTCGCCATCCGGGCACCGGGCGCGCGGTTGTCCTCGAGTGCGAGCCGCCGCTGCTGCTGCGTTGTAGAACTGAAATGCGTTGACGCTGTCCGCGAGCTACCGAGGCCAGGTCTCCCCACTTGCGATTTATCCTCAATTGAGTTATAGTCCTGTTACTTTTGTCGGAAGTCCGACCAGCCCTTCCCCCATGAACTGATGCTGAAAGCAGAATGCCAACACTTCGAAAGCCGGTCCATATTCGCGGTCTTGTGATCGATCCGCCGCTTCTCCTGGCGCCCATGGCGGGCCTGACCCACTCCGCCCTCCGTCAGGTCATGTCCGGTTTTGGCGGGGTCGGCCTCCTGTCGACGGAGATGCTCTCGGCCAGGAGGCTGCCCACGGAAAATCCCGGGATCTCCCCGTATTTGATCAGGGCTTTTTCGGAGCGGCCGCTTTCCTATCAACTCCTGACCTCAACACCGAGCGAACTCGGCCGGGCCATGGAGGCGCTCCATGCGTGCAAGGCCGATGCGGTGGACCTGAACATGGGCTGCCCTGCGTCTGCTGTCGGCAAATTCGGCGCGGGCATCAGCCTGATGGAACAGCCGGAGAATGTCCGCAGCATCGTGGCCGAGGCGCGAAGACGGACGTCGCTTCCCCTTACGGCAAAGATCCGCCTGGGAGCCGACCTCGACGAAGAGAAACTGTGGAGCTTTTGTTCCCTGCTCGAAGACGAGGGCATTGATATGGTCTCGGTCCACGCGCGGCTCAAACACGAGTCCTTTGCCAGAAACCCGCGATGGGAGCGGATTGCCGGGATAAAGGAGCGGCTCACCATCCCCGTTATCGCCAACGGAGGGATCTTCTCAATCCAGGATGCGAGAGATTGCCTGCGCCTCTCGGGAGCCGACGGTCTCATGCTCGGCCGCGGCGCGGTGATCCGGCCCTGGCTCTTTTCCGAAATCGCCCGTGACGTGTGCGGCTGTGCAATCGAGGAGCCGGCAGTGTCTCTGCCCGCTGTTTACGGGATGTTTATCGATCTTCTGAACAAGCATTTCCGGCCCGAGTACCGTCTGGGCAGGCTGAAACAGTTCACCCATTATTTTGCCCATAACTATCCATTCGGACACCACCTGGCATCAAAGGTCCAGGCCAGCAAGGACCTGGAAGAAGCGCGGGAAAGGGCCGAGATCTTCTTTGTAGCACAGCAGAACATGAACAGCGCGGCATCAGGCTGCTGTTGACAGTGAACAGCAGGAGACAGGAGACAAACTGCTTAGGGCCGCGTCTTGCGGACTGGAGCGGTTGAGCGAGGCAGGCGGAAAAGATGATGACAGAGTTCAAGCTGGAAGGCCGGGAATATATCGAGCTCACTGACCTGTTAAAGGTCACGGGGCTGTTCGACAGCGGCGGCATGGCAAAGACGGCGATCTCGGAAGGCCGCGTCACGGTCGATGGTCATCAGGAACTGCGCAGGCGATGCAAGATCCGCGCGGGTCAGGTCGTGGGATTTGAAGGTCGCACGATCGTCGTCAAGTGATCAGGGATCTATGAGGGCCGGGTCTTGTGCTCCTCATCATATATTATTGAAAGGCGATCGATTATGAGCGTGTTGATCGGAAAAGAGATCGAGAAAGCGTTAAAGAGGAAGTTGATCAGGATCGAGCCGCTCGACCGGTCGCAGATCGGGCCCGGTTCGATCGACCTCACGCTTGGAAATGATTTCAGGATATTTAAGAAACAATCAAAGATCTATCACGTAAAGAACCATTCCGACTTTCAGGATATCACCAAAGAGGTCCACGTCAAGGACGGCGGCTACATCGTCATCAAGCCCGGGGAGATGATCCTGGGGATCACAAAGGAGAAGATCACCCTTGCCGACACCATATCCGGCCGGCTCGAAGGGAGGAGCAGGTTCGCGCGTTTTGGCCTCGCGGTGCATGTCACCGCCGGCTTCATGCATCCGGGCATCTCGAACCATCAGGCCCTGGAGATCGTGAACCTGGGGCACGGACCCCTGGCCCTGTACCCCGGCACCAGGATCTGCCAGTTCATATTTGAACGATGCGACGGACGCGCGCATTATCAGGGGCGATTTGTAAAACAGGTCAAACCCTGAGCGTCCCTCATGTACGATACACCGGGAGATCTGAGGAGCAGACATCTGTAATTAAGAGACAGAGATATTTTGGGGCTGTTGTTTCTCGCCAGGCTTTTTTCCTGACCGTCGAGGCAAATTCGAATCAATACAGGAATATTCCGACGCCCGGGCGCGGCCGGCGACAAAGTAAAGAGGAGACAGGCACATGACGACGCTTTTATGGATTCTCGCCGTTCTTTTCGTTCTTGTCGGACTCGCGGGGATCGTTCTCCCCGCCCTTCCCGGGATCATCCTGGTCTTTCTCGGACTTCTTTTTGCCGCATGGGCCGACGATTTTGACCGCGTCGGATGGTTTACCCTTTCCATTCTGGGGGTGCTGACCGTCCTCGCCATGGCGGTAGATCTCCTGGCGACAAGCCGGGGCGTCAAACGAGTGGGCGCGAGTTCCTGGGCGATCGCGGGGTCCATGATCGGGACGGTCGTGGGCCTGTTCTTCGGCTTTATCGGCATCGTGATCGGTCCCTTTGCCGGCGCCGTAGCGGGGGAGTATTATGCGCGGAGGGACATGGTCCAGGCCGGCAGGGCAGGGCTCGGCACCTGGGCCGGCATCATCCTCGGCACTGCCGTGAAGCTCTCTCTGGCCTTTTCGATGATCGGCCTTTTCATCATCGCGTATATCCTGAACGGTTGAACGTTCATTGCACCTTGGGGCCGGTCTTCTGTTTTGCAAGACGCTGATAAAAACCACAGACAAAAGTATTTTCGCGCCAAGCCGCAAAGTCGCAAAGAAAGACGGGGATCAGGCTTTAAACCGTGAATTACAGGATGTAACGATGCAGGAGGTAGTGTCAAAATTTTTATGAAAACCTGAGAGGCCAGTATGAAACCGCCATCGATGGAATCGTTCGAGTGCAGGCGCCGGGCACTCTTCTGTTTTATCCATAAGCATGTCATTCCCGAGGGTTTAAAAGCCTGCCCCGGTATGTTTTTAAGCCGGGGGGAATCTGGTTTTTTTGAAACAGAGAAAACAAACCATATCCCCGATAGAAGCACTCGGGGATGACGAATTGCCTAGGGGAGGAAGCAGAAGAAGCATGTAAGGTGTTGTTACACAAGATGTTTTCTGTGCTCTGGTTTGGGTTTTGACATTACGACAGGAACTGAAAGGGGAAAAGCATGAAGCTGAGTGCGCGGATATGGTATATACTTTTTGCAGTCGGGCTTTGTGTCATAAACGCGGTATCCACGGCCTGTGCGAAAGACGCCGAGAAAAAAGCGGGGCCGATCTTTGAAAAGCGATTTAAAGAACGTAAAATTCGCGGAACAGGACATCTTTTCCGGATCGTAATCAATTGCGACAGCAAGCGCCTCAAGAGCATGTCCGATATTTTATCGAAAGACGAAATTCGAGTCGTTGAGTACGCTTTTACCTTTCACGTAAACACGAAACACAAAGCAAAAGCCCGGCTGGAAGGATCCGGCCTGGACAAGGCGGTCGAGGGGTGCATTATCGACAAATACTATAAGGACGTGAGGTTTTTCTCGGGGCCCTCTGTTCCGGAGAAAATCCCCGAGCGAGTCAGCTTTCCGGCCGTCATCACAAAAGGGAAGGAGCCCCTTGTGCCGGTTACGCCGATTATCGTTGTTGGTCCGGAGTGATTACGATTACATCCAGAGCTCTTAGGGCCAAAGCTCATTTGCTGACTGCCGCGTTGCAAAAGACCCGGTCATTCATTCTTTCGCCTTGACTCACAGCCGTCTTTGCGTGATAATCTACCGGCTTTTCCCGCACTTCAGGGGGGGCTCCCTGAGGTCATTTTTTTCACGCAAAAGGAATTTACGAAGATGGAAAAAAGAGACACGCAAACGATAAAGCGGGCTTTCGCCGTGCGCCGCACCCGCCAGATCCTCGCCATCGCGGCCGCCGTCCTTCTTGTTCTTCTGTTCGCCGTACTTTACAAACGCCCTGAGCTCCTCGGTCCGTTCTCGAAGGACACCCTTGTCGCCTTGCAGATCCTGCTTATCCTTGCCTTTGTCAATTTTACCGCGTACAACTGGCAATGCCCGTCCTGTAGAAAATATCTGGGCAATGATCTTAACAAGCGCGTCTGCAAACAGTGCGGGGCCCGATTGCGATAACGGGATGCCGGAGATGCCGCATTACGAATAGAATAAGTTGCCGGATGATCATGGAACGCAAAAAAAAGAAAAGGGTCCTCATTGTCGTTGCTCTTCTCGCCCTGCTGCTTTCCGTGCCCGCATGGTTTGCCTTTCGGGTCGGCATTCTGCCTCGCATAGATCATGCCGAATCCTTTCATGCCCCCGTCTTCAGTCCCGACGGACAGGATATCTACTGCCTGTCCCGAAAGGCCTGGGGCGTTTCGTGGGGACCGGGCATCGAGTTTTTCACGCCGCCGGCCTCGGTCATTGTGCTGGGCGACCGGTTTGCGCTGCAGAAGACGGACCGGGAAACAGGAGAAACCAGGACGATCCATGAATGGTCCGCAGCGCACCCGTTGCAGCCGGTGAAGACGTACCGCAACTATCTCTTTGGGATCCCCGAGGGTGAGCTCCGCTGGGATGGCAGGACGCTTCATTATAAGATAGGGCTCGATTTTCTTCCGAACGACCCGCCGGGACTATCCGTCAAAGAATGGACGAAGGGTTCGTGGAACGCGGACTCGAACAGGCTCGTCGAGCAGGAGCTCTGGAAATCCGGATATTATCAGCCGAATCCCTGGACCGAGCAGATACTGTTCGGCCCGTTGGAAGTCATCAATTATAAGAATCAGGCGCTCGTGCTCTATGATTCCGCCGCCGGGAAGAGGACCGCACTGCGTTTTTCCGGTTCCGCAGGCCCCGGGTTGCGGGAAGAGCTTGCAACATTCGATCTCGCGGTATACGCTCATCGTGAACAGCTGGAACGAAGCAGTACCATTCGCGAAACCTACGGAAGCCTGGTAATCCGATTTCGGTCGCAGGGTCTGCCGGAAGGGGAGGCGATGCTGCGGGCCAATGACGAGATGGAACGGCTGGGATATTTTCCCAAGAGCCCCAAACTGCTGGCCGCCAGGATCGACGGCATACCGCAGGACGTGAAGGTCTTCGAGATCACAAGCGACGAATTTCGCTTCGGCCTTTTTCCGGACATCGAGGCGGCGATCGCGAAACCGGGGACGGAGGTCCCTTTTCACGGCAGGTACATCCGGCATCGCGATTTTGGAACGAGCGACCGATTGAACGAGCATCTGGATTCAGGCAACCGGTCTTTCATTATAAAGCATAACCGTGCCTTGTATCGTATTTCGATTATCAAATAAAGGATCCTTTATCCATTATGCCTGAATACGACGGACTCATCATCCGGCCTCCGAGCGAGGCCGACAGCCTCATCCTCCAGTACACCGTCGGGTGTTCCCACAACCAATGCATCTTCTGCCCAGCCTACAAGCAGAAAAAATACCGCGTCAAAAGCATCGCCCGGATGGAGCAGGACGTGCTGGGTTGTCTTCCGGCTTATGGCGACACGCGGCGGATCTTTTTGGCGGACGGCGACGCGCTGGCAGCGCCCCAACAGGACCTGCTCTCTCTCTTTGCGCTTCTGAGGTCGCGCTTCCCGCAGCTCCAGCGGATTGGTATGTACGCGAACGCGGGAAGCATTCTCAACAAGAGCACGGACGAGCTCAAGCAGCTCTGCTCGCAGGGCCTCGGTATCCTGTATCTCGGCGTCGAGTCGGGGGACGATGAACTGCTCACCTGGATGCAAAAAGGCGCCACGGCAAGGCAGATGGCGGAGGCGGGCCACCGTGTCAAAGAAGCGGGGATAAAACTCTCGATCACGGTTCTGCTCGGCATTGGCGGAAGCGGGCGGAGTCTGCAGCACGCGAGGGCGACCGGGCAACTGCTTTCGGAGATAGACCCGGATTACGTGGGCGCGCTCACGTGCATGGTGGTCCCCGGCACACCCCTCCATAAGCTCGAACAGGCCGGGGATTTCAGCCTTCCCGCGCCCCTTGCCATTCTGACCGAGCTCGCCGAGATGCTTGAACATACGGAGATGCGGGGGCTCTTTTTCGCGAACCATGCTTCGAACTACCTGGCGCTGCGGGTCCGGATGCCGTCGGAACGCGATGCAACAGTAGAGATGATCCGGCAGTTCGTACGCAATGGAGACGAATCCATTCTGAAGCCCGAGCGGATGCGGAGGCTGTGAACGAAAATCCCGGGCTCTGTTCCATCCATTTAACTTTTTCTTTGTGCGTCTCCCTCCTTTCCCGTTGACAGGCTGTTTCCGTTTTGGTATGGTCGTTCGTAGCGGCAATACACCGGCGAACAAACTTTTTCCCTTGCTGTCACCATTTCGCCGGTAACGGACGGGTCGCTGAGCCCCGTCAGCAGGGTGAATGTCCAAACGGGGTGAGCGCCGTCTCAGGCTTACCGCGTGCGATAAGACCGCCTGAGGTCAAAAAAGCATAATCGAAGAATGCCCGCGAAGAAGATCTATATTATTTCCGATGCCACCGGCCAGAGCGGCCTGCACATTCTGAGGGCGGCCCTTGTCCAGTTCAAACATGCCCGCACCAAGATAATGGTCTTTCACGATATTGACTCAAAGGCCGGCCTCAAAAAAGTCCTTGAACAGGCGAGGGAGGAAAAGGCCCTCATCGCCTTCACCTTTGTCAAAAAACAGATGAGGGACTATGCCAGCGCATACTGTTTGAAGAACGACATCATCAATCTCGACATCCTGGGCCCGCTCATAAATAATCTCGCCTCCTATTTGCGGTTGGAACCGCTCGAGACCCCGAGCCTGCTCAGAAAGGTCGATGCGCGGTATTTCAGGCGCATCGACGCGATAGAGTACACGCTTGAACACGACGATGGCAGGGACGCCGCGCACCTTCATGAAGCGGATATCGTTATCGTCGGTCTCTCGCGGACATCCAAGACCCCGACCTCTTTCTTCCTGGCCCAGGAAGGCTACAAGGTCGCCAATGTCCCCATTGTTCCGGGCATTCCCCTGCCTGAAGAGCTCTTCGACCTTGACCAGCACAAGATCGTCTGTCTCAATATAGACGCCGAGGTCCTCAAAAAAGTGAGGATGGTTCGCCAGAGACAATTCGGTCTCAAACCGAGTTACAGCGACTTCAGAAAGATCTTTGCCGAGGTCGAGTCTGTGAGGGAACTCCTCAAAAGACATGGGAGCTGGAAGGTCATCGATACGACGAACAAATCCATTGAGGAGACCGCGTGGGAGATCATCCACGCTGTTTTCGGAGAAGAGCAGCACGAATATAATTAACTTGCAATTCCCCGTAGCGTGCTACAGGGTCGCCTTATAGGTTCCTCTCCCTTGATGGGA
>Ga0209342_10005800_pt1 | contig 12584 bp, 14 predicted proteins | sample RifCSP16_2_FD_184023 | JGI IMG/M metagenome (GOLD analysis project Ga0209342, IMG submission 184023) | Soil microbial communities from Rifle, Colorado - Rifle CSP2_sed 16_2 (SPAdes) (version 2) | ecosystem: Environmental > Terrestrial > Deep subsurface > Rock core/Sediment | place: Rifle... | reverse complement strand
CCGCGGCGCGCCGCGGGCGCACCGGTGCCGCCCGCTCCACTCGCTCCGGAGGGCGTCTCATGAACTGGTTCCGTGCCATCCGTCGTGACGAGCGAGGCGCGACCAGCCTCGAGTACGCCATCATGGCCTCGCTGATCGCGGCGGTGATCGTCGCGGCGGTGGGGAGCCTGGGGCAGGGCGTCCTGTCGCTCTTCAGCAGTGTGCACTGGTGATCGAGGAGCGAGCGCCATGGAGATGATGGGTCAATACGCGCTCCCCCTCCTCTACGCCCTCCTCGGCGCCGCTGCCCTCAGCGACGCCGCCTCGCGCCGGGTGCCGAACGCGGTGGCGCTGGCGATCGGGATGGTGGGTATCGTCTATCAGCTACACTCGGACGGCATCCGGGCAGCGCTCCTCGCCGCCGGCACAGGCGCGCTCGTCCTGATTGTCCTGCTCCTCCCCTGGTCCCGCCGGATGCTCGGCGGCGGCGACGTCAAGCTCGCGGCCGCATGCGCCATATGGATGGGGTGGGAGCGCCTGCCCACGTTCCTCCTCGCCACCGCGCTCGCCGGAGGCCTCGTTGCCGTGACCACGGCGATCCTGGCGCTGCGCCGCACCGTGGCCCTGGGTGTCGACAAAGGGGCGCCGCCGAGTGGGGTTGCGCGGGTGCGCGCCGCGAAGGTTCCATACTCGGTGGCCATCGCAGCAGGTGCGGTGGTCGCGCTGCACTGGAGAATCCCATGATCACCCTTCGGAAGAGGCGCGCAAGCGGCAGGCGGGAGCGCGGCGCGGCGGCGGTGGAGTTCGCGCTCGTCCTGCCCGTGCTGCTCCTGCTCGTCCTCGGCGCCATCGACTGGGGCTGGTACTTCTTCCTGCGCGAGGTGGTGACGAACGCTGCGCGCGAGGGCGCGCGCGTGGGCTCCGTGAACCAGGACGGGCAGGCGGCGGCGGCCGCCTATCTCACGAGGCTGGGACTCACGCAGGGCACCGCGGCTTCAAACAATGGGAACGTCGGCGGCATCAGCTCGGTCCGCGTGACGGTCACCTATCCAGCCGGCTCGCTCACCGGGTTCATACCCATGGTCCCGACGACGATTACTGCGCAGGCGCAGATGCGGATCGAGGGAACCTAGCAGCACGCGGAGCACGCTACTCGGGAGGACGGAATGCCAGAAACCGTGGAAAGGAAGACCGGCGGAACGAGGTGGGCGATCCGCGCGGCGCTGTTTCTCTCGCTCGCCCTGGTGGCCGCGGTGGTGGCGGCGCTCGTCCTCACGCGATGGGTGAACAGCCGGATGGCCATCGCGCGCGTGCCGACCTCGAAAGTGGTCGTGGCCGCCATGGACCTCCCGGTGGGGACGCGGATCGCGAAGGAGCACCTCGCCGCTGTGGACTGGCCGACCGCCTCGCGGCCATCTTCGGCCGCGGACGATCCCGCCAGCGTCGAGGGCCAGGTCGTCGCCTCCCGCATCTTCAAGGGCGAGGCGGTCCTGGCCGAGAAGGTCGTCTCCGGGAAGTCGGGGAGCGGGCTCGCCGCCCTCCTGCCCGAGGGGGCGCGCGCGGTGTCGGTCCGGGTGAACGACGTCGTCGGCGTGGCGGGCTTCATCCACCCGGGCGACTTCGTGGACGTGATCGTCACCATGCGCCCGAACGAAGGCGTGGGCAGCAGCCTCTTCACCTCGAAGATCTTCCTCGAGAACATCAAGGTCCTGGCGGTGGGGAAGGAGGTCGACTCGGGGCGGGAGGGCGACAAGGTCATTCCGGCCACGGTCGCGACGCTCCAGGTCGACAGCGAGCAGGCCGAGAAGCTCGCCCTCGCGGCCTCCAAGGGGCAGCTCCTGCTCGCGCTCCGCAGCCCCGCCGACGGCGAGCTGGTCGAGACGAGCGGGATCACGCCGCCGGTGCTGCTCGCCGCCGCGGAGGCACCGCCGGCCAAGCCGGTGAAGGTCGAGGCTCCGGTCCGCGCGCGGCGCGCCCATGCCGCCGTCCGGGCGAAGGAGAAGCCCAAGGAGGAGAAGCAGGTGGTGGAGATCCTACGCGGCGACCTGTTCGAGCGGCGCGGCTTCGAGAAGAAGGAGGGCGAGAAATGAGAGCGCATGTGCTGTTGCTCGCGGTCGCCGCCGTCTCGTCAGGCGCGGCCCGCGCGGAGGATGCTTCGCCGACGGTGTCGATCCGCTTCGAGCGCGAGCTGTCGGCGGTGAAGCAGATGTCGCTCGAGGTGGGGCAGAACCGGCTGCTCCTCATCTCCGAGGAGATCGCGCGCGTCGCGGTCGCGGACCCGAGCGTCGCCGACCTGAAGGTCGTGACGCCCTTGCAGGTGCTCCTCACTGCGAAGGGGCCCGGGAGCACCGACCTCACGCTGTGGAACCGGCTCAACCAGCCGCTCGTCGTGGCGCTCCACGTGGCGCGCAACATCGACGCTCTCCGCAGGCAGCTCAAGGAGCTCTTCCCGGGTGAGAACATCTCCGCCTCGGCGGCCGGCGACCTGGTGGTGCTGACGGGCGAGGTCTCCGATCTGCGCGTGCCCGAGAGGGCGGTGGAGGTGGCGAAGCTGCAGGCGAAGCAGGTGGCGAACCTGGTCAAGGTGGTGGGGAACCAGCAGGTCCAGCTCGAGGTCCGCTTCGCAGAGGTGACGCGCAACGGGCTGCGCGAGGTGGGGCTCAACGTCTTCCAGAAGACGCGCAACGGAAGGTACGTGAGCGGCGTGTTCGGCTCGCGCACCATCCCCGGCGACTTCCTCAACACCATCCAGAACCCGGCCGTCCCCGGGACCGGCCCCCGGGGCCTCGCCGCCGCGGGCCAGCCGCCCGACGTGCCGAATCCTCAGTTCCAGAACGCCTTCTCGCTCTTCTTCTCCGGCTACCCCGAGTTCCCCTTCAGCGCCATGCTGAACCTCCTCGAGTCGAACGGCCTGGCGAAGGTGCTCGCCGAGCCGACGCTGGTGACGCTCTCGGGGCAGGAGGCGCGGTTCCTCGCCGGCGGCGAGATCCCCATCCCGCTCGCCTCGGCGCTGGGCCAGATCAGCGTGGAGTGGAAGAAGTTCGGGATCATCCTCAAGTTCACGCCGACCGTCCTCGGGGAGGGGACGATCCATCTCAAGATGTCGGCCGAGGTCAGCGATCTCGATCCCAGCTCCTCCGTCACCATCGCCGGCACCACGATCCCTGGCCTCTCCAGCCGCCAGAGCGAGACCACGATCCGCCTCGGCGACGGCCAGAGCTTCGCGGTCGCCGGCCTCCTGTCGGACAAGGTGAGGTCGCAGATCGACAAGGTGCCCTGGCTCGGCAGCATCCCGATCCTGGGCGCGCTCTTCCGCTCGTCGGCGTACAAGCGCGAGGAGACGGAGCTGCTGGTGGTGGTGACGGCGCACCTGGCGACGCCGGTCTCCCCGGAGAACGTGCAGCCGCTCCCGACCGACCGCGCCGGGAACGAGCCGGGTAACTTCGACTTCTTCCTCTTGGGCAATGACACCGTGGCTCGCAGCGACGGCTCTGCGTCGAAGCGCGCCGGCGGCGCTGCGGGCGACCGCGGCTTCGCCGCTCCCTGACGGAGGCTGACGTGGACACTCAGCAAGTGATGATGGTGGGTATCCCGGAGTCGACGCGCGCCGCGCTGGCCGAGCGGCTCGGTCCCGAGGTGATGTGCCACGGCCTGGCTCGCCCGCCCCGGCCGAACGAGCCCCTGGGGAGGCGCCCCGACGCCGCCCTGGTGGCCATCGAGCCCGACGCGGCGGAGGCGTTCGCCTTCGTGGGTCGCCTCGTCCGCGATGGGGTGAAGGCGCTGGTGGTGGGGACGCAGAAGGACGCCGACCTCATCCTGCGCGCCATGCGCGCCGGAGCGAGCGAGTTCGCCGTCGCGGGAGACCTCGAGCACCTGCTCCAGGCCGTCCGCTCCCTCCTCCGCCCCCCCGGCGACTCGCGGCTGGGCAGGGTGACGACCGTCTTCGCCCCCAAGGGCGGCGTGGGGGCCACCACGCTGGCGGTGAACCTGGCCGGCGCGCTGGCGAAGCGCGGCGAGCGGACCTGCCTCCTCGATCTCGATCTGGAGATGGGCGACGTCCTCGCGTTCCTCGACCTCGCCGGCTCCTACGGCGTGGCGGACGTGATCGACAACCTGCACCGGCTCGACCGCGACCTCCTCGAGACCTCGCTCCCGCGGCACAGGTCGGGTATCCACGTGCTCGCGCAGAGCAACAAGGTCGAGGACGCGGAGGCGGTGGACGCCTCGGCGCTGGGCCGGCTGCTCGACTTCCTGCGCCACCACTACCAGCACATCGTGGTGGACGGGGCGCGGGGCTTCGACGAGCTGTCGCTGGCGGCCCTCGACTCGAGCCAGCGCATCCTGCTCGTCGTCACCCAGGAGATCCCGGCCATCCGGAACGCGCGGCGCGCCGCCGAGCTCTTCCGCCGGCTCGGGTACGGCGAGGACCGGGTGCGGCTGGTGGTGAACAGGCACCAGAAGAAGGCGCGCATCCCCGACGAGGTCCTCGTCGAGACGGCGGGTCTCCCCATCGCCGCGCGGGTGGGGAACGACTACCAGGCCGTCGATCGGGCGATCCACGCCGGCGCGCTGGTGGTCGACGACGCCGCCCGGTCGCCGCTCGCGCACGACCTGACCTCGCTGGCCGCGCTGGTGGACGAGCGCGGCGCGGAGCCGGAACGCCCCGCCTCGCTGCTGCGGCGGGTCTTTGCAGGGAGGGCCATCGCCCATGGCGCTTAGTGAACGGCTGAAGCAGCGCGACGGCGTCCAGGTGTATGGGCCGTTGCTCGAGGCGACCCCCGAGGCGTACCTCGCGCTGAAGGGCGAGATGCACCGGCGCATCGTCGACAAGCTCGACGTGAAGACGCTCCAGACCCTCCCGCCCGAACGGCTGCAGGTCGAGCTGCGCGACCTGCTCGCGTCCATGGTCTCGACATCGCGCGCCCCGCTCAACCAGATCGAGCGGGAACGGATGGTCCAGGAGCTGCTCGACGACCTCACCGGGCTCGGGCCGCTCGAGGCCCTCCTGCGCGACGCGACCCTCTCCGACATCCTGGTGAACGGCGCCGGCACGGTCTACGTGGAGCGCGCGGGGAAGCTCGAGGTGACGCACGTCCGGTTCGACGATGACGGCCACCTGATGCGGATCATCAATCGCATAGTCTCGCGCGTGGGCCGGCGCGTGGACGAGACCTCGCCCATGGTGGACGCCCGCCTGCCCGACGGGTCGCGCGTCAACGCCATCATCCCGCCGCTCGCGCTCGACGGCCCCGCCCTCTCCATCCGGCGCTTCGGGGTGACAGGCCTGCGGTCGCGCGACCTCATCACCATCGGCAGCGCCACGCCGGCGGCGATGGCCTTCCTGGGCGCCTGCGTCCGGGCGAAGGCGAACGTGCTCATCAGCGGCGGTACCGGGAGCGGCAAGACGACGATGCTCAACGCGCTCTCGTCCTTCATCCCCGAGACGGAGCGCATCATCACCGTCGAGGACTCGGCCGAGCTGAAGCTCCAGCAGCCGCACGTCGTCCGCCTCGAGACGCGCCCGCCCAACATCGAGGGGAAGGGCGAGATCACGGCCCGCGACCTCGTCCGGAACTGCCTGCGCATGCGCCCCGACCGCATCGTGGTGGGCGAGGTCAGGGCGAGCGAGGTGCTCGACATGCTCCAGGCGATGAACACCGGCCACGAGGGCTCGATGACCACCGTCCACGCCAACTCGGCGCGCGACGCGCTGTCGCGCCTCGAGTCGATGGTGGGCATGGCCGGCCTGCCGCTCACCGAGAGCGCGACCCGCCAGATCATCTCGCGCGCCATCCACGTCATCCTGCAGCTCAGCCGCGGCTCCGACGGGCGGCGGCGCGTGATGAGCGTGGCCGAGATCACCGGCTCGGAGGGCTCGATGATCACCATGCAGGAGATCTTCAAGTTCGACCAGCGCGGCGTGGACGCCACGGGGCGCGTGCAGGGCGAGCTCGTCCCCACGGGCATCCGGGCGCGCATCATGGATCGCATCCAGCGTGCGGGCGTGGACCTCGCGGCCATGAGCCGCGAGGTGGCGGAGGCGTGATGACCACCCTGCTCGCGATACTCCTCAGCGTGGCGGCGGTGGCCGCCGTCGAGGCCGCCCTCTACGCGTCGCGGTTCGCGCGCGAGCGGCGCGAGGCGGAGCTGAAGCGGCGCATCAGCGCCATCGCCCACGACGCGCCGGAGGTCGACCGCGACGCGCTCCTCCGGCGCACCCGCTTCGCCCGCAGCCCCCTGCTGGAATCGATGCTCCGCCAGTTCGGGCCGGCCCGGCGGCTGGAGACCCTCATCGAGCAGGCGGACTCGAACGTCACGGTGGCCCAGCTCGTCTGCTGGTCGCTGGGCCTGGCCGGGACGGTGGTCTTCCTCGCGCTGGCGATCGGACGCCTGGCGCTCCTGGCCGTCGCCGTGGCCGCGGCCGTCGCGCCCACGCTCTGGCTGCTTCAGGCCCGTGCGCGCAGGAGCCACCGCATCTCTGAGCAGCTCCCCGAGGCGCTGGAGATGATGTCGCGCTCGCTCCGGGCCGGCCACGCCCTCTCCGCCGCCTTCGAGCTGGTCGCTCACGAGATGCCCGAGCCGGTCGCGGTCGAGTTCGCCCGCGCCTTCGAGGAGCAGCGGCTCGGCCTCTCCTTCGACGAGGCCGTGCGCAGGATGGCGATGCGCGCTCCCTCGAACGGGGACGTCAAGATCTTCGCCATCTCGGCGGTGATCCAGCGCGAGACCGGCGGCAACCTGGCCGAGGTCATGGACAACATCGCCCACACGATCCGTGAGCGGTACCGCTTCCACGGAAAGCTCCGGGCGCTCACGGCGGAGGGCCGCGCCTCGGCGCTCGTCCTCGGCGCGCTGCCCTTCTTCATCGCGCTCGTCCTCGCCATCCTGAATCCCGAATACATCGGCAAGCTCGTGAGCGAGCCCCTCGGGAATGCGATCCTCGCCTTCGGCTTCACCAGCTGGCTCGTGGGCCAGGTGGTGCTCTTCCGGATGACGAAGGTCGAGGTCTAGGAGACCCCATGGACCCGATCGCCATCGCCGTGGGAGTGCTCTTCGTCGGCGCCATCGCCTTCGCCGCCACCAGCGTGTGGGCCATGAGCGCGCGCAGCCGGGCCGCGCTGGCCCGCCGCCTGAGCGGCGCCGGACAGGTCACCGCCGCGGCGGCGCCGGTGGGACCGCGCCTCTCGTTCGCCGCGATCCTCGCCCGGGTCGCGGCCCCGCTCGCCGCGCTGGCGCGGCCGAGGCGGGAGGATGAGAAGGGCAGGCTCGCGCGCCAGCTCGCGCAGGCCGGGCTGCGGTCGCCGCACGCGGCGTCGATCTTCCTCGGCGCACGCATGGTGCTGGCCGTCGCCGGGCTCGGCGTCTACCTCGCCGTGGCGGCTCACCGCGCCGAGCCGTTGCGCGGAGGCCCCGCGCTGGGCGTCATCCTCTTCGCGGTCGGCTACTACCTGCCTGCCGTGTGGCTCGCCCGGCGCACGCGCCAGCGGCAGGCGGCGATCGACCGCGGCATCCCCGACGCGCTCGACCTCCTCGTCACCTGCGTCGAGGCCGGGCTCGGGCTCGACGCCGCCCTGCAGCGCGTAGCGGACGAGATCGCGCTCGCCCATCCAGTGCTCTCTCGCGAGCTGCAGCTCACCTTCCTCGAGGTGAATGCCGGCATCAGGCGCGGCGATGCGCTGCGGCGGCTCGCCGACCGCACCGGCGTCGCGGACCTCAAGACCTTCGCCGCCACCCTCAACCAGACCGAGATGTTCGGGACGAGCATCGCCGACGCCCTGCGGATCCAGGCGGACGGCATGCGCATCCGCCGCATGCAGCGCGCCGAGGAGAAGGCGGCGACGGTCCCGGTGAAGCTCACCATCCCGCTCGTACTCTTCATCCTGCCCTCGCTCTTCGCGGTGATCATCGGCCCGGCGGTCATGAACATCGTGAAGACCCTCCTCCCCATGCTGGGGCACCGATGAGCGCCAGGACCCGTCACGGCAAGCCGCTCGGCGCTCTGGTCGCGCTCGCCGCGCTCGCCGCCGCCGGCTGCGCGCACGGCAAGGCGTCCTCGGGCACGGTCGGGGTGAAGATCGCGCTCGCGCACCGGCTCGCGGAGCGCGGCCAGCGGGACGCCGCCTTCGCCCAGGCGGACTCGGCCTGCCGCGAGGCGCCGAAGGACGGCGCGGCGCGCGCGATCCGCGGCGCGCTGCTCTCGGACCGGGGCCTCCTCGACGAGGCGGAGGCGGACCTGAAGGAGGCAGTGCGCTTCGCCCCGGACCTCGCCGAGGCGCACTCCGCGCTGGCCGTCCTGCACGAGCGGCGCCAGCGCCCCGCCGAGGCGGAGAAGGAGCACCGCAAGGCGGCCGAGCTCGCGCCGAACGACGCGCGCTACCTGAACAACCTCGGCTACTCGCTCCTGCTCCACGACAAGGCCAAGGAGGCGGTCCCGGCGCTGCTCGAGGCCGCGCGCATCGACCCGATGAACCGCCGCATCCGCAACAACCTCGGGTTCGCCTACGCCCGCCTCTCCGACTACGCGCGGGCGGGGCGTCAGTTCGCGCTCGGCGGCACGCCGGCGGAGGCCAAGAACAACCTGGGGATCGCCTTCGAGCGGGCGGGGAACCTCGCCCAGGCGCGCTCGCACTACGAGGACGCGCTGCGCCTCGACCCGAAGCTCGACGTCGCCCGGGAGAACCTGACCCGGCTCGGCGCCGCGCCACCAGCCGTCGCGGGGCCCGGCCCGGCGCCGGGCGCCGTCGCCGACCGGGATCGTCAACCAGGGGCCCAGTCCGGGCCCCAGCCAGGAGGCCAGCCATGAAGCTCGCCATCGCAGCCCTAGTCGCTCTCGCCGTTGCGTGCGGCGGCCGCGCTCACCTCGAGCCGGGCTACGCCCGCTCGTACAAGGGGCAGTTCTCGGCTCAGCAGGCGAGGCCGCCCGGCGCGAGACCGGCGGTGGCCGCGCCAGGGCTCGACGCCCAGGAGGCGTCGATCATCGCCAACAGCTATCGCAAGAGCCTGTCGCCCAAGGAGGAGCGGCAGTACGGAGCGGAGCCGATCCTGGTGGTCGCGCCCCCGCAGCGCGCTGCAGGTCACCCACTGCTGCCCTCCGTCCCGAAGGAGTAGGTCATGCGCGCGCCGTCAGAACGGTCCCGGTCCGAGCGAGGGGCGGTCGTCGTCATCGTGGCCATCACCGTGGCCGTTCTCCTCGGCTTCCTCGGATTCGTGCTCAACGCAGGGCACGCCACGAGCGTGCGCGGCGAGCTGCAGAACGCGAGCGACGCCGCCGCGCTCGCCGGAGCGCGCGAGCTGAACGGCGAGCAGAGCGGCATCGACGCGGCCCGCCGGGTGGCGGTGGACTTCGCCGCCCTGCACGACACCGACACGACGCGGACCGTGGACATCAGCCAGGCGAGCGACGTCGTCTTCTGCAGCTGGGACGTCCCAAGCGGGCAGCTCGACTGGTGCCTGCCGCGAGGGACCGATCCGAGCTCGGCGCAGGCGCCGCCTCCGTCGCCGGCCGGCACGACGCAGCTCCAGGCCACGAATGCGGTCCGGGTCCTGGACGGGCGCGAGACGAGCCGCGGCAACGCGCTCCCGGTCTGGCTCTCCGCGTTCCTCGGGAGCACGACCAGCATGGACTCCCGGTCGGACGCGATGGCGGTCGGCGGCGCGCCCTGCGAAAGGAGGTGCCTCATCCCCCTCGTGTTCGCCAGGTGCCAGATCAGGAGCGACGATGGGAACCTGAGGTGCGGCCAGCAGATGACCTTCATCTTCGCCAACGACGGCTCCGACAACATCGGGTTCACGAACCTCGCCGACGCGGCGAACGTCTCCAACTCCCTGATCCGATCGCTCCTCGACGAGGCCATCAGCGGCTCGGGGTGCATCGACGTGAACACCGGCGACCCCATCGGCATCCAGAACGGGAACGACCTCAACCGGCAGCTCGGAGAGCGATTCCAGTCCCTGGTCGGACAGATCGTCTACGCGCCGGTGGTCGACTTCGAGGGCTGCCCGAACCCGAGGTACAACCGGATCCACGAGGTGGACGGGTTCGTGGCCTTCACCATCGACGTGGTCGTCTGGCGGGACGAGGACGCGGCGCAGTGCGACGGCCACAACCGGTGCATCAAGCTCACGATGAGGTGCGACCAGGAGGTCCACTCCAGGAGGGCAGGTTGCGGCCGTTACGGAATGCAGGCGACGAGCTCCCAGCTCGTTCAGTGATGCGTCAGGGCGCCCGCTCGTACGGCCCGATGTCGGGCGCCTCACCGGCGGGGCGGGCGTTGTCCTCGCGGTCGTAGGCGACCCCCACGTCTGCGCCGGAGTCCACCGCGGGGCTGTCCGGCTCGAGGTGGAAATCGCCGCTCGCCGGCGCGACGAAGCGGGGATCGGCCACCCGGTCGGACGGCCATTCGGCCGGGTCGAGGCTGTCCGTGGTGCTGAAGAGCAGGTTGTGGTTGCCGACCACCGCGCCGCCATCCGAGGCCCAGTAGTTGCTCCCGGCGTCGTAGAAGATGTTGTCCCGGACCTCGCCCGTGGCCCCGTCCCGGAAGCCGATGCCGTGGTACACGAGGTTCACGAAGAGATTGTGGTAGGCGCGGACGTTCCGGATCTGCTCCACGCACAGCCCCCAGGCGCCGCCGATCTCCCCGCCGTCGAAGACGTTGTTCTGGAAGGTGACGTCGGAGCTGGCCCCGTGGAAGCTCGCCTCCCCCATGAACCCTTGGTGGAAGCTATGGCACCAGTTGCCCTCCACCACCACGTTCCGCACGTGCTCGCCGTTGTTGTCGAAGGTCTGAAAGCAGTCGACGTGAGCGGTGCCGATCTCCGCCTCCCGGGCGCCGTGGAAGTGGTTGCCGCGGATGCGGTGCCCCTCCCCGAAGAAGCGCGAGTAGTCGCAGTCCCCGTCGCCGTACTGGACGAGCCGCTCGACCTCGTTCCCCTCCACGAGCCAGCTCGTGCCCGACACGGTGAGGCCCATCTGCGGCGCGTGGATGCGGTTGCCGCCCACGTACACGTTGGCAGGCATGGGGTCGTGCCACCACCCCGTGATCGCCGTGCCCTGGAAGGCGTCGAACTCGTTGTCGATCACCTCCACGCCGTCGCTGCTCACCAGGATGCCGTCGGTCCGGGTCCAGTCGGCGCGCTCCTCCGGGGCGAGCGCGATCTTGAACCCCTCCATGCGGACGTAGGCCGCCGCCCCGGTGTGAAACCCCCACATGGTGACCGAGCGGCGAGGCTCCGCCTTGAACAGGACCTTGGCGTCGGCTGTCCCGCTCATGGTGTCCGGGAAGGTCACGCGCTCCTCGTACTCCCCGGCGTGCACCAGCACCCAGTCGCCGGCTCCGACGGTGTCGGCCGCCTTCTGGATGGTGAGCCAGGGGGCGTCGGCGGTGCCGGGCCCGGCGTCGCTCGCCTGCGGGTGAGAGCGGTCCACGTGATAGGTGTTCCTCGCCGGGGTCATGGCGGGCGCGGTGGAGGGGATGGCCGCGGCCGGGGGTGGGATGCTCGAGGACCCGCAGGCCCCGGCCCCCGCCAGGGCGGCCGCACATGACAACACCAAAAGTGTATGACGGCGCATCGCTGCTGCCCCTCTCTGGCCCCGCTGGCGCGGACCACGCTGTGCGACGGGTGGGAAGCCGGGAGCCGACCCCGATCAGTGAAGCAGACGGCACCGCAAGCGTAAAGGCCGCGCATCATCGAAGGGAGGAGATCTGACGACGGTTACCCACAGGACGAACGGTGAAAGCGTGCGCGGCCGGGTGAGTTCCACGTGGACGTCGCCGGGGGGTGCTGCGATGCTGAGATCATGCGGATCCTCTCCATGGCCCTGGTCGTGTGGCTGACCGGCTGTGCGGGCAGCGCGAAGGACGGCGGTACCAGCGGTGGCGCCGCCGGTGGTGACGGTGGTGACGGTGGTGACGGTGGTGACGGTGGCGGCGCTGACGGTGGCGGAGGGTCGGGGTCGTCCGACCCCGGGCCGGTCACCGGCGAGGACCCCAGCGTGGCCGGGATCGTGGCCGCGCACAACGCCGCGCGCGCGGCGGTGCAGCCGGCGCCCGCGACCCCGCTCCCGGCCCTGGCCTGGTCAGACGCCGCGTTCGACACGGCGAGCGCGTGGGCCGCGAATTGCCGCTTCGACCACAACCCGGATCGGGACGGCTTCGGAGAGAACATCTACGCGACGAGCGGCACCGCGACCGCCCAGGACGTGGTCGCCAGCTGGGTCAGCGAGAAGAGCGACTACGACTACGCGACGAACTCGTGCCGCACCGGCCTCCTGGGGTGCGGTCACTACAGCCAGGTGGTGTGGAGGAGCACGACGAGCATCGGCTGCGCTGCGAAGATCTGTACCAGCGGCTCGCCATGGGGCGCAGGGAGCTGGCAGTTCTGGGTGTGCAACTACGCACCGGCGGGGAACTCCGGAGGACGGCCGTACTGAAGGGTACGCGGCCGAGGCCTACTATGGCGCCGAGCTGGCAGCGCGGGGCATCGCCGAGGCGCGCCAGAGCAGGCGAGGTCGTGGCGCACGAGCACTGTCCCCGGGGCTCGCGATCGGTCACTTCTCTTGCGTTCGGCGGTGGCCTGTGATCTGACGATCTTGTGAAGACAACTCACGT
>Ga0209342_10005799_pt1 | contig 12586 bp, 13 predicted proteins | sample RifCSP16_2_FD_184023 | JGI IMG/M metagenome (GOLD analysis project Ga0209342, IMG submission 184023) | Soil microbial communities from Rifle, Colorado - Rifle CSP2_sed 16_2 (SPAdes) (version 2) | ecosystem: Environmental > Terrestrial > Deep subsurface > Rock core/Sediment | place: Rifle... | reverse complement strand
CGCATCGAAGTTTCGGTAGACGACCGTGACATCGATCGTTTCATGGAATTCTTGACACCTTACGCGATCAACCTCGAGTCGATGTTTGGCTTGCCTGAAGTTGAGCGTGACGACCCGAAGCATTGGCCTATGAACTATGCAGGCTGTCACAATGCCTGGGGCCTCTGCAATTACTTCGACGCGTGCGAATCCCACGGCGCCTTCGAGTCGCTCTATGTAGTACCTCCAGACTTCAAGCCTGCGCGGGGCCGCGTCGAGCAGAAGCTCCGTCAATGCAAGCCGCGAACGCCTAAAGCTATGGCGCCAACCGCAGAAACTAGGCAAATCGAGCTGCCACTCGCAACCAACGCTGCGCCTTGGCCGGTGCAACAAACTGAAAGGGATGTGTGATGATTCAGTTTCTCGACGCTGCAACGATGCCGCGGCAACCGTTGCGAATGATCCTGTACGGCGAAACTCGAGCTGGGAAGACGTTTGCCTCTGCTTCAGCGCCACGGCCACTGTTTCTGTCTGCGGGCCTCGAAGGCGGCGACAAGACATTGCGGTCTTTCTCAGGTGTCAAGGTCTGTCCGATCTTCAGCTCGGCCGAAATGCTCGAAGCTATCGACCGTATTGCGAAAGAGCCGTCGTCGTGCGACACCGTGGTCGTCGATTCGATTACCTTCTACGCCGACATGTACATCGCCGAACTTGTGCAGAAGAACCGCGGACCCATGCGCCTACAGGACTGGGGCCTGCTTGAGAACCACATCGGCAAGATGCTCTTGCCCCGATTGCACAAGCTCCCACAACACGTCATCTGGATCGCGCTGGAGCAAACTGAGAAGGACGAATCTAACGGTGCTGTTGGACGCGTGGGTCCGATGATCCAGGGCAAGCTCGCGCGCAAGCTGCCAGCCGTGACGGACATGATTGCACGTCAGGCACGTATGCCCCTGAAGTGTCAGGATGGCGTCGTCCGCGAAATGCCCGTCTGGCAAGTTGCGCCGCAGATGACCCCACAGGGTCCCATCTTGGCGGGCGGACGCTTCGGCAACGTGTTTCCCGAAGGCTGGATCATGCCGACGTGGGCGGCCTTGATAGAGCGCATCGGCTCGTACATCGACACGCGACAAACCGCCGGTACCGCACAACACACGCAAGCACCACCCGCCAACGGCGGCGCGTAGTAGTTCAACCAAAGGCAGTACAACCAAACGAAGTTGAGGAGATCGCGTTATGCCATTCATTCCCGTGCAGCTCAGTACCATCACCCCAGCCGGCGCTTTCGAGACCTACCCACAGGGTCTGTATGACTTGGTGATCAAGGACTCAAAGCAAGAGACCTCGAAGGAAGGCAATCCCAAGCTTTCCATTCAGTACGCTGTCGAGTCGGGCCCAAACGGCAGTACGAAGTTCCACGGCAAGACCCTGCCACGCAGCTACTCGTTGCTTCCGCAGGCGCTCGGTTTCTTGAAGCGCCTCGTCCTCGCGGCGGGTATCTCAGACCAGGACATCGCGAATGCGGGCGGTATGCTCAGCGACGAGATGCTGATTGGTCGTCGCATCCGCGCGAGAGTCACGGTTCGCGAATATCAGGGTCGGGAGACGAACGAAGTGCAGGAGCTGTACGGCGATACATTGCAGGCCGCTATGAACGAGATGTCCGGTCAGGCTCCAGCCGCTGCGGCGAACGCTGCACTCCCTGCACCACAGGGGTACGCGACGTTGCCGCAGGTCGCGCCGCCTGCGCCACAGGGGTACGCGACGATGCCGCAGGCCCAGATGCAGCCTCAGATGCAGGTCATGCAACAGCCTGCGTATGCGCCTCCTCCGCAGTTCAGCCCACCTGCACCTGTTCCCGGCGCGTACTCGCCGTCGCCTGCACCGGTCAGTGCTTGGGGCGCCGCAGCACCACAGCCCGGCTTTGGCAACAATGGCGCCATGGCTCCACAGGCTCCACCGCAGCCGCCCACACGCTAGTCGTTGCAACGCGGCCGGCCGGGGCTGTTGCTGGGCCCCGGCCTCAAAGGTATTGAACTGACATACAGGTGGAGCGCGCACGCAAATGGGCATTACGGTTTCAACGGGTGGTACTGGAACCGAATTCATGCGGGGTGTGTTTCAACAACCCGATTGTGCAAACTGTATCCTTCGCGACGAGGTGAAGGTCCCACCTGAAGGGAACCCTCGCGCAGAAGTAATGCTGATCGGTGAAGCGCCTGGGCTGGAAGAGACCGTGGTGCAAAAACCTTTTGTGGGCCGCAGCGGTGAGGCCCTAAACCTGTTGCTCGCGCGACTCGGCGTACCACGCGAGACGTTGTGGATCAGTAATACGATACTTTGCAGACCGCGTTCGGCAACTACCATGCGTGTACAGCCGTGTCCTGACTGTACGCCAACAAAGAAGCGTAAAAAGACTGGCACAAGTGTCGATTTGTCAGACTGCCTGCGCTGCCAGAACAAACGCACCGTAGAACACATAGCGTACTTGAACGACAAACAGGTGCTCAGCGAAGCTGTCACGCACTGCAAGGCGCGATTGCTTGCGGAGATCAACTGTATCAAGCCTCGCGTCGTAGTCCCATTGGGGCGCTACGCGCTAGAGGCATGTATCGGGAAGAGCCTCGGCATCATGGCGCATCGTGGTGCTGTTCACATCATGCAACTCAACAGCGGGGCGACACCGTGACATGTGAACCGATTCCGTCTTGGACTTGTGCACCACCTGGAGCTTTCGGCGAGCTGCGATTCGTCAAGGACGGCCGCGGTATACAACGCTTTCTGCAGCTCCCGGCCACGTCCGACCAACTTCGATGCTTGTTATTGGACGCCGTGCAGGCATCACAGACCGGCCACAACGTCTACTTTGGTCTGAATCCACGTATCAGACGTAGCGGAACCAACCACGATGTTTGTACAGTAACAGCGCTCTTCGTGGACATAGACAAGGTCGGTCTCGAGACCATCGTAGGACTACGGCAGCGACTACCGCCCAGTGCAATCGTAAGCTCGGGCCATGGACACCATCTCTATTGGCTATTGGACAAGGGCTACTTCGCCTACGAAACGTCACCGGCTGCGCACAAACTATGCAAGCTCTGTAATTCAGACCCTGTGTGGGCGCCAGCACAGGCGCCACGATTGCCCGGAACGTGGAACTGGAAGACGCAACTGCCGACGCCAGTACAGTTGCTAGAAACATCGACGCGCCGTTACAGACTTGCAGATGTCAATCGTGTACTCGGTGAGCTGGTCCCTGCAGCCGCGCCGCCCTCGAGCTACGTAACTGCCGTGCGTTTGCCAAAGACCGCGGTTGGGGTTTCGCCAGCGCTGTTCTGTCGGTTGCTTCCACCAAAGCTCCGGCGAGTCTACGAACACTACGAGACGATGGACCGCAGCAGAGCCGACATGTCCTTGGCAGTTTGGGCTGTCTCAACCGGTTGGTCCAACGATCGCATCGTTACGATGTTGCTCGCGCCCAATCGGTCAAAGCTACGTGAACGTCTGCAGCTAGGCGGCATGCGCGCCGCACAGGCCTATGTCACCAGTACGTTGAGCGGCGCGCGTCATCGCGTAGCGCGCCAGCCTTGGCGTGAAGGCCTTGGCAGATGAACTACGTACAGCCCCCAACTTGGATGCGCGGCGCTAACGCGCCCGCATTGCCTGTCCAGCCGCCGGCGGCACCGGTGCTAGCATGTCCGCCGCCGGCGCCTGGACTCGCACTCACTCCGTACGTCGGGTCAAGCGGCGGCGATTACATCGTAGATGTCTTTGGGCCAACAGGGTACTTGGCCCAACGCTTGCCCGGCTATGCACAGCGTGAAGGACAAGTCGCCTTTGCCCACGCGGTGGATGTAGCCATCCGAAACAAACGACACCTGCTTGCAGAAGCAGCTGTGGGTATCGGCAAGTCTTTTGCGTACCTTGTGCCCGCAACGCACTACGCCGTCGCGAACCACAAACGTATACTCATAGTCACGGCTGGCATTGCTTTGCAGGAACAGTTGGTCCGAAAGGACCTTCCATTTCTGGTCAGTATCTTACCGTGGAAGTTCACGTACGGACTCATCAAAGGCAGAGGCAATTATCTGTGCCAGGCTACGCGTATCTCTGCGAAGCTTGGCGGCGATAAAGCCGAGGTCGCGCAGATCAGTCGCTGGGCAGCAACGACACAGACTGGCGATGTTTCCGAGCTACCGTTCAAACCAGCACCGCACGTCTGGCGCAAGTTCTCTGTATCTGGTGATGATTGCCCTAAGGCCGAATGTAGCCACTTCGACTCGTGCTTTGCCGAACGTGCGCACCTCGCCGCGAAACGTGCCCAAGTCGTAGTTACGAACTACCACATGTTCCTCGCACACTTGGCTGTGCAAGAAAAGACCGGCGGTCAGGTACGTATCCTACCTGAGTACGACGTTGTGATAGGGGACGAGCTGCACGCCCTGGCTGATACAGCGAGATCATTCTTCGGCTTCAGCCTCACACAGTCGTCGATCAAGTGGGCTACACGGCTTCTCAACGACATCGGCTCCGGTGCTCTTGCAACGCAGGTCGAGGACCGCAGCGACCGCTTCTTCAATGAGCTACGCGCCTATCGACGGCAGCCAGTCTACAAGGCCCGCCTGCGTGGACCGAGTGCCGTGCATTGGTTGGATTTCTGCGCCCTGTTGAATCAGACTGCAGAGGTCTATCGTCTCGGGGCGAAGACTAATACAACGGATCTTGCGCCGCACTTGAAGCTGGCCAGCAACCGTTGCACAGCGATAGCTCAACAGATCACCGCGGCTATGATGCTCACCGACCCGCGCACGGTGTACTTCCTCGAAGAGGACGAAAAGACGCGAGTCTCGTTGAACTCCAAACCGCTGGACGTGTCGGCAAAGCTGAATGCTGGCTTGTTCGGCATAACGCCAACGGTCGTGGGTTGCTCCGCCACACTCGCGGTAGGTGGAAGCTTCGACCACTGCAAGCATGAGCTGGGCGCAACAGACCGAGTAGATACACTACTCGCGGGAACGCCGTTTGATCTGGTCCAACAGATGCGTTTGATTCTACCTAAGAACCTACCGTCGCCCGCAGATCGTGAATGGACAGACGCAGCCGTGCGCGCGTTCGCTGATGTCATCGACGCCGCCGGGGGCCGAACGTTAGGGCTCTTCACGTCGCACAAGATGCTCAACAAAGTCGCCGAATCACTTGCGACGTATGGTTGTCGTTGGCGCATCCTCAAACAAGGCGACTTGCCTCCCACGCAGCTGATCGAAGAGTTCCGGCGCGACACGAACTCGGTACTGATTGGCACGGCTACGTTCTGGACAGGCGTCGACGTGCCAGGCGAATCGCTGTCATGCGTCGTCGTAGATAGGTTGCCGTTTCCGAACCCCGAAGATCCTGTACTCGACGCAATCTCGGCCTTCGACCGCAACTCGTTTATGAACTACAGCATCCCGCGTGCAGTCATCGCATTCAAGCAGGGCACGGGCCGCTTGATTCGCTCGGCAACAGACCGCGGTGTTGTTGTTGTGTTGGACAACCGGATTCGCGATAAAGGCTACGGGCCAAGACATTTCCTGTCTGTGTTCCCACCGGGAATCTTGGCATCCGACGATATCCACGACATCGCGGAGTTCTTGGGCACGCACTGAAATAGACGTGTAGAGGCCGAGACCGGCCATACCACAGGGGGAAAGAGGGGCCGCAACATGCGACTGGTACAACCAAGCTTCGTCGTGCTCACGCCCAGCGACTACTTTGACGGGATGCTCGCGCGCATCGAAGTACCGGGCAGGGTCTGCTACCGGAGTGAGGACAAGATCACAGAGACGTCAGCTCCTGCGTTCGTGTCGATGCTGATCAAGCGCGGGCACACCGCCATGCTAGAGCACGGTGGGCTGATCAGCGTTCTCTTTCACGTGGACCGGGGTGTCGCCAATGAAATTGTGCGACATCGAATCGCGAGCTACGCGCAGTCCAGTACACGTTACTGCGACTACAGCAAGGGTAAGTTTGGCGGCGAGGTCACGTTCATCGATGCCCGACCGCATCTGCCGACCAAGGACCACGATTTCTGGGTGGCTTGTATGGGCGAATGCGAGGCCGCTTACCTGACGTTACGGGAGCGTGGCGTCTCTCCGCAAATGGCACGCTCCGTCTTGCCGCTCGCGCTCAAAACAGAGATCGTCGTCTCGATGAATCCAGTGGCGTGGCGCCACTTCTTTGCGCTGCGCACTCCGGCGACAGCGCACCCGCAGATGCGCGAGGTAACGATGCCGTTGCTTGCCGCGTTCCGCGCTTTGGTTCCTGTACTATTCGACGACGTCGGGGAAGCTGCCGACGTTTGGACAACTGAACTAGGAGATACACAATGACGACAGAACCTGCGGGCGTTGCAGGCCCTTCTTCCCCCTGTGGTATGACCGGACCCGGCGCCGAAGCTCAACGTGGAGCGTCCCCAGTGCTGAATGAGATTACCGCTGCATTCGTCGCAATCGCACGGACGTTCGAGGCTATTGCGCTACAGCAGATACGGGTTTCTGCGAAGGACATGGCCGCGGCAACAACCGACCCAGTCGAAGTGAATGCCATGCTGGCGTTGTGTCGCTTGCAGTGCGAGACCGCAGAACGGCTGAAGCTGGCCGTGGCACGCCTCGAGATGCTGTGTGCATCAGTCGAGCCCAAAGTCCAGCGGCCATGACAGGTTCGATTGCTTTCGATATTGGTGCACGCTTCGGGCGACTCGTCATCATACGGCGCGCACGGCTGAATGGACAGGTCGCTTGGTTGTGCTGTTGCGATTGCGGAAAGCACCGAATACTACATACTGGCGCGATCAACACCGGGCACACGCGCTCGTGCGGTTGTCTACAACGCGAGACCGCAGCAGCAAGCAAGCGCACGCATGGGCACAGTCGGCAATTCGGATCACCTACACCGGAATACCAATCTTGGTGCCATGCACTGCAACGTTGTCATAACCCCAAAAATGGGGCGTACAAGAACTACGGTGCCCGTGGAATAATCGTGTGTCGCACATGGCGCAAGTCATTTACAGCGTTCCTCCGCGACGTTGGGCCTAGACCGGGCCCAGGTTACACGATTGACCGTATTGATAACAACGGCGGTTATTTTCCTTCAAACGTACGTTGGGCTACGAAGTTAGAACAGGTGCACAATTCGCGCGTTGTCAAACCGCGGCGCGCATTTGGCCGGATTCAATGCCTCAGTTCTTGGGTGCTGGAATTCGGTGTCAAACGTAGCACCGTGGAAGGCCGACTGCGTCGCGGTATGACGCTAGAGGCCGCGCTCACGGACCCATTGCGATGACTGACAGTACATGTCCGATGTATTGCATCGGGACCGTTCATCCTGCCTTTGCCCTGCGCGGCAACGAGGCGTGGCTTGCGGTTATCGAAAAGGACCTCGAACGGGCCTTCCGCATCGCGAAGACCGGTTGGCACTATGACCCGGAAATCGTCATCGGCGTGCCCCACGCAGGGCAGACGTTTGATGGGACCATCGTCAAGTTGCAAGCGTTCTTCGAGGGCCTCGACCTGCGTCCCGAAGCGCAACCGATTGCGCTGGATACTGAGACTGACGGAATCGACCAGTACAAATGTGGTCTACGCGTGGTCGCGGTTTCGCAGGTTGGCACCCTGCGCGGCGCTGGTGTCGCCGTAGACAAGTCTGTATGGGGTTCGGATGCGTACAATTGGGTTTGCAGTTGGTTGCGGCATATTGCCGCTGGTCCAAATCCTAAGCTCTTCCACAATGCAGCTTTTGACATCCCGATTCTGCGGCGACACGGGTTCCCTTGTGCTGGGCAGATCCTCGACACAATACCGGCGCACCATACTGTTGAGAGCGACTTGCCGCACGAGCTTGGTTTCGTCGCCCAGCGCTGGTTGGATGTTGACCCGTGGAAACGAGCCTTTCACGCAGAACAGAAACGCGCCGGCCGCAAGTGGTCCAATGCGGAGTGGAAGCCGCTTGTGTACTACTCCGGGCGCGATGCTCTGGAGTGCGGTCGATTGTGGCCCGTACTGTTGAAGGAGATCTGCGAGAACGTGCCTAATGGGCCGGCGATACTTGCTTGGCAACTGTGGCTCGTCAGCTTGGCCATCCAAATGGGCGACGCCGGTATGCCTTTGGACGAAGAAAAGCGCCAACAGTTGAGTTCTGCGTTGCATGAGCGCAAGGACAAGGCTGTTGAGATCATCAGGTCCACTTTGGATTGGCCTGAGTTCATGCCGCGAAAGCCTGCGCATCGCAAAGAGCTTCTGTACACACGACTCGAGTTGCCTGTTCGCAAGTTCACTGCCAAGCGTGGGGCTCCATCGACGAGCTTCAAGGCCGTAGTTGAACACGCAGGAATTCCGGCTGTCCGTGCGTTGATTGAACACGACGAGTGCGCTGCGTTGCTCTCCAATGTAGTCGACAAGTACGCGATGGTGCAGGGCGGTCGCTTGCACGTGACCTGGAACGTTGCAGGAACAGACGGGTCGCGGATGTCGAGTTCCCCCAATCTGCAGAACCTACCAACCTACCCGGTCAACGTACGCAACATGTTCGTTGCGCCACCGGGACGTACCCTCGTTGGCGCAGATTATGACCAGCTCGAGTACCGAATTCTGGCTGTGTTCGCGGGCGCGAAGAAGCTGCTTGAAATTTTTCGTTCTGGGGCTGACCCACATAGCTACATGGCCGAAGCTGTGTTCAGTAATGCTTTCAAGAATGCAGAACCTAAGACGCGCAAAGCCCTGCGCGCTTTGGCCAAGCGTGTTGTGTACGGGATGGCGTATGGGGCAGGTGCCGAAACAGTCTTTCGTGTGCTGATTGAAGACAAACGTTTGGACATCGAAGTCCGATCTATGCTCACGCAGAAGCTGGTGTCGACCGTGATGGCGACCTTCTTCAAGGTCAATCCTGAGGTACTTACGTGGCGAGACGGGGTTGTCGATGAAATCAACACAACAGGAATGATCACGTTCCCACCGTTGTGGCGGACGCGCCGGTTCTTGTCTATTCCAGTACCACCACAGAAATGTTTCAACACATCCATACAATGCGCAGGTCACGACGCACTGATGCTAGCGATGCACAAGGTTGCTGCGGGCATACCGAACAATGCACGCCTCTTACTGGATGGGCATGATTCGCTAGTAGTTGAGTGCGACAAAGTTGACGCGGACAGAGTATGTCAATTGATTGACCTAGCCATGCCCATCGACTTAGACGGTCCCGCGGGTCCGGTAAGGCTTACGGCTAAGGCCTCCGTTGCTGAAAGCTGGGGCACATTGTAAGGCGCAGGCAAAAATCTAACTCGAATGGCAGTGTACAACGGAGGTCAATATGACGGACGATCTCGAAGTCGTAACTGAAACCACGCAATTGGTAGCATCCAAGGTTTCTTGGTTCCCGCCAGCTCTATCAACGGACCCCCCTACTCCGCTCATCAAGATGCCGGGCAGCAAGCGTTGGCTCTGCCCCGCGTTGCAACACACCATCCCGAAGTATCTGGCCCAAACAGAAGGCCGTTTCTTCGAGCCATTCGCGGGCAGCGCCGCGCTCGCGCTGTGCATGGGCGCACGCGGTTGCAAGACCGTTATCTCCGATGCCAACGCAGACCTGATGCGCATTCTCGCAGCCGCCAAGGCGAGTCCAGCTGACTACTGGCACGCGCTTGAGCAATGGGTAGCCCAAGGTATCGAAGAAGCCGACTACCTGGCGGCGCGAGGATTTGCGCCGGCCACGGCGTTCAGTCAGGCCGTACGCGCACTGTATCTAGCCCGGCTTTCGTTCAACGGCTTGTGGCGGGTGAACTCCAGTGGCGGGTTCAATGTTCCGTACGGGAAGGCCGCGACACGAGCGTTTCCGTCACTTGAAGCTGTGTACGCAGTGTCCAAGGCATTGGAGACGGCTGAGGTCTACAGCGCCAACTTCCAGCAGACCATCGCACAGGCGGGCCCAGGTGATGTTCTATTCGCCGATCCTCCATACTTGGGCACGTTCACGGCCTATACAGCTGCAGGCTTCACAGAACTCGACACGGCGGAAACTGCGGTCTACCTGAAGCAAGCTGCGAAGCGCGGCGCAGTAGTCATCGTGACGTCCCCGCAGGACCCCGCCGTCGCGGTCCACTATGAGTGGGCCTACAACATCGCGCTCGGCAAGCGCCACATCGTGGCAGCAAAGGCGGAAGCCCGCGTCACATATCCGGAAGCGATCTACACTAACGAACCGGACCTAGTCGACCTGGCTGCGCTGGGCGCGTACCTAGACGCAACACCAGTTGTCGATGAGCCTGAAGGCAACGTTCCAACAGACTAGGCCCGCACGGGCTTCGGCGGCGTCTTGAACACGACACCGCGCTCAGGCACTACCTGCACGGGAGACCCATCGTGTACGTAGGCAATGAGCGTCGGCCTATCGCAGGCTTCGACAGCAATACCCCGAACAACCAACTGTCGCGCAGCCAGCACCTTGCGTGCAGCGGCTTTCGCATCGTCAAGTTGCAGCGTCGGTAGCTCCAGCCGTTCCGGTGCGTGTCGCCATGAGGAGACAGGCTTGTGCGTCACGGGATCGGTAGTCGTCTTCACGTACACGACCTTGAGTTGCCACGAGTTCATCCGACAACCTCCTGCTGGAAGCCTGGACAGCGCGTCCAGTTGTTACAGAACTGACAGAGTGCCTTAGACCCAATGGGCGTTTGAGGCAGGCCGTGCCGGGCAGCGTTCTGGCGCAGCCAGTCGCAACTTCCGTCCCACTCCAATCGATCACAACTAGCCGTTTTGGCCAGCATCGATCTTAGCTGCCGCACACGATTTGGACTCGGAATGACTCCGAGACGCCAAGTCGTTTCCAGCTCAGCGGCGAGCCCACGGGCTTCGGGTATCAGACGCTTATCGCCGAGCACGCGAGCAAAGAAATCACTGAGGTCTTCGTCCACATTCAAGGTATAACACGCGGCGTCTGGAGGTGGGGATGCTGGTTGTCTTGCAGGACGAACTGTACTACGCGCTGCGTGGGCTTGGTCTGAAGCACGCAAACGCACGCGACGTTTCAATACAGGCTGGTGCTTCGCGTGAACCGAGTGCCCGTCGCAAACGTCCGCGCCCGACGGTGATTGTGGAAGCTACGGACAGGCAATGTAGTGTCGTAGCAACCGTGCACCATGTGTTGGACACCGACGGCGCCTGGGTAAAGAGCGTAACCGCCAACGTGAAGCAGGTCCGCGCGAAATACCCTACCCGACGTCGCAGGCGTTGACTCGACGCAACCGTTGTGGCAAGAAGAATCCGCTCCCTGTCGTCTTGACCGAGGCCGACAGGACAGGCCCCACACGTTTACTGAGGGGTATTCGTGTGGGGCCTTGCTTTATCTCGAGTCCTAGGTCTTGGACCTGCCGGTCATACCACAGGGGGAAAGAGGGCCTGCCCAGCCGCCGCGTCGGTTACCGCTTGCGCGGCGGTGGGTCGAACGGCATCGGCCGGCTCTGCACGAGTAGCCGGCGTTGCTCGGCAAGGTTGCCCAGCTCTTCCGTGCACGACCTCGGGCGTGATGTGCGGCCCGATAGCGAACACGATGTTCCATTTGGCCGTGCTGCCACAGCCGCGGCAAAGGGGCGCAGGGTCGCCGGCGGTCTCGTAGTAGACGGTCACGGGCAGGCTAAGGATTTACAACTACAGTGGAATCTTGTGGCCCTACCACCTGCACTGCGGCGTAGACCAAGGCTCCCGCCACGACGACGCCCACGAAGAACCCGATCGTGAAGGCGTGTTTGGACAGGAACCCAGGCTCGCTTGCTGAAGTGACTGCGGCTACGGCTTCAGCGATCAGCGTCTCAGTCTGGGTGCGCGCGGTTGCAAGCTCCTCGGTTGTGGACGCAAGCAGCCGGTTACGCACCTCGAGACGCCCAGTAAGACTCTCAATGTCGAGAGTCTGATTCAAGTACAGCTGGAATCGTTCAGGACCGACCAGGATGCCGTCAAACGGCGCCTGTGCGCCGACGAGCAACGGCACAGTCTGGGGTGCTTCCGGGGCTGCGGCGGGTGTTTCCGCAGCCTGCAGTGCCGTGGCAGGGTCAGCCCATGCGGGCTCGAGGCACCCGTTCCAGCAGGCCAAGCACGCGACGAGAGCGAACGCTCGGGCGTTGCGGGCCCTCTTTCCCCCTGTGGTATGACCGGACACGGTCAGCCGTCCAGTTTGATGGGTTTTGGGGGATTCTTGTTGGCGATGGCAGCCATGGCCGCCAGGCGGTCGGCGACCTTCGGCAGGGCAACAGCCTTGTCGAGTTCGGTCTTGATGGTGTCCACGTGAGCTTGTACTTCGGCGTCTGGGGCCTTGAGTGCATTGGCGATCAGGCTCGCCACTGATGCTGTAGCTTTGCCCTGTTTGCTTGTGTTGGTCAGCAATTCGTGGCCACCGACTGTCGCTAGGCCTGCCATGATGCCAGCACCACCAGCTTGTAGAACGGCCATCCACGGTTGCTTGATAGCGAGGGCGCTGAGAGCACCGGCCAGGAAACCGAGCACGACCGCGATAACGGGCCTCAACCACGCGTGTTTTGCGGTTGCCTTGGTCAACAGCTTTTGACCAAGCTGTGTCT
>Ga0209342_10005798_pt1 | contig 12586 bp, 14 predicted proteins | sample RifCSP16_2_FD_184023 | JGI IMG/M metagenome (GOLD analysis project Ga0209342, IMG submission 184023) | Soil microbial communities from Rifle, Colorado - Rifle CSP2_sed 16_2 (SPAdes) (version 2) | ecosystem: Environmental > Terrestrial > Deep subsurface > Rock core/Sediment | place: Rifle... | reverse complement strand
TCGAGTTCGACGTCACCGACACGATCTTCATCAAGCCGAAGAAGAAGCAGACCGAGGACTACATTACCGGGCGATTCGGCTGAAGTTTTACGGGGCACCTTGAGAACGGCCGCGAGAGCGGCCGTTTTCATCGATGCCCCTTCGCAAGGGGGGGCGCTACGACCGGGTCTGAGTCTTTCTCCTCCTTCGGTGGAGTCCGGGCACCCTCGCGGCGCCCGCTTTCTGTTGGCTAGGGCTGAGGCATATGGCGCGCTCGCCACCGCGCTGACGGCCTCACCGGCCCGCGGTCGGGCGCCGCTCGTACCAACGCTGGCTAGCGTTCACGATCCTCACCACGGACAACATCACCGGGACCTCGATCAGAACGCCGACGACGGTCGCGAGCGCAGCGCCGGAGTTGAACCCGAACAGGCTGATCGCTGCCGCGACCGCCAGCTCGAAGAAGTTGCTCGCGCCGATCAATGCCGACGGTCCGGCCACGCAGTGGGCGACGCCGAGACGGCGGTTGAGAACGTACGCCAGCGCCGAGTTGAAGTAGACCTGGATGACGATCGGCACGGCGAGGATCGCGATGACCAGGGGTTGATCGAGGATCTGTTCGCCCTGGAAGGCGAACAGCAGGACCAGGGTCACGAGCAACGCGCCGACCGAGAAAGGCTGGATGCGCCTCAGCGTCCCCTGGAGTCGCGCCTCACCGCCCGAGAGCAGGATCTTGCGCCAAGCCTGCGCGATGATCACCGGGATCACGATGTAGAGTACGACCGACACGAACAGCGTGTCCCAGGGAACCGTGATCGCCGACAACCCGAGCAACAGCCCGACGATCGGCGCGAACGCGAAAATCATGATCGTGTCGTTCAGCGCCACCTGGCTCAGCGTGAAGTACGGATCGCCGCGCGAGAGCTGGCTCCAGACGAACACCATCGCGGTGCAGGGCGCCGCAGCGAGCAGGATGAGGCCGGCGATGTAGCTGTCGAGCTGGTCCGCGGGCAGATACGGCGCGAAGACGTTGCGGATGAAGACCCAGCCGAGCAACGCCATCGAGAACGGTTTCACCAGCCAGTTGACCCCGACGGTCACGGCCATGCCGCGCCAATGGGCTCGCACCTGGTGGAGCGCGCCGAAGTCGATCTTCAGGAGCATCGGAATGATCATCACCCAGATGAGCAGCCCGACCGGGACGTTGACCTTCGCGATCTCCATGCGCCCGAGCGCCTGGATCGGGGTCGGAAAGAACTGGCCCAGGACGATGCCGGCGACGATGCAGAGGAAGACCCACACGCTGAGCCAGCGCTCGAAGAACCCGATCGCGGGGGCGAGGTTTCGGGCACCCGCGGTTGCCGCTTGAGCTGGGGCGGACACTCCCTAGTCGCCCTTCTCGTGCAGGCGCCCGATCTCGTCGAGCTTGCTCTTGAGGGCGAGCCGGTCGAGCTTCTCGAGCGGCAGGCTCACGAAGATCGAGAGCCGGTTCTGAAGCTGGTTGTAAGCCTTGAAGAAGGCCTTGCGCTTCTCTTCGTCCGTTCCTTGAACGGCGGACGGGTCCTCGATGCCCCAGTGCGCGGTCATCGGCTGGCCGGGCCAGATCGGGCACACCTCGCCCGCCGCCTGATCGCACACGGTGAACACGAAGTCGAGCGGCGGGGCGCCCGGACGCGCGAACTCATCCCAGTTCTTGCTGCGCAGCCCCTCGGTCGGCAGCCGGTTCCGTTCGAGCAGCTCGAGCGCGAAGGGATTGATCCGGCCCGACGCATGGCTGCCCGCGCTGAACGCTCTGAACCGGCCCTGCCCCCTTTTGTTCAGGAGAACCTCGGCGAGCACGCTCCGCGCCGAGTTGTGAGTGCAGAGGAAAAGGACGTTGAGCGGATGCGTGGCCATCTTCACTCCTCACCGGGGCGGTTTTGCGATACCGGCGGATGCAACGCCGCGTTCCTCACTCGGTTCAAGACTCGACGAGCCTCCGCCGCTTCGACGCACCGAGCCGCGGCGCCGGGGTGCAGGGATTGCCGCCGCAGCAGTTCTCGGTGAGGAACGCAAGCAGTGCGTTCATCGCATCGAAGTCGGCGCGGTAGTAGACGAACCGGCCGGCGTGCTTGGTCCGGACGAGGCCGGTGGTCGAGAGCTGCGACAAGTGGAACGACAAGGCCGGGGGGCTGATGCCGAGCGCCGAGGCGATCTCGCCAGCCGGCAGGCCCTCCGGCCCGGCCTGGACGAGGAGGCGGAACGCGGCAAGGCGATGCGCGTGCGAGAGCGCGGACAGGGCTCTTGTCGCGGAGTCCATTTTCATGCTTAAATAATCGTTGAAATGACAGTCGCTGTCAACCGTCCCAACGAACTCGCACCGGTGGTCGCGGAGCGCTGTGCGCCACCCGAGCCACAGCGCGGGTCGGTCGCCGATGCCTGGAACCAGGCCTGCCGCTGCGCGAGCGTCGACCTTGCAGCGTTGCGCGACGAGATGGAGCGCCGGCTCGACGCCGACCGCCTGCCCGCCACTCTCGCCGAAACGCATCCGCATCTCTTCTCCGCGCTGCCCGTGTTCATCGGTCGCGCGCACGCCAACCGCATGGCCGCGGTGACCGCGGCGGTGGAGACCGTGGTCTCGCTCCCCGCCTACCGCGAGGCCGCCCTCGCGTACGCGCCGGAGATCGCGCGCCATGACCCGGGCACCCGCGGGGTCTTCCTGGGACTCGACTTTCACGTTTCGGTCGACGGCCCGAAGCTCATCGAGATCAACACGAACGCCGGCGGCGCGCTGCTCGCGGGGACGCTCGCCGAGGCGCAACGCGCGTGCTGCCAGGAAGTGCGCGCCGTCATGCACGATCAGCAGTCCCTGGCGGGACTCGAGCGCCGGCTATGGGAGATGTTCCTGGCGGAGTGGCGAGTTGCAGGGCGCGACGGCGCACCGCGTACGGTCGCGATCGTCGACGACGACCCGCCCGGCCAGTACCTGTACGCGGAGTTCCTCCTGTTCGCGCGCCTGTTCGAGCGGTTCGGGCTACGCGCCTTCACCGTCGACCCCGCCGCGCTTGACTACCAAGGCGGCGCGCTGCGCGTGGACGGCGAGCCGATCGACCTCGTCTACAACCGCCTGACCGACTTTGCGCTCCAGGCCCCCGGGCACGCCGGGCTTCGCGCCGCATATCTGGACCGCGCCGCGGTCATCACACCTCACCCGAGGGCGCACGCGCTCTTTGCCGACAAGCGCAACCTCGCGCTGCTTGGAGAAGAGACTGCGCTCCGCCGCTTCGGTGCGTCGTCTGCGACGATCGAGACGCTCGTCGCCGCGATCCCTCGGACCGAGGCCGTGCGGGCCGGAGAAGCCGAGCGGCTGTGGGCGGAACGCAAGCGGCTTTTCTTCAAGCCCTACGCCGGCTACGGCAGCCGCGGTGCGTACCGCGGCGACAAGCTGACGCGGCGCGTGTTCGAAGAGATCCTCGCCGGCGGCTACGTCGCGCAGTCGCTCGTCCCGCCGGCCGAGCGGATCGCCCTCGCCGAGGAGGACATGCCGCTCAAGTTCGACGTCCGCAACTACGCGTATGCGGGCGAGGTCCAACTCCTCGCCGCGCGGCTGTGGCGGGGCCAGACGACCAACTTCCGCTCCGTCGGCGGCGGCTTCGCGCCGGTGTTCGTGCTCCCCTGAGTCGCGTGGGGGGGGCGCCGCCTAGCGAGGCAGCGTCAGCCTGGCCTCCAACCCGCCCTCCGCGCGATTCTCGAGCGTCAGTCGGCCGCCGTGGGCTTGGGCGATGCTTCTCGCGATCGCCAGGCCGAGCCCCGTTCCCCCTGTCTCCCGGCTCCGGGACGCGTCCAGGCGGTAGAACGGTTCGAATACTTTCTCGATGTCTGAGGGCGGAATCCCCGGACCTTCGTCCTGAATCCTGATCTCCAGCCGATCATCGTTATCGTGCACCTTGACTGACGCGGATCCGCCGTACTTGATCGCGTTGTCGAGAAGATTGCCGAGACACCGCTTGAGCGCCGCCGGCCTGCCGAAGTAGGGCTTGATCGGTTTGCCCTCGAGCCTCACCTGTCCCCCCGTCTCGGACAGGTCCGCCTGGAGGCTTTCCAGCAACGCCGTCATGTCCACCGGGACCGACGACTCGACCCCCTCGACACCCTCCAGGAAGTCGAGCGTGGTCCCGACCATGGACTCCATTTCCTCGAGGTCGCGGGTGAACTTGACCTTGAGCTCCGGATCCTTGAGCAGCTCCGCCCGCAAGCGCAGCCGCGTGATCGGGGTCTTGAGATCGTGCGACATGGCAGCAAAGAGCCCGGTGCGCTCGCGAATGTAGGAGATCAACCGGGCCTGCATGGTGTTGAGAGCATGCGCGGCGCGCACGACTTCCGTCGGCCCGGCCTCCGCCAGCGGCGGCCGGTCGATGTTCCGCCCCAATTCCTTGGCCGCGTCGGCAAACGCGTTGAGCGGGCGCGTGGCCCAGCGCACGGCCACCAGCGACAGTACGACCACCGCCGCGAGCAGCACCGCGAGGCTCAGGAGCACTCGATACGGCCAGCTCGCGGTCTCCTGCGGCACCCGCGAGTCGAAGGTGACGAGCGTCCCGTCCCGCAGGCGCACCTGGGAGACGAACGACAACGCCGGCTGTCCAGGCGAACGCATCCCCGAATCGAAGGGCATCCGCATCCCCCCCTTGCCGGGCCCTCCGGGGCCGTGCATGCGCCACGACTCGGCGGGTGCGACTGCGTCGACCGTCACCTCGACCGGCCATTCGCTGCCCAGAAAGCGGCGAAGCATCGCTCCGAACAGCGCCGCGCGCGTGCTCCCCGCTTCGCCGCGGTCGCTCGGCGCGATCGGGCCTCTGTCCAGGCTGATGATCAACGGCGGCGCGCTCAGGACGTCCACGATCCTGCGCCGCTCCGCCGGGCCCACCGACTCCAGCAGCCTGATGACATCGGCGACGCGCTGCGCCGACCGGACGCCGCTCGCCTGCAGCAGCAGCTCGCCGCGCTCGTGCATGTGGATCGCGAAGCTCAGGAGCTGCGCGACGATCAGCCCGGCGAGCAACACCAGCACCAGGCGGCCGAAGAGCGACCGAGGCACGACGCGCATCAACGCTCGCTCTCGACGTGCGCCGCCAGCACGTACCCCTGGCTGCGAACCGTCTTGATGATCGCGGGCTCCTTCGCGTCCTCGCCGAGCCGGTGGCGCAGGCGGCTGATCTGCACGTCGAGGACGCGCTCGAACGGGCCGGCCTCGCGCGACATCATGAGCTCGACCAGCTGGTCCCGGGTCAGGACGCGATTCGGATGGTCCAGGAAGATCCTGAGCAGCCTGAACTCCGTGCCGCTCAAGGGAATCGCCACGCCCTCGGGCGAGGTCAGGTTCCGCGTCGCGACGTCGAGGCTCCAGCCGGCGAACCGGAACGAGCGCACCTCCTCTCGCCGCAGATTCGGCGGCAACGACTTCGCGCGCCGCAGGACGCTTTTCACCCGCGCCAGCAGCTCGCGCGGATTGAACGGCTTGGGGACGTAGTCGTCCGCGCCGAGCTCCAGCCCCACGATCCGGTCGGCGTCGCCGCCGCGAGCGGTCAGCATGATGATCGGTACGTCGGAGCGCGCCCGGAGCGCACGACAAAGGCTGATGCCGTCGTCTCCGGGCAGCATCAGATCCAGGATGATGAGGTCGGGCTGCGCCGTCTTCAGCGCCGTCCACAGGCCCTTGCCGTCGGCCGCCGCGGTGACGCGGTAGCCGTTCTCGTGGAGGTACTCGCGCAGGAGGTTCCGGATCTCCGCGTCGTCGTCGACGATCAGAACGTGCTCTTGCGCCGTCATCGTGGCCAGGTATAGCGATTCGCGCCGATTCTATGCCAGCGAATTGCAACGCAACCTGTCAGTCGGCGCCCTTGCAAGGCTGCGACAGAAAAACCGTGGTCCCGCGAAACAACCTGCTTACAAACTCACGGCCTAATGCGCTCAGCCCAGATCGCGTTCCGGTGGCGGCTCACCCGCGAACGTGAAGCGATCGAAGCAGCGACCCCAACTCATGAAAAGGAACCAGACCGTGAAACAGTTTCGCAGAATCGCACTCGGCGCCGCCGCGTCGGTGGGCCTCGGCCTCGCAGTCGCGGCCGCCTACGCCAATCCGGATCAGACGGAGGGCGGGATGGGCCACCAGATGGGCGGTGGCATGGGACACCGAATGGGCGGCATGGACCACAGCATGATGGGAGCCATGGGACCCCGTGGAATGGGCGGCGGCCCAGCCGGCCAGATGGGCGGTGCCCAGCTGATGACGTCCGAAGAGCAGCAAGCGCTCGCCGAGAAGATGCGCAACGCCGCCACGCCCGAAGAGCGCCGGGCACTCGCCGATGCGACTCGCGCGGAGATGGAGAAGCGCGCCAAGGACAAGGGCGTCACCCTGCCTCAGTCCCGCGGTCCGCACAGCGGCCCGGGCTCGAGCTCCGCGCCTGCCGCCGAAGAGCACAAGCACTAACCAGGCATCGGGTGGGGCGGGGAGACCCGCCCCTCGCACACCGGAACGCGTTCTAGGAGGCTTTGTGCTCGGAAATTTCATCGGCATCCTGCTGTACTCGCTCGGACTGGCGTCGCTTGCGCTCGCTGACGAGCCGGTGCGCTCTCCGTACACGGGGCAGGAGCTGCGCTCGATCAAGTCCCTCTCCGACGGCGACGTCCAGGATCTCCTCGCCGGGCGCGGAATGGGGTTGGCGAAAACGGCGGAGCTGAACCGCTACCCCGGCCCGGCTCACGTGCTGGAGCTCGCCGATCGTCTCGACCTGACGCAGGACCAGAAAGCCCGCACCGAGGCGCTGTTCAAGCGGATGGAAACCGACGCGCGCGGTCTCGGTAGGGCCCTGGTGGATCAGGAGACCACGCTCGATCGGCTGTTCGCTTCGCGCCGGATCACGCGCGAACAGCTCGCCGCCATGCTGGAGCAGATCGGTCGGCTCCAGGGGCAGTTGCGCCAGGTTCACCTGGACGCACACCTTGCCGAGGCAGAGATCCTGGCCCCCGAGCAGATCAAGCGATACGACGTGCTTCGGGGTTATGGGACCGGGGCGACCCACGATCCGGGTTCTCACAAGCATTAGCGTGACCGACGGGGCGACCCCCCCTTGAGCCGCAACCTGGGCGAGAAACGAACGATCATGAACCACGTAGTTACGGAGATCGGTCGCCGCCGCTTTCTCACGCAGGCTGGCGCCTGTGGACTGGCAACCGTCCTTGGCGTCGGCGCCCGGACGGCCATCGCGATGCCGGGAATGGCGCCGGCCGAAGCGACGATCGACTTCAAGCCCGACCTCGAGCTCGAGCTGGTCGCCAATGTGGACGAGGTCTTGATTCTGCCTGGCGCCCCCACCCGCGTATGGCGCTTCGATGGCCGGGTGCTTCGCGGCGATCCGGGGGCACTCCAATTCCTCGCCGGCTCGGGATACATCCCTGTCATTCGCACCCGGCGCGGTCAGAAGGTCCGCGTCCACTTCATCAACCGGCTCCCCGAAGCGTCGATCGTGCATTGGCACGGCCTGCACATCGTGCAGCGCATGGACGGTCACCCGATGTACGCCGTGGGCACCGGGAAGCGCTACGTGTACGAGTTCACGGTCGACAACCGCGCCGGCACCTACTGGTTCCATCCCCATCCCCACGGGCGCACCGGGTTCCAGGTCTATCACGGGCTCGCAGGGTTCCTGCTCGTCGGCGACCAGGAGGAGGACGCGGCGCGGCTGCCCTCGGGCGAGCACGATCTTCCGCTCATCATCCAGGACCGGACCTTCGACCCCCTCAACCGGCTCGTCTACCTGGGCCGGGGCATGATGGACCGGATGATGGGGTTCCTCGGCGAGCGCGTGCTGGTGAACGGCAGCCCGGACTTCGGGCACCGGGTAGAGCGGACCGCCTACCGGCTGCGGCTGCTCAACGGCTCGAATTCCACGCTCTACCGGTTGAGCCTCAGCAGCGGCGAGCCGGTCGTGCTCATCGGCACCGACGGCGGCCTCCTCGAGCGGCCGGTCGTCCGGCGGCATCTGACGCTCGCCATCGGCGAGCGCGCGGACGTGTGGCTCGATTTCGGCGCGCGCCAACCCGGCGACGAGGTTCACTTGATCGCCGAATCGTTTTCTCCCAGCCTGAACGTCGTCACGCACCTGCAAAGCGGCGCTGCGCCGACCCGGGGCGGGCGCCCGATCGCGCGCTTCCGTGTAGCGGGCGGGCCGACGCGAAAGACGGCGTTGCCGAAGCGTCTGTCCTCCTTCCCGCTGCTCGACATCAAGAACTCCAGGAACCGTGACCGGCCGCGGCAGGTCCAGTTGTCGATGGTGCGCGGCCGCGTGATGCTCAACGGGCGCTCATTCGACGACATGCACGGCGTCGCCGACGACGAGAAGGTCAAGCTGGGTACCACCGAGGTGTGGGAGTTCGCCAATGACGCGGCCTTCGGAATGCTCATGGCGCATCCCATCCACGTCCACAACCTGCAGTTCAGGGTGCTCGATCGCACCGGCGGTGCGAGATCGAACAGGGTGCACGAGGGGCTGCGGGCAGGGTTCACGGACGAAGGACTAAAAGACGTTGTACTGGTCATGCCCGGAGAACGGGTAAAGGCCCTGATGAAGTTCGAGGACCATACCGGGCTCTACCTCTATCACTGCCACATCCTCGAGCACGAAGACCTGGGCATGATGAGGAACTATCTGGTCGAGCCGAGCTGACCCTCGTTCCGCTTCTTCCGCCGTCCCGGATGGCGTCGGAGACACCCTCTAAGTCACGGTTTTCATTGACCGGACTTCCCCTGCGCGGCTAGAATCCAACGCTTTGTCTCGGGCAGGGCGGCGATGCGCGCACGGCTCGTTGCGGGCAACTGGAAGATGCACGGCAGCCTGGCCTCCAACCAGCGGTTGCTGGAGGCGGTCAAGGGCGGCGCGTCGAGCGCCGCCGGCGTGGAGATCGCGGTCTGCGTGCCGTTCCCCTACCTACAACAGGCGGCAAGCGCGCTCGCGGGTTCGCCGGTCGCGTGGGGCGGGCAGACCTTGAGCGAGCACGACTCGGGCGCCTTCACCGGCGAGGTGTCGGGGGCGATGCTGCGGGATCTCGGGTGCCGCTACGTGATCGTCGGGCACTCCGAGCGGCGCGCGCTGTTCGGCGAGCGGGACGCACAGATCGCGGCGAAGTTCGCCGCCGCGCAGCGGGTGGGACTGATACCCATTCTCTGCCTGGGGGAAACACTCGAGGAGCGCGAACAGGGCGCGACCGAAGAGGTGGTCGGACGGCAGCTGCGGGCGGTCATCGATGGTGCAGGCGTCGGCGCGCTCGCCGATGCGGCAATCGCGTACGAGCCGGTCTGGGCGATCGGGACGGGGCGCACCGCGAGCCCCGACCAGGCGCAGGCCGTGCACGCTTTCATCCGCGCGCTGGTCGGCGCGGCGGATGCGGCGGTTGGCACGAGGCTGCCGCTGCTCTACGGCGGTAGCGTGAAGCCGGGGAACGCGCGGGAGCTGTTCGCGATGCCCGACGTCGACGGCGGACTGATCGGCGGCGCGTCGCTGGTCGCGGAGGATTTCCTCGCGATCTGCCGCGCGGGGATGCCTGAGGGAAACTGAGGGAAACTGAGCGGGGAAGCGACGTGGATATCTGGCTGACACTGATCGTGGTCGTGCACGTGCTCTCGGCGCTCGGCGTCATCGGGCTGGTGCTGCTCCAGCACGGCAAGGGCGCCGACGTCGGCGCAGCGTTCGGCGGCGGCGCGTCGGGGAGCCTCTTCGGCGCGACGGGCTCGGCGAACTTCCTCTCGCGTGCGACGGCGATCATCGCGGTCGTCTTCTTCCTCTCCAGCCTCGGGCTCGCGTATCTCGCGAACGCCAAGCCGAGGGTCGGCGGGAGCGTGATGGACCGGCCCGCCGCGGAGACACCGGCCGCGGAGACGGCGAAGCCGCCGGCGCCGGGCGTTCCGGGCTCGAAGGCGGACGACGTTCCGAAGTAAGATGCGGGTTGCGCCGCGCCGGTCGGCGCGCGACGCATCCCCCGCACGCCGACGTGGTGAAATTGGTAGACACGCCAGCTTGAGGGGCTGGTGGCCGCAAGGCTGTGGGAGTTCGAGTCTCCCCGTCGGCACCAATCGCGAGGACCGGGTGCTAGGCGATTCCCGGTCGCCGAAGCTTTGAGAGAAGGGTCAAGACCCGTGCGTGCAAGCCTCGGACCAGACACACCCGCAGAGGGCGGCCGCGGCGCCGCCCGCACGTGAGACCATGCTGGGCGAGTACTTTCCGATCCTGCTGTTCATCGTCGTCGCCCTCGCCTTCGGCGCGCTCCTGGTGGGCGCCGGCTGGGCGCTCGGGCCGCGGAAGCCCGACAGCGAGAAGCTCTCGCCCTACGAGTGCGGCTTCGAGGCGTTCGAGGATGCGCGCATGAAGTTCGACGTCCGCTACTACCTCGTGGCGATCCTCTTCATCCTGTTCGATCTCGAGATCGCGTTCCTGTTTCCCTGGGCGGTGACGCTCAACGACCTCGGCGCCTTCGGGTTCTGGTCGATGATGGTCTTTCTCGCGATCCTCGTGGTCGGATTCGTCTACGAGTGGCGCAAGGGAGCGCTCGAGTGGGAGTAGCGGTCCGGGCGCGGCGGCGGAGGCGATAGGCCATGGGAATCGAAGGCGTTCTGCAGGAAGGCTTCGTCACCACCCAGGTCGACAAGCTCTTCAACTGGGCGCGCACCGGGTCGATGTGGCCGATGACGTTCGGCCTGGCGTGCTGCGCCGTCGAGATGATGCACGCCGGGGCCGCGCGCTACGACCTCGACCGGTTCGGCATCGTGTTTCGCCCGAGCCCGCGGCAGTCCGACGTGATGATCGTCGCCGGAACGCTCTGCAACAAGATGGCGCCGGCGCTGCGCAAGGTCTACGACCAGATGCCCGAGCCCCGCTGGGTCGTTTCGATGGGCTCGTGCGCGAACGGCGGAGGCTACTACCACTACTCCTACTCGGTGGTGCGTGGCTGCGACCGGATCGTCCCGGTGGACATCTACGTCCCCGGCTGTCCGCCGACGGCCGAGGCGCTGCTGTACGGGCTGATGCAGCTGCAGAACAAGATCCGGCGAACCAACACCATCGCTCGCTGATGGCCGCGAAGCTCGACCGACTGCAGGCAGCGCTCGACACGGCTCTCGCGGGCATTCCGGCGACCGTCACGACCGCGCTCGGCGAGGTCACCGTGGTCGTCAAGGCCGGCGACTGGCTCGCCGCGGCGCGGCGGCTCCGCGACGATCCGCGCCTGCGGTTCGAGAGCCTCATGGATCTCTGCGGCGTGGACTACTCGGCCTACGGCGACGGGGCCTGGAAGGGCCCCCGGTTCGCGGTCGTCGTCCACCTGCTGTCGGTGACGTACAACTGGCGCGTCCGGGTCCGAACCTTCGCGCCTGACGACGCCTTCCCGGTCGTCGAGTCGCTCACCGGCGTCTGGCCGGGGGTGAACTGGTACGAGCGCGAGGCGTTCGACCTCTTCGGGATCATGTTCGACGGGCACGCGGACCTGCGCCGGATCCTCACCGACTACGGCTTCGTCGGACACCCGTTCCGCAAGGACTTCCCGCTGTCGGGGCACGTCGAGATGCGCTACGACCCGGACCAGAAGCGCGTGATCTACCAGCCGGTGACGATCGAGCCGCGCGAAGTGACGCCGCGGATCATCCGCGAGGACCCGTACGGCGACCTCGGCCCGAAGCATTGAGCCATGGCTGAGATCCGCAACTACACCCTCAATTTCGGGCCCCAGCACCCGGCCGCCCACGGCGTCCTGCGCCTCGTCCTCGAGCTCGACGGCGAGGTGATCATGCGCGCCGACCCGCACATCGGGCTGCTGCACCGGGCGACCGAGAAGCTCGCCGAGCACAAGACCTACGTCCAGTCGCTGCCGTACATGGACCGGCTCGACTACGTGTCGATGCTGTCGAACGAGCACGCGTACTGCATGGCGGTCGAGCGGCTGCTGGGGGTGGAGGTGCCGATCCGGGCCCAGTACATCCGCGTGATGTTCGACGAGGTCACGCGGATCCTGAACCACCTGCTATGGCTCGGCGCGCACGGGCTCGACATCGGCGCGATGACGGTGTTCCTCTATTGCTTCCGCGAGCGCGAAGACCTGATGGACTGCTACGAGGCGGTGTCGGGCGCCCGCCTGCACGCGGCCTACTACCGCCCCGGCGGGGTCTACCGCGATCTGCCCGACACCATGCCGCAGTACCGCGCCTCGCCTTACCGCAGCGAGCAGGAGATCCGGAAGCTGAACGAAAACCGGCAGGGGTCGCTCCTCGACTTTCTCGAGGACTTTACCGGCCGGTTTCCGGGCTACGTCGACGACTACGAGACCCTGCTCACCGACAACCGGATCTGGAAGCAGCGCACGGTCGGGATCGGCGTGGTGACGCCGGAGCGCGCGCTCGCGCTCGGATTCTCGGGGCCGATGGTGCGCGGGTCGGGCATCGAATGGGATCTGCGCAAGAAGCAGCCGTACGCGGTCTACGACCGGGTCGAGTTCGACGTCCCGGTCGGGCTGAACGGCGACTGCTACGACCGTTACCTCGTCCGCATCGAGGAGATGCGCCAGTCGAACCGGATCGTCAAGAGAT
>Ga0209342_10005796_pt1 | contig 12588 bp, 8 predicted proteins | sample RifCSP16_2_FD_184023 | JGI IMG/M metagenome (GOLD analysis project Ga0209342, IMG submission 184023) | Soil microbial communities from Rifle, Colorado - Rifle CSP2_sed 16_2 (SPAdes) (version 2) | ecosystem: Environmental > Terrestrial > Deep subsurface > Rock core/Sediment | place: Rifle... | reverse complement strand
CGTTCAACCGTGTCTGGGCGCTCGGCGCCAAGGAAGGCACGGATCTCAGGACCGCCGCGCTCATGGAGGGCGTCCGCCGCGTCGCCGAGGGCTATCGCGTCCGCGGCCTCTACCCGTGAGCCCGGCTCGAAAGGAGTCCCCATGGTCCCGCGCCCAGCCCGCGCCCTGGCGGCGCTCGCCGCCGCGCTCCTCCTCCCGGCGAGCGCCCACGCCGCCGGGTCGGTCGTCGGCATCAGCGCGAGCCCCTCGCCGGCCGTGACCGGCCAGGCGGTGACCTTCACGATCCTCGGCAGCGGGGGCTGCGAGTTCTCGGTCGTCTACGGCCGCGGCGAGCCCAGCGAGCACCGGGCCGCGGCCCAGCTCCCGTACACCTTCACGAAGGCCTTCCGCGCGGCCGGCATCTATCTCGTCACGGTCAAGCCCCGCGAGCCGTCGGCGAACCCCTGCCAGGGCGACGCGACGATCGCGCTCACCGTGGACCCGCCGACGAGCGCGCAGACGGCGCCGCCGGGCTCGCGGCGCGGCGACAATCCGTGCCCGTCGGGCTGGCACCCGCGGGGCGCCGTCGGCACGTACCGGGGCAGCAAGACCTTCCTGTGCGTGCCCGACAGGCCGCCCAGGATCCAGTGCGGGCCGTACACGGTCTACGTCGAGACGGGCTCAGGCTTCGGCTGCCAGGCGGTGCCTCAGTAGCGCGGCGTCCCCGGCAGTCCTCCCGCCGTCGACTCAGAGCCCGTGAGCCAATCGGGTGTCGAGGGGCGCCACGGCTACGCCGGGGCGTCCCGAGCGATTGGGGGGCTTGGGGGGCGCCCGGAGCCCCCCATGACGTCAGACCGAGGGCTCGGGCCAGGCGTCCCGGAGCCGGGCCGCGGTCGCCTCGGGGGGCGTCTCGCTGATGTAGATGCCCCCGACGCGGTTCGCGCGCTCGGGCTCCGCGGCGACCTGGATGTGCCAGTGGTAGTCGTCGCGGATCGTGGCCCAGTCGCCCTGGAGGATCCGGGAGCGGAGGTTCGGCGCGGTGCGCAGGGCGAGCTCGTACCCGGGATCGCCGAAGCCGGTCGCGAGCGTGCGGAAGTACTCCGAGAGCAGGTGCGCGAGATCCCCCCCGGTCTCCGGCGTCAGCGCCTCCTCGAAGGAGCAGCCGTGCTGCCGCGGCACGATCCACGTCTCGAGCGGCACGCGCGGCGCGTAGGGCACGACGGCGGCGAAGGCGGGCGTCAGCCGCACGATGCGCTCCTCGGCGCCCGTCTCCTGCCGCAGCATGTCGCAATAGACGCAGCGCCGCTTGTACTGGTAGTACTCGCGCGCCTCGCGCAGCTCGCGCCGCGTCTCGTAGAAGACGATCGGGATCGCGGTGACCCGCGAGTAGGGATGGTGCGCCGGCACCCCGGGCTTCTTGTGCCGGCGCGAGATCAGGATGTCGCGGATCTGGCTGTCGCGCTTCAGGTCCAGGAGCCGATCGCGATACATCCAGAGCACCGACTCGATCGTCTCCGCGTCCATCGTCGCCGGCGTGTCGTCGTGGCGGGGGGACTCGACGATCAGCTCGCTCGCGCCGCGCGGCGTGATCGTGTCGAACATGCCCACGCCCTCGCGCACCAGCTCCCACTCGGTCCGGAAATACGCGTCCGGCTCGGGCACGACCCGCACGGTCCAGTCGGGCCCGTCGGCCGGCGAGCCCTCCTTGCGGTACGCGGCGATCTCGGGGCCCGACAGATGCTCGGCGCCGGGACAGTACGGGCACGGCGCCTGCGCGGATGACGTGCCCTTGGGGCGGATCAGCACCCAGTCGCCCCGGGTCGGATCCTTCCTCAGCTCCTCCATGTCCGGATCACTCCGCCACCATAGGGAACCACGTCGGGTGAGTCAAGGAGACTATCCACGTCGCGTTGAACCGATCGCCTCATTCCGGACCCCTCGCTTTACACTCCACGCGCATCCCGCGTACGATGATCGGGGCGACCACCTCGACCGCGCCCGAGGAGTGCGACGTCGTGGCGACGACGATCATCATACGCGTGCTGCTCGGGCTGCTCGCGCTGGTGCTGGCGGGATGCGTCGAGTTGCAGGCGGAGCGGCCGAGGTTCCCGCAGCGGGACTGTCTCGAGTGTCACAAGAAGTTCGCGGACACGTACCTGGGGATGCCGTCCATCCATCCAACGGTCAAGGCGCGGCAGTGCGAGACCTGCCACCTGCGCCACGGGTTGATTCCCAAGGCCGTCATGAAGAAGGACGGCAACGAGCTCTGCTACCAGTGTCACGCCCGCGAGAAGCTCGGCCTCCTCCGGAAGAACGTCCACACGGCCCTCAGGACGGGCCGGTGCACCGCCTGCCACGACCCCCACGCCTCCCGGACGGGGCAGCTCTTGAGGAGCACGGCGACCGAGACCTGCTTTAAGTGTCACAAGAGAGAACCGTATCAGCGAAAGGTTGTCCACGCCGCGTCGCCGGCGAAGGGCTGTCTCGCCTGCCATTCGGCCCACGGCTCGGACGAGAAGGACCTCCTGCTGAAGGCGCCCGTGGCCCTGTGCCGGTCCTGCCACGATCCGACGAGGTCGCAGTTCAAGAAGGCCCACGAGGGCTATCCGGTCGAGACGGCCGCCTCGTGCTCGGGCTGCCACAATCCCCACTCCTCGGCGCAGCCGAAGCTCCTGAAGACGAGCGCCCACTCCCCGGTCGCCGGCGGGCAGTGCGAGGCGTGTCACAAGCCGGCCTCCTCCGCGAAGCCGCTCGAGACCACGCAGGCGGCGGACACGCTGTGCGCCAGCTGCCACGATGCCGCCGACCTGCGGGCGGGCGGGACGGTGGACCACGCGCCGTTCAAGGACGGCGCGTGCACCACCTGCCACGCGCCGCACGCGTCCGAGTTCAAGAAATTGACCGTCGCGAACCCCACCCGGCTCTGCGTGACCTGCCACGACGACAAGGGCGCGACGGTCGCCGTGAAGCACGCCCCCGTCACCGCCGAGGCCGGCTGCGTCGCGTGCCACCGGCCGCACGCCGGGAAGCGGAAGCGCCTCCTCGACCAGCCGGAGGGCGTGCTCTGCTTCTCGTGTCATCCGAAGACCCGGGAGGCGCTCGCGGCCAAGGTGTCTCACGCGCCCTTCGCCCAGGCGGAGTGCACGTCCTGCCACAATCCGCACGGCTCCAACGTGACGCGGCTCCTCGCCGACCGGCAGGATCGCGTCTGCTACCGGTGCCACGCCGAGGCCGAGGCGAAGTTCTTGAAGACCTACACGCATCGCCCCGTCGCGGACGGGAGCTGCGCCGCGTGCCACACGCCCCACGGGGGCGGGGCGAAGAAGCTCCTCAAGGCGGAGGACGGGCGGTTGTGCGTGCAGTGCCACGCGGACTTCATGAAGGTGTCGGCGGGCGGGGTCAACCACCGTCCCTTCGCCGACGGCGCGTGCCTCACCTGCCACGACCCCCACGGCAGCAGCAGCAAGGGGATCGCCGCCGCCCCCCTGGGAACGCTCTGCGTCTCCTGCCACGAGGACGTGGAGAAGGCCGGCAAGGGCGCCAGGAGCCGGCACAAGCCCGTCGTCGCGTCGGAGTGCACCCAGTGCCACAATCCGCACAAGGCGCAGCTCAAGGGCCTCCTCGTGGCCAAGAGCCCCGCGCTCTGCCTGACCTGTCACAAGGACCTCAAGGCGCGGATGGACAAGGACCGGGTGCACCAGCCCGCCGCCAGGGACTGCCAGCGCTGCCACACGCCGCACGCCTCGGCGCAGGACGCCCTGCTGATCCAGGCGATCCAGCCCACGTGCCTGGACTGCCACGCCCCTCAGCGCGCGGGCTTCGGCCGTGCCCACCTCGGCATCGAGGCGACGACGATGGACTGCCGGCGCTGCCACGACCCCCACGCGTCGAAGGATCCGAAGTTCTTCAAGGCGAACGTCCACATGCCCTTCGGAGCCAGGACGTGCGAGCAGTGTCATCTCCCCGTGACGCAGGACCGGAAGCCGTGACGGCGAGGGCCCGTTGGACGACGCTCGGCCTGGCGCTGCTCGCGCTGCTGGGGGCGGCACAGGCGCAGGGGCAGAACAAGTTCCGCCTGAAGCTGGGGGCGGAGGGCCGGGTCTGCTTCGACTGCCACCCGGACTTCCAGGACAAGCTCAAGAACACGTTCGTGCACACGCCCGTGAAGACCGGCACGTGCGTCGCCTGCCACAGTCCGCACGCCTCCTCCCACGGCAAGCTCCTGGCCGCCCCGACGAGCGCGATCTGCACCACGTGCCACGCGAGCGTCGTCGGCGCCAAGGCGGTCAGCGCCCACAAGGTCGTCGTCGAAGGCGGCTGCGTCACGTGCCACGACCCGCACGCCTCGAACAACAAGGCCCTCCTGCTGAAGCCCGGGGACGACCTCTGCACGAGCTGCCACAAGGCCCTCGGCGACGCCGTCGCCAGGGTGAAGTTCAAGCACAGGCCGGTGTCGCAGGGCTGCCTTGGCTGTCACGACCCGCACGGATCGGACAAGTCGGTGCGCCTGCTGAAGGCGGCGGTGCCGGCCCTCTGCGTCGGCTGCCACAAGCCGGACAGCCCGAGCTTCGCGAGGCGGCACGCCAACTATCCGGTCGCCCGGGCCGACTGCACCTCGTGCCACGATCCGCACGGATCGAACACCGCCGGGATCCTGTTCGACACGGTCCACGCGCCCGTGGCCGCCGGGCGGTGCGCCCAGTGCCACAACGCGGCGACCGCGCCCGAGCCGCTCGCGACCCGGCGCGCCGGCTTCGAGCTGTGCCGGGGCTGCCACGGCACGATGCTCAACGAGGTGTTCGCCAAGGCCCGCGTCCACTGGCCGCTCGTGGACAGGACCGGCTGCCTGAACTGCCACGAGGCGCACGCCTCGCGGCAGAAGAAGCTGGTGAACGTCGAGGAGACCCGCCTCTGCGGCCGATGCCACCGGGACACCACGGACTACCAGGCCCGGCTGGCCGAGAAGGCCCGACGTGAGCAGACGGCCTCCAAGGTGAAGGTCGAGAAGGGCGCGATCACCCACGACCCCGTCCGCGCGGGGAGCTGCTCGACGTGCCACAGCCCCCACGCATCGGACAGCGTGCGGCTGCTGCGGAGCGCCTCGATCATCGACGGCTGCGGGGCGTGCCACGACTGGCTGAAGCACAACTCCCACCCGATGGGGGAGAAGGTCACCGACCTGAGGAACCGGAACCGCTCCGTGGACTGCCTGAGCTGCCACCGGGCCCACGGCACCGGCTACCGGTACCTGACCACCTTCCCGACCGCGACGGACCTCTGCGTCCAGTGCCACAAGCAGCTCAGGAGGTGACCGGATGCCCAGGATCCTGAGCGCGCTGCTGGCGCTCGCCTGGCTCGCCTGGCTCGGGGGCGAGGCGCTCGGCGCCGAGGGGGACAAGCTCCGGTACCTGACGTCGATCTACCTCGACGCCAAGGGCGGCGGCATGCGGCAACCGGAAGGTCTGGCCTGCAACGACACGTCGCTCGTCGTGGCCGATACCGGGAAAGGGCGCCTGCTCCGCTACACCCTCGAGGACCGTGAGGTGAAGCCCGCCGGCGAGCTCGTCGCGCCCCAGCTCGCGGCCCCCCTCCGGGTGCAGACGACCTCTCAAGGCGAGGTGTTCGTCCTCGACGGCAAGGCGCGCCGGATCGTCCGCTTCGGCGCCAAGGGAGAGCCCCTGGGCTACCTGACTCCCGAGGGCGTTCCCGGCCCGACGAGCCTCGTGCCGCGCAGCTTCAAGATCGACCGGAACGACGCCATCTATCTCCTCGACGTCTTCTCGGCGCGGGTCCTCGTGCTCGGCGCCGACGGGACCTACCAGCGGCACGTGCCGTTCCCCGGGGCGTACGGCTTCTTCTCGGACCTGGCCGTGGACGGCCGCGGGACGATCTACCTGCTCGATTCCCTGCGGGCCACGCTCTGGGCCGCCGCGAAGGACGCCAGGGAGTTCTCCGCCCGCGGCAATCCCCTGCGGGCGCACGCGAGCTTCCCCACGTCCATCGCCGTGGACCGCCGCGGCGTCCTCTGGGTGACGGACGAGAACGGGAGCGGCGTCGTCCTCGTCGCCCAGGACGGCTCGGTCCTCGGACGCCAGCTCGCGATGGGCTGGACCGAGGGGCTCCTCGACACTCCCGGGCAGCTCTGCCTCAACGACAAGGGGCTCGTGTTCATCGCGGACCGGGCGAACAACCGGGTCCAGGTCTTCGCGATCGTGAGGTAGCCCGTCGATGCCTCGCCGACCCGGGTCGTCGTGACCGCCTCTCTCGGCGCCGTCTACCTGCTGTTCTTCCTGTCCGGGGCGGCCGCCCTCGTCTACCAGGTGGTCTGGGTCCGCTCGCTCACGCTCGTCTTCGGGGGCTCGCACCTGGCGGTGACCGCGGTGCTCACGATCTTCATGGCGGGCCTGGCCCTGGGGGGATGGCTGCTCGGCCGGGTCGTGGACCGCGTCCCGCGCCCGCTCCGGCTGTACGGCCTGCTCGAGCTCGGGATCGCGGCCAGCGCTCTCGGCTTCATGGGGCTCATGACGATCTACCCCGCCGTCTACGCGGCCCTCGCGCGCGACAGGGACGACGCGGTCGTCTACCTCTTCGCGGTCCGCGCGGTGTTCTCCCTCGCGGCGCTCATCGTCCCGACGGCCCTGATGGGCGGCACGCTGCCCGTCCTGGCCCGCTTCGTCTCCCGGCAGCCCGAGACGCTGCGCGGCTCGCTCGCCTTCCTGTACGGCCTCAACACGCTGGGCGCGGTGCTCGGCGCCCTGCTGGCCGGCTTCGTGCTGCTCCGTCTGTACTCCGTGAGCGCGACCCTCTCCGTCGCCATCGCCACGAACGTCGTCATCGGCCTCCTGGGCCTGGCGCTCCAGGGCTGGTGGCCCGTCCTCCCGTCCTCCGCGCCCCCGACCGCCGCCGCGAGCGCGGCGCCGCCGATGCCGCCGGGGACGGGCGAGCCCCGGAGCCCGCTCCCCTACCGGGCCGTCCTCTGGGGCATCGCGCTCAGCGGCTTCTGCGCCCTCGGCTACGAAGTGCTCTGGACCCGGATCCTCACCCTCGCCCTCGGGGCGAGCGTCTACAGCTTCACCGTCATGCTGGTCGCGTTCCTCGCGGGCATCGCCCTGGGGAGCAAGGCCTACGGGCTGCCGGCGCTCCTGGGCGCGAGGGATGCCGGGACCACGCGCGTGATCGCCCGGTTCGGGATCGTGCAGGTCGTGATCGGGGTCAGCGCGTTCCTCGTCACGCTCTTCCTCCGGGACGTTCCGGTGAACGCGATCAGCCTCCAGGGCGTCTTCGGCCGGTGGGTGCCGGGAGCCTTCGGCGCCCGGACCTGGGCCGGCTTCGTGCTCGCCTTCCTCTACATGATCGTCCCCGCGTTCTTCATGGGAGTCGCCTTCCCCCTCGCGGGCGAGATCCACGCGAGGTACCGGAAGGCGGTCGGCCGGGCGGTCGGCGAGGTGCTCGCCTACAACACCGTCGGCGCGATCCTGGGGGCGGGCGTCAGCGGCTTCGTGCTGATCTACCTCTTCGGCATCGAGCGGTCGCTCGAGCTGCTGACCCTGCTCAACGTGGGCGCGGGACTCTTCGTGCTCGCGAGCCTCGCCGGGCGGCGCCGGTGGGCCGCGGCCGCGGCGGCGGGCACGCTCGCCGCGCTCGTGGCGCTGGCCGCCGGCCCGGGCAGCTTCCGGCTCTGGGACACGAAGTACTTCGCCATCTTCCGGAGCAACCAGCCGGAGGGCTTCCGGACGGCGGAGATGGTCCGCGAGGCCGTGGAGAACACCGACGTCCTCTACTACGCCGAGGGGGTCGAGTCGATCGTCAGCGTCATCCGCGTCAAGGGGGGCGAGCTCTCCTTCCTCACCAACGGTCGCGTGGAGGCCTCGTCACACCTGCAGGCGCAGCAGGTCCAGCTCGCTCTCGGCCATCTGCCGATGCTCCTGGCCCGCGAGGCCCGGCGGGTCCTCGTCGTCGGGCTGGGCAGCGGCATGACGGCGGGGGCGACCATCGTCCATCCGGGCGTCGAGCAGGTCACGCTGGTGGAGATCGAGCCCAGGGTGCTCGGCGTGGCCCGCGCCTTCGCCGGGTACAACCACCGGGTGCTCGACGACCCGAAGCTCCGCCTCGTGTTCAACGACGGGCGCAACTTCCTGCTCACCACGTCGGCGAGGTTCGACGTCATCACCGCGGATCCGATCCACCCCTGGTTCCGCGGGGCGGGCTCCCTCTACACGGCCGAGTACTTCAAGCTCGCCGCGAGCCGGCTGAGACCCGGCGGCGTCGTCGCCCAGTGGCTCCCGATCTACGAGCTGAGTCCCCGGGACCTTCGGTCCATCGTCCGCACCTTCCGCGAGCAGTTCAGGTACACCCTGCTCTGGCTCACCCACTACGACGCGGAGCTCCTCGGCAGCAACGACCCCCTCGTCGTCGACGAGGCCGAGCTGGCGCGGCGGATGGCCGCCCCCGCCGTCGCCGCCGACCTCCAGAGGGTGATGATGGGGTCGGCGACGGACCTCCTGAGCTACTTCGTGATGGGCGCCGCGGGGATGGCGCGGCTCGGTCGGGGCGGCATCGTGAACACGGACGACCGGCTCTACCTCGAGTTCTCCGCGCCCCTCTCGATCGCCACCCCGTCGGTCATGGAGGCGAACGTCCGCGTCCTGGCCGTGGAGCGCGAGAGCCTCCTGCCGTACCTGGTGCCCGCCGCGGAGCCTCGCGCCCGCGAGGAGCAGCGCCGGCGCTGGGAGCGGGAGCTCGAGGCCGGCCGGCTCGCGGATCCGGCGCTCGCGCTCTTCCTCGGTGGCAAGGCGGGGCGTCCCGAGTTCGGGCGCGCGCTGGCGGAGCTGGGCCGGCGGTATCCCGCGTACGCCCCTGGACGGTTCCTCGCCGGCGAATACGAGGCGGCCATGGCGCTGGAGCCGAGGCCCCTCCGGGCCACGGCCTTGAGCCTCCTGGACGAGCGGGGCACACCGCTCGTCGTCGAGATCTCCGCCGTCCTCGTGCCGGTGAGCCGGGGCCGGGCGGCGGTCATGTTCGTGGACAACCGCGCCCGGGTCGTGTACGGGCAGCGCTACGTGGACGACTACGAGCGCGGCGACGCCGTCGCCCGGCTCGTGGCGGACGTGATGCTCGCCATCCGCGTCGCGTACCAGAAGGAGGCGGACGTCGCCGGCGCGCGGCGCACGGCGCCGCCGCAGGCCCAGCAGACGCTCAGGAGGGTCCGCGCGGCCATCCTGGCGACGCTCACGAGGCCTTGAGGTACACGCGCACGTCCGAAAGCGACCTGAGCTTCTCCGCGTACCGCTCGACGGCCTTCTCGATCGCCCGGCCCAGGACCTTCCGGGCGATCTCCCCCCTGACCTGCTCGTACGGCCGCCGCGCGGCCGCGACGACCTGCTGGACGGCCAGCACGTAGACGTACCTCTCGGGGCCCGCGTAGAGCCGGACGGCCCCCGCCTGGGCGCCGGCGACGGCCTTGCGGACGCCGTCGGGGAGCTCCGTGGTCACGATCGGCTTGTCGCCGAAGGCGAGGACGCCCTTCGCGCCCGGGTCCACCTGCCCCTCCGCGCGACCCGCCACCCACTGGAAGTCCGCGCCCGTCCGGAGCGAGCCGAGCGCCGCCTCGGCGCTCTTCCTGTCGGCGAAGACGAGGCTCCGGAGCCTCAGCATCTGCGGCGTCGTGTACTCGTCGCGGTGCGCGGCGTAGTAGGCCTTCACGTCGTCTTCCTTGAGCTTGACGCCGGGCACGACGGCCTTGCGCACGAGCGTCTCGAAGAGCACGGCGCGCGCGTAGTCCCTGACCTTGCTCCGATAGGAGTCGGCCCTGTCGAGCTTGAGCCGCAGCGCCTCCTTCCGGAACACCCTGCGGTGGAGCAGCCCGTCCAGGAGAGACTCCTTCTTGGCGTTGAGCCGCTTGCGCTCGGCGGCCATCGCCGTGCCGTGGTAGAACTGGAACTTGAGCGCCTCGGTCAGCTCCGCCACGGTGACCGGCCTGTCGCCCTCGACCTCGGCCAGCACCCGCCGGTCCTTCAATAGCGCCTCGACCCCGGGCTTGGCCGCGTCGTAGTCGAGGCTCTCGAGCACCGCCCGGTGCACCGTCACCCACTTCTTCTTCAGGGCCTGATCGAACGCCGTCACGGCATCCTTGCGCGCGCTCGTGAGGACGACCCGCTCCGTCTTCGCCCTCGCCTCGGGATCCTCGGGGTAGCGGATGTCCTCGAGCCTCAGGACCACGGGCCCGGCCTTGGTGGCGATGACGGCGCTGGTCGAGCCCACCGCGAGCGTCGGGACGACCTCGGCGATCGCGGGGTCCGTGGCCCCGCGCTTGAGGACGACGCCCTCCTCCAGCTTCGTGGCCCTGCCGTCCGCCAGGTACGCCCGGGCCCGCTCGCCGAAGCCCTTCCCCGCCTTCACCTCCGCCGCCAGGCCCCGGGCGTGCTCCTCCTTCGCGAAGAGCGCGGCGCTCACCTTCCATTCCCGCACGAGCGCCCGATACGCCTCCTCGACCCGCTTGGGATCGGCCGTCACGTCCTTCACGACGCGCTCGACCAGCTCCTCCCTGAGCATCACCCGCGCGGTGGAGTCCACCAGCCGGCGGACCTCCGGGAGCTTGTCGAGCCCCATGCGCTCGGCTTCCTGGGCGACGAGGATGACGTTGATCATGCGCCGCAGCACCGTCAGCTCGTCGCGCCGGTCCGTCGTCGCCCCGGGGGCCCGGGCGCGGCGCATCGCGAGGACCTGCTCGTCGAACTCGTCCAGCGTGATCGGCTCCCCCTGGACGCTCGCCACGATCTTCTTGCCGTTGACGACCGGCAGGTCCTCGGCGCCGCCCGCGGCGGCCGCCAGCGCCGTCAGCGCGAGACAGAGGGTCGCCACGGTCATCGTCGAGGATGTCGTCATCTGAGCTCCGTCTCTCGCGCCCCGGGGCGCGGCTCGGCGGTCGGGGGCGCCAGCATGCGCTCGGCGATGGCCCGGGCCATCTGCGCGGCCATCGCGTGGGCCGTGTTGACCCTCCCCCAGTCGAAGAAGAACACGCCGTCGCCGCCGGCGTTGTGGCTGTGGGCGCTGTACAGGATCCGGCGTGTCTTCCGCTCGATGAACAGGACCGAGAAGTCGACCTCGGGCGCCCCGGTCGGGCCGAGCGGCTCCCGATATTCCGTGACTTCGCCGTTCAGCACCAGGTCGGCGTTCACCGCGCCCAGGATCGTCTCCGTGTCGGGCAGCGAGATGCCCTCGCGCATGATGATCCGGAACCGCAGCAGCTCCTCCCGCACGATGCCGGGCTCGACGACCGTCAGGTTCCGGGCCGCCATCAGGCTCCGGAGCATGTGCAGGGCGACGATCTCCCCCGCGTACTTCCGCGCGCTCTTGTTGAAGAACGGCACGACCGCGATCGAGTACGGGCGCGCCCGCTCGAGCGCCTCGGACCGATAGACGATCTTCGGCTGGAACTTCCGCGGCACCGGGCGCTCGCCGTCGCGGCCGTCGGCCTCGGACACGTGCCGGGCGAGCGAGCGCGCCAGGGACTCCACGGCCCGCGCCAGGAGCGCCTGCGGGTCCTCGATCAGCCCGATCCCGAGGATCCCCGGCGCATCGTCCCCCGCCGCCCCGGCGCCGTCCACCCAGCGCACGGCCGGGGCGCCACCGGTCGAGACCAGCCGCGCGAAGAGCGCGATCCGGGGAGGAGCCGCCGCCTCGTAGACCTCGAGGGAGGGGATGAGGACCGCCTCGACGCCCGTGTCCTGCGCGAGCGCCCTGGCGAAGCCCTGCTCGAGCCCCGCGGTGTACCGGACACGGTGCGCGGTCACGGCGCGCTCGAGGGCCGCGTCGTCCAGCACGGCGAGCCCGTGGCTCGTCACCCGCTCGACGAGCAGACGGCGGATGTCGTCGAGCGGCGCGGGCCTCCCGGAGAGGTTCTCGACCGGGAAGACGGCGACGAGGCGCGCCCGGCCCTCCCCGCGCTCCGCGGTCCCGACGGCGGCCGGCGCCCCGACGCAGCCGGCGAGGGGCAGGAGCGCCCACGCGAGGAGCCGTGCCGCCGTCCTCACGTCACTTGAACAGCTTCGCGATGACGTCGTCGACGGCGGCTCGCGTCACGTCGCTCATCGGCCGGCCTCCGCCCCCGAACAGGCGATCCCACACGTCGATGCCCCCCTTCGTCGAGGAGGCCGTCCAGACGACCTTGCCCGTCTGCGCCTCGAGCATCTGGACGCTGACGGCGATCAGGTTGGCGGACGTCGGGCCGGACCGCACCTCCCCGTACTCCTGCACCGCGCCCGTGATGAGCGCCTGGACCTTGAGCACCCCGCTCAGCTTGACGACCTCCTCCGGGGACGGGGCGAAGGGCGTCTGGATCTCCGCCCGCGCGACGGCGCGCGCCACCTCCCCCACGGGCACCACGTACAGCGCCCCGGTGGACAGGAGCCCCTGGATGAACACATCCCGTACCCGCTCCGCCGCCAGGCTGTCCCGCGAGAGGTTCTGGAAGGGCATCACCCCGACCGCCTGGATGGCCCCGAAGTCCATGTTCGGATCACGGTAGACGGGCCGAATGACGGCGGGCGCGCACGCCGAGACGAGGAGCGCGGCCAGCGCGACCCAGGGGACGCAGCGGCTCCCGGCGGG
>Ga0209342_10005793_pt1 | contig 12590 bp, 11 predicted proteins | sample RifCSP16_2_FD_184023 | JGI IMG/M metagenome (GOLD analysis project Ga0209342, IMG submission 184023) | Soil microbial communities from Rifle, Colorado - Rifle CSP2_sed 16_2 (SPAdes) (version 2) | ecosystem: Environmental > Terrestrial > Deep subsurface > Rock core/Sediment | place: Rifle... | reverse complement strand
CGACGAGCCCCTGACGGTGACGGATGCGACCTTCCCGCTGGGCAGGAGTTCGACCTCCAGCTGGACGATCCCGCCGAGGCCCCGCCGCCGCGCCGCCAGCGGGTAATTGAGCGACTCCTGGATCCGCAGCCTGAAGGCCGCCAGATACGGGCCGAATCCGGCGGGAACTCCCCCGTCACCTCCACCCGTACCGGCCGCGGTGACGCCGGCGCCGGCGGAGGGAGCGAGCATCGCCAGCGGTCCGGCGCCGAGGCTCCCGCCGGGGGGCGATTCCTGGACGGCTCCGGCGGCCCCCGTGCTGAAGCCGGAAGGTGGACGGGCAGCGTCGGCCGTGGAGCCGGCTCCGGGGGCGGAAGCGGGAGCCGGCAGTTCAGAAGACGCGTCGGTAGAAGGCGCGGGAGCGGGCTCCACGCGGGACGGCGGCGCGGGAACAGAGGGACGGGCCGCGATGGGCGCGGCAGGACGAACCGGTGGCCGCGGCCCGCGGCGGACGGCAGCGGGCGGCGACTCTGCGCGACCGAGCGTCGCCGGGGCCGCCGGTTCCCCGACCCGGATGGCCTCCTCCAGCTCGACGATGATGGCCGAAGGCGGAACCTCACGCGTCGCGAGAGCGATGGCCGCGGCGGCGGCGAGGCCGTGGAGAAGGAGCGAGCCCGAGAGGCTCCAGAGCGGCCGCCCGTTCTTCATCGGTTGTCCGCCTTCCAGCGCCGGATGCCCTCGTCGAGGGCGGACCTGACGACGCGCGCCACCACCCAGCCAAGATCGCTCACGGGGCCCCCGAAGCGGTGGCGCGGCCCGCGGCCGGTGGCGGCGACGACCACGGCGTCGGTGGAAGTCCCGCTCGCCCGCGCGCCCTCTAGCGATCGTACCCCCGCCGCGATCAGCGCCAGCGTCTTGCACTCCGTCGCCGTGATCACCAGGTTGACGAGCGCCTCGGGCGCGGGGTCGGCGTCGAGGACGACGATGGTGTTGATGGTCGAGGGCCGGCAGATCGCCACCGGGCTTCGCCCCGCCTCCACCGGATTGCCGAGGCCGACGGTGGCGAGGGCCAGCGCGGTGATCCCGTTGTGAGTCTCCGCCGCCGTGACGGCCTTCTCGGTCCAGGCGGACGTCAGGAGCCCGACGTAGGGCTCGGGAATCGCGCGCGCGCGGCAGAAGCGGGCCAGATCGGCGGCGGGATCGTCGCACGGATGGTTCTTGGCGACGTGGAGGTTCACGATTGCCCGCGCGCGGCCGAACCCGCCACCGACCGCCGCCGACGAGACGACCTGGAGCGGCGTCGCGGCCAGGACCACCACGGCCTCCCGAGCGACCCTGACCTCGATCCCCTCGATCACGGCGTCCGCTCCATCAGCGGAAGTGCGCCCTAAGGCCGGCCATGGCCGTGAACCCGAGCGCTCGGAAGCCAAAGATCTCCGCGTAATTTTCATCGGTGAGGTTTTGCACTCGAAGCGTGAAATCCAGCCCCTCGAGAAGCCCTGTCCGCTGGAGGAGCCGCCACGTCCCGCCCACGTCGATCCGGTAGTAGCCCGGGTTGTGACGGTTCGGGGTGACGCCGGTCTCGAACTGTCGCGAGAGCACGTAGGACTGGACGAACAGCGTGAGCCGCCGGACGGGCGTCACGGTCACGCCGGCGTTCCAGCGATGCCGCGCGATCCGCGGTACCTCCAGGCGCCGGACGTCGTCGTCGGTTTCGGTATCGGTGAAGGTATAGTTGACGTTGAAGAGAAGCCAGTCCAGAGGCTCGAAATCGGCCGCGAACTCCAGCCCCTCGGTGCGGGCCCGGCCCACGTTGCCCGCCTGGGCGCAGAAGGGCGGCAGGCTCACGACCGTGATGAGATCCTTGAACGTGTTCCGGAAGTACGTGAACCCGAGCCGGATCCGGTTCTCCCACAGCTTCTGGTCGGCGCCCGCCTCCCAGCTCTTGCTGCGCTCGGGCTGGAGGCCCGGGTTGCCGAAGGGAGGGCAGAAGCCCGTTAGGTCGGGGAAGAAGAGGTCGTTGATGGTCGGGGCGCGGAAGCCCTTCCCGTACCCGCCCCGGAGCTTCGTCCCGGTCTCCTTGGAGAGATACGCCAGCGAGAGCCGGGGCGTCCACTCGCCGCCGAAGGCGTCGCTGTCCTCGAAGCGGACGCCGCCACCCAGGAAGAGGCGGTCGAAGAGCCTAACCTCGTCCTGGAGAAAGAGGGAACGCGTGTTGATCTCCTCGCGGAAGGTCCCGCGGTTCCGCCCGCGCTCGTTCCGGTGCTCGAGGCCGAGCGTCAGGCTGTTCACGGTGCCCGTGTGCCAGGTGCTCAGGAGCTCGAACTCGCGCCGCCGGGTGTTGATCTGGGAGTTGAAGGCGAAGTCGGGGCCGAACACGGGAGACACCGGCAGCGGCCCGTCCTGAAAGCCCTGGTTGTCCCACAGCTGGCCCATCCGGGCCGCGACCTCCCACCACGGGAAGAGCTTCTGATCGTACCGGAGCGTGAAGAGGTAGAACTCGTCCTGCTGCTGGGAGTCCGGGTCGCGGTCGAAGGGGAAGAAGCCCTGGTTCGGCACGTCGGTGGTCGATTTGGCGTAGCGGCCGGTCGCCGTGGCGGTCGCGTTCCAGGGCAGATCAACCCCGAACCGGCCGGCGAACGCGGTCTGGTCCGCATCGTCGTTGTCGAAGGTCCGCTCCTGCCCCCGGCTGTCGAAGCGCGAGGCCGACAGCGCGAAGTTGAAGCGGCCGAGGGCGCCGCCAAGGGCCGCCTGCTCCCGGAACGTCTCATGGCTGCCGCCCTCGAAGGAGACGGCCCCCGCCGGCGGCCCAGCGCCCTTCTTCGTGATGACGTTGACCACGCCGCCGATGGCGTCGGCGCCGTAGAGCGTGGACTGCGGCCCGCGGATGATCTCGACCCGCTCGATGGCGTCGAGCGACAGGTCGGAGAAGGAGAACTGGCCCAGGGTCGGGCTCTTGACGCGCATCCCGTCGATCAGGATCTGCACCTGGTTCGGGTTCGCTCCGCGGATTCTCACGCTGGTCGTCTTGCCCAGGGTCCCGGAACGTTGAACCTCGACGCCTGGCACCGACCTCAGCGCGTCCTCGAGACGGTCGTAGTTGTAGGTCCTGAGCTCCTCTTCCGTGATCACGGTCACCGAGGCGCCCAGCCGCTCCTGGGGAGTCTCGACCTTGGTGGCGGTGACCACCACCGGTTCCAGTCGCTTGACTTCCTGCGCCCATCCCGTTGCCGCCGACGCCAGCATCACGACAATCGCGCTCCACCGAACCCGGGCCATCGCTCCACTCCTTTGCCGCGAAGGGGTTGGATGCCACCGCCCCGGAGAGGTCTCCTGACTCGTGGATCATCGCGGGCGCCCAACCTTCCCATCCGCGAGAGTGCGGACAGTGGCTCCGTAGTACCGGATCTGGACGCCGCTCCCCACTTACAGTGGCGGGACCGTGCCGGCTTCGGCTCGAGCTGAGCCTTACCAGCTTCCCTGACTCCGGGGCAGACCTCGAATCACACCGCCGCGGACGCTCTCACCTCCCCTGTCCGCCGGCTCATTCGGGACGGCCCGCCGCGGCGGCGCCCGCCCAGTCCATGTGCACCCGCGGGCGGCCGGTCTTGGGGTTGGACTCGATCCCCACACGACAGCCATAGACCGCCTCGATCAGCGACGTCTCGAGGACCTCCTCGGGAGCGCCGAGGCGGACGCAGCGCCCCTCGGCCAGGAGGAGCAACCGATCCGACAGCTCCGCCGCCAGGTTCAGGTCGTGGGAGACGAGCAGAATGGTCACCCCCCGCTCGCGGTTCAACCGCCGCAGGAGCCCGGCGACCTCGGCCTGATAGCGAAGGTCCAGATGGGCCGTTGGCTCGTCCAGAATCAGGAGCCGGGGCTCCTGGGCGAGGGCCCGCGCCAGGGCCGCGCGCTGGCGCTCGCCGCCGCTCAGGCTCTCGAGGGCGTAAGGCGCCAGCTCCAGGATTCCCGTGGCCGCCATGGCCTCCCGGGCGATCGCCAGATCCTCCGGCCGCTCGAAGAAGCGGCCGGGAGCGTGAGGGTAGCGCCCCATGAGCACGAGCTGCTCCACGCTGAAGGGGAACGCCGGCGGCGCGTCCTGGGGAACCACGGCCACCCGCTGGGCCAGCTGCCAGCGCGTGAGGCTCCTGAGGGAGGCGCCCTCCAGGAGGATCTCCCCGGCCACCGGCTCCAGCACTCGCGTGAGGAGCCGGATCACCGTCGTTTTCCCCGCGCTGTTCGGGCCGATGACGCCCAGGACTTCCCCCGGGACCACCTCGAGGGACAGCGCCGATAGCCTGAACGGCCGGGCCCGGCGCGCCTGGGGCGTCCGATACACGAACTCCACGCCTCGGAGCTCGACGAGCGGCCTCACGGAATCCCCCGGAACCGGGTGCGCAGGATGTACACGAAGAAGGGCGCGCCGCAGAAGGCCGTGATCACGCCCACCGACAGCTCGGCGGGGGCGACCAGGGTGCGGGCCAGAGTATCCGCCAGGAGCAGAAACACGCCGCCGCCCAGGAGCGCCGCGGGAATCAATAGGCGATTGTCCGGTCCCAAGAGTCCTCGCAGCATGTGAGGGACGATGAGGCCGACGAAGCCGATGGGCCCCGCGAACGCCACCACGGAGGAGGTCAAGAGCGAGGCGCCGACGAAGATCCGGCGCTTGAGGCGCTCGGCATCGACGCCGAGCTGGATCGCCGATTCCTCTCCGAGCGCCAGCAGGTTCAGCTGGCGGGCGCGGCCGAGCACCAGCCAGAGCCCGACCGCCGAGAGGGCACCGAACACGCCGAGCGAGCCGCCGGAGATCGGCCCCAGGTTGCCCAGGAGCCAGTGGATGACGCCCCCGAGCCGGTTGAAGTCCACCACCGAGATGACCACGGTGATCGCCGAGGAAAAGAAGAGCCCCACGATCACGCCCGTCAGGAGCAGCGTCTGGATGGGCAAGCGGCCGTCGGTGGCGGCGATCAGGTACACGATCCCCGCCGCGACCATGGCTCCGGCGAAGGCGAAGGCCGAGAGCCCGAGGGCCGCGACGACGGTCGCGCCCAGCCCGAACAGCTGGGCCAGGACGACGCCGAACGCCGCGCCGCTCGCCACGCCGAGGATCGCGGGATCGGCGAGCGGGTTGCGCGTCAGCGCCTGAAAGGCCACCCCCGCCACGGCGAGGGCGCCGCCGGCCAGCACCGCCACCAGGATGCGGGGCAGCCGGAGATCGAGGACCACGACCGCCTCGATGCCCTCCGCCTTCCCGCCCAGCAGCACCGCGAGCACCGCCCGCGGCGAGATCCCCGCGCTACCGAGGAGCAGCGCCCCCGCCGCCGCGACGAGCAGCGCCCCCCCCAGCGCCGCGAGCGCCACCGCCAGCCGCCTCCTGGGGTCAGGCATGCGTATTTGCGTTGCGGCCGAGGGGGGCGTCATCGGAAGGCCTTCGGGTGGATCATCCGCGCCAGCAGCTCGAGGCCGTCCACGACGCGCGGCCCGTAGCGATGGAGGTACGTGCCGTCCACCGAGTGGACGCGGCCGCCGCGGACCGCGGGCAGGGTCGTGAGCCGTTCCCAGGGAGCGCGGGCCAGAGGTGTTCCATCGGCCCCGTGGCGCGCCAGGATGATGACCTCGGGAGCGCGGGCCACGACGGCCTCCAGGCTGAAGCGCGGATAGGAGTCGGCCTCCCCCGCCGTGACGCTCGCCCCGCCGGCGAGGTCGATCAGCTCGGTGACGAGCCCCTCGCGTCCGGGGACGATCAGCGGCTCGGGCCACAGCACGTAGAGCACCTTCGGGCGCGGATACGGCCTGACGGCTCGATCGACGGCCTGGACGCGCCGCCTGAGGCTCTCGACGAGCGGACCGACGGCCGCCCGGCGCCCGGTTAATTCGCCGACCTGGGCGATCACCGTCATCACGTCAGAAAGCCGACGGGGATTCACGGTGAAGACGGGGATCCCGAGCCGCTGGAGCTGGTCGACGGTCTCCTGGCGATTTCCCTCGGTCGTCGCGACGACCAGGTCGGCCTTGAGCGCGATGATGAGCTCCAGGTTCGGCGCCAGCATCCCGCCCACGCGCGGCTTCTTCTGGGCCTCCGGAGGCCAATCGCAGAAGTCCGTGACGCCGGCCAGCCGGTCCTCGCCCCCCAGCGCATACGCGATCTCGGTCACGCTCGGGACGAGCGAGACGATCCTCTGGGGAGGGGCCGGGAGGATGAGGTCCCTCCCCCGGGAGTCCTTCAGCGTGAACGCCCCGGCCGGCGCGGCGACGAGGAGGAGAAGGGCGAACGCGATGCCGAGGGATCTCCGGCGTCGGGCCCTGCCGCGCATCACGGCTGCTTCCCGGAAACGCCGGCGGACTTGAAGGTCGCCATCTCCGTGTAGATCTTCACTGCGGCCTGGATCAGGACGAACGCCAGGGCCGCGCCGGTCCCCTCGCCCAGGCGCATCTCGAGATCAAGATAGGGGCGGAGGCCGAGGTGCTCGAGGATCACGCGGTGGCCCGGCTCCGCCGAGCAGTGAGACGCGAGGAGGAAGTGGCGCACCTCGTCTTTGAGCTTCACCGCCACGAGGGCAGCGGCGCCGGCGATGAAGCCGTCCACGACCACGGGGATCCGGGCGGCGGCCCCGGCGAGGACCACGCCCACGAGCCCCGCGATCTCGAAGCCCCCCACCTTCGCCAGGACGTCCATGGCGTCGTCGGGATCGGGTCGGTTCACGGCCAGCGCCTGCCGGATGATCGCCACCTTGCGCTCCCACGCCGCCTCGTCGATGCCGGTCCCTCGACCCGTGACGGCTTCGACGGGGGCGCCGGTGAGCGCGGCGGTGATGGCGCTCGCGGCCGTGGTGTTGCCGATCCCCATCTCGCCCAGGCCAATCAGATCCGAGCCCGCGGCCGCCTCGCCCTCCGCGAGCGCGATCCCCCCTTCGATGGCCTGCACCGCCTGGCCACGCGTCATGGCGGGCCCCCGGCAGAAGTTCTGAGTGCCGGGCGCGACCTTCTTGACCACCAGCGCCGGGTGAGAAGCCAGCGGCGCGGCCACTCCAAAGTCGGCGATCACGACGCGCGCTCCCGCGTGACGCGCCAGCACGTTGACGGCGGCCCCGCCGCGGAGAAAGTTCTCCAGCATCTGGGCCGTCACCACCTGGGGATAGGCGCTCACCCCTTCCGCGACGACGCCGTGGTCGCCCGCCAGGGTGAAGATCACCGGCCGCCGCACCCGCGGGGGGTCGTTCCCCGTGATCTCCACCACGCGGCGGGCCAGCTCCTCGAGCCGGCCCAGGCTGCCCGGGGGCTTGGTGAGCCCGTCCAGGTGGGCCTGAGCCCGCGCTGAGAGCGCGGGATCCGGCGGGACGATCAGGCTAAGGAGCTTCTGGAGGGCGCTCATACTTCGGAGGGGGGCTGTGCCCCCCTTCCGATTCCTCCCCCCGGGGGTTGCGCTGGCAAAGCCAGCGCTCGAACAAGGGCGAGATAGTCCCGCTGGGTTGACACATCGTCTCTCATGGCTGGTCCTTCAACGTCAGCGGCAGTCCGGCCACCATCAGCACGACCCGGTCGGCCGCCTGGGCCACGGTCTGGTTGACGGCGCCGAGGAGATCCCGAAAGCGAAGACCCGACGCGGTCTCAGGGTGCACTCCCTCTCCGACCTCGTTGGAGACCAGGATCAGGGAGTACGGGCGCGCGTCCACGAACTTGGCGAGGGCCTCGCCCCCGGCCAGGATCGCGTCCTCCGCCAGCCCGCGCTGGAGCTGGTTGGCCACCCAGAGCGTCAGGCAGTCCACGAGGACCGTGTCCGCCGTGCCGCCGAGCCGGCGGAGCGCTCCCACCAGCTCGAGCGGCTCTTCCACGGTGAGCCAGGAACGCGGGCGGTCCTCTCGGTGCCGGCGGATCCGCGCCGCCATGTCGGCGTCGAGCGCCTCCGCCGTGGCCACCACGGCCACCCGCGGGGCGCCGGCCAGGGCCTGAGCCACGGCATAGCGGCTCTTGCCGCTCCGGGCGCCTCCGAGAATGAGGAGCGAGGACGGGCGCGGCGTCACGGGAGCCGGAACGAAGCGGAGCGAAGGGGAAGGCAGAAGCGAGAATGCATGAGCCCGGACCCTCCCGCGAAGACCGGTGCTGGTGCTACGGGCGTCCGGGCAGGTCTCCTGGCTTTCGGATCGTCCTACTCCCCACGCCTTCCCGGTCCGGGGTTAGCCGGACCAGTGGCCGTCGTGGGTTTCGTCCCCGATCACAGTGACGGGGTCGCGGCGGTTTCGCACCGCCTTCCCTGTGGCCCACTCCGGTGGGCCACCCGGACACCGCTGACGGCGAAAAGTTAACCGAGGGAGCGGCGGCTTGTCAACAGGGGTCAGGCTTGCGTGCGCGCCGGGCGCGGAAATTAAAAACCCCCTCCCGCGTGCGGTGGGAGGGGGTATCGGGGTTCCCGTCTAGGCTACCCTGTGTAGCCGCGGCCCCGCATGCACTGCCCGTAGGGTCCCTCGGGCGCTCAACGCGTCCCAGCCGGCGGGGAGTTCAAAGGCGATGCCAGGGGAAGATGACCTGGAAAGGGCTGGAATTTCGAGCAAACTGGAGACGGAGAACGGCCTGACGGGTGTCAGGCTGGGGGCAGCAGTGTCAGTGTCGCGACACTCGGAAGAGGCGCTTACTTCCGACGATCGATGCCGGAGCGGTTGTCGGAGCCGATCACCGCGGAGGACTTGCGGCGCTCACCCGCGCGGCGATCCACGACGACCCGGAACTCGGGCCGCCCCTGGAAGAGGTTTTCCACAGCAGCGCGTTTGTGGGCACTGCGCCGACCGATCACAACGTAGTGAACGCCCTCGAATGTCTCGCTCATGGGACAAAATTAGCAAAACCTCGCGCCAGCGCCAAGGAATTTGAGGGGATACCTACCAGCGGCCCAGATGGTCCAGCAGGCGGCGCTCCCGCTTGGTCGGGCGACCACTCCCCCTGGGGCGATAGACCGGCGGAGGCGTGGGAACCGGTTCGGGAGGAGGCGGGGGGGTGAGGTCTTCGTAGAGGAGGTGGGCCCGGAGCGCCGAGCCCCGCCGCTCGGCCAGCGCGAGGACCTTGACGATCTTCTTCCCGCCGCGCAGGGTGATCCGGAGCAGGTCCCCCGCCCGGATCAGTTTGGCGGGCTTGGCCGAGATCCGATTGACGTCCACCTTACCCCCGTCGCACGCGGCCGCCGCCAGGCTCCGGCTCTTGAAGAAACGCGCCGCCCAGAGCCACTTGTCCACGCGGACGTGGTCCATGCGTTTGAAGTGTACGCCAAAACTCCCTTCCCCAGGTGGGCGCTCGCCGGCGCGGCCTGCCCGCCTGCGCCGGTACGCCCGCCCGAGAGAAGGGAGCCTCCTCACCCCAGGGCAACTCTCGTGCCCGTTGCGTTCAGCAAGAAAATTGCCCACTTCTGAAGAGGCGGGCGCCACGGCTGCACAGCCGGTGGGCGATCCGGGGACCCCCGGTACACAAGCCCCCGTGCAGTATATAATCCCTGGCAGGGAGGCCCCACCTCACCATGCCGGATCCCCCGCGCTCTGACGCCCGCATCGAGGCCGTCCTCAGCCAGCTGAGCCATGCGGCCAACCTGGGCATCTCTCCCGAGGAGCTCCTCAAGCGGGCGATGGATGGGCTGCTCCAGGTGACCCGCGCGCCGGCCGGCCTGGCCTGCCTCACGGACCCCGAGGGCAAGACGCTGGAGGTCGTGTCCATTCGCGGAATCCGTCCCGCGGCAGTCCGGGCGTTGCCGCAGGCATTTCGCCTGGAGGTGGAGCGGGGATCGGAGTATGTGACCCGGCCGATCAGGATCGGGGAGGAAACGTTCCCGGGACTGGAAAAGCTCCAGGCCAGCTTCAGCGCCGAGGGGATCGGCGGAGGGATCCTGTTACCCCTTTCTCGCGACGGGCGGCTCCTCGGGCTTCTGATGGCGATGTTCCGGGCGGGTGGCGAGACCCTGCCCCTCCCCGACGCCGTCCTCGAGACGCTTCAGCGGCAGCTGTCCACGGCCCTTCAAAACGCCCGGGTTCGCCAGGGCCTTCAGTCCACCAATACCGATCTCCTCCGCCTCCTGACGCTGGCAAAGATCCTGGCAGAACCCCGCGACCTGGAGGACACCCTCACCATGGTGGCCCAGGCGGCCAAGTCTTTTTCGGGGGCGGTGGCCACGGCCGTCTGGCTGGCCGACCCCGTCGCCAAGTCGCTGAGGCGAATCGTGCTTCTGGCGCCGGAAGGGCCGGAACGCTTCAGCCCGACGCAGTTCGCGTACGGCGAGGGCATCGCGGGGTGGGTCGCCGCAAACGGTGAGGTCCTCCACGTCGAGGATCCGCTGACCGATCCGCGCGTGGTCGCCAAGAGGTGGGCGCAAAGCCTGGGGATCCGGAGCTTCTACGGCTTCCCTCTTCGCTTCGGCGACGCGCTGGTGGGAGTACTGTCGGTCGGAACCTCTGCCCCGCTCCCGGCCCCCCAGATCTCGCTCTTCGGGACGTTCTGCGATCATGCGGCGCTGGCGATCGGCCAGGCCGACCTGCTGAGGACCCAGGAGGTTCACGCCGAGCAGCTCGGAAGCCTGGTCGGGGTGGCCGAGGCCGTCAACGCCGGGCGGCCGCGCGGCGCCGTCCTGGGGATGATCGCGGAGGCGTGCCGGCGCGCCACGGGGGCCACCTCGTTCGTCGTGTGGAGGGCCGAGGGGAAGACCCGGAAGCTCTCGCTCCTTTACGCCGATCCGCCGGCGCGCCAGACGCCCGTTCGGCCGCGCCGCGTCAGCTATGGCGCGGGGCTCGCCGGCTGGACCGCGCTTCACCGGCGCGCGCGGGTCACGGCCGACGTCAGCGCGGACCCCCCCGCAGGCGACCTCGACTGGTACAGGAACCGCGGGATCCGAGCCGGGGCCGCGCTGCCGCTTCTCGCCGCCGGGAAGCTCCTGGGCGTGCTGGAGCTCGGGACCCCGGCGCCCCTGGCCGCGGAGCAGCTCCGCCTGGCCGAGGGGTACGCGGCCCTCACCGCCGCTTCTCTGGCGCGTTCGCCAAAAAGGGGCGGAGCGCGACCGTGACCGCCGCGAACTTGACGCCGCGCCCGATCGGGAGCACCTTAGAAGGGAGATCGAGGAGCGGCTGAACCGCCTGCGGTCGCCGTTCAGGACTGCCGAGGCGTTCAGCATCGAGGAGATCATCGACCCGCGGGACACGCGCCCGCTGCTCACTGACTGGGTGTCCCTGGCCTGCGAGAAAGAGGCCACGCGGCTGGGCCCCAAATTCCGCGGGATGCGTCCCTGACGGCTTGCATGGCCACAAGGCAATGAAATGAGCGGAGATCGGCCGAGACACATCAGGTTCCTTCGATTCCTGCCCGGACTGATCCTGGCGGTCGCCGCCCTTGCGTCGGCTCAGACGGGGCTGGTCGTGGTGGAGGACTGGAGCAAGCACCTCGTGGGTGCCAAGGGCATCCCGGACGGGTGGAAGGGACAGAACTGGGGGAGCCCCGCCTACGACATGACCGTGATCGAGGGAAGCCCGAAGGTCCTCCACCTCAAGAGCCAGAACGAGGGCTCCACGATCGTCAAAGAGGTGAAGATCCACCTCAAGGAGACGCCGATCCTGGAATGGCAGTGGAAGGCCGTGGCGCTGCCGGCGGGGGGCGACTCCCGCAAGAAGGCCGCGGACGACCAGGCCGCCCAGCTCTACGTGACGTTTCCCCGCTTCCCCTCGGCGGTGCGCTCGCGCATCATCGGGTACGTCTGGGACACGACGGCGCCCGAGGGAACCATCGTCGAGAGCGAGAAGACCTCCCTCGTCACCTACGTGATCCTGCGATCGGGAACCAAGGACCTCAACCGCTGGATCACGGAAACGCGCAACGTGTACGAAGACTACAAGCGGATCTACGGGGAGGAGCCGGGCGAGCTGGGCGCCGTTTCCATCGCCATCGACTCCAACGACACCAAGTCCAGCGCCGAGTCCTACATCGGGAAGATCCTCTTTAGAAAGCCTTGACGGGCACCGAGCGCTTCGTCGGGGAGCTGGCCCGGCAGAACAAGGCGTTCTGGGTCGGCCGCGACGCCCGGCTGGATCCCCAGGCACCTCCCGAGACGCTCCTCTCCCAGATCCGCTACCGGATGCGCCAGGGCGTGTACAACGAGCTCCGCTCGGTGGAGCTCATCGCCGCCTGGATCCCATGGGTGCCGGAGCGCGAGATCCGCGACCTCCTCCCCCGCCAGCTGGAGGACGAGCAGCGGCACTACCAGCTCCTCCGCCGCCGGCTCAAGGAGCTGGGCGAAGACTCGGACGCCTACGAGGCCCTTCCTGAATGGCAGGCCCTCTTCGACTGGCTGGTCGCCTGCCGCCACCGCCCGACGGTGGAGAAGTTCGCCATGTTCCAGTTCGCGGGCGAGACCCAGTCGTGCGAGGGCTTCGAGACTCTGATCCGTTTGGCTCGCGACCTCGACCCGGAAACCGCCGAGCTCTACCGCACCCAGATCCTCCCGGATGAGTACCGGCACGCCGCCATCGGCCGCCAGGCCCTGCTCCTCCTCGCCGACACCCCCGAGCGGCAGGCCCAGGCCCGCGAGGCGTGCCGCGAGATGAACCTCAAGGTGTTTGGAGCCTATCAGGCCCACCGTTCCCGAGCGGATC
>Ga0209342_10005792_pt1 | contig 12591 bp, 10 predicted proteins | sample RifCSP16_2_FD_184023 | JGI IMG/M metagenome (GOLD analysis project Ga0209342, IMG submission 184023) | Soil microbial communities from Rifle, Colorado - Rifle CSP2_sed 16_2 (SPAdes) (version 2) | ecosystem: Environmental > Terrestrial > Deep subsurface > Rock core/Sediment | place: Rifle... | reverse complement strand
CGTACGACCTGCTATACATCAACGTCGCGGCTTGAGGGATCGCGTATCGAACGGAGCCCATGAGACCAGCGACGAAAGCAGCCCTCCTCACGCCGGGCGCGGCGGAGACAAGCCACAGGAACGGCAGAAGGTCTGCCAGTGAGGGCAGGAGCGCGACCTCAAAGTGGCGGAGCTCCCACCAGGGCTCGTCAACGCCACAATCGGGCAATGACGCGAGGAGCATCCAGCTGATGGGCAGCGTCAGCAGCGGCGATAGCGCCAGCACGAGGTAGGGAACGACCGACCCGTTCGACCAGCGCTGGCCCACTCTAGCCCTCCAGGACGCCGATTCGTATCTAGCAACTGGCGCCCCCGGTAGGACTCGAACCCACAACCTCCTGGTCCGAAGCCAGGCGCTCTATCCAATTGAGCTACAGGGGCGCTCGCCGTCAGTGTAGCATCGCCCCCGCGAGGCGGCAAACGACTGCGGCCGTCCAGGGGCGCTCGTATTGTGGCAGGTTGGGGCCTGTGCTCTAATAGACGGGGCCACCGCCCCAGGTGAAAGCGATGACGACCGAGCAGGACGCTGCCGAACTCGCCGAGAGGGTCGAGGAGGCCCTGCGGGGCGACGACGTCGGGCGCGCCGCCGAGACGATCGCCTCCGTGCACCCCGCCGACCGCGCCGACCTCTACGAGCGGCTGGACCCGGAGCTGCGCGAGGCGTTCTTCTCCGTCCTCTCCAGCGAGGAGATGGCGGACCTCATGGAGTACCTGGATGAGGAGGTCCGCCAGGCCGTGACGGCGCGCATGCCTCGCGTAACCCTGGCCCGCGTCCTGGACCAGACGAGCAACGACGTGGCGGTGGACGTGCTGCGCACGCTGCCGCCGGCAGACACCGCGCGCGTCCTTTCGTCCATGGCCACCGCCCACGAGATCACGCCGCTGCTGGAGCACGCCGACGAGAGCGCCGGCGGCCTGATGACCCGCGGCTACGTCGCCCTCCATCCCGATATGACGGTGCAGGACGCGATCACCTTCATGCGCCTGCGCAAGCCCCTGGCGGACGAGGCGTACTACCTCTACGTCCTGGACGCCAGCAACCGGCTGCAGGGCGTGGTCAACCTGCGGGAACTGCTCGTCTCAGAGCCGGGGACGCCCATCGTGAACGTGATGACCAAGGACGCGATCACCGTGCCGCCGGAGACGGACCAGGAGGAAGTGGCGCGGCTGATCCAGCACTACCGGCTGCGGGCGCTGCCGGTAGTGGACGAAGAGCGGGTGCTGCGGGGCATCATCACCGCCGACGACGCGATGGAGGTGGCCAGCGAAGAGGCCACGGAGGACATGTACCGCATGGTGGGCCTCCTCTCCGACGACAGCGTCTACGCGCCGGTCCTGGTGTCCGCCCGTCGCCGTATCCCCTGGCTGGCGATAAACTTCCTGACGGCGTTCGCCGCGGCCGCCATGGTTGCCGCGTTCGAGGACACGATCGCGAGAGCGGCGGCGCTGGCCGTGTTCATGCCGGTGGTGGCGGGCCAGGGCGGCAACTCCGGGATACAGAGCATCACGATCGTGGTGAGAGGCCTCGCCCTCGGCGAGATCCAGCCGGAGGACGCGCGCTGGGTGCTGGCGAAAGAGGGCGCGATCGGCCTCGTCAAAGGGCTGATGTTCGGTCTGCTGATCGGCGCCGGCGCTTGGGCGTGGCAGGGAGAGCCGGCCTGGGGGCTCGTGGTGGGGGTGGCCCTCCTCCTGAACATGCTGATGGCCGGCCTACTGGGCGCCGTGATCCCGCTCACCTTGCGCGCCTTAAAGCTGGACCCGGCCATCGCCTCCGGGATATTCCTTACCGCGTTCACGGACGTGCTGGGATTCCTGTTCCTGCTCGGCCTGGGGACGCTGCTGATCTCGCAGCTGACGTAGGCTTGGGAGGTAGGAGGTAGGTAGGGATTGGAAGCCCCGGGGCAGGGCGGAGGAGAGGTCCTGCTTCCTACGTCCTACTTCCTTCTTCCAGAGGGGAGGGGGCCGCGGAAGGGGGGGATTGGGGTGGACGGAGGGATTCGAACCCTCGATCTCCAGGGCCACAACCTGGCGCCTTAGACCGCTAGGCGACGCCCACCACCCGCCGATAGAAAAGCCCCGACCTGCCGGCAGGCAGGCCAATGGGGCCGCAACGGAAGTCTAGCATGGCCTTCGGAAGGCGGTCAAGAAAACGGCGACCATGAAGAGAGTGCTGTTCGTCTGTACGGGAAACCGGGCCCGCAGCCAGATGGCGGAGGGGCTGCTGCGCCACCTGGCCGGCGACCGCTTCGAGGTGCACAGCGCGGGCACCGAGCCGAAGGGGCTGGCCGCGCACACTGTTGCGGTGATGCGCGAGATCGGCATCGACGTTAGCGCCCAGCGCTCCGAGCACGTGGACGTGTACGCCGGCCAGCGGTTCGATTACGTGATCACAGTCTGCGATAGCGCCCGCCAGGCCTGCCCGGCGTTCCCCGGCGGCGGGGAGCGCATCCACTGGGACGTGGAGGACCCGGCGGACACGATAGCACGCGGCGACGGCCCGCTCGACGCGTTCCGGGCGGCGCGCGACGAGCTGCGCAGGCGGATCGAGGAGTTCCTGGCGGCGGAGTAGCGGGCGCTACAGGCCGGAGCCGCCGCGGCCGCTATCGGCGCCCAGGGCGCCGCGGAGTCGCGGGTCGGAGATGTCGCGGAAGGCGTCACCGACCATGTTGAAGCCTAGGACCACCAGGCTGAGGGCAAGGCCGGGGAAGAACACCGGCCACCAGGTGCCGGAGAGGGCCAGCTCGCGGTTGGGTCCGGTCATGTCGGCGCCCCAGGACGGGACCGGCGGCTGGACGCCCACGCCCAGGAAGCTGATCGCGGCCTCAGCCAGGATAGCCAGGGGGAGCGTGATGCTGCCGAGGATGACGATCAGCGCGGCGACGTTGGGGAAGATGTGCCGCCACATGATGCGGGCATCGCTGGCGCCCATCGCCTTGGCCGCGTCGATGTAGACGTTCTCCTTGATCGACAGCACGGCGCCGCGCACAATCCTCGCCACACTGGCTACAACCGCGAGGCCGATCCCAAGTGAGATAACGAATATGTTCAGGAAGTCCGGGACGCCCAGAAACGTCCCCTGGGGGATCGGGGTGTTGTCGGCCAGGAAGATGCGCACCGCCGAGCCCTCGTCGCCGATCACCGTGATGATCGCCAGCAACAGCACGACAGGCGGGAAGGAGAGGAGAGCGTCCACGGAGCGCTGGATCAGGCTGTCCACGAAGCGGCCGATGTACCCGGAGACGACGCCGAGGAAAGAGCCCACGGTGACGCCGAAGATGATGGAGACCAGGCCGATCATCAGGGAGATGCGGGCGCCGAAGATCGTACGGCTAAGGACATCGCGGCCCAGGCGGTCGGTGCCGAATGGGTGCTTGACGGAAGGCCCGGACACGGCGTCGACCGCGGTTGAGCCAAGCGCGGCGCCGGCCTCGTGGGCGACCGGTTCGGTGCCCTCCGCCCCGCGCTCCACGGTGATCGTGTTGCCCGCGATAAGGAGGACGATGATCTGCTCGGAGCCGATGCCGACGGTCTGCCCGAAGCCGAGGTCGGACGAATCCCCGACCGTGAACTCGGTGGCCTCGGCGTCTACGGGCGCACTGAGCTCGGCGAACGTCTTGGCGATCCGGTTGGGCGCCAGGGGGTCGTAGGGCGCGGCGAGCTCGGCGAATATCCCGGCGAACAGGAGGACCGCGATGACCAGGAGGCCGAACGCCCCCAGCGGGTGGCGCCTGGTCAGCTGCAGCGAGCGCCGCAGGGCGGAGATGCGCGGCGGGGCCACTTCCTCGAACGCCAGGGGGGCTGCGACTTCCCGGGCCATCGTTTCCCTTCCTATCCGTACCTGATGCGCGGGTCCAGCCAGCCGTAGAGGAGATCGACCACCAGGTTCGCTACGACGTAGGTCGCGGCGAAGAGCAGTACCAGACTCTGGACGACGAAGAAGTCGCGCCGGATGATCGCCTCCAGCACGTACTTGCCCACCCCGTTCAGGTTGAACACCGACTCTATGATCACAGATCCGCCGATGAGGGCGCCCACCTGCAGCCCCACGATGGTCAGCACCGGGATGAGCGCGTTCTTGAGGGCGTGCCGCACCACCACCGTGCGCTCCCGCAGACCCTTGGACCAGGCGGTGCGGATGTAGTCGTTCCGCAGCACTTCAAGGAGCGAGGAGCGGGTGAGGCGCATGATCCCGGCCGCAATCGCGAGGGCGAGCACGAGGGAGGGGAAGAAGAACTGCTGCATGTTCACCCAGGGGTCGTCCATGAAGGGGACGTAGCCGCGGCCGAACTGGGGTGGCGTCCAATCGAACCAGCGCACACCAAAGGCGATCACCAGAATCCCCAGCCAGAAAGAGGGGATGGAGAGCCAGAGCACGCTGCCGAAGCGGGTTAACCAGTCCAGCGGCGTGCCCGGCCGGATAGCGGAAATGACCCCCGGTGGTATGCCGAGCAGGAGCGCCATTATGAGCGTCATAACCAGGAGCTCCACGGTGATCGGCAAGCGGCGGTTCAGCTCCGTGGTGACGGGAAGCTTGCTCTCGGTCAGGGACTCGCCGAGGTCGCCGTGGCGAACGATGTTCCAGAGCCAGTCACTGTACTGCCGGTACCAGGGCCGGTCGAGGCCGGTCTGGTGGCGGAGGTCCTTGACGACCTCGGGGGTGCAGCCCAGCTGGCAGCGGAGGACGGCGGCGTCGCCGGGAATCATCCGGAACATCGCGAAGGTAAGGAAGGAGACGCCGAGCATAATGGGGATGAGGATAAGGAGGCGCCGCAGGATGTAGTTACGCATCTGCCTATATTAGCTCCGCGATGGGCCCCTAGATATTACGCCGTCAGGCCTTCTCCGTCCATATCTCGCTACCGAATGGGCCGTACTCCTCACCGGGCACCGGGGTGCCCAGGTTGGTGCCGCCGAAGCCGGTGGCGCCCTGGGCGCCGAAGTTCACGTGATTCCAGTACGCAAAGTAGTTCATGCCGCCGGTCATAGTGATCTGCGGCCCGTGCTCCGGCAGGATCATCCGCTGGGCCGCGTAGACGATCTCCTGGCGCTTCGCCTCGTCGAACTCCTCGGACTGGGCGTCGATGAGCTTGTCGAGCTCGGGGTTCGTGTAGTTGGTCCAGTTGCCGGAGCCGGTCACGCCCTTGGAGTGGTAGAAGCTCAGGGGGCGGTCCGGCTCGTCGTAAGGGAGGTTGGGGAAGAAGGCGACATCGAAGTTGCCGGGGAGGATCGTGTTGGCGATAAAGGCGCCCAGCTCAACGGCGTCCAACTCCATGTTGATGCCGACCTCCGCCAGCTGGCTCTTGAGGAGCACCGCTATGTCGGCCACGATGGGGGCTCCGGGCACCTCCGGGTATTTCACCTTCACGTTGATCTCCGGGAAGCCGGCCTCTTTCAGGAGATCCTTGGCTCGTTCCGGGTCGTAACGGTAGAACTCGCGGAGCTCGCTCTGTGGGAGCGCCCATTTGAGCTGCGGCCACTGGATAGGCCCGTTGTAGCCGCCCTCCCCATCCTGGATGGTCTCTATGATCTCCGGACGCTTGATCGCCAGGTTCAGCGCCTCTCGGACGCGGATGTCCCGCCAGGGGCCACGCATCTTGAGGTGGAGGACCGGGTAGAACAGGGAAGGGCTCACACTCACCGAGAACTTGTCGGGCTCGTCGATGAACTCCTGGGCGGTGTTCTTGGTGAGCACGGCGCCGTTGACATCGTGCTGGCCGGAGCGGAAGGCGGCGAGCAATGAGGAGCTCTCCGTGATGACGATGATGGAGAACGTGTCCAGCCAGGGTTTGGGGTTCAGGAAGTAGTTGGGGTGCCTCTCCAGGACGATCCGCTCGTGGCCGCGGAACTCCTTCATCATGAACGGCCCGTTGCCGAAGGCGACGTGGCCAAGGCCCAGAGCCTTGTACTTCTCCAACACCTTTTCCGGTACGATCGCCCAGGTCGCGTTCGCCATCTCGCGGATTGCCGGGACAAACCGGCGGCTCATCACGAACTTAAACGTCGAGCTGTCGGGCGTCTCGTACCTCTCGATGCGCTGGGGGAAGCGCTTGTCCGGCGCGGTGATCGCCGTCCCGCGCCGCTTGAAGCTCGCCACGCAGTCGGCTGAGGTGAGGGGCTCGCCCGCCGCCGGACCCTTCGGCCATCCCATGACGTCAGGCCGGAGGGTGAAGATGAAGGTGAGGTCGTCCGGCTGCTCCAGGCCTGTGGCGAGGTTGTTGAAGACGGCCTCCTCCGTGAAGCGGTCCCAGGAGTACAGGTAGGTGTACATCATCGCGTCGATGTCAAGCCCGGTAAGGTCTATGTGGGGGTCGATGCCGAGGGCAGCGATCAACCGGCCCGTGGTGATGTTGCCGCCAGCGACCGGCGTACCTTTTCCTGCCGGGGTCCTGTTGCCCCCGTTGCCGTTGCCATTACCGCCGCCGTTGCCCCCTCCGTTGCAGCCGAGGACGGCGGCACTGGCGGCGCCCAGCGCGGTTACGGCGCCCGCGCCAAGGAGGGTGCGCCGGGAGATGCGCCGGCGCCAGTACCGGCTCCAGTAGGTGGACTCAGCCATGCGATGATGCCTCCCCGCTGAACCCTCTCGTGAACGTCACATTCGTCGTGAGTCGATACGTCAGTTATAGCCGTGGCGGATTGGTCTGTCAACGTCGGCCGCGTCGCCCGCGGACGCTGATGATACCACCAAGCGGCCCTGGACGCATCTCCCCGCCGGCTAAGCCGCGAAGTAAGCCAGGACGAAGGCGCCGGCCGCCAGCCGGTACACGACAAACGGCAGGTACGTCCCGCTCTGCACCAGCCGTAGCAGGTAGCGGATCGCCAGCCAGCCCACGACGGCCGCGATCGAGGCGCCGACCAGGATGGTCCCGACGTCCTCGCTCGGGATGCCGTCCAGGAGCGCCTCGCCGAGCTTGAGGGTGGCCGCGCCGACGATCACCGGCGTGGCCAGCAGGAAGGAGAGGCGGGCGGCCTCCTGGCGGCTGAAGCCGCGCCCCAGCGCCGCCGATATCGTGACTCCGGCGCGGGAGACGCCGGGCACCAGCGATACCGCCTGTGCGGAGCCGATCAAGAGGACGTCGCGCCAGCCGCAGCTGTCGATGGCGCGCAGGCGGCGGCCCAGGTTCTCGGCGGCGAACAGCACGACCCCAAAGGTCAGCAGCATGGCGCCGACCACCAGCGGCGAGCGCACCTTCTCCTCCACCCAGTTGTCGAAGATCAGGCCGACCACGGCGGCCGGGATCGCCCCGATGAGCAGGAGGAAGAGGAGACGGCCGCCGTAGGCGGAGGCCGGGTCGGGATTGGGGCCACCGGCGGTGAGCCAGCGCAGCCCGCCGCGCAGCATCAGCAACCACTCCCGCCAGAAAAAGACCAGGAGCGCGAGCGTGGTACCGAGGTGGAGCGCGACGTCGAACGTGAGGTCGTTCGCGAACTCCCAGCCGAATAGCTCGCGGGTGATGATGAGGTGACCGGAGGAGGAGATGGGCAGGAATTCCGTCAGGCCCTGGACGATGCCGAGGGCGGCGGCGCGCAGCAGGTCTTCCATACAGTTGCCTGTAGGATAGTCAGAGCGGTGGCGAGGGTCTACTGGGGCGGCAGGCTGCGGACGGAAGCAGCGGACGCGAAAGAGCGGCGCAGGGCACGGACCCCCAGCATGGCCAGTCCCAGGGCGCCGGACAGGGTCAGCCAGAAGCCCCAGGAGGGAGCGCCCACGACCCGCGAGAAGTCGTTGATGGGCGTGATGCTAAGCAAGAGGATGAACGTCAGCAGCGCCAGACAGTAGGCTCCAGCGACCAGGTGGGCGACACCAGCGGCGTGACGGAGCGGCTTCACAGAGGCGGACAGCTGAGACAGCACCGCGGCGTTCACAGCGAGAGCGGGGACCAGATAGATGGCGACTGCGGTGGCGGTTATCTGGCCGCGGTCTCCGGGAGAGTCCGCAGCTATCTCAAGGTTACGCAGCAGCCGGGCGAAGTCGAAGCCTGAGAAGCTCCGCAGGGCAAACACGCTGGCCCCATCCATCCAGGGCAGGAAGAAGCCCGCCAGCACCAGGCAGGTCGCGAGCAGGTGGGGCAGCGCCTCCCGGGCCCGGCCGGACGCCGCCAGCAGCGCCGGGGCCTTCGGCCGCGCGTTGACCGGCTCCGTCCCTTCCATGACAGGCGGCCTATTCGCGTACGAGGACCGCTATGCTGAACGCCTGGCCGCCCTCCAGCGACGTCGTCGCCATTCCGACGGAGCGTATCCGCATGAGATCGTCGAAGGTGAGGTCGCCGTCCGTGGCATCCCTCAACCCATCTTCCGCCCCCTCCGTCCTCCGGACCTCTTCCAGCAGCCGGGAGATGCTTACGTATACGACTGAGGCCTTGTCGTCCGGGAGGAGGTCCATCGTTCCCTGCCAGTCGGCGGAGTCGGCCAGAGACGGTCTGGCGCCCTCCAGGAACTTTTCGACACCGGACTCAGGAAAGCCAATCGCCAGGCGGCCCGCGGAGACAGTCCAGGCTACCGCATCGCCGCCGCCCTCGTACGGCTCCCAGGCGTAGACGCCCTCGCGCCCGGAGGACCGCATCGCCAGCAGCTCCTGGCCTTCGAAGTAGTCGCCCAGCTTGAGCATGGAGCGCTCCATCCTCTCGGGGTCTGACACGTCGAACAGGGCGAGCATGTCGAAACCGGGCACCTCCGCGTCGAAGTCCGACGCATTGAACGCGACGGCGAACTCTCCGGTCAGCAACCCCAGAAGGTCCTCCTCGAAGTTGAGACCGATCTCCTGCTCGAGGTCGTTGATCGCCTCTTCGACGGTCTGCTGATCGGCCGACTCAATGGGCGTCTCAGAGATGGCGTCCCGCAGCGGCACGTAGGTGCCGTTAAACAAGTCGTAGCCCGCGGCGAAGAACATCGTGTCTACCGGCACGGTACCGGCAAAGCGGGAGTCGAATACCCTGGCCAGCGATTGCTCCTCCTCGGCGTCAGGCGCGCGGAGCACCGAGGCGTCCAGCACGAAGGCGTCGCGCCGCGCCGAGACGGCGACGCTCATCCTGTCCGCCTGACCGCGCGCCTTCGCGAGCAGCTCCGCGGCGTCGAACGGCGCGTCCGGCTCGTTCTTGACCGTCTCCTCGACGAAGTCCCAGAGCCGTCCCAGGTCCGTATAAGCCCAGAGCAGAAAATCGTCTCCCTGCCGCCGGCGCATCTCCTGGAGCCGCTCGTTGTTGCCGGCGCTGTCGGCCCTGCCCTGGACCACGTCGATTACGCCCTCTACGTCGTCGCGGGAGAAACCGATGATTGAGACGTCCTCCACGAACGCCAGTGCACCCCCGCTGGGCGCCGCTTCGACGAAGGCGCTCTCGAAGTAGTAAACCGTTTCGCCCTCGTATTCCTCCTCCCGCAGCACCTCGCCGTTGTCCTCCTCCGACTGGGCGGCGATATCCAGGAAGATCTCCTCCGCGCGCCCGGTATCGCGCAGCTGGAAAGCCATCACCCAGCCGCCGCCGTTCTCCAGGGCGTCGAGGTCGGTGACGGCGAAGAACCCCTCGTCGCCCGCCAGCGGCACGAAGTCTCGCTCCCACTCGAGGTCGAACTCTTCCAGCGCCTTGTCGATGGCATCGAGTATGGGGTTTGTGGCGTTGACGGTATCCAGCACGCCGTTGACGGCCAGCCACTGGGAAGACGCGGGGTCGGTGTTTATGGCCATGTACAAATCTACATCGTGGGGTGCGATCTCGAGGCTGGAGAACTTGTCGCGCTGGCCGCTGCTGGACCCGAGGACCCACAGCGCAGCAACGACGGCGGCGATGACGGGCAGCGAGATGGCCAACGGCAGTAGCACAGAACGAACCCTTAGCATGACCCCCTCCTAGGCCCTCGCGGCGATGCTCCAATGAGGCCAGAATCCTCCCACGGAGGATGGGATGTCAACCCCCGGCCCGCGCTCGTTTGACAGCGGCCCCGAAATGTGAAATTAATAACGGGAACCCGGCTCGCAGACGGCGGGCACGCCCCACGAAACTTGGAGGTCGCACATGAGTGAAGTGAGATTCGACGGCCGCGTGGCCATCGTTACCGGGTCCGGTGGCGGTCTGGGCCGCGCCCACGCCCTGCTCCTCGCCTCGCGCGGGGCGAAGGTCGTGGTGAACGACCTGGGCGGCGCCCGCGACGGCACCGGCGCCGGCAGCGCCATGGCCGACCAGGTGGTGGCGGAGATCGCCGCCGCCGGCGGCGAGGCCACGCCGGACTACCACGGCGTGGACACCGCCGAAGGCGGCGAAGCGATCGTGAAGACGGCCCTGGACGCCTACGGCAAGCTGGACATCCTCATCAACAACGCCGGCATCCTCCGCGACCGCGCCTTCCACAACCTCACGGAGGAGGACTGGGAGAAGGTGCTGGCCGTGCACCTGAAGGGCGCCTTCTGCGTCACCCAGCCCGCCTTCCGCGTAATGCGCCAGAACGGCTACGGGCGCATCGTGTTCACCACCTCCGCGGCCGGGCTCTACGGCAACTTCGGCCAGACGAACTACGGCGCCGCCAAGATGGCGCTGGTCGGCCTGATGAACACCCTCAAGATCGAAGGGCAGAAGTACAACATCAAGGCGAACACAATCGCCCCCCTGGCCGCCTCCCGCCTCACGGAGGACATCTTCCCCCCGGCGATGCACGACAAGCTCAAGCCGGAGTACGTCTCGCCCATCGTCGCCTACCTCTGCTCGGAGGAATGCGAGGATAGCGGCAGCGTGTTCACGGCGGCCGCCGGCTACTTCGGCCGCGCCGCCATGGTGGAGAGCAAGGGCGTGTTCTTCGACGACGCCGGCAAGGTATCGATCGAGGACGTGCGCGACAGCATCGCCAAGATCAAGGACATGAGCGGCGCCGACGAGTTCCCGAACGCGAACGCGGAGGGGATGTCGCGCGTGTTCACGCGGCTGCAGGGAGCGCCGGCCCAATGACCACCAGAGTCGGCATCGCTCAGGCGGCGGGGATCGAGCTGCCGCCGATGACGTTCGAATACGACGACCGTGACGTGATGCTGTACGCCCTGGGCGTGGGCGCCACTGAGCTGGACTTCGTCTACGAGCGCGGCCTCAAGGTGCTGCCCACCTTCGCCGTGATCCCGGCTTTCCCCGCCCTCCTTGGGCTCACGGCCGCCGTCGACATCAACCCCGTCATGATCCTCCACGGCGAGCAGAGCATCCGGCTCAACGGGCCGATCCCCGCCAAGGGGAAGCTGACCACGAGCGGCAAGGTGATCGGCGTCTACGATAAGGGCAAGGGCGCCCTCGCCGTCGTTGAGGCGGAGACGAAGGACGAGAGCGGCCAGGTGCTGTTCACGAACACGTCCGGCGTGTTCGTGCGCGGCGCCGGCGGCTTCGGCGGCGAGCGCGGCCCCGAGGCCGGCAACAAAGCCCCGGACCGCGCCCCCGACCGCAGCGTCGAGATGCAGACGTTGCCGATCCAGGCGATGATCTACCGCCTCTCCGGAGACCGCAACCCACTGCACATCGACCCCGCCTTCGCCAAGATGGCCGGCTACGACACGCCCATCCTCCACGGCCTGTGCAGCCTGGGCCACGCCGCCCGTGCCGTCCTCCGCGAGTACTGTGACAACGACCCGGCGCGGCTGACCGGCCTCGACGTGCGCTTCTCCGGCGTCGTCTTCCCCGGCGACACGATCATCACGGAGATATGGGATGAGGGAGGCGGCCGCGTACTGCTCCAGGCGAAGACCCAGCGCGGCGACACGGTGATCAGCAACGCCGCCGCCAGCGTGACGTAGCGCCCGGCCGCAGGACCGTCATGGCCCCGGAACGGCGTCCGCTGGTCGTCCACGCCGACGCGCGCCCGGGGTCGGAGCTGCGCGACGAGCGGCTCGCCCTCGACCCCCTCGGCTGCGAGGTGATCGCTACGACCGCCGAGGACGAGGACGGCCTCATCGCCAACCTCCGCGAGGCGGACGTGGTGCTGGTCAGCGCCGCCCAGATCACGCGTCGCGTCCTGGAGAGCCTGCCCCGCTGCCGCGCCGTCGTCCGCTACGGCATCGGCGTGGACAACGTCGATCTCCAGGCCGCGACCGACTGCGGCATCGTCGTGGCGCACGTGCTGGAGTTCTGCGCGGAGGAGGTGTCCAACCACGCCCTCGCCCTGCTCCTGGCGCTGGCCCGCCGCCTCCTCCCCCTCCACCGCGATGCCACGGCCGGCAGCTGGCGCCAGCCCCAGGCCTGGACGCTGGCGCCCGTTCACGGCCAGACGCTGGGGGTCGTCGGCTTCGGCAACATCGGGCGGGCAGTGGCCCGCAAGGCGCGCCCCTTCGGGCTGCGGCTGCTGGCCCACGACCCCTACGGCGACCCGAAGGCGGCCGACGAGCTGGGCGCGACGCTCGTGCCGCTGCCGGAGCTGCTGCGGGAATCCGACTACGTGTCGCTGCACGCGCCGCTCACCCCGGAGACGCGGCACCTCATCGGCGCGGCGGAGCTGGCGGCGATGAAGCCCACCGCCGTGCTGATCAACACTGCCCGCGGACCGGTCGTCGACGAGGCGGCGCTGGTGGAGGCGCTGAGGGACGGCCGCATC
>Ga0209342_10005791_pt1 | contig 12593 bp, 9 predicted proteins | sample RifCSP16_2_FD_184023 | JGI IMG/M metagenome (GOLD analysis project Ga0209342, IMG submission 184023) | Soil microbial communities from Rifle, Colorado - Rifle CSP2_sed 16_2 (SPAdes) (version 2) | ecosystem: Environmental > Terrestrial > Deep subsurface > Rock core/Sediment | place: Rifle... | reverse complement strand
GCGGTGGATCTCGTCCACGAAGAGGATCGTCCGCGTGCCCGTGCGCGCGCGCACGGCCTCGGCCTCGGCGATGACCTGGCGGATCTCCTTCACGCCGGAGAGGACGGCGGAAAAGCCGACGAAGTGGGCGCCGCTGACCCGCGCCAGGAGCAGCGCCAGCGTGGTCTTTCCGGACCCCGGTGGCCCCCAGAGAATCATGGAGTGGAGCTCGCCCGCTTCGATGGCCTTCCTGAGGATCTTTCCCGGGCCCAAGAGGTGTGCTTGGCCTAGGAATTCCTCCAGGCTCCGCGGGCGCATCCGGTCCGCGAGCGGCGCCGGCGCGGAAGAGGGAACGGACTCGGGAGGCTCGAAGAGATCCACGCCGCTATTATAGCGGCTCAGGCAACACTCAGCTCGGTGAGGAGGGCTCGGAGGAGATCGGCGTCATGGCGTTACCTCGCAGCCGCCCGCGGCGGCTCGTCGAGCCGCGCGAGCACATCCCGCAGGAGATCGATTCCCCCGCGGTCGATGGTCCGGTTCGACATGATGACCTCCACGGTCGGGGGCAGGGTCCCGCGCAGCTTCTCGGCCGCCTGCTCCGAGCAGACCACAACGGAGGTGGCCTCGAGCATCCGCTCGACGCTCCAGGGATCGTCGGCGCTGGCCAGGACCGTCTTCAGATGGGTGAGGCCTGCCGACTGGACCGAGCGGAGCAGGTTCTGGGTCCCCTTCGGCGTCCCGCAGACCAGGCCCACCGTGGTCCCTTCAGGAAGCTCGCTGAGGCGGAGCAGGGTGGAGATGTTCGCCTCCGTCAGGAGCGCCACCACGGGGACCGATTCGCCCGCCAGGGCCGCCTTGACCTCGTGGATGTGGAAGAACGTCGTGATGACGACGCCATACCCCACCATCTCGCGGACGAAGGAGGGATCGCGCCGCGCTCGCTCGGTCAGGTCCTCCACCAGCATGCGGTCCACCGCAAGCGGCAGCTCCGCTTCCAGTTCCTCGCGGAAGCGCGAGACCTCAGGCCAGTTGCACTCGATCACGAGCGCCCGGGTCCGCTTCGCTTTCCTGGCTTGCGCGACCGGGGCCCGGGTCGCCGCGGTGGCCAGGAATTCCTCCGCGGAGTAGCCGAGGCGCCGGGCCCGCTCGAGCGTTTCGTCCACGAGGCGATCGAGCCCCCGGGCCATCTTTCCTTCTCCCGTCGGGGGGCGGTCGGCGACGAACGTCCCGCGCCCCGGCCGGCTCTCCAGATAGCCCTCCTGCTGGAGCTCGGCCAGCGCCTTGGCGGCCGTGTTCGGGTTGATCCGGAGGAACCCGGCCAGCTGGCGGACCGTCGGCACCTGGCTTCCCGGCTTGAGGGCACCGGTCATGATGAGGTGGCGGATCTGGGTCTTGAGCTGGACGTGCACCGGGACCGAGCTCTCCCGGTTCACCCTGAGGCCGGAGGGCGGTACGAGCCGCAGGCCCTCACGCGGCGGCACACTTGGCCTCTACGTCGGGTTCGGCCGCCCGGGCCTGGAGCCAGGTGCCGACGCGGATGAAAAGGGCGCCGAGCCGGAGCTTCAGGGTGGGGCGGTCGGCCAGGGCCAAGCGGATCATGGCGTGCCGGGCGGCATACTGCCGGGCTTGATCCAGCCGATATCTCGCCAACCACTCCAATTCGTACAGGTTCATGACTGATCCTCTCCTTCCGTATAGTGTACTAGTACGTTAGTACGCTACCTCGTGGCCTGTCAAGGAAGAAAGCTTGGATCTCTCAGGAGGTTATACGGGCAGCGGTCCGGGTCGGGTGGGGCGCGTCTGTGATAGGCTGGGGAAGGATGCTGGCACGCCGGCTCGCGACGGGGGTCATGGCCCTGGGGGTGGCCTCCCTCATCTATAGTGGGGGCCCGCCGCCAGTATGGGCGATCGCTGAGGCCGACCGGCTCTGGCTGGTCGGCGAGCACGCCTTCGCCGACCGTCTCTACGCCGTCTCCCGCCGGGCTCTCGAGCGCTTCGTCAAGAGCTATCCGACCGAAGCCCGGGTGGGCGAGGCCACGCTGCTCCTCGGCAAGAGCCAGTTCGGCCTCCGCGAGTTCCAGGCCGCTCTGGAGAACTTCAGGAAAGCCCAGCGCCTGACGCCGCCCCCGGGGCGCCCCGAGGAGGCGCGCTTCTGGGAAGCGGAGACGCTCTTCCGGCTGAAGCGCTACGCCGAGGCGCGCGCGGTGTACGATGCGCTCCTCGCGTCCAATGCCGCCGCCCCCGTGGCTCCGGATGCGATGTACGGGCTCGCCTGGGCCGACCTGGAGCTGAAGCGCCCCGAGGCGGCGGCGGGCTCCTTCCACCAGTTCCTCGCGGCCTGGCCGGACTCCCCCCAGGCGCCGTCAGCCACGTTCTATCTGGCGCGCACCCTCGTGGAGCTGAAGAAGCCCGCCGATGCGATCGCCCTCCTCGCGCCCTTCGCGCGCCGCTACCCGAATCACGCCCTGGCGCCGGACGCCCAGTACCTGCTGGGGTGGAGCCGGCTGGCTGCCGGGAAATCCTCGGAGGGGCTCCAGGACCTGAGGGACTTCGTCGCCGCTCATCCGCGCCACGAGCTCACCGTGGCCGCCCGCCGGGCCATCGCCGACGCCCTCCTCAAAGGGGGCAAGAAATCCGAGCTGGGTCAGGAGTACCAGTCCCTGATCGCCCAGGCGCCGCCCACCGCCGAGGGGCTCTACGACGCGGGGCTGATCGCCCAGCAGCTGGGACGCCAGAAGGACGCCGAGGCGGCGTGGCGCCGGCTGCGGACGGAGTTCCCGAAGCACGCCCTCGCGACGCGTGCCTCGCTGGAGCTGGCCCAGGCGGCGTTCAAGCGGAGCCAGTTCAAGGACGCGGCGGCGCTGGCCAAGCCCGCCAGCGAGAGCGACGACGAGGCGGTGCGGCTCGAGGCGCTCCTGGTCGTGGGTGAGAGCGAGCTCAAGCAGCGGCGTTTCCAGCCCGCGCTCAAGGCGTTCCAGGCTGCCGCTGCGACCGAGGGCATTGACGCCGCGCTCAGGTATCGCGCCCTGGCCGGGAGCGGGCTCGCGCATGAAGAATTGGGGCAGGTTCAGGAGGCGGCCCGGCTCTACGCCCAGGTCGCCGCCGACAGCCCCGATAAAGCGCTGAAGCAGTGGGCCAAGGACCGGCTGGCGGCGGTGCGCGCGAAGTCCAAGCCGCCTGCCCAGCCGAAGGCGGAGAAGCCCAAGTCATGAAGCGCAGGGTCGCGTGGCTCTTGACGGCGATCTGGCTCTGGCCGGCTCTGGCCGGCGCCGCGACCCCGCTTCCGCTGGAGCTGCCGCCGCCGGATCTCGCCCCGCTCATTCCTCTCGCGGCGCCCCCGCTCGACAAGCCGCCGGTGCCGCTCCCCGAGGTCTCGGTGCCCGACCCGCCCCGCGCGCTGCCGGTGCTGCCGGCGCCGCCGCTGGCTGCGGATCCTTCGGGGAAGCCGGTGGCTCCGCTGTCGCCGCCGCGGCTCCTCGCGTGCAATCCGCTCGGCACGGTCTTCGGCGTGGCCTCGGAGCTTCTCGAGTGCGGACGGGCGCGCTTCCAGCGCGACGAGCTGGAGGAGGCGCGGGCCGCCCTGGAAGGAGCCGTGCGCGGCGGTGGCGACAGGGCCGTGATCCGGGAAGCGCGGTACTGGCTCGCAGAGACGCTCCTGCGCCTCGGCCGTTACGAGCCCGCCGAGCGGAACCTCCTCCTGGTCGCCCAGGAAGGAGCGGCCGACGAGCTCACCGCCTACGCGACCTACGCGCTCGGGTGGGTGGCCCTCAGGCTCAACGACCCCGCCCGGGCGCTGGGGCGCTTCGACCAGCTCCGGCGTGGGGCTCCCGTTCCGGGCCTCGCGCCGTTCGTGACGCATGGGCGTGCCGTCGCGCTCTACGGGCTGGGCCGCTTCGAGGAAGGGCGCGAGGCCTGGCAGGGGCTCCTCAAGCTCTCGATTCCGCGCCCGCTGGCGATCGAGGCGGCCTTCTGGCTCGGCGACACGCTGGGCCGGGTGGGCGCGTACAAGGGGGCCGTGGAGAATCTCCAGCGCTTCACCGGAGCGGGGCCGCATCCGCTCATCGAGACGGGGATCCTCCGGCTCGGCTGGTGGACTCTGGCCGCGGGGGACGCGCTCGAGGCGGCGAAGGCGTTTCGCTGGCTGCAGTCGGCCTATCCGCGGACCACCGAATGGGCCTGGGCCCGCGTCGGCCTTGCCCGGGCGCTCCTGGCGCTCGGCGACTGGCCGGGAGCCCGCGAGGAGATTCGCCAGCTCCAGGCCGCGGGGCCGGGCCACCCGCTCGTGCTTCCCGGGCTCCTCATCCTCGGGCGCTGGGCCGTGGAGCACAATGCCTTCGAGCCCGCCCACGCCGCGGCCCAGGAGATCCTGGCCCTGGACCTCGCCCCGCAGGATCGCGCGTACGCGCTCCTGCTGAACGGCGAGGCCTATCGCCGCGAAGGCCAGGGCAGCGAGGCGCGAGGGCAGTTCGAGCTCGTCAGAGACACTCAGCGAGGGACGCCTCTCGGTTGGACCGCGGCGCTCCGCCTGGCCCAGATGGACGTGGAGGCGCGGGAATTCTCCCGGGCCGCGGGGGAGAGCGCCGAGATCCTCAAGCAACCGCTTCCCTACGACGTGCGGGCGCTGGCGCTGCTCCTGCACGCCGAGGCCGCGTACCGGGCGCGTGATTGGGATGCGTGCGCAGCCGGCTTCAGGCGCTTCCTGTCGGAATTCCCCGGTCACCCCCAGGCCGGCGCGGCCGCCCTCTCGCTCGGATGGGCGGAGCTGAGGCGCGGCAACGGCGCGGCCGCCCGCGAGCGCTGGGTGGCCTTCGCCCGTTTCTTCCCAGCCGACCCGCGCGCGCCGGAGGCGCTGCTCCTGGCTGCCGAGCTGGCCGGTGAAGCGGGAGATTCCGGCGCGAAGGATCTGCTGGACCAGCTGCTCGCCCGGTATCCCGCCTACGCTCAGGCGGACGTCGCCCGCCTGAACCGCGCGATCCTCAATCTCCGGTCCGATCGGATCCGCGAAGCGCGCGAGGAGCTGACCGCCCTTGTGAAGCAGTCGCCGCTCTCGCCCTTTCTCGGGCGCACCCGGCTGGCGCTCGGGGTCGCGCTCCTCGCCCTCGGCAGCGTGGAAGAGGCGGAGCGGGAGTTCAAGGAGGCGCTCCAGCAGGGTGAAGGCGCCCTGGCTCATCTCGCCGTGGGGAGTGCCGCCCTCGCCCGCCGCCGGTGGGACGCGGCCGCGCGCGAGCTCACCGAGGCGCGCGACGCCGGGACCGCTTCCCTCAGCCGCGCCGCCGAGTACGGGCTGGTCGCCCTGGCCTTCAACGAGGGAAAGCGCGACGAATTCCGGAAGGCCGCGGCGTCGCTGCTCCAGTCGCCACCGTCCCCCTCGCTCATGCCGCCGCTCCTCTACGTGCTGGCGGCCCTCGCCCTGGAGGACGGGAAATGGAGCGAGGCGCGGGCGCTGACCCTGCGCCTCCCCAACGACTACCCGGGGAGCGACGCGGCCGACGACGCGCTCTTTCGCCTGGGGACCGGGGCCTCCGCGGGCGGGCAGTGGGCGCTGGCCCGCGAGGCGTTCCAGCTGCTCGAGGATCGCTATCCCAAGAGCCCGCTCGCCGAGGATGTCCGCCTCGGGCTCGCCGAGGCGCTGCTCCGGAGCGGCACCGCCGCCGAGGCCCGCGGAAGGCTAGAGGCGTTCGTCGTTTCGGGGTCGGGAGACCCGCAACTGCCGCGGGCGCTTCTCCTCCTCGCGCAGGCGCGGGAGGCGACGGCGGATCGCGCTGGGGCGCTGGAGGCGTACACCCGGCTGGTCACCGACTACCCGCGGAGCGAGGGGATCCCGACCGTCCGGATGGCGCAGGGGCGACTCCTCCTGGAGGCGGGGCGGTGGGACGAGGGGCGCCAGGCCCTCGAACGCGCCCTTGCCGGCCCCGATGAGGCCGTCGCCGTCGAGGCCGCGTTCACGCTCGGCGAAGGGTTCCGCGCCCGCGGGGCGCAGGAGGACGCCGTCGAGGCCTACCTGACCGCCGCCTACCTGGCGCCGGCCTCGGCCTGGGGTCGCCGCGCCCTCCTCGGCGCCGGCCAGAGCTTCGCCGCCCTCAAGCAGACCGAGTCGGCCGTCATCGTGTTACGCAAGCTGCTTGCCCAGCCGGAGCTCGCCCCCGAGCTCGCCCAGCAAGCGAAGCAGGCGCTGCAGCAGCTCGGCCAGAGCCCCTGAGCGGCCCGGCCTCGCGGCCGCGGGTGGCCTTGACACCCTCCTTCGGCGTGTGATTACATACCTGGCGTTCCGGCTCTTGCCGTTCGTTCCGCCCACTGCTTGTGGGGGTTCAACCGGGGACGCCCTAGAGTGAGGGGCAGGTCCTCAAAGGAGGAGACGCAGATGGCTGGGGAAACCGTCAACCGGCGCGAGTTCATCAAAGCCACTGGAGCGGGGGCTCTGGCGACCGGGCTCGGGGCCAACATCATCATCCCGGGCCGGTCCCACGCGGCGAAGAAGACGCTCCGCATCCTCAACTGGGTCCACTTCGTCCCGGCGTACGACGAGTGGTTCAACAAGAAATACGTCGTGGAGTGGGGCCAGAAGAACGACACCGAGGTGACCGTGGACAACATCGGCATCGCCGGCGTCAACGCCCGCGCCGCCGCCGAGGTGTCGGCCCAGAAGGGGCACGACCTGTTCCTGTTCAACTGGCCGCCGCCCTCCTTCGAGGAGCAGACGGTGGACATGAAGGACGTCTACGCCGAGATCGAGAAGAAGGTCGGCAAGCCCATCGACCTGGCGATCAAGAGCACCTACAATCCGAAGACGAAGAAGTTCTACGCCTTGTCGCCGTCGTTCACGCCGGACCCGGTGAACTACCGGAAGGACCTGTTCACGGAGGTCGGCCTGCCCAACGGGCCCAGGACCTGGGACGAGGTCCGGGTCAAGGGCGCCGAGATCAAGAAGAAGCGGGGCAACCCGGTCGGGATCGGCCTCGCCAACGAGATCGACACCGCGATGGCCATGCGGACGATCATGTACTCGTGGGGCTCCCACGAGCAGGACGAGGCCGGCAACCTCACGCTCAAGTCGAAGCAGACCCTGGACGCGATCAAGTTCGTCAAGGCGCTCTTCCAGGAGACCATGACGGACGAGGTGTTCACGTGGGATGCCTCCTCCAACAACCGGGCCGTCGTCTCCGGCAAGGTCTCCCTGGTCCTGAACGCCATCTCCACGACGCGGACGGCCGAGAAACAGGACGACCCGGCCATGTCGAAGGAGATCCAGCTCGCGAAGGCGCTGCGTGGGCCGGTGCGGGCGATCGGGCTGGAGCACGTGATGCAGTGCTACGTGATCTGGAAGTTCGCCGAGAACATCGACGGCGCCAAGAAGTTCCTCGTGGACTACGTGACGAACTTCCGCCAGGCCTTCGTGGCCGGTGAGTTCTACGACTTCCCGTGCTTCGAGAAGACCGTGCCGGACCTGCAGAAGCTCATCGCCAACGACCCCAAGGCCCACCCGCCCGACAAGTACAAGGTGCTCGACGACGTCCTCAAGTGGGCGACCAACGTGGGCTATCCCGGCTACGCCACCGCGGCCATCGACGAGATCTACGGCACCTGGGTGCTGAACGTCATGTTCGCGAAGGTGGCCGCCGGCAAGGCCACGCCCGAAGCGGCGCTGGACGAGGCGGACGCCGCCTGCCGGCGCATCTTCGGCAAGTGGAAGGAGAAAGGCTTGGTGTAAGCCGCTCCGCGTAGCGGCGCGTTCGACGGCAGGAGGCTCCCGATGACGGAGCCTCCTGCTATGTTGGACCGACGATGGCCATAGTCGAAACCAGAGATGTGCGGAAGCACTTCGGCGACGTTCACGCTGTGGACGGTGTCAACCTCACGACCAAGGAGGGCGAATTTCTCGTCTTGCTCGGCCCGTCGGGGTGCGGCAAGACCACGCTCCTCCGGATGGTCGCCGGGCTCGAGGATCCGACGGGGGGCGAGATCCTGATCGGCGGCCAGGTGGTCAACGACTTGCCGCCCCGGGCCCGGAAGATCGCGATGGTCTTCCAGAGCTACGCCCTCTACCCACACATGCGGGTGTTCGACAACATCGCATTCCCCCTCCGAGCCCAGGGTGTGCCGAGGGCCGAGATCCCCCACAAGGTGGAGTGGGCCGCGGGACTCTTCGGGATCGAGAAGCTTCTGCATCGGAAGCCCCGGGAGTTGTCGGGCGGCGAGCGCCAGCGCGTCGCCCTGGCCCGGGCCGTGGTGCGCGAGCCGGCCGTCTTCCTCCTCGACGAGCCGCTGTCGAACCTCGACGCCAAGCTCCGCACCTCGGCGCGCGACGAGCTCCAGCAGTTCCAGCGCCGGATCGGGACCACCACAATCTACGTCACCCACGACCAGGTGGAGGCGATGGGGCTCGGCGACCGGATCGCGGTGATGCAGGGTGGCAAGGTGCGGCAGATCGGGACGCCGCAGGAGGTCTACGACGAGCCGGCCGACACGTTCGTGGCCGGCTTCCTCGGCTCCCCCCCGATGAACCTGCTGGAGATCCCCGACTGCCTCGTGGGGTTCCGCCCTGAGCACTTCCTGCCGAAGGAGGCCCACGAGAGCCGCGATGGTCTCCTGGCCCTCAAGTTCCACATCAGCCGCATCGAGTACCTCGGCGCCGACCGTCTGCTTTACGGCGCGCTCGAGGGGAAGTTCCCCGACACGAAGGTCATCTCCAAGCTCGCCTCCACGGTGTCCACCCCGGTCCAGCCCGGGAAGACCCAGGACTTCGCGGTCCGGGAGAAAGACTTCCGGTTCTTCGACCGGGAGACCGGCCTCCGGACCCGGCCGCGGCCGGTCTGAGGCGGACGATGGCGACCCTAGAGCGCGACCTCCGCGCGCCGGCCGCGGGCCGCCGGTTCGGGTTCGTCCTGGACCGGCCGGAGTGGCTCGGGCCGCTCATGATCGCCCCCGCCGTCCTGTACATCGTGGCGATCGTCGGGCTGCCGTTCCTCCTGGCCCTCTACTACAGCGTCAGCGACATCAGCATGGGGAGGCGGACGCTGGGCTTCGTGGGGCTGAAGAACTTCATCAGCGTAATCCCGACGTCGAAGTTCCAGACGTCGCTCCAAAACACGTTCGTCTTCGCCATCGTCTCCCAGGTGCTGGTGATCATCCTGGCCAACATCCTGGCTCTGGCGCTGCTCAAAGAGTTCCGCGGGAAGTGGGTGGTGCGGCTCCTGCTCCTCCTGCCGTGGGTGGCGCCGATCTCGCTCGGCACGATCGGCTGGCTCTGGATCCTGGACTCCATCTACAGCGTGATCAACTGGACCCTGGAGGCCTTCGGGCTCATCACCGCGGACGGCTGGCCCATGTACCTCGGCAAGCCCTACCTGGCCATGGGATCCGTCATCACGGTCCACGTCTGGCGGCTCCTGCCGCTCGCCACGGTGATCATCCTGGCCGGCCTCACCTCCATCCCCAAGGACATCCACGACGCCGCCCAGGTGGACGGGGCCAGCTTCTGGCGGCACCACTTCCAGATCACGGTGCCGCTGATCCGCCCGATCCTCCTGGTGGCGCTCCTCTTCGGCCTCGTCTTCGCCTTCACCGACATGGTCGTGATCTTCGTCCTGACGCGGGGGGGCCCCTACGACACGACCCAGGTCCTGGCGAGCCTGGCGTTCTTCACCGGCATCCAGGGCGGCGACCTGGCCGAGGGCGCGGCCATCGCGATCTTCCTCTTCCCGCTGCTCCTGGCCGTGGCCTTCGTCTTCCTCCGGATCGCCCGGCGGAGCGAGGTGACCTGAGATGGCCGCCGGGACCGGGCGGCGCTGGGGACTCCGGGTGGGCCACTTCGGCGTGGTGGGACTGTTCACGCTCTTCACGGCCTTCCCCTTCTACTGGATGCTCGTCACCACGTTCAAGCGGACCAGCGACCTGCTGAAGCGGGGGAACAACCCGTTCGTCTACAACGAGGCGCCGACGCTGGAGAACCTCCGCGTCCTCTTCCAGGAGACGTTCTACGTGAAGTGGCTGGTGAACACCGCCCTGGTCGGGGTGGCGGTCGTGGTCATCACGCTGATCCTCGCGATCCCGGCGGGGTACGCGCTGGCCCGGCTCACGGGGCGGTGGGGGGAGCAGCTCGGGATCGGGATCTTTCTCACCTATCTCGTGCCGCCGACGCTCCTCTTCATCCCCATGTCGCGCGTGATCGGCGACCTGGGCCTCCAGGACTCCCTCTGGTCCCTGGTGCTCGTCTACCCCTCGTTCACGATCCCGTTCTGCACGTGGCTCCTGATGGGGTTCTTCAAGGCCATCCCGCGTGACCTGGAGGAGGCCGCCATGATCGACGGGCTGAGCCGCTTCGGCGCGTTCGTCAAGGTCGTGATCCCGATCTCGGTGGCGGGGGTCCTCACGGTGGTCATCTTCTCTTTCACGCTGGTCATGCAGGAGTTCGTCTACGCCCTGACCTTCATCTCCTCCGTCCGGCAGATGACGGTGAGCGTCGGGGTGCCCACCTTCCTGGTCCACGGGGACGTGTACTTCTGGGGCTCGCTGATGGCCGGCTCCTTCATCGCCAGCGTGCCGATCGCGATCCTCTACAACTTCTTCGTCGACCGCTTCATCGCCGGTTTCACCGTCGGCGCCATCAAGTAGCTGCGGCGGCCAGGGGGTTCCCATGAAGACCTACGCGGTGGTGTTCCTGAGCGTGTTTCTGGCGGAGCTGGGCGACAAGACCCAGCTGGCCACCCTGTTCTTCGCCACGAACCCGGCCCTCAGCAAGGTCGGCGTCTTCGCCGCCGCCGCCGGGGCCCTGGTGATCTCGAGCCTCCTGGCGGTCGTCGTGGGGACCCAGCTCGGCGCCTGGGTGCCGCCGGAGCGTCTGAAGATCCTGGCCGGGTTCGGCTTCATCGCCATCGGCCTCTGGATGCTCCTGGCCCGCTGAGGAGGGCGCGATGAAGGGCTACGGGGGGAAGATCCTTTTCGTGGATCTCGGCGACGGAGGGACGCGCGTCGAGTCCGTCTCCGAGGACATGGCTCGCGGCTACCTTGGGGGAAACGGTTTCGCCGCCCGGCTCCTCTACCGTCACGTGGGGCGCGGGGTGGATCCGTTCGACCCGGCCAACTCTGTTGTCTTCGCCGTGGGACCGATCACCGACACGACGGTGCCGGGGAACAGCCGGGCCTGCGTGGCGTCCAAGTCGCCCCTGACCGGGCTCTTCTTCGACTCGACCTTCGGCGGCCGCTTCCCCGCCACGCAGAAGCGCACCGGCTTCGACGCCATCTGCATCACGGGGCGGGCGAGGGAGCCGGTCTATCTCAAAGTCACGGAGGCCGGGGCCCGCCTGGAGCCCGCGCGCGCCCTCTGGGGCAAGACGACGCGCGAGACCGTGGAGGCCATCCAGGCTGCCGAGGGCGGGGACGCCGACGTGATGGCCATCGGCCCCGCCGGCGAGCACCGCGTGCGCTTCGCCTCCATGGCGCACTACTGGAAGAACCGCGAGGGGATCTCCGGGCGCGGCGGCATCGGCGCCGTCCTGGGCTCGAAGAACCTCAAGGCCGTCGTGGTCGCGGGGACACGAAAGACGGAGGTCGCCGATCCCGCGCAGCTCAAGGCCCTCGTGGACGAGACGCGCGAGCCGCTCAAGAAGGGTACCCAGGCCCTCTCCACCTTCGGCACGCCGTTTCTCGTCCAGCCGATCAACACCCTCGGCGGGCTCGGCGCCTACAACATCAAGAGCGAGGTGTACGCGGAGGCGCGGGCCATCTCCGGCGAGGAGATGAAGGCCCACTACCATGACAGGGACACCACCTGCCTCAAGTGCCCCGTGGCCTGTGGCAAGCAGTACGCCATCGGCGACGGCGAGTTCGCCGGGCTCAAGGCCAAGATGCCCGAGTACGAGACGATCTTCGCGCTGGGATCCATGCTCGGCAACTCCCACGCGGCCTCGCTCGTCAAGGCCAATGACCTCTGCGACCTCCTGGGGATGGACACGATCAGCCTGGGCGTGACGCTCGCCTTCGTGGCCGAGGCCCTTGAGCGCGGCTGGCTCGACCCGAAGGAGGTCGGCGTTCCCTTCGGCTGGGGCGACTGGCGTGGGATGCTGGCGCTCGTCGAGCAGACCGCCTACCGCCGGGGCTTCGGTGATCGGCTGGCGGAGGGCTCCTGGCGACTGGCCGAGGCCCTCGGACCGGAGGCCCTCAAGACCGTGTACGCGGTGAAGCGGCTCGAACTCCCCGCCCATTCGGCGCGGGCGCTCAAGGGCATGTCCATCGGCTACGCCACCGCCACGCGCGGCGGGAGCCACCACGACACGCGCCCGACACCCCAGTACGCCCAGGGGTTTGACCGGCGCGGCGTCGAAGGGAAGCCCGAGTTCGCCGTGCGGAGCCAGCACTTCACCGCCGTGGACGACTCCCTCGTCGTCTGCCGCTTCACCTCCGAGCGCGGCTTCGGCCTCTTCCTGGGCGAGCCCTACGCCCGGATGGTGTCGGCGGTCACCGGCTGGGACGTCTCGGTGGAGGAGCTGGAGCGGATCGGCGAGCGGGTGGTGAACCAGGAGCGGCTGTTCAACGTGCGCGAGGGCGTGAGCCGGAAGGACGACGTCCTGCCCTGGCGGGTCATGCACGAGCCGATCCCCGAGGGGGCGTCGGCGGGG
>Ga0209342_10005786_pt1 | contig 12598 bp, 13 predicted proteins | sample RifCSP16_2_FD_184023 | JGI IMG/M metagenome (GOLD analysis project Ga0209342, IMG submission 184023) | Soil microbial communities from Rifle, Colorado - Rifle CSP2_sed 16_2 (SPAdes) (version 2) | ecosystem: Environmental > Terrestrial > Deep subsurface > Rock core/Sediment | place: Rifle... | reverse complement strand
TGCGTATCCGCTGCCCCTCGGGCGCGAGCCGATCACTGCGGAGGGGGTCGCGAGCCATCCGAGGTGCAGGAGGTTCAGCACGGCTCCATGTCCGCGCCGCGCTTGAGGATTCCGAGGTGGAGCATAGCAGTGGGCGCCCGGGTGGGCAAACCGGGCCATGTCCTCGATCCCTCCCCGTGCTAATCGATCGCCATGAGCATCACCCTGCTCCATGCGGTCGCGCTCGCCGCGCTCCTCGCGCCCGTCGTCAGCCATGCGGGGGACGGTGGCAAGGACGCGGACCGGCCCTACGTCCTGAGGATCGAGGTCGGGACCTCGGTGCCCATCTGCGAGACCGGGACGATCGTGTGTCCGGCGGGCCCGACCAGCTGCGAGGACCCCTCGATCGCGACGGGTGAGTTCACGGAGAAGGGCCTGGCCATCAAGGGGCTCAAGCCGGGGACGACGCTCTGCTCGGCGCGAGGCTCGGGCGGGCAGGGGATGCTTCGGATCTATCGCGTGGTGGTGGAGAAGAAGTAGGCGGTCGCCGGGGCTACTGGCAGCGGACTTCGGGCTACGGAGCCCGTAGCCTTCTTCTATCTAATGGGCCGGTGTCTGGAACCCCGAGCCCCGGGGCGGTGAGGGCCTCGAGACGACGAGCTTCAACCTCCCGCGCGAGCGCCGGGCGCGGTCGGCTGGGCCGCGGAGCACGGCGGCTGCACAGGCCAGTCCGGTCTCGATCGCGATGGCCAGGTACATGAGGTTGGGGAGGGTATCCGCGAGGCCCAGCGCGAGGAGGAAGACCGCGGTCGCCGCCTTGGCGATGACCAGCAGCGCCACGCTCCGGAAGCGGAGCCATTCGAGCGCGTACCCGGTGGCGAGCAGGAGGTGGAACAGGCCTGCCCAGCGGACGAACAGGTCGGGCGCAGCCGGCAAGCCGCCGGCGCGGGCCGCGGACCCCGGGAACAGGGCCAGCCAGATCCCGACGGTGACCCCTTGCGCCAGGGCCGCCACGACCACCGCCAGCTCGGCGATCTCGACCGCGCTCGGGCCTGCCTCGGAAGGTGCGCCCGCGACGCTCGGGTTCGGTCCCCGAAGAGTTCTCATGCTCCGCTTCCCCGGCTGCTCGCCTAACGTGACGCTGGTCACGCTCACCAGGGGAGTCAACGACCCGGCTACGGCATCTCTTCTCTTCCTTTGCGTCTTTTCCCCTTTGCGTCTTTGCGCGAGCCACTTCGCGCGAGCCACTTCTCCCGGGTCTACAAAGGGCCCCAGTCGATCTCCCTCGCCGGGATACGCCTCTGCGTCGCTGGGTCGAAGAGCCGGACCTGGTCGCGCGCGACGGAGAAGTCCTGCGCGTCGCCGTCTCGGAAGGCGCAAGCCGAGCTCGCCGGCAGGCGCGAGGCCACTCTCCTTCCGGCGAACCGGCCGCTCTCGATGACCCCGTGGACGATCCGCTCCGGGCCGAGGTAATCGACGCTGGCGATGCGCAGCCGGAAGGGCAGCTCCGGCTGGGCGCCGACCGCGATGGGCGCGAGCGCCTCGGGGCGGAACCCGGCGATGACGCCCTCGCCCTCGAGCAGGTTCATGGGGGGCGAGCCGAGGAACGTCGCCACGAAGGTGTCCGCAGGGTCGTCGTACACCTCGCGCGGCGTGCCGATCTGTCGCACGATCCCCCGGTCGAGGACGAGGATCCGGTCCCCCATGGCCATCGCCTCGACCTGATCGTGCGTGACGTAGATGGCCGTCGTGCCGACGCGCCGGTGAAAACCGGTCAGCTCCTCGCGGGCGCTGGCGCGGAGCTTCGCGTCGAGGTTGGAGAGCGGCTCGTCGAGCAGGAAGAGCGCGGGCTCGCGCACGATGGCGCGCGCCAGGGCGACCCGCTGCCGCTCGCCCCCCGAGAGCTCGCGCGGCTTGCGGTCGAGCAGATGGGCGATGGAGAGGAGGGACGCGGCCCACTGCACCTTCTCGCCGTGCCTCGCGCGTGGGACCTTCTGCGCCTTCAGCGGGAACCGGATGTTCTCCCGCACCGAGAGGTGCGGGTAGAGCGCGTAGCTCTGGAACACCATGGCGATCCTGCGCTCGCGCGGCGGGAGCTGGGTGACGTCGCGGCCGCCGATGAGCACCTGGCCGCGCGTCGGCTCCTCCAGGCCCGCGATCATCCGGAGGAGCGTCGTCTTCCCGGAGCCCGAGGGGCCCAGGAAGACGAGGAGCTCGCCCTCGCGGGAGAGGAGGTCGACATCGTCAACCGCGGCCTGTTCTCCCGCCTTGAAGAACTTGGTCAGCCCGCGCGTCTCGACGACCGCCATCGGCGCCCCCGTTCCTCCGCGGCCCCCGGAAATGACGAAGGGCCCAACCTTCGCAGGCCAGGCCCTCGTTGATTCCATGCCGCCGGCGCTCGGCCGGGGCACACATCAGTGCTGGCGATCAGATGGGGCGGACGTTCGCAGCCTGAAGCCCCTTCGGGCCCTTCTTCACCTCGAACTCGACCTTCTGGCCCTCGGCGAGGGTGCGAAAACCCTCGGCCTGGATCGCGGTGTGATGGCAGAACACATCCTCGCCGCCGCCGTCCTGGGTGATGAATCCGAAGCCCTTCGCATCATTGAACCACTTCACTGTACCCGTTGCCATGTACTGTACTTCCTTTGTGAGAGTACTGCGGTCGGCGGGGCGCTGACCGCTTCCCTGCCCGTCAAGGACGAGGATGCATTTCATTTAGGGGAAAGCGCGGCCGAAGTCGAGTCGAATAACCCAAAAAAGAGCAGTGCGCGGGTGGGCGATGGTACGCCGTGTCGGCTTGTCAAGTCGGCAGGAGGATGGTCGAGCCGGTCGTCCCCCGGCCCTCGAGCACGCGGTGCGCCTCCGCGGCCTCCGTGAGGGGGAAGGTGCGGTGGACGGTGATCCTCACCTTCCCCGACTCCACCACCTCGAAGAGCTCCGCCGACATCGCCTCCAGATCTTCGCGCCGCGCGGTGTACGTGAAGAGGGTGGGGCGGGTGAGGTAGAGCGAGCCCTTCTGCGCCAGGATCCCGATATCGAAGGGAGGGACCGCGCCCGAGGTGTTGCCGAAGCTCACCATGAGTCCGAGCGGCTGCAGGGAGTCGAGCGACCCGGCGAAGGTGGCCTTGCCCACCGAGTCATACACCACGGGTACGCCCTTGCCGCCCGTGATCTCGCGCACGCGATCGGGGACGCTCTCGCGCGTGTAGACGATCACGTGGTCCGCGCCGTGCGCCCTGGCGAGCGCGGCCTTCTCGTCGGTGCCCGCGGTGCCGATCACTGTGGCGCCGAGCACCTTCAGCCACTGGCAGGCGATGAGGCCGACCCCGCCCGCGGCGGCGTGGAAGAGCACGGTCTCTCCGGGCTTGACGCGGTGCGTGCGGCGCACGAGGTACTGGACGGTGAGCCCCTTCAGCATCATCGCCGCGGCCTGGCGATCGGAGATGCCGTCGGGGACCTTCACCAGGCGATCGGCGGGGACGAGGCGCGCCTCGGAGTAGGCTCCCGGGGGGCCGCCGGCGTAGGCCACGCGTTCGCCCACGCGCACGTGCCTCACGTCCTCGCCCACCGCCTCGACCAGTCCGGCGCCCTCCACGCCGAGGCCGCTCGGGAGCGGCACGGGATAGAGGCCGCTGCGGTGATAGGTGTCGATGAAGTTGACGCCGATGGCGGTGTGGCGGACGCGCGCCTGACCTGGCCCGGGCAGGCCGACCGCCTGGTCCTCGACCCGCAGCACCTCGGGACCGCCGCGCTCGTGAAACCGGATGGCCTTGGTCATGGCTCTGCCAGTGGCTGCGCCGCCGCCGGCGCCTTCGGCGCATTCGCTCCCTGAAGGGATCGAGGCGGCGGTTTCACCATCGTTCACCTCGGGGGCTCTGCCCCCGAACCCCCGGCATTCGCTCGCTGCCGCGAGCGGCCACCGGATCCCCATCATTTACATCGGGGGCTCCGCCCCCGATACCCCCGACCGCGATCACGACCGGAACGGGACCCCGCCGCTGCCCGCGCGTTGGCACACCGGGCAGGGGGGTACACAGGCATACCCCTTTCGTGGTATCAACCGAGGGCTAGCTCGATCGGCCCTCACCCATGTGCACACCATCTCCGGTTGCGGATCGCGTTCCTCCGGACGCGCGCCACGAGCTGCCCGATCCGCGCCGCGCTGACCCGGATCGCCTGCAACGCGAGATCCGGATGGTGAGCGAGAGCCCCATCGTGACGGCTCTCCTGGAGGCGGTCGACGCGAACCTGCTCGTGCTGGACCTGGAGCGCCAGATCGTCGCTCACAATGGTCGCGCCATCGTCGGCGCCCAGCGGTCGATCCTGGGTCTGCGCCCCGGGGAAGCGTTCGGTTGCAAGAACGCCCGCATGGCCGGCGGGTGCGGGATGGCTCCCGCCTGCCGAAGCTGTGGCGCGCTCGGGGCGATCCTGGGCTGCGAGCGGCATGGCCGCCCCATCGAGGCTGAGTGCGTCATCCCCTCGGAGCTCGTCCCCGGGCGTGCGCTCGAATTCAACGTCCGCGCCACCCCGATCGCTGTCGAGGGCTCTCGCTTCACGGTCCTGTCCCTGCGCGACATCTCCGGAGAGAAGCGCAAGGAGGCCCTGGAGCAGACCTTCTTCCACGACCTCCTCAACACGGTCGCCGGGCTGGCCGGCTGGGCCGAGCAGCTACGCAACGCGGCTGGCGACCACGCGCGCGCCTCCGAGCGCATCGAGATCCTCGCACGGCGCCTAGAGCGCGAGATCCGCGACCAGCGGGCGCTGAAGCTCGCCGAAGACGGCACCCTCTCGCCGAGCTCGAGCGAGCTTCACGTAGGCGAGCTGACGGCGCAGCTCCAGATCGCCTTCTCCTCGCACCCGCTCGCCCGCGAGCGGCGGGTCACGATCGACGAGCCGCCCCTGGAGCTGGAGCTGGAGACCGATCCGACGCTGCTCCTGCGCGTCCTCACGAACATGGTCTGCAACGCGCTCGAGGCGACGCCCGCGGGCGGCGAGGTCCGCGTCTGGTGCGAGCGCTGCCCTCGAGGAATCCGGTTCCTGGTCCGCAACGACGGCGTCATGTCGCTCGAGGTGCAGGAGCGCGTATTCCAGAGGTCGTTCAGCACCAAGGCGCGCGGGCGCGGCCTCGGCACCTACGGCATGAAGCTCTTCGGCGAGAGCTACCTCGGCGGCGAGGTGTCGTTCACCTCGACGCCCGAGAGCGGAACGACTTTTTGCATCCGCCTCCCGGTGCGCTTCGGCGCCTGACGCATCCCGCATCAGACGACGACGGGCTCGGGTTCGGGCTCGGGGGTTCGGGGAAGGAGCCCCTGTCCCACGTCGGCGAAGCCGGCGGCCCGCTCGGGGTAGCGAGTGTATGCGCCGAAGGCGCAGCCCGCCGGCACTCTGCCCCCGACCAGGTCAGCAATGGTTCGGATGTACCATGGACGAGGGATGCGGGAGGGGACACTGGCCACCTGATGTGGGGTTCCGTTTACCCTTCCAGGACTCCCCGAAGGGGATCTCCCACGTCTAGTGGATGGGCCCAGCCGGCTGGCGTGATAGACGTGGCGCCCGTGCTTCAAGCTCACAGAACCGACACGAAGAAGAGCCGGCGCATTCTCGTCGTAGACGACGATCCGGACATCCGGGCGGCGCTCGAGGATGCCCTCTCCGTCTCGGGCTACGAGGTGGCGGCCGCCCGCAATGGGAACGAGGCATTACAACGACTTCGCTCGGTGCGATGCGATCTCGTCCTGCTCGATCTCATGATGCCGGTGATGACGGGCTGGGAGTTCAGGGACGAGCAGCTCCGCGATCCGGCGGTGGCGAGCGTCCCGGTGATCGTCATCTCGGCGGCGCGGTCGCCTGCGCCCATCGACGCGGCCGCCTATCTGCCGAAGCCCTTCGACCTAGATCGGCTGCTGGAGCTCGTCGATCGGTTTGCAGGCCAGGCGATCGTTCAGCCGGGTCGCGGCCGAAACGGCGTGCAGGCGATCACGGGTTAGTGCGCGCTCCCCCGCGCGTGCGAGCTCGGGTGGCCTAGGGTTTCTTCCAATCGACATGAGGCTCGCGCCAAGGCGCCAGGCCGCAAATGGGTGTGGCTTTGCGCCTTTGCGCGGGAATCGCTGGGCCACGAGCGAGAGCCGCCCGCGCGGCGTAGTCTATGAACCGTGACCCCGGGGCCAGACGCCGGCGCACCGGATGCCGAGGCGCTGCGGAGGCTCGCTTCCGCTCTCGTGCCGGGCGGGCGCGTCGTCGGGTGCGAGCCGCTCCGTTCCACCGTCAGTGATGACGTGGTGCGCAAGGAGGCGGGGTACGGCCGGCCCTGGCGCGTGGCGGTGGACGACGGACAGGGCGTCCGGACGCTCGTGTTTCGCACCGCGTCAGCGGACGAGTTCGGGCACGATCGCCGGGCCGACCGCGCCGCCAACCAGCTCCTCGCATTCGACACCTTCGGGCTCGTCCCGCGGCACGTCAGCGCGCTCGACGTGGGCGCGATTACGCCCCGGGGGCTCGTCTCGCTGCGCGACGCGGGGGAGCTGTACCTCGTCACGAGCTATGCCGAGGGGCAGCTCTATGCCGCCGACCTGCAGCGCATCGCGCGCGAGGGAGCGATCGCGGCCCTGGACCTCGAGCGGTGCGAGGCCCTGGCGCGCTGGCTGTCGGCCCTTCACCGGGAACGGATCGCGGACGAGGTCGCGTGGCGGCGCGCCGTCCGGGACCTCCTCGGGCACGGCGAGGGGATCTTCGGGATCGCGGACGCCTACCCGCCGGGGGTGCCGGCGGCGAGCCCGCGGCGCCTGGCGCGCATCGAGCGCCGGTGCCTCGCCTGGCGGTGGCGGCTCAAGGCGCAGCCGGAGCGGCTCTGCCGGACGCACGGCGACTTCCACCCCTTCAACATCGTCTTCTCCGCCGGAGCGGAGTTCACGCTCCTCGACGCGAGCCGCGGCTGCGCGGGCGACGCCGCCGACGACGTGACCGCGCTGGCCGTGAACTACGCCTTCTTCGCGCTGCAGGCGCCCGCCGCGTGGGCGGCGGCCCTTGGCCCGCTCTGGCGGCGGTTCTGGGAGGTGTACCTCGCGGCGGCGGGGAGGGAGGTGCTGCGGTCGGTGGCGCCCTACCTCGCGTGGAGGGCGCTCGTGCTCGGATGCCCGAAGTTCTACCCCGACCTGCCCGAGGCCGGGCGCGACGCGCTCCTGGGGCTCGCGGAGCGCGCGCTCGCCGCCGAGGCCTTCGACCCGGCGTGGGCGGAGGAGCTCTTCCGGTGATGAGCGAGCAGGCCGCGCCGCCCGTTGCAGGCCCCGGGTACCCGCGCCGCGCCCCCGAAAGATCGCGCGGCGTGGGTGAAGCAGGCCGAAGGGCCGTAAGCGAGCGAGGAGCTTGCGGCGGCCGGGTACCCGCGCCGCGCTCCAATACCGCGCGGTGTGGGTGCGTTGACGAGCTCGCCGAGCGTAGCGAGGCACTCCGATGAGCGGCGCCGTGGTCTGGATCACGGGCAGGCCCTCGTCCGGGAAGTCCACCCTCGCCGCCGCGGTCGTAGAGCGCCTGCGCGGCGCCGGCGCGGCGTGCGCCCTGCTCGACGGCGACGAGGTCCGGGAAGCCCTGGGGCGGCCGGCGGGCCAGGGAGAGGCGGAGCGCGACGCGTTCTACGGCGCGCTGGGGCGCCTGGCGGCGCTCCTCGCCCGCCAGGGCCTCTGCGTGGTCGTGGCCGCGACCTCGCACTGCCGGGCACACCGAGAGCGGGCGCGCGCGCTCGCCCCGAGGTTCGTCGAGGTCTTGGTGGAGACCCCCGCGGAGGAGTGCGAGCGGCGCGACGCGAAGGGGCTCTACGCCAGGGCGCGCGCGGGCGGGACGGTCGAGCTGCCGGGGGCGGAGGTCGAGTACGAGGCTCCCCTCGCCCCGGAGGTGGTGGCGAGGGGTGGGGAGGATGTCGGGGCGGCGCGGGTTGCTGTGGAGCTGGTGCTGGGGCCGGCTGCGGTCCCTACCACGAGTAGTCGTACGTGACCGATAGCGACGGCGACGACATGAAGAACAGATCCTGATCGTTGTCGCCGTCGGTGGTGTAGGTGGTGTAGTTGTTGCCGGTGGCGAACGCGAGACGGAACTGGATCCGGTTCGCCCGGTCCGCGCGCTCGGCCCACTGGTGGCTCACGGTCGATCCGACCTGGATCGTCTGGGTCGTGCCCGCGGTCCAGGAGGTGGAGACCCGGGCCTGATACCAGCAGGAGATATCGATATTGCAGGGTTGGCCGATCATGCAGAAGCAGAATAAGTGCGTCGAGCGCTCGGTTGGTAACCTCGCGCGTGCGGTCGAGGTCGGCGTGTCGCAGAGGACTCCCGCGAACTCCAGGCTCTGCGCATACAGTGTCCCGAGCGGGATCGCGTCATCGATGTCGTTGGAATCCTGGTAAATCGACAGTTCCGCGGCGGCGGGATTGACGTAGGGAGCGCTGCCAGCGAGCGATGTACCGTCGAACGTGTAGAAGCTGAGCAGGGGTCCGTTGCCCCCCTGGTCGCCGACGTGTGTCCTGTTGGGGTGCGTGTTGTCGTCGCGGCAGACCCCCGTCGGCAGGTCCACCACGTAGCCGGTCGCGTCTCTCACGAGCGGCAGGCTCGCCGTCCCCTGCTTCACGACCTTGAAGCCCCCGGAGGAGGCCAGCGTGGAGGTCTCCGTGTACGTGATCTCCCGGACGCCCGCGGCAACGGTCCACGTGTACTCGCCCCCGTAGGGCAGGGCCGCCGTGGGAACCCAGGTCATCTTCGTCCCCGTCGCGTCCCAGGGGCCGAAGGAGCCCGGGATGGCGGGGCTGAACGAGAGCCTTGCCTCGGCGTCCACGCGATCCACCGGTTGGTCGAAGGCGATGACGATGGAGGTATTCGAGGTCACGTTGTCGGTCGCGACGTCGCTGGAAATGTCGCGGGCCGCGACGGGAGGCGAGATGCCCGCCGCCGCGGTGAAGGCCGAGGGCAGCTCACCGCTCGCATCGATCGCGTCACCGACGGCGCTCTTCGCGCCCGGCGCGAGCTCGATCGTGTGGTGGTGCGAGAAGGCGAGGGGCGCCGTGTGGTGGCAGGTGACCTGCTTCGAGTCCGAGCTCCAGAGCGGGAGGCACTGGACCTCCGTGGAGACGTCGTTGTCCTTGACGACGATCTGCGTGCTCGCCCGATCCGCCGCCACGTTGAACGTGATCGTGGGCTCGAAGGCCGCCGCGGCGGTCGCGCCGGCCGCGGGCTGGACCTCCTCGACCACCGGCTGGGCCTCCACCGAGAAGACGAAGCTCTTCTGCTCCATCGCGTTGCCGGCCGTGCCCTTTCCGTCGACGGTGATGCCGTACGTCATCCCGTGGCCGAGGGGCGAGGGGGGCGCGGCGTAGGTCACGGCCTTGCCCCCATCCGACCAGGTGGGCGCGCCGAGATCGTAGGCGTTCGCGCCGTCGGTCACGACGACGGCGACCGAGGAGGCGTTCATCGGCTCGGAGAAGGTGAGCGCCACCGTCGCGACGGCCCCCACGGTCGAGCCGTCCGCCGGGCTCGAGGAGACGAGCGTCGGCGCGGGCAGCGGTAGCTTGCCCGGCGAGCCGACGCAGGCCGCGAGCGCGGCGGCGAGGCCGAGCGCACCAAGCGATCGGTACGTCATGGTTTCCCCTCCGTGAATGACGGGATGCCGTGGTGACCGCAGGAGAATACTCGCTCCGTCGCGCGATAGAAAGATCGCGCGACGCGATCCGACTTGATACCGTTGGCCGCCATGAGAGCGATCCGGTGCTGCGCCCTGGCGGCGATGGTCGTCGCTGTTCCACTCGAGGTGCGGTCCGGCGACGCCGCTGGCAAGGCGGTGGGCGTACTCGCGGTCGCGCCGGCCCCCGGCCCCGGACCCGCGCTCGTCGACCTCACGGCGCAGCTCCGCGAGGAGCTCGCCGCCCAGCCCAGGCCGGGGCTCTCCGTGCTCGACGCGGCGCAGCTCCGGTTGCGCATGGGCGATCAGCCGGCGGACGCCTCCCTGTCCGAAGCCAACCGCTCGTACCAGGCGGCCATCGGCGCGGACCTGAGCAACGATCCAGAGCGCGCGATCGCCATCCTCAGGGCCTCCATCGAGGATCTGGAGAGCCTGCCGGAGAGCGAGGAGGCCTTCCAGCAGTGGACGCGGGCCATGCTCCGGCTGGCCAAGGTCGAGTCGCAGATGCAGGAGTACGCGAAGGACGCCCCCGCCGTCGTCGAGCGCCTGCTCCGTGCGGACCCGGCGCTCCAGGTCGACCCCGAGGTCCACGGGACGGAGGTCGCCCGGCAGGTCCACCTCGTCCGCCGCCAGCTCAGGGCCCTGCCCGAGCGGCGGCTCACCGTCTCCTCGCCGTCGAAGGGGGTGAGGGTCTTCGTGAACGGCCGCCAGGCCGGCAGCGCCTCACCGGGCGCGCCCCTCGTCCTCACGCTCAGGCGCGGCCGGTACCGGGTCTCGGGCCAGAAGGACAAGCTCCGCGCGCCGGCGCAGGCCGTCGACCTCGCCGACAAGGACCAGGCCGTCGCCTTCGACTTCAGCGTCTCCGAGGTGCTGCGCCCGGGCCAGGGGCCAGGGCTCGCGCTGGCCGGGAACGATCACGCGCGGATAATCCGCGCGGGAGGGTACCTGCGCGTCGACACGCTCCTCGCCACGAGCACGAGCGAGGAGAACGGCGTCTCGTACCTGCTCGGCACTGCCTATGACGTCCCCGCCGGCAAGCTGAAGCTCGCCGGGGTCATGCGCCTCGACGGTGGCCGGCGGCCCGAGCCGGGGGGGATGAAGGCGCTCGCCGACTTCCTCGCCAGCGGCGGCGGCCCCAAGCCGTCGCGGGACGGCGGTCCGGTGAAGCCGTACGACCCCCTCCAGAAGAGCAAGCTCCAGGACCTCTTCCCGCGTGAGAAGCCGAAGACGCTGGGTTGGGCCGCGTTCGGGACCGGCATCGGCGCCGTCGCCCTGAGCGGCATCGCCGTCTGGCAGGGCCTCGCCTCGAACAGGGCCTTCGACGACGCGAAGGGGATGCGCGCAACCGGGGGCGGCGTCAGCCCGCCCAACACGGTGGCCGACTACAACCGCAAGGTCTCCGACGGTGAATCGGCGAGGACGATCGCGATGGGGGCGGGCGTCGGCGCCGGCGCCGCGCTGGTGGCGACGGGCATCCTCGGGTACCTGAGCTACAGGCAGACGGGCGATTTCGGGCCGTTCAGGTTCTAGGCCTTCAGCGCGGCACGATGACGTTGAACCCCTCGGCGGCTGCGGCCTCGACCAGCGCGCCGTCTGCCGAGACGAAGTCCCGACCACGAGTTCGCTCGCCCACGAGCACCAGTGCCGCGGCGAGCTGGAGCGCGTCGGCGGCTCGAAGCACGTGAACCGCCAGCAGCCGATCGGCACGTTCCCGAACGAGATCGAGATCCGTCACCTCGGTCCAGGCGGCGGCGAGCTGGGTGATCCGCGAGAGCGCCCGAGGGACGTCGGAGGTATCGAGATCGCCCGCCCGCGATCGCCTCCAGACGGCCGAGACCATCTCGGTGCGGGTGAGGGCCCAGGTTCCGATCTCGGCCTTGCTGCGAAGGAGGCGACGACAGAAGGCGCTGGTCGCCTCCTCGACGACCAGGGGCACGAGCGCCGAGGTGTCCCAGAACCTCACCATCCGGCGCGGCGCTCTTCAGCGACGGTTGCGGCCATCGGCGCGCCGCGCAGGCGCGGGCCGGGTTCGAGTATCGCTGGAGGGATCCGGCCGCTCCCGCGCCGCACGACCCCCCGTCGCTCGAGCTCTGCGAGAGCCGCGTCGGGGCTGCCGCCTCGGTCTGCCGGCGTGGCCGAGACCGGGACCAGATCCGCGGCTGGCGTACCGCGCACGAGCACCCGGACGCGTCCGCCGTGACGCACGTAGTCGACGTACCGGGAGAGCTCGTCCTTCACCTTGGATAGACTGGCCACCTTCATATAGCCAGTTTAGCCAGATATCTTCAGGGAGCAACAGGAGGCGGCGCCTCACCTCGCCGAGAAGATGGCCGTCCAGAGCGCCCGCTTCCCCGCCTCGACGGCGATGCGGGACCTCTGCGTCCCGTGCCTGGAGGCGACGCGCACCTCGTAGGTGCCGGCCGGGACGAGCAGCTCGCGCGGTGGCTCGCCGTAGGGGACGCCGTTCACGAAGACGCCCGTCCCGGAAGGCTCGGCGCGGATCGAGAGGACGCCCTTGCCGCTCGCGGGGCGCGGGAGGGCGAAGGAGAAGAGCAGGCCACGCGACTCGTAGGCCGCCGGCCTGGGGCGCGGCGAGGGCTTCGGCTTCGGTGCGTGAGCGGGCTCGGGAACGGGCTCGGGCTCGGGCTCGGGAACGGCCGCAGGGGCGGGAGCGGGAGCGGCCGCAGAAGCGGGAGTGGGGGTGGCCCCAGGAACGGATGTGGGGGCGGGCGACGGTCCCGGCTCGTGCACCGCCAGCGAAGGCGTCTGGAGCGGTCGCGCGAGGAGGTAGACGACCCCCGCCGTGACGAGGACGGCCGCGACAGCCCCGCCCGCGATGAGCGGGGTCCTGCTGCGCCGGCGAGGGGGGGCGACCGGCTCTCCCTCCTCCTCCAGGTCCATCTCGTGCCGGACAGCGGGGGAAGGCGCGTCGGGCGCGCGCCGGCGCTCATCGCGGGCGGG